>Ga0187892_10001345_pt1 | contig 56861 bp, 45 predicted proteins | sample MA1701073metaG_FD_139345 | JGI IMG/M metagenome (GOLD analysis project Ga0187892, IMG submission 139345) | Bio-ooze microbial communities from a basaltic lava cave in the Kipuka Kanohina Cave System on the Island of Hawaii, USA - MA170107-3 metaG ...
AAACTTCATCAGCGCTAAAATATAACTTAAAACCCTTGACTGCTGAACACAGTTATTTTATATTCCTCCTGACATTTCTATTGTGGCCAAAACCATGACATTTCTATCGAGCTTCTACAATTATTTGCAGTCCCACTCTTGAATTTATGGATAAAATTTCGTATCTTTGCAATTGATTGATTCCTTGGTTTACAGGCTTTTTACTTTTAATCGCGCCAACATTTCTAGGTTAGCCTATGTCAACTCTGCCGAAAAGATCACTCTTAACCCCTGAGGAGTATCTCGCCATCGAGCGCCAAGCCGAATTTAAAAGCGAATACTTTCAGGGGGAGATGTTTGCCATGGCCGGCGCGCTCAGGCCGCATAACCTGATCACCTCAAATGTGATTCGCGTGCTCGGCAATCAACTTTTGGAGCGTGACTGCAACGTATATCCGAGTGACATGCGAGTGAAAATCAAAAAAATCGAGAAATATACTTATCCCGATGTCGCCGTGACCTGCGGCAAAGAAATTTTTGAAGATGATTATGTCGATACGCTGCTGAACCCGATGGTGATCTTCGAGATTTTGTCTCATTCCACCGAAGCGCGTGACCGCGGCGAGAAGTTTCAGCATTATCAGTTCATTGACTCTTTGGTTGAGTACATTTTGATCGCGCAGAACGTGGTTCGCGTCGAGCAATACGTGCGGCAAAGCGATCGCACGTGGCTGTATTCCCAGCACCAAAATCTTGAAGATATTGTCAAGCTCGAAAGCATTGGCTGCGAGCTTTCGCTTAAAGATATTTATGTGAAAGTGCCGAAGGCTTCGGCGCAAAAACCGGCGGAGGAGGACAGCGCCATCGGATCGACCGAAGCTGAAAATGGCAGCCGCTAACACAATGTACGATGCCTTACGCATTAAAGGTCTTAAACCTGGATTATTCATAAATTATTTTTAAATTTAGTTCAATTCTCAAATAAACACGAGCTTAAAGCAAAGTTGCTTCAAAACTCAGTTTTGAGAACCTGTGCCTAATGCCCAATTTGTGAATAATACAGGTAAAGAAAACCGGCTTTTACCAAGTGAATTTTTGTATTTACGAGGCGGATTCAAATGGAAAAAATGGAAATAAGATTGGAAGGTGGTGTGGTGGAATTTATATTCGGCCCTTCCAACCGCATCGTGTTCGATGATATAGGCCAACCCGGCCTTGAGGCGGGTCGTGACAAAAAAAGCGGGAAGATTATTGCCTTCATGAGTTTGGATTTTCCTGAAGTCTACCATCGAATTCTCCAAGGCCTTAAAGCCAAACCCATCCCCGGAAATTTTTCCGTGGAGTCGGTTGACGAAGGCGACCAAGTCGCTGCGATTTGCGATCCTCGTGTAAAAAACGCCGCCTTCCCGGAAATCGTGCAATGGGTGTGGGAAAAATATTATGCCCAACTCGGGGAATCCATATCTGTGGCATAACCGCCACGAAGTTGTCCTCATACCTGTGTTCTATTTTGCCAAATACTTTTCGAGTTCAACCAACATTTGCCGCGCCTCGTTGTTTTGTTGATTATATTGCAATCCCGCCTTAATCGCCCGCGCTGCCGGCTGCAATTCTTTCATTTTAATATACGCCCGCGCTAAAAAGAAATGCGCCGTCGCCAAGCTCGGATCAAGCTCCACCGCTTTTTCATACGCCGTAATGGCATTAGCCAAATCATCGCGCTCGTAATAAACATTGCCTAAATTAAAATGCGCCAACGCCAGATGCGGATTGACGTCGATGGCTTGGCGATAAATTTCGATGGCAGCCGGCGTGTTGCCTTGCCGTCGCAGCGCAATTCCCCAATTCACCAAAATCATTGCATCATCCGGCGCGAGCTTGGCCGCTTGCTGATAGCAAGCCATTGCATTTTCAAAATCGCCGGCGTTGCTGTACGTCATGCCGAGATTGAGCAGCGTTGTTGCATTATCCGGCTTGATCTCCAGCGCCTTGCGATAAGTCACCACCGCATTCGCCGTCTCGCCGTGATCGCGATAACGCGTCGCCAAATACGCCAGCGCCATCGACCAGCGGCTGCGAATCAGCAGCCCATTATCGCCTAAAGCTTGCAATTTGTCAAGCAGAAAAGCATGCACCTGCGGAATTTGATCATGCGCCAAATGCAAGCTCATCAACGCCAGCGCTTGCAAATCGAGATCGTCTTGCGCCGCGAGTCGTTTGATTCGTGCCGTAACTTCCGGCTCCAAATCCGGCATGTTGGGGCGCAAAAAATTTTCGATGAAATGACACAACCCCGCTACCTGCGCCATCACGTGCGTCGTCGAATCCTTGAGCACCAGCGCCGCGACGGCTTTGCGGTCTTTGAGATTTTGCGCTTGCAACAACCCCGTTATCACTTCTTTGTGCGGCTTGATTTCGCCGTACCACTCCACGGATTTCGCTTGCAGCCAAGCCGTATTTTTATCCGCATGGCATTTGGCGCAGGCATTCTCAACTCCCAGCTTCGCATCAAACTCCGGCCGCGGAATCGGAATGGTGTGATCGGCGCGCGCAAAGCGCAATCGCGTTCCCATCGCCGGATGCTGCAAATAGGGCATGTGGCAGGAGGTACATAAACTTCCCGGCGAATCTTTTTTATGATGAGAATGTTGCTCCGGTGACGAAGCTTTGCTGGCGTGGCAGCTCGTGCACTGGCCGTTATCAAAACGTCCGTTTAATTTCACGCCGTTGACATCGCGATAATTTTGCGCATGCGGATCGTGGCAATCCACGCACGTCATCGAGCCGTTGAGATAGCAATCGCTGTACAAATGCCCTTCCTGATACGCAAATGCGCGCGTGCGGCCGTCGGGATAATAGGGATTCTCACCGAGCATCGGAAATTTGAGCGCGTAATACTCCCGCAAATTTTTGCCGGGCAAATAGCCGTTGGTAATGGCATCTTTCAACGAGTGGCAGCGGAAACAAACTTCGAGCGATTCATCTTTGCTCAACGTCGCGAGAGATTTCATGCCGATGTCCGGCGCGTCTTCAATCTTGCCGGATTTCGCCAACTCAATGTGCCGCTTTCCGGGGCCATGACATGACTCACAATTGATGCTCAAGCTTTTGTATTGGGTCACGTACTTTTTTGTTTGTGCATCAAAAGCCGTTTGAATCTGGCTGCCGTGACATTCCTGGCAATTGTTGAAATTTTGCTCCGCGCCGAGAATACGCGAGGGCGGCCATTCGCTGAGATCCGTAATCGACAAGGCTTCGCTGATGGGAATCCAACCGCGATTGCCTTTCGTCTCGCCGAACCAGGCTTTTTCCTTGCGAATGAAATCAAACGGCAGAAAGCGCAGCGTGCCGTCGGGAAAGTGCGCGAAGTACGTTTGCGAGCCACCGCCCTCCATGTGCCCGCCGCCGATGACGGCATCGATTTGAAAAACTTTTTGCGGAAAGCCTTCCTGCTCGACGGTGAAAAAATATTTTTGATTTTTGGTCGCGGGTGTAACCACCGCATCTTTGAAGCGGCGCGGTTTGCCGTCAAACTGGCCAATGACATTCTTTGGCGCCGGCGTCCCGCCTGCGTTTCCATGCGTCGATTTCTTCCACAAATCATATTGCTCTTGATGGCATTCGGCGCAAGCTTCCGAGCCGAGGAAATCGTCGAAGCTCGCTTCGGTCGATTTTGGGATTGTTCGTGGTGACGGAAATGGAGCGCGGGCGTTGGATGAGGTGCTCGTTGTTTTCAAGCCGGAGGAGGAAAAAAGCCGGTCTTTAAAAAAGTATCCAAATAGAAAAATAACAAGAAGGCCGCTCCCCACAAGGCCCAATCGAATGAGGCGTTGGCGAGGCGAAACGGCTATAGAACTTATCGACTGAAAGGCCGGCTTTGTTTTCTTCTTTTTACCCATTGGGGATTTTAGTGCCGACGAATAGATGAATTCAACTATTTGGCATTTTAAATTTTAAATTGAAAATTTTCAATTTAAAATTTTCGATACGCTTTCAGCAGACGAGTCGTCTGCGTTACTTTCCGTCCCGCGACCACGCCGGCCCTTCGCATTGGCACAACTTCCGCATATACGCCACTAACTTCCGAATTTCTTCGTGGCTCAACGCTTGACCCCACGGCGGCATGAAATGATGTTTGTTGAGAATGTAGCCGCCGGCGTGGATACCATCGAAGAGCGTATCGTCCGGGCGCGTCGACATGTAAACTTTGTCGGCGTGGCTCACCGGCGCTTTCGGCAAGAATTGGGCGTTGTAGCCTTTGCCGTCGCCGTTGACACCATGACATGCCGCACAATTTTTTAAATACAAACTCTCTGCTTCATTTTGGCCATGCGGCGCGTGAATAGGATGATCGGCCAACGACAGATACGGCGCCGCACTCGCCGGAATTTCCTGCTGCAATAAAAAATTGGCGATCAAATCAAGCGTCTGCGGCGGCATCAAAATTTTCGGCATCACCGTCACAGGTTGCAGCGCATGCGGGTTTTGAATGAATTGATAAACAAAATCCGGCTGCAAACGCTTTTTGAGCGACGACAAATTCGGGCCGATTCTGCCGCCGTCGTTGCCCAGTTGGTGGCAGCCCAAACACGAGAGCTTTTCCTTTAAAAGCGTTTGCGCTTTCGCCATCGAAAAAGCGGACAATTTTCGCGGCTGAAAAATTGAAGCGGCGCTGCGTTTTTGTTTGAGCAAATAGTCGCCGAGTACAGCAACTTCCGCTTCCGTCAACTTGTAATCCGGCATGCGGCTGCCAGAGCCGGGATAAAATCCGAACGGACGAAGCGGCTGCGGCTTTTGCAAATACGCCGAGAGCCACTCCTTTTTCACGCGGCCGCCCTCGTTGCTCAAGTCCGGCGCGTTTTTTATCGCCGGAAAAGAGAACGCCGCATGGCGATGGCAGGCGATGCAATTTTGCGAAAGAAAAATTTTCTCGCCGAGGCCGGCGTTGATTTCGGGATGCGCCGGCTTCGCTTGCTCATAAGCTTTTTGCAGTTGCTCGCGTTTATTTTGATTTAAGGAAAATAAATATCGCGTCGTGAGTTGAATCATCTCATCCGCGCCGGCAAGCATGGCAGTAAATTTCGTCCGGCTTAAATCAAGCTGATAAAAGAAATTCGGCATCGCGGTTTTCGCGCCGTCAAAAATGTGCGGCGCGACGAGGTAGTGTTGCAGCCATTCCGGGCGCAAGCGATAACCAACTGAAGTCAAGTCGGTCGAAGCGTTTTCCCCCTCGCCTTCCAACGTGTGGCAGGTCGTGCAGCGCAATTCGTTGCCGAGAAGTTTTTTGGCTTCGGCGCTCTCTTGCTTGTCGAGTTGCTTGGGTTGATAGCTTCGCAGCGCCGCTGGATATTCGGGCCACTTGCCCTCCACCTGCGTTTGCTTCTCCAAAAACAGCGCCAGCGCCAACGCTTCTTTCGGGCTAAAAAAGAAATCCGGCATGCGCGACAGGCCAATGTGCCGGCGAACTTGGGTGGGATTTTGCAGGTAATCGAAAAGATACGCAGGATTGAAACGCAGGCCGGCGTGGCTCAAATTCGGCGCTTTATCGTGAATGTCGCCGGCAACTGCTACGCCGTCGTGGCAATTGGCGCAGGCTAAATCTTTTAATAATGACTCGGCAGTCTGGCCTAAACAATCTTCAGAAAAACTCGCCCACAGAAGAAGAACTCCCACAGAAAAGAGCAAAACACCTTTTGTTTTTAATTCAGTGGGATTTCCTTTTCTGTGGGCGAAAAAAAATTTTTTACTCATCAATCTGAATTTCCTTCTGAATATTAGAAGTAATATTGGGGTTGTTCGTGGCCGTCACCGAGATTTCCAGGCGATGCGCGCCTTTCTGAACTTTGCGCAAATCGATGCCGATCAGCTCCGGCGCGGTGTTGTCCGTTACCGGGCGCGTGTAGCTCACGCTCACGGCGATATTCTTGCCGCCGCTTTTCTTCGAGATGACTTTGTACACTACTTCGTAGTTGTCGATGATGCCGGCTGATTTCAAGTTGTAAATTTCAAAGTAACAAAGCAAGGGAATTGTTTGGTGAATTTTCTCGAAGGGATAAGGCGCGACCGCGGTGTTGAGTTTGGTGAAAACCGGCAGGATTTGGCGTTGATTAGCGCCGGCGATTTCAGTGAGAAATTGGATATCGCTGATCATCAGCGTGTCGCCGCGAAAATCGCGAATGCCAAGGACTTGTCGCGTGAAGCCGATTTTGTCCTGGCGCACGTCCTTGATTTGCAGCGTCAACTCATTCTCACCGGGTTGCGCCGTGACGGTCAGCTTGCCGACAGCGTTGGGGATTTTTGCCGTAGCTGCCGATTTAGTTTGGAGCTCGCTCATCATACCGTCTTCAGCCACAGGCTCAAACTGTTGATCCCGCAACAAACAGCGATAGCTCAATTGCAACGTATCTGCCGAATCCCGCGAAAATTTTTTGAGCAAATTTTTATGGAGCGGCGACAACAGAGAAATTTCCAAACGCGTCGCGCCTTTGAGGTCGCGGAACTGCGCCAGATCGTGCGTGAATTGCAGCTTATTGACGGCTTGAATTTCATCATGCGCGGCCGGCGGCGTGGCGTTGCGCGCTTTTATGGCATCTTGTTGCGCTTGCTCGGAGATTTGCATCTGGATGGTATGAGGAATGGCAGCTTCAATGGTCAACACCGTCAAGCTGTTGGGAAAAGCCGCAGCATGCAATCGCGCCGTTGCCAATTCGTGCAGTTTCGCCGCAGCGCGTCCGAAAACCGGTGAAACCGCGGCGCGTTTGATCGCCAACACGCTCCAGTTCGCCGCCCGCTTTTCCGGCGCTATTCTTCTTCCCGAAATCAAAATCATCGTTAAATCATCAATCTCACGATAAACCGCGCCGTCTTTGACAAAGTGCACTAAAAAATTTCTTGTCACGTTTTCATAAGACCAGCTTTCATTGGGATAAGCATTGAAATCGCCCGCGTCTTCAAACCGAAACGACGGCTTTCCATATTTGAAATAATATTTCCCGCGATCGTCAAAATAAGGCGGCGCCGGCGCGGGAAAATTTTCGCGGGCATAAGCGCGGCGCTTCAAAACCTCCGCCAGCCAATCATTTTCCGGCAGCAGCGGATTGGGGTTCGCGGCTTTCCAATAATTTTCAATATAAGCTTTGCGGCTATCCAACGTCGTGAGGCTATCGTAAGCTTGCGTCTGCTGGGCGTCGAGCAAAAGCAAGAACTCTGTCTCAAATTCATTTTTGAAGGTGATGGTCTCGGCGGTTCGGAGTGCGGCCATATATTGTTTCTCGGTTTTGAGGGTACCTGCTTGATCTTCTTGCGAGAGAAAAGGCTTCACCTGGCCTAAAGTGCTATGCGCAAGAGTCGGCTTGGCAAGGCGCGGCGAAAACACAAGCACCGACGCGACCAGCAAGCACAAAAGGCATGTTGCTCGGTTCTTTGTCATCAAAGCAGCCTCTTATTTCATAAATCCGACGCCTGAAGGCGAAACTACGAACAAACTTCAATCTTCAACAACAATTTCTCTCGCGACGCTCGCCTTGATCTCCGCATTCTTCGTATCAACAACCGTAATCTCCAAGCGATGCGCGCCGCTGCTGAGATTACCGAGGTCGAGGGCGATCAGCTCTTGCGAGGCGTCATCCACCACCGGTTGGGTTTGGGAGAGACTCACGGCGGTTTCTTTGCCGCCGGTGAGCCAGCGGGAGAATTTTTTGAGCAGGCTCTCCTGGCGGTTGTCGGAGATGACTTTGTAAGTAATCTCGTAAGGCTCGGTGATGCCGGCGGCGCGCAAATTGTAGATTTCAAAATAACAAAACAGCGGGGCGCGCTGGCGGATTTTGAGATGCGGATATGGCGCCAGCAAGAGGTTCTGCTTTTCGACCGTCGGCAGAATCAAGCTTTGATTTTCGTTCCGCACTTCGGTGTAAAATTGCAGGTCGCTGAGCATCAATTGTTGGCCGCTAAAATCACGGATGGTGAGGGCGCGTTTGGTGAAGCCCAGCTTGTCGAGGCGGCGGCTTTGAACTTGCAAAGCCAGCTCGACCTGTTGCGGCGGGGAGAGAAATGACAAGCGACCGACGGCGTTCGGAAGATTTTCCACAGCAGCCCGCGCCGCCGGAAACGAGTTTTGCCATTGCTTCGCGGCTAATGAATCGAGATCATCGTCGCGCAGCATCCAGGCAAATTCGACGGCGATGGTGTCGCGGTTCAACGAGTCGAGGCGGTCAACGAAATTTTTTTGGAGCGGCGCCAGGAAGGTGATGTCGACGCGGGTATGGCCGGCCGGGCCGCGAAATTGCGTGATGGTTCCTTGAAACGCCAGCCGGTTGAGGTTTTGCACGGATTGGTGAAACGCCGACGGCAAAGTGTTGCGAACTTTATCAGCTTCATGCTCACTCGCGCGGACGACTTCCAGCATCCGGTCGGTGACGGATTGCACGTCCGCGCGCAACAGGCCGGGGCGGTTCGGATTGTTGGAAGAGGCGATCACCGCCGACTCGAATTTTTCAATTTGCTGCGCCACTTCGCTCAAGAACGGTGAAATCGCGGCTCGTTGCTTGACGAGGTCGCTCCATTGCCAGGACAGGTTCTTTTTTTGATGCGAGGCCAGAACTTCCGTCAAGCTTTCGATCTCGCGAAAAGTCGGGCCGGCTTTGACGAAGTGGACGACGAAATCCTGCGCGACGTTCGGGTAGGCCCAGCTTTCGTTGGCGTTCACGGTGTAATGCTCTTCCGGACCGCCTTTGTAGGAATATTGGCTTTGGATGGCGCGATAGTTGGCGGTGCTGAAAAAGCCGACGCGACGCAAGCCGCCGGGATCCTCGAAACGATTGATCGGCATGCCGTATTTCAGATAATATTTGCCGCGATCGTCAAAATACGGCGGTTCGCCGGCGGGGAAATTTTGGCGCGCAAATTCGCGGCGGCGCAGATGCTCCGCCAAACGCAAGTTGACCGGCAGCAGCGGCGCCGGGTTGCTCGCCTTCCAATAATATTCGACGAAGGCTTTGCGCTCGGCAAGCGTAGCCACGCTGGCATAAGATCGTCGCAGCGCGTTATTCAGGATGAGCAAAAGCTCGGCTTCGAACTCATTTTGAAACGCCGTGGAGTCGGCGGCGCGCAGGGCGGCAAAATACCGGCGCTCGGTTTGAATGGAATCGCGCGCGTTGCCGGATGAATGTGAGGATGAGACTGGCGGTGAAGCCTGAATGGCAATAACAGACGAAGAGATGACGAGACCATTTGCCAAGGCGAGAAGGCCAGCGAAAAAAATATTTGGGCGCCGGCCATTGACGAGACTTTGTTTGTCCTTCCGCATCTGAGGTGAATTTCCGGAATTTGCCAATGCTCATCGACTTGGGCCTCTCGTACTCTTCTTCGTAATCGTCACGTAATTGCTTTCAACATCGAGATCGAAGACATATCCGACCAGCATCTGTGTTCCCAACAAGGCGTCTTCCGATTTGGTTGGATGAACCCAAACTTTTCGTTTCCGGCCGAACCAGTAAATCGTGCCTTCATAAAACGCTGATGGAATTTTGGAACCATCAGCAAGCTCTATAAGCCGCCAGCCACGATAGGCAAAACCCAGTTTCTTCAGATGCCGTTTAGGAAGAACTAAGTGCCCGTTAAATCCAGTGTCGACGACCGGCTCCAGTTCTGTTCCAACCGCTGCTTTAATCTTAATTCTCGGAGAGAATTGATCGTCAATCCAGCCTTGAAGGGTCATAAGGAGAACCGATGTTTAAAGTTTATAGTTGCCAATTCACCTATCCGAACAACAAAAAATTTTGCCTTTGGATATTTCTGCTCGGCAAGCTCTAGAGCTTCGTCCATAGTTTTTCCCAGAAAATACTCGCCGGATTTCACCTCAATGGCTACGTACTCTCGATAATGTTCAGCTTCCAAAGTGCTTTTGAGCTTATTGTAAATCTGAAAGCCTCGGCGGACAATCTTTGGTCCGGTTTTTACCATGGGTGACCTCTTGAATTTTAACATAAATAACCACGCGATTCCTTTTAATGCTGTTTCAAAATAAGAATTTTAAATTTCTTGTGCAAGCATCATTACATGAGAATTTCCTTATGGCTCAATGCGCCTCAGTTCCGGCTTTCGTCTCCTCAAGCAATCGTTCCATTTCCTTTTTCATCTCGTCGCGCGCCTTTTTCGCGTCTGGCTGATTGATCAGATTCTTCATCTCATAAGGATCGGTTTTGAGATCGTAAAGCTCATCCATCCCTTGCAGCTCGAGATAGTGAATGTATTTCCAGCGCCTGGTGCGCACCGCCTTGTAGCCCATCTGCAGCATGCGTGGAAAAACACGATCAGAATAGTACTCGATCAGAAACGAGTCGCGCCATTGCGGCTTCTCACCTTTCAACAGCGGCACGAGCGAACGGCCCTGCACGTTGCCCGGAACCGGCGCGCCGGCCAACGCCAACAGAGTGGGTGCGAGATCGATGTTGAGCGCAAATTCGTCACGCACCGTTCCGGCTTTGATCAGCCGCGGGTAGCGCACGAGCAGCGGCATGCGAATAGATTCTTCGTAGGCCAGCCGCCTTTCGACGCTCAGGCCGTGTTCGCCGTAAAAGTAGCCGTTGTCACCGGCGAAAACGATTACGGTGTTATCGAGTTGGCCGGTCTCCTGCAAAGCGCGGACGATGTCGCCAACGCCATCTTCAACCGCCATCAGCGTGCGCAGCCGGCCCATCACCCCTTCATCAGGCGTTGCGGTGTTGGCGCCGAGCGGGGGCAGGTTGCCAATCCGGCGTTCGAGCGCCGGCTTGCCGGCCGGCGGGCGCATCGCATTGGGCCGGCGCGGAATCTTTTCATTGGCGTACAAATCGCGATGCCGCTCCGCGGGGATGAACCGCTCCGCGTCGGTCAGATCAACGCTCCCGTCGTCACGTTGCACCGCTTCTGGATGGATCGCTTTGTGCGCCAGATAGACGAGGAACGGTTTGTCGCGCCGCCGCTTGATGAATTCCACCGCGTAGCCGGTAAGCAAGTCGGTAATGTAGCCGCCGGGCTTGACGTCTTTGCCGTCTTCATTGATGCCGGGATCGAGGTACGTTCCCTGTCCTTTGAAGCTCACCCAGCGATCGAAGCCCGGGCGCGGCGTGTCATCGTTGCCCATGTGCCATTTGCCAATAAAGGCGGTTTCGTAACCCGATTGCTGCAGGAGCAGCGGAAAGGTGACGAGCTGATGGCTGGCAGCGGAACGATTGACGTTGTCGGTGATGCCGTGCGTATTCGCGTATTGCCCGGTGAGGAAACTGGCGCGAGAAGGCGAACACAGCGGCGTGGTCAGAAACGCATTGCGGAAGATCGCGCCCTCTCCGGCGAGGCGGTCGATATTTGGCGTTTTAACGAACGGATGCCCGGCGCAACCCAATTCATCCCAGCGCAGATCATCCACCAGAATGAAAACGATATTGGGCCGAGAGCCGTTCGCCACGCTTGATGAAGATTGGCTTGTCCCTTCGGGTGGGAAAGCCAATAATGATGAAAGCAGAAGTATGAAAAACCGCATGGGGAAAAGTTGCTTAATGTTAAGTAAGTTTTTGTAGTCCCCGCCCCTGTGGGCGGCTTTCGAAGCCACGAAATTCGCGGTTGCAATATTGCCCCACTCGATTATTACCGATTTTGATTAGGGCAACGCTCTCCGTTGAGCAACAAGCCCCGCAAAGCGAGGCAAGCATTTTTTGCCTCCATTTTTCTGTCTTTTGAATGTCTTTGCGGAGGAGAATTTCCAGAGTTCGCTAATGCTCATTGGCTTTTGTCTTCCGTGCTCTTTTCGCAATAACCACGCGATCGCCGGCGATGTCGAGCTCGAAAACATATCCGACCAACATCTGTAGCTTCGTCCATCGGTTTTCCCAGAAAATACTCGCCGGACTTCACTTCAATGGCTACGTATTCGCGATAATGTTCAGCCTCCAAAGCACGTTTGTGTTTATTGTAAATTTGAAAGCCCCGACGGACAATCTTTGGTCCTGATTTTATCATGGATGGCCTCTTGAAAGTGAAAGCATGATCCGTAAAACATTGTAAAGCCGTCGACTAAATGCTCTTTCAAGATAAGCGTTTTAAACTTTCTTGCAAGAATCAAATGCCGGTCGAACTTGCACAATTTCAATACAAGCCCGATTTCACTTTTTCTCCCTTTTCTTTTTATCTTTTTCACACCGTCAGCCAGCACCACTCCTTCGTCAGCGGCGTTTTGTTCATGCGAATGCCGGCGTCTTTGCCGACGAGAATATTGTTGGAGTGGTTGTAGCCGAAGCCGCCTTCAGGGTTATAAAGGCCAAGCTCGTTGCTGAACATCATGCCTTCCTGCAAAATCGTTTCGTCGCCGAGCGAGAGATACGGCTCTTGATGGCCTTCCATGCCTTCGCCGTGCGCTGGGCGATGGTAGATGTATTTTTCCATGTCGTTCCGGCGCGCGATGTCCAAAACTTTTTCGGCGACTTCATTGCACGGCGTGCCGGCTTTGCACAGCTCGCCCATCGTGATGGTTTGTTCGGTGTGAACTTCCCACATTTTCTTTTGCAGATCGTTCATCGGATTGGTTTGCAACGCGCGATAGCCTTCGCCGCCGTAGCCGCCGATGCGAATCACGCTGGCGATTTGAATGGCGTCGCCTTTTTGAATTTTATGATAGAAAAATTGATTGGGATGCGGATAGGCGGTGGCAATGCCGGCGCGGCAGCCAAAGTTGAGGCTGATGCCGACGCCGGTGTGCGGCTTGCCGTCCAGCGGCAGCCACTTCATCAGTAGGTGCGTGGCGTATTCTTGCGTGGCGTGGCGAACTTCAAAATCGGTGGCGTCAGTGCCGCGGTCGAGAATGTAGGCGCGGGCATATTCGAGCATGTGATCGTGCAGATCGATGGCCTTCTGTGTGAGCGCGATTTCTTCCGGCGTTTTGACGACGCGCATTTTCATCAGCAGATCGCTGGCGGGCTTGAAATTGGCCTTGGGAAGCGTTTTCTTCCATTGGTTGATCGTTGCTTCCGGCGCGGCTTTTTCGATGCCGAGTGTCGCTTCCGCAAAACCACGCTTGGCGAGATGAGCGAGCATCCAGGCGTCGAGATCGGCGCGCGGGCCGCGGTTGTAAACCACTTTGTTAAATTCGCCGTGATGGGGATAATCGAAATACCACTCAGTGTCTTTCACCCACCAACTGCCGAGGAGATCGCGGTCGAGGCCGGGGCCGAAGATGGACGGCTCGCCGGTTTTGGGAATGAACAACCAGAAAGGACGCTCCGTGGTGCTGTGAAACAGGCCGGAGAGATAAATGATATTCCACACATCTCTGCAGATCATGCCGTCGATGCCGTTCTCGCCCATTTTTTCTTGAAAACGCGCGATGGTTTGGCGATACCAATCTTCAGCAAGGCGAAACGGCGGCTGCAAAGGCGACATTTCCGGAATGAGTTGTTTCTTATTTTCCGGCACAGCGCACGCCGCGAGAGCGGAAAGGCCGGTGGCGGCACCAAAAGTTTTGAGAAAATGACGGCGGCTGGTAAACATGGGTTTCCTCCTCGGGAATCGAAATTTTTCAATTTAAAATTGATAATACCTCGACAATGTTAAGTTAAAAGTTGTCATTTCGAGCGCAGCGAGAAATCTGCTTCAAAAAGGTTCCTCCCTTCGGTCGGACGAATGACAATTCGAGGGTAATTTATACTCGTTGCGGGTTGGAATGTGAGTCATTGCGAGGCGTTTTTTGTCCCGCTTTTCGGGACTCCGTACAGCGGAGCCGAAGCAATCTACTGATTTTAAAAAGATTGTCCCGCTGAAGAGCGGGACGCTCGCAATGACCGTTACAAAATAACCCTTAATGAGTATAACATTGTCAAGATACATTTGGTAGCGACTGCACATCGCTCTACGGCGTATCCGGCGGAGGCACACCCCCTTCGCCTTGCGAGCCTTCTCTGCCGGAGCTTAACACCAGCGCGACGATGCCGAGCACGGTGATGCCGCCGAGCACGATGAAGGGCAGTTTTTTGCTGCCGCCTGAGCCGGCGGGAACGATGGTCTTGACGAATTCTTCACGGAATTCCAATAATTCGACGCCGAAATTGTCGTAGTACTTCAAGACTTCGAATCGATTCAGAATGTTGGCGGCGCGGTCGAAACGGACAAGCTCGCCGACCAGCAAAACGCGATTGGCCTCGCGGCTTTGGTTCGCCATCCGTCCGGCAAAGACATAATCCGTTTGCAATTCGGCGGCGAGGGCGCGAAATGCGGCGCTGTCCGGCTGCGCTAAAAACCTGGCGAGTTTTTCCGCGCCCAAAGTTTTTTCCATCTCGGCCGGTTTGATGAGATCAAAAGATGACTCTTGCTCCAGCAACTCTTGCACGCGGTCCAGCACGCGCCCGCGGACATCGTTGGGCACGCCATCGAATTTGATGCCGGCAAAGGCAACTTTGACTTTTTTGCTTTTTTCGCCGGCAAAACACGGCGCGAGCTGCGCGTGATTCAGCGCGAAAATGAGAAAAAAGATGAGAACCGTTTTAATTGGCATGTCACGCATGTAAAACCTCAGTTGAACTGATACCCGCGATGGCGCAGGCGGTTTTTTAAATCTTCGACAATTGAAGCATACTGCTCTTGAAACGCCGGGTCGGGCGTGATACGCAGCCATTGGTCTTTTTTGGTGCCTTTCATTTCCATCTCGAATTCGAGATTGCTGGCGACCGAGGTGCTGCGGTCGGACTCGACGCCGCGCCGGGAAAGTTGCAGCGAGGCGCGGTCTCGCACTTGCAGGGTTTTGACTTCGCCGGCAGGGCTGGTGAGGGTTTGCGTGCTGAAGCGCCAAGCGGTGCGCAAAGCGTCATAATCACGCCGGGAGTCATAATATTCGATCGTGAAAGTATAATTGACGAGGGTGATCATCGCTTCCGACACCACGTCGGCGCGCGAGGTTTTAGGAGCAATCGTATAACGCAGGACTTTCGCTGCCGGCGGCTTGGAGGATTTTTGCGAGGCGGAGCAAGCCATCAGCAGCAGAGCGCTGCCCAGAAGGACAGGGAGCCGGCAACACCACAACCCTTTCAAATAAATTAAAATTTTCATAACCAGGGAACACAACAAAAAAGGCGGCTCCCTCCGGGCGCAGCCCTCGGGGCGTAGCACATGGAGAGCCACCTTTGGGGTGATGTTATACTCGTTACGGGTTGGAATTGGAGTCATTGCGAGACGCTTTTTGTCCCGCTTTTCGGGACTCCGTACAGCGGAGCCGAAGCAAGCTCTTGGTTTTTAAAGGATTGCTTCGCTGAGAAACGCTCGCAATGACACTTTTTCAGCAACCTGTTAGACCAGGTCAGGCAATTTTTAGCGACCGGTCAATAAAACTTTCTTATTATCGACCGCCGGTCAGAAACGGATTCGCGCGGCGTTCTTGAATCGTGATCGGGAAGAACGAGCCGGGAATCGTCGCGGCTTCGGAGGTCGGCAGCCATTGCGGCGATTTCAGGCCGAAGCGATACATATCAGCCAAGCGGCGGCCTTGCATGAACAGATTGGCCAGACGCTCATGCTGCAGTAACTGGCCGACCGTCACCGGCGCGGCCAACGGCTTCAGGTTATCGCGGGCGCGCAGCGCGTTCAAAATGCTCGTCGCGCCGGGCGGATCCGAAGCGATCTTCGACTCGGCGAGGATGAGCTGCATTTCGCGCTCGGAAGTCATGGTGATGCCCGAATTGCGATCGCCGCCCCATTTGTTGCGGTCTTTAAACTCAGCGCTTTCGGCGACGATGCGCGGATCATTGAGGGCAACATCGACGACATCCTTTGCCGGCGGGGCCGGATCCATTTCGCGGCGGCCAACCACTTCCCAAGCCCATTCATTGAAAGCGCCGATGGAGCCGGGGAACAGCAACTGCCAGCGATAATTCACCGCCATCAGCGCCAAAGCCGCTTGCGCGTCGTCGGCGCCGTCGGTCACGTAGGGATTGGTCAAGGTTCCAGCCGGAACCGGCTTCGGATTGACCTTGCTCCAAACCGCCTTGGCGTGTTTGGCGCGGGCGCGCATGCCGAGAATCCGCCGCTGCAATTCGGCGTCGTTCGTCGCTTTCGCAATATCCAACGCCGTGGTCAGATGAGCAATGGCTTCATCATAGACTCCCCTCATATTCGCCTCGCCGATCGGCGCTTTGGTCTCCTGTTTAGTGGAATACACAAAATCGTCGAACATGTCGGCAATGGTGATGCGGACCATGGCGGAATACAGATAAGCGCGCGCCAGGTTTTTCTGGTCAGCCAATCTGCCGGCGCTTTTAAACGCTTCCAAGCGCGAAATCGCATTGTCAGCGGCGTAACGCGCTTCGGTGATAAACGGCCAGGCGGCATCGAGAAATTCATTGTTGAAATCCCCGACATTGCCTTTATCCAGTTGGTTCCAGGCGTCGCGCGAGCCGATCCAGATACCTTCGTCGGTCGCGACGGTATACGGCGCCAAACAATAACCGATGCCGTTTGATCCGGTGCTCAACACGCCATTCGCAATCGCCGTGGCGGCGGCAGGATCGCCCAGGCTCTCTTCGAGAACGTTGTTGGGGTTTTCCACATCGAGAAGATTACCGCATCCGGCCACCAAGCCGAACAGCGCGATAATCATCAACAGATAAACCACCTTAAAAATATTTGCTTTCATAAATTAAAGTCTCCAGTTGAAGACAATGGATTACAAACAACTGATTTCGCGGATTTATTTAAAATAATCTGCGTAATCCGCGTCATCCGTTGTTTGTAATCCGTGCAAATCCGTTGTTTAGAAACCCGTCCGCAAGACAAACACGAACTGCCGTGGAATCGGCAGGCCGAACGCCTCGGTGCTGTCGAGGAAGTTGTCATCAAGGCCCTCGCTGCCGGCGGAGCCACTGCTGCCGCGGCGGCCGATGGCGTTGGTTTCCGGATCGATGCCGGAATAGCCGCTAAACAGGGCGATATTGCGGCCGGAAAACGAAATCGAGGCGCTGCCCAGGCCGAAGCGGGCATAAAGGCTTTGCGGCAGGTCGTAGGTCAAGCTGACTTCGCGCCAGCGAATGAAATCGCCTTTTTCCATCGCATTCAAGCCGTCGAAGGGCGACAGGCCATAAAGATTTCTCACGAAGAAATCCGCCGCCGCCAAACGTTGCTCCGCCGTGCTGGCGGGATTCAACAGAATCGCTTCATATTGTGACGCAATCGGAATGTTGCGCCCAATCGTAGCATGCACCTTGCGAAACTCGTCGGTCAGATTGTGAACGGTATAATTGCCGGTTTTGTATTCAAACAGGTTATTGAACCGGAAACGCTTGAGGAAATTGACCGACAAGCCAAACGAGCCTTGCCAATCCGGCGTCGGTTTGCCGAGATAATGATCGAGGTAATTGCCGTCCTTGTCATCATCGAGCAGCGTTGGGAAGAACGTGCCGGGATCACGCGGCACGGCAAAGAACGCGAGCAACTGCGCCTTGGTGGCCGGCAGGTAGGTGTTGTTCAACGCAATGGGGTATTCGATCGGATTACCATTCCGATCAACCGTGAGCGCCGCTTTGGGTCCAAAGAACGAGCCGGGCGCATAGCCGGCGCTCAAGAAATTCCGATAGCGCGGATAAGAGCCGCCGGATTTTTGATCGGGGGCGCCGCCAAGATCGGTAATTTCCTCGCGCAAGAAGGCGCCGTTGGCGAAGATTTCGATGCCGAGATTCTCTTTCTTGAGCACGCGGAAAGTCGCCTCAAGATCGATGCCGTGCGCGGTCAGCTCGCCGATGTTATCCAACTGGGCGCGATAAAAACCGCCCGACGGCGCATAACGGCGCGCGATCAAGGCGTCTTTCACGACGCGATCCCAGTAGGTGAACTCCAGGCCGAGTTTATCATTGAGCAGGCCCAATTCAAAGCCGGCTTCCCACTCGGTGGATTTTTCCGGTTTCAAAGCCTGGTTGCCGAGGTTGCCGGGGGCCAAGCCGGCGCCGTCAGTCGCGGTGAACGGCACGAACGTCGTGAACTTGGCAAAGGCATCCGGTTGCTTGCCGGATTGGCCGATGGCCGCGCGCACACGCACCGTGCTAAAGGGGGTGCTGCTCATATTAAAGGCTTGCGACGGCACAAACGACACACTGAATTTGGGATAGGACACCGTGCTGAAATTCTCGCCAAACGCGCTGTTCGCGTCAAAACGAACGCCGCCGGTCAAGTACAAGTAATCCTTATAGCCCAGTTGTTCCTGAAAAAAGTAACCGGCTTGGACCACTTCCGAGAAGAACGAGCTGGAGGTTTGGACCGCGCCGCCGTTCAAGATTTCGATGCCGGGGCCGGGGAACGTGACGCCGGAACCGAAGGAAAACGTTTGGCTGGTGATAAAGCCTTGTAGACCCGCGAGGAACTGGGAGGAAATGGAACTGGTGAGGTTGCGGCTCCAGTTGCCTTTCAGGTCAACCGTCCATTCCGTATGCTCGCGCTTGCCGATGCGCAAGGCGCCGTTGATTTCATTGCCGACCAGCGCATCAACGTTATAGCCGAAGGGATTCAAGTTCGAGCTGCGCTGGCTGACGTAGTCAATGCCAACCGTGCCGTCCAAAGCAATCTCTTTGGTCAGCTTATAACTCGTCGACAAGCTCACATTGGCGTGATCGGTGTTGTCAACGGTTTCTTGAAATGCGGCTTCGCGCACGGTCGAAAAAGCCGCGTTGCCGAACGCATTGCCCTGGCCGAGCGCATTCGGCAGCACCACGCGTTCGGGCTTGCCGAACATCGCCAGCGAGATCACACCGTAGATATTGTTGTTGTTGTCGATTTGCTCCTGCCTGATCTTGCTATATTGCGAAGCGAGACGAATGTTCAATTTATTCGAGGGGATCACGCCCAGAGTTGCCGAGAATTGGCCGCGGCGCAGCTTGTCTTCGGTGGCGCCAGGAGTTTGGCCGTAAAAATCCTCCGGGCCCGGACCGTAAGGGCCATTGGTATTCTGGAAACGGCCGCTGGCAAAATACGTCACGCCCGAGCCGCCGCCGGAAACGTTCAAAGAATAGGTTTGGCCGTAGCCGGTGGTGAAAAGATCTTTCACCATCGATTTTGAGAAAGGCTGGTAAAGCTGAATATTGGGATCTTTAAAAGCCGCCCGCATGTTATCCAGTTGCGCTTGCGTGCGGGCAAAACCGGTGTTGGGCTTGTAAACATCCGGATAATTCAGCGTCGATTGCTCGATTTCGAGGGAGAATTTCGGTTTGCTGAATGTGCCTTGCTTGGTAAAGATTTGGATGATACCGCCCGAGGCTTGTGTGCCGTAGAGGGTCGCCGCCGCTGCGCCTTTGAGAATTTCGACGCGCTCAATCGCGTTGGGGTTGATGTCGTCCAACCGCGAGGGCACGCCGCCGCCGCCGGCGCCGACGCCGGCAAAGCCGCCGGAATTATCCACACGGACGCCGTCGACATACACCACCGGCTCGTTCGATTGCGACAAGCTCGAAGTGCCGCGAATGCGAATGCGCGCGCCTTCGCCGACCAAACCGCCGGAGGGCAACGTATTGACACCGGCCTCACGGCCTTGCAAAATCTCCGAAAGCGTGCTCACCGGCGCTTCTTGAATTAATTGGTTGTTGATCGTCGCCACCGTGTTGCCGAGCTTCTTCTTCTCGGCCGCCACGCCGGCGCCGGTCACCACCACTTCATCGAGCTGCAACGCGGTTTCGTTCAAACCAAAATTCAACTCCGCGATGCCGCCGCCGCTCACGGTGACTTGTTTGATCACGCTCTTGTAACCGATAAAGCGCGCGATCACCGAGTGCGTGCCGGCCGGAACGCCGGCAATCGTAAACTCGCCGTCGACATTGGTGGCAGCGCCGTAATCAAGTCCCTGCACCAAAACGTTGGCGCCCGGCAAGCCCTGGCCGCTTTTGGCGTCGGTAACTTTGCCGGCGATGGTTCCTCTCTGAGCAAACGCCAGATTGGCAACCAGCAGGCTAAGCAGCAAAACGCTCAACCCGACCGTAATTCGTTTCACCATAAACTCCTCCCGCTAAGGGTGTGATTCAACTTCCGGCATGAATAGAGTCACTCTCCCTGACCGATGCCAGGAGCCGTCTCACATTCGAAGGATTTTAACCAAGCCCGCGGCGCCTCCTTGCTGCCAACGCGCTGGCCGTGAATAAAAAGTTATAGCCGAAAATAAAACGAAAGGTAAAACGGGAAAAAATAAAACGTAATGGGAAATTCGGAGAAGAAAGTGCTGCAGTTGCCATTTTGATTGTTCAACACAGGTTAATGATTTTATCATTAATCATCACACACTGTTGCCATCAAAAAAACCCTACGGGCGTCTGCCTATGGGCCTAGCGTTACAGCTTACAGTCACAGACTTGAGCAGAAGACATCCTGAGAGAAAACGTGACCTAAAATCCTTGTCGCAGGTGGGGAACTGATCCTTGTTAAAATCTTCGGTTTCTGGAAACCAAACTGCTCGTCGTCGCAACGGTGAATATAACGAAATACCTGTTAAAATGCAATGACTATTTTTAAGCAAATCACATACCGATTATAGAACAGAGACTTTTCCCCCGCCTAACTTCAAGAATTATAAAATTGGGTTAACATGGCTGAATTGACGATCTATGCAAAAACATGCCAAAAATTAGCGTTATTTTGCATAGTCACAGCCGGACATGCTCAAGACACGGCAGCGCCGTCCGCACTTGATCCTGATAGGCAAAATCGATCTCCGCCGTAACCACCGCGTCGCGATCCGGCGCCATCGCCATGACGCTGCCCCAAGGGTCGATAATGGCGCTCTTGCCGTAACTGGCCCGGCCGCCGTATTTCTCGCCATGCTGATTCGGCGCGATGAGGTAAACCTGATTCTCTATCGCCCGCGCCCGCAACAGCGGCAGCCAATGATCCTTGCCCGTCATCAACGTAAAATTGGAAGGAATAAAAATCAGCCGTGTCGCGCCGGCGGCGGCCAGCTTGCGATACAACTCCGGAAAGCGCAGATCGTAACAAATCGACAGGCCGGCGCCGCCAAATTCCGTCTTCACGGTCACGACTTCCGCGCCGGGCGCGATGTAATCGGATTCGCGGTACGACCGCCCGTTCGGCAGCGTCGCATCGAACAGATGAATCTTGCGATACCGCGCCAGCTCTTTGCCGGTTGGATCGAGCAGGACGGAGGTGTTATGAATCTTGGTAGAATCGGGAAGGCGCTCGCCAACCGAGCCAGCCAGCAAGTAAATGCCCAAGCCGGCCGCCAGCTCGGCAAACTGCGGCAGCCATTCGCCGTCCAGATCGGCGGCCGCGGTTTTATCCGGGCCGATAGAAAGGAAGGTTTCCGGCAATGCCACGATCTGCGCGCCGCGCGCTTTCGCCTCGGTGGCCAGCCGTTTGGCCGTCGCCCAATTCAGCGCGACGTCTTCCTGGGAATTCATTTGAATGGCGGCAACAACAATGCTTTTTTTCATACCTGCCAAAGACTGTACGATTTCAGCGTGCGCTTTTACCTAAAATGAACTTTTTGCCGTTCAGTTTTATTGAAAAGTGAACCTTTTCTCAGTTCACTTGCAAGATAAATATTAAACTGAGCAAAATCAAGCACGAAATCCGTAAAATTTCCGTAAAAAATGCTATGAAATCGTTGTCTGATTTTTAACCGCAAAATTATTTTATTGCTACGAAACTATTTTTTGCATGCCAACGTTTAATCTCATGTTTGTAAACGGAGGCAAGGACGGCGGGTTGAAGTTTCCCAAGCGTAAATTAAATTTATGCGTGGTTGACAGGTTGGAAGACAGGCCTGCGGGCAGGTCGGCTAAAATGTAAGCCAGCACTCAAATTTTGCAAGAGCATGAGTGCTGGCTTTTTGTTTTGCATCAAAACCAGGTTCGCATTATGCAAAAATCAAAAGCCGAGGTGGAAAAGGAAATCAGCCATTATATGGCCCATTTTCTGAGCGAGCAGTTGGGCGAGCGCCCGCGTGCCGTCGCCGCGTTTTTGTCCGGCGACACGGTGACGGTGCGCGCCTCCCATTGCCTGGCGCCGGGCGAGCGCCTGTTCGTGCGCGATGTGCAAAGCTGGCAGCTTTTTCAGGAATTTAAAAATTTGCAATACGAAAAAGTCAAGCCGCAATTGCAAGAGCGCCTGGAACAGATCACCGCCAGCAAAGTTATCGACATCGTCTCCGTGCTCGGACAGAACGGCATGCGCTTCGACGTCATTACCTTGAACAGACATTTTGAAAGTTAATTAAGGAGGAATGCAATGAACCAATTTAAAACCTTCGCGTTGATGGCCGGTTTGACGGCGCTCTTCGTCGTCATCGGCAGCGCGCTCGGCGGCCAAACCGGCATGTTCATCGCTTTTGGACTCGCCATCGCGATGAATTTTTTCAGCTACTGGTTTAGCGACAAAATCGTGTTGAAAATGTACGGCGCGAATGAAGTGAGCGAGAGCCAGGCGCCGGAGCTTTACAGCATGGTGCGCAATCTGGCGACGCGCGCGAGTTTGCCGATGCCGAAAGTCTACATCATCCCCAACGATCAACCCAACGCTTTTGCGACCGGCCGCAATCCGGAAAATTCGGCGGTGGCGGTGACCGAAGGCATCAGGCGCGTTCTCAGCCGCGATGAGCTGTCCGGCGTCATCGGCCACGAGCTGGCGCATATTAAAAATCGCGATATTCTCATCGGCACGATTGCCGCGACAATTGCCGGCGCGATCAGCATGATCGCCAACATCGCGTCATTTTCCATGCTCTTCGGCGGCAGCCGCAGCGATGACGAGGAAGGCGGCACGAATCCGATTGTGGCGCTGATTTCGATCATCGTCGCGCCGATGGCGGCGATGCTGATTCAAATGTCGATCAGCCGCGCCCGCGAGTACATGGCCGACGAAGAAGGCGCGCGCATCGCCGGCAACCCGCGCCATCTCTCGAACGCCTTGCGCAAGCTGCACAACGCCGCGCAGCAGATTCCTATGCAGGCGACGCCGGCCACCGCCCACATGTTCATCGTCAGCCCGTTGAGCGGCGGCGGATCGTTTCTCAGCCTGTTCAGCACCCACCCGCCGATGGAAAAACGCATCGAGCGGCTGGAGAGCTTGAGGTTGCACTAAACCCCACCGCTACTCAAATTACTCATACTCATAGTCTTACTCTTACGCATACTCATACTCTTACTCTTCTTCAGATTATTTCAATAGCGAGTAAGAGTAAGAGTAGGAGTAAGAGTAGGAGTAGGAGTAGGAGTAGGAACAAAAGCTACGCTGAGAACAAAATATGCGAGTACTAAAAAACCTTTTTGAGAATAACCGCGCTTGGGCCGGCAAGCTAAGCGCGAGCGAGCCTGATTTTTTTCAGAGATTAGCCCGCCAGCAATCTCCCGCTTATTTATGGATCGGCTGTTCCGACAGCCGGGTGCCGGCGAATCAGATCGTCGGCCTGATGCCGGGGGAATTGTTCGTCCATCGCAACGTCGCCAATCTCGTCGTCCACACGGATTTGAATTGTTTGTCGGTGATGCAATTTGCCGTCGACGCGCTGAAGGTGAAACACATCATTGTCTGCGGGCATTACGGCTGCGGCGGCGTGCTGGCGGCGCTGCGCGGCAGCCGGCTCGGGCTGATCGACAACTGGCTGCGCCACGTGCAGGACGTGCGCCAAAAACACGAATCGACGTTAAGCTTGATCAGCGAAGAATCCCAGCGCAGCAACAAACTCTGCGAGCTGAATGTGATCGAGCAGGTTATCAACGTCTGCCAGACCACCATCGTGCAAGAGGCCTGGACACGCGGGCAGGAAGTGGCGGTGCATGGCTGGATTTATGGCATTCACGACGGTTTGCTGCAAGATCTGAATATCGTCGTGACCGGAACCAACGAAATCGTGCCTGCTTATCGCGCGGCGATCTCAGGATTAATAAATAGATAATTTTGAATTTCAAAACAACATTGAGGAGAAGAAACCATGAAATGCCCCGTTTGCAATGTCGATTTGAAAATGGCCGACCGCCAGGGCGTGGAAATCGACTACTGCCCGCAATGCCGCGGCGTGTGGCTGGATCGCGGCGAGCTGGACAAGATCATCGAGAAATCGTCTGCGGCCGCCTTTGACTCGCGCCGGGATTATGATGATGACGACGACCGGCACGAGCGACGCAAATATGACGATGATCATTATCGTCACGGGTATGGCAAGCACAAACGCAAATCTTTTCTCGGCGAGATGTTTGATTTTGATTAGACGGGCTTCATCGGAAAACGGGTATATATTGACAAAAGCCATCCAATAGAGGACAAGGCATGATTTTTCGATTAAAGCAAGCGCTCGGCGTTATCCTGCTTTTTATCGGCGTCGCTGGTGTATTTTTGCCGCTCATGCCCGGAACGATTTTCATCATTCTGGGGATAGGCTTATTGGGATCGGAGCATAAACTGGTTGTTAAAATGAAAAACCTGCTACGCCACCGCTTTCAACCGCGGGAAAAGCCGGAGAAGAAAGACGATTGACTTTTCACAAAACGATGAACGCGCTATTTGTGAGGGGCTTGCATGGCAGCAAGTGGAAGTCTGAAGGGCTTTTTGAGATGGATTTAATTATGCCCGTGAGCAAAAAATTCGTGATCGGCGTGGTGTTGATTATTGCCAACTTTATCGTGGGCAAAATCGCGGTTCCCCTTTTTGTGGTAGAATCGGAGCTTGGAATAGCCAGTTATCTGTTGAGCTGGATCATGTTGATTGCCGGCCTCATTTTGTGTGGCCGCGAAGGACTGAGCTACGCGCGCCTGTATTATCACCATTTCCAGCGAAAGATCAAAAAGACTGCCCTGCGTCGATTCAAGCACAAGCATTCTCCGGTTCATTCGGATGAACCGACGGCAGCAAATGCAAAGAACGAAACGGAAATATTTGCATAAAAACAGCGGGATAAAAAAGCCGGAAAGCTCGAAAAAATCTCCTCGCGTAAAAATGGAAAGATCGCTTTACCAAGCGCAATTGAATCGGGCAAAAGAGAAAGCCCGCGCCCATTTTTAGCGAGTGGTGGAGGAGTCCCTTGACCGGCTTCCAAAGCGGATTCACAAGGCGCTGTGGAATTTAAGTATCATTGTGGAGGATGAGCCCGCCCCGGAGTTGCTGTTGGAATTGGGTCGCGACCTCGACAAGCCCCTATTCGAATTGTACGTGGGCGTACCGTTTCCGGAACGATCCCTTGGCAAAGATCCCGAGTTGCCGGATCAGATTCTTATTTTTCGAAGACCGTTCGAGAGCCTGTGCCGTCATCCTGAAAAATGGTTGGCACTTTTTTCCGCGCTGCCGCATCCGACCAGCCGCCGTATATCGACGTGGGCGACTTTATCGCTCCTGGACAAGTGATCTGCCTGATTGAGGTGATGAAGCTGATGGACGAAATTCAGGCGGAGTTTAGTGGCCGCGTTGTAGAAATCGCCGTAGAAAACGGTCACGCAGGGGAGTACAATCAAGTGTTGTTCCGATTAAGAAAGCCGTAGTAAGGAGAATGACTCATTATGCCGAACGAACTGCTGCTTTGGATTGGCTTTAATATTTTTGTGTTGGCCATGCTGGCGCTGGATTTGGGCGTTTTTCATCGCAAAGCCCATGAGGTGAAAATCAAAGAAGCGCTGCTGTGGAGCGCGGTTTGGATCGCGCTGGCGCTGGCGTTCAACGTCGGCGTCTACTTCTGGCGCGGGCCGGACACGGCGCTGGAATTTCTCACCGGTTATTTGCTGGAAAAAGCGCTGAGCGTCGACAACATTTTCGTCTTCATCATGATTTTCGCGTATTTTCGCGTGCCGGCGCTGTATCAGCACAAAGTCTTGTTCTGGGGCATTCTCGGCGCGCTGGTCATGCGCGCGATCTTCATTGCGGCGGGCGTGACTTTGCTGCAACACTTCCATTGGGTCATCTATATTTTCGGGGCTTTCTTGATTCTCACCGGCATCAAACTGGCGATGCAACAGGACAAGGAAGTGCATCCCGAAAAAAATCCGGTGCTCCGGCTGTTCCGCCGCCTGATGCCGGTCATGAAACAATATAAAGGCGACAAATTTTTGATCAAGCGCCACGGCCGCCGCTATGCCACGCCGTTGCTGCTGGTTCTCGTCATGGTCGAAACCACCGACCTGGTTTTTGCGCTCGACTCGATTCCGGCGATTTTAGCGATCACGATGGATCCTTTCATTGTGTACACTTCGAATGTGTTCGCCATTTTGGGATTGCGCGCGCTGTATTTTGCGCTGGCCGGCATCATGCAGATGTTTCATTATCTTAGTTACGGCCTCGCGACGATTCTCGTTTTTGTCGGCGTAAAAATGATGATTATGGATTTTTACAAGCTCCCCATCGGCATCTCCCTCGGCGTGGTGGCGGGCATCTTGGCGATTTCCGTGATTGCTTCTCTGTTGTACCCGCGACAAAACCACGCGCCGGCAAAAATAGACCCGCCGTTTGAGCCTGTCCCGCTGCCTCAGGAAATTAGCCGCTGATGCAAAGATCGAATTTTAGTAAGGTGAATTCGCGGTAATAAAAAGGCAGAAATTACCGCCCACTGAATTTGAAATCCTTGCAGGCGTAGCCCACAGAATTAAAAGCAAAACCAGTTCTGTGGGATTTCTTTTCTGTGGGCGAAAACCTTCGCCTGTGGCGTGGATAGTTTCTTCGGCGCAATGCGATCAGCGCCCCTCCCTCTGTTGCAACCCCTTTCTCGCCATCTCAATGATTCCGCTGCGTAACTCCTGTTCATAACGCACGTCGAAAACATAAGCTTTGACGATAATCTTTGTCAACAGCTCGCTTTTATATTCCTCATCGACTTGCACGGTGATCGGCCTCCGCGAATAAACATACGGCGACACTGCCGCCGCTTCATAAGCGATCTTTTTGGCGGTTTCGATGTCAACCTCGGCGGGCAACAGCAGCTCGGCAGTGACCTGGCTTTCGGCGGCGCCGGGATTGGCATTGGCAATGGATTGTCGCATGATTTCCGCATTCGGCACAACGATCACCTCGCCGCCGGCTGAGGCCAGATGAAAAGCTCGCAAGCCGATCTTCGTGACTTCACCGGCATGATCGCCAATCCGCACGCGATCGCCGAGATGAAAAGGCCGTTCCAGCAGAATGACCAGGCCGCCCACCAGATCGCGCAGCAGTTGATGCGAAGCAATGCCCAACGCCAGCGCCAGCACGCCAAGAATAATCAAAATCGAAAGCGGCGACCGCGCAAAAATGCCGACGATGATGAAATAAAAAGCGAGAAACCAAAAACCGAACGTCACCAGCGGAATGAGCTTGCGCAAGCGCGGCGCCAGACGCGCGCGGCGTGTGATGATGCGCGCCAGCAGAGTCGTCATAATCTTGACGGCGAAATAGGTCAGCGCCAAAACGATCATCGTCAAGATCAAGCGAGAGAGAGAAAAAATTTTCACCACGCTTTCGAGCTGCTGCAGGATGGTTTTTTCCGCGCTTTGGGCTTCTTCGGAAATCGTTTCGGGGAGCGTTTCGATCTTCTTCTTACCGGTGTCGCTTGGCAGCGCGAAAGTCGTCTCCGCGCGCGCGACGGTTTCCGGCTGGACAGGAATCAAAGCCGGCGCTTGGGCGGTGGTCGTATCCCGCTGCGACGCGGCAGTTGGCGACTCTATAACCGAATCAGGGCGAATCGTCGATGTCGCTTGAAGAGTGGAAGCGCTATCCGGTTTTAATTGGCGTTGCGCAACGCCGATGGTATCGCTTTGCCGGCGCAAGGAATCCGGCTTGCCAACACGTGCTTGCGTCTTCGATTGAGCCGTGGTGTCGGATGAATCAATCTTCATGGCGCGTGCCGCGATGGAATCCGCTTGCGGGCTTTTTTGCGCCGTCGTATCCTGGTGGCCATCAGCCGCCAGCGGTTGCAGAAAAATCAACAGCGCCAGGAAATAAATGCGTTTAAGCATGGTTAAAAACAATTTTATTCTCAGTGCAAAATACGAAGCGCGCGCAGCTCATTCGCCAGGGGTTTGAAAATCACCCGGCTCATGGCAAAACGAACGCCGCCGTTTTCGTCAAATTCTTTAATCAACAAATTGATATTCGTCAGATAAGTCAAAACCGCCTCGCTCGCCGGCGCGTCCTTGCCGAAGATTTGAACATGCTCATCAACCGAAAGGCTGCCGTGCTGAACCACCATCGCCAGCGTGAGCAGCTTGTCCACGGTCAAATCCTGCAGGAAATCGAAATTGAGTTTTTGCGGCGGCTTGACTTCGAGGTTGCCGTCTTGCGCCTCGCCCAAGGATTTCAGCCAGTAGAAAATCGCGGAAAGAATGTTGCCTTCCGTGAGCTTGCGCAATTGCGAGAAGTATTCGTTTTGCAGAATTTCCTGCTTCTCCTCTTCCGAGGCGCGGCGGTATTTGCGCCGTTGCTTCATCACTTCGCTGGGCAGAAAATGCAAGTTGTAACCGCTGACCCGATGGCGGGCAAGAATGACGCGCTCCATTTCCTCACGCGAAATATTTTCGGTGTTGATCACGAAGGTGAAATAATCCGAAATGCCGATGACGCGCTCGAGATAGCGCCAGGCGTATTCGCGCATCGAGAAAATCCACAAAACCTTGTGGCTGGTGTTGGCAACCAGCAGCAGGAGCCTCTTGAGCGCATCGAAGCCGCCGAGCGTCCGCAGGCAGAGCTTGTGGGCGTCCTCCAAAATAATGACCGTGCTGTCCGCCATCTTGCCGATTTTCGCTTCCAAATCGCGGAATGTTTTGACCGACTTCATGCCGAAAAGCTCGGCCAAACCCTTCGCCAAATCGTTTTCATTGGCGACGACGCGGGAAAACTCCTTATTAAAAACCCGGCAATCCGTAAAAATTTCTTTGACGCAAACATTGATGAAGCTGGTCTTGCCGCTGCCTAATTCCCCGATCACCGCAACGGCAGAGGGCATGCCTTGCTGCCAGCGTTGCCGGGCGGTTTTGACGATCTCGATTTCTTCGTCGCGCGCAATGAGAAAATCAATGGTTTCGAGCGGCGCGATGTCGAACAATTTTTGATAAATGAACGGCAGGCTGGCGATGGCGCTTTGTTCCAATTTCGCCTGATCCTGAATTGCCAAAATCTCCGCGGGCGTGAGCTTTTGCAAGCCGAGGGTGGCGCGAATGTCTTTTATTTTCTCCTCGGCCAAAGGTCGGTAGCGATGCTCCAGCCAGCGAACCAGGATTTTATAGTTGGCCACCACCCAGCGCCAAGCCCGTTCCAGATATAGATAACCCAACGCCACGGCTTCCTTTTGCCGGAGCTGGGCTTTGGCGATCAGCGTCGACTGCTGCAAAATGACTTGATCGATTTTCTCAAGCTTGGCGTCCACTTGCGTTGAAACCTTTTCGTAGAGCTGCCGCTCCAGCTCCGCGGCTTGCGTTAGCGCCGCTTCCAACTTGGCTTCGGCGCGCTGCAAGCTGCCGACGGCCAATTCCCGCGGCCGCGCCATGGCCTCGGGTTGATCCGTTTCAGGCGGCTCGGCTTGCAAAACTTCCGTCGCCGCATCGAGATTGTACTTGACGATTTTGTAAACCTCGTTGACGGCCTGGATCACTTCGTCAACTTCCTCCAGCACGGTCTGATTGATCTCGGCGAGATCGCGGGCGATTTCCGATTCCAGATAAGCGCGGGTGATCTCCTGCAAAGGCAGGGCTTGCAGCCTGGTGTCCGGCGGCGTCAAGCCCTCTTCGCTCCGCGAGGGAATATCATCTTCATTGACGATGAGATATTCCTTCGGCATCTCGTCAGCCAGTTCCGAAAATTTTCGCAGCATGATGTTGATGAGCGAATTCAGCTCGCGGCTGCCGCGCAATTGATTGAGATGTTGCAGCGCCTGGCTTTGAATGATGACAATGATTTTGTCGCGCTGCCGGATGATTTCTTCTTGCAACGCTTCCGCCGTTTTGCGGGCGGCGAACGCCCGCTCCAAATCCTGCCGGCTCTGCGCGCAAGCATTTTGCGCGGCGGCGGCCTCGGTCGCCAGTTTTTCAAAAATGCTTTGCGAGATTTTCAGAAATGTCTCGTCAACGGCGCGGCTGACGTTGTCGCTCAGCATGACGGTTTCGGCAAATTTGGCATGGAGGCCGGCAAAGCCCCGGCAATATTTATCCCAAATTTCAGCGGTCTGCGCGATTTCGGCCTTGGCCTTTTTGCTGCGCTCGTAAATTTTTGAGTAGCGATGTTGCCGCCGCGGCAGCTCGAAAGTTCCGGCCAGCGCCAGCGCCTTGAGAAAGCCGCTGAAAACTTGCGACCAAGACAGCGTCAGCCGCCGGTCGCAATCCTTGCCGTAGCGCCCGATGTCGGCGGCGGCAACTTTAAATTCTTCTTGCAATTCTATTTTCATCTTGCCCAGCGCCTCGAGGCAAGCCGGCGCCGTGAGGGAATTTTCATCATTCGATTCCAACGCAGAAATGATCGCCTCGTAGCCCTCGTCGATGAGGTTGTAAAGAATGCGGCATTTCTTGAGCGCAAAAAGCGGCTGGGCGTTGATCATGTTCGCTGCCGGCAATGTCTCTTCGGGCAGCGCGCCGCAAAAATAAAACTTGCACAGCCGGCGGAAATAAATGAGGCGCTCCAGCTCCGCGCCCGAGCTGAAGATCCGGTTCAAACCGCGCTGCCACCGTTTGAGCATTTTTCGCGCTCTCACAAAAAGAGAATCACCCGGCAAGGGCGAAAAGCGCTCCGGCTCCTGCGCCACCACGATGCTGCCCGCCGTCGCTTCGCAAACGCCGGCAACGGCCTTGAACATTTCCTCAAAGGCGCTTTGAGAAGCGGCGATTCTTTTTTCATTTGACGCAGCGGCGACAGTCTTTCCCATCAAACTGCGCGAAAAGCGAATGCGGCTTTCCCGCAAGATCAGCGCCAGCTCGTGCGTATCGGCGCCGCTGCGGGCGCTGATCGCGCGCGTCAACTGCGCCACGGCGCCGGCGAAGTCGTCTCGAAGCTGAGCGATGAAGGCCTGCCATTCGGCGGTTTGCGGTTTGGTAAAAGTTTCGTCAAATTCTTTTTGCAGGCGAATCAAATCATCACGCAGCGCGTTTGCCGCCTCGTTCAGGCGCTGAGAAGGAAAGCTCGCAACCGGAAAATCAATCTGCGCGGGCAATTGCGGCGTGGCCTCTTGCGGCGCGACTGCATCGGTGGGCGCTTCGGGAAGCGCTTCGCGCTCGGTTTTTTCCCGCTGTTCTTGCGTTTCGCCGGCATTCGAAAGCGCGAGCTTGAAGGTGATCGGGCCGATGATCAGGTTCAACGCGATGGTGCCGAGCACGACGGTTTTAATCTCCGAGCCTAAACCCGGCAGATTATTTTCCACAATAATGGATAAACCGAGAACCACGCCGGCTTGCGCAATGAAACTCAACCAGGCGTTCTTTTTGATGGCGACCGGCTCTTTGGCCAGCGCCGTCGCGACGCGCGTGCCCCAATAGATCGCCGCGATACGAACCACGACCAAAATAACCGCGACCAATCCGACTTGCTGCAAAGCGCGCAGATCCAGCCCGGCGCCGGCAATGGAAAAAAACACGACGTAAACCGGCAGCGAAACGCCCTCGATGGGGTGAATCAGGCTGTCGCCGAATTTTGAGAAATTCTGCACCACGAAGCCGGCGGTGATGAACATCAGCAGCGCTTCGAGATGCAGCAAATCCGCCACCGCCGTGGCCGAGAAGATCAGCCCGACGATGAAGAGCCACATTTCGGCGTGGATGAATTTGATGTATAAAATGATGAGGACACCGAGAATGGCGCCGGCGAGCAATGAAAACAGCAACTCTTCACCGACCCGCAGAAACACGGCGCTATCAAAGACAGCGCCCGGGGTGGAAAAAAGCTTGGCGAGAGAAATCGCCACCGCCAGCATCACAACCATCACCACGTCTTTGACCACGGCGGCGCCGAGCGTGGTGTCGGTCAAGCGGCCGCGCGAGCCGGTTTCGTTGATCACAGCGATGGTGGCAGCGGGCGACGTGCCGATGGCCATGATGCCGAAGATCGCGCCCACCGTGAGAATCAACGGCGTTCCCTGTCCGGCCAAAAAGGGAATCAAGCCTTTGATGGCGAAAACCGTCAACGTGATGACCGCCAGAATCAGAAACCCTTTGATGAGCACGATGAAGGTGAGGCTTTTGGCAATGCTGCGAAGTCCGCTCAGTTTCAGCTCACCGCCGGCGGTGAGCGCGATCAGGCCGATGGCCAGGCTGTTGACGACTTTCAGATCATTGACGACGCCGACGGAGAACAGATTGACCACGTAAGGTCCGAAGAGAATGCCGGTGATGATGTAGCCGGTGATCCTTGGCAGGCTGAGACCGCTGGTGATCTGCCCGAAGGTATAAGCCGCCAGCAACACAAAGCCGAGCGTGGCCAAGGATTTGGGATGAAACGGGGCTTCGATTTCGACTTGCAAAAACTGCAAGGCGTACATCAATAGAAAAAGCAAGCCGAGGATGAATATTCTTTTCATAGGTGATGAAAATGTAGTAGGCGCGTCGTGATGTCATCCGGGCGATTTTCTTTCAGCGAACGCCCGACGCCTTAAGGCGTAACTACGAACGCATTGCCAAGCTATTTTTCTGTGGGCAACTTTTTACCGCTTCCAAAAATCCGGCACGAGCAGGACCAGCACGGTGTACAGCTCCAGACGGCCTAAGATCATGCACAACGAGAGAAAAATTTTACCCACCGTCGGAATGAAAGCAAAATTTTCGATGGAGCCGACTTTGGCCAGGCCTGGGCCGATGTTGGCTAAAGTCGCGACGACCGAAGTCGTGGCCGTGACAACGTCCAATCCCAGCAGCCCCATGAACAGAGAGCCGAAGACGAACACAAAAACAAAAATCACAAAAAACCCGAAAATCGATTTGGTAACGTCGTCACTCATCACCGAGGCGCCGATTTTCACGGCGCGGAAGGCTTGCGGCCGGAAGACTTTGTAGATTTCGATAAACGCGGCTTTGGAGACGACCATGATGCGCGAGATTTTCATGCCGCCGGCGGTGGAGCCGGCGCTGCCGCCGATAAACATCAGCGTCACCAGCAACAGCTTGGCAAAGGGCGGATAGACGTCGAAATTATCCGTGCCGAAACCGGTGGTGGTGACGATGGCAATCACTTGAAACACCGCGTAGCGCAGCGCGGTGAAGAAATTCGAATGAATCGTGAGAATGCTCAGCGCGATCACGATCGTGGCGGCCGCTACGATGGTGACGTAGACTCTGAACTCTTTGTCTTTGAACATCGCCGTGAAATTGCCTTTGATAAAAAGATAGTAAAGCGAAAAATTGATGCCGGCAAAAAACATGAACACGGTGATGATGAGATCGATGGTGACGCTGTTATAATGCGCGATGCTGGCATTCTTTGTCGAATAGCCGCCGGTGGCGAGTGTGGCGAAAGAGTGGCAAACGGAATCGAAAAAGTCCATGCCGGCGAAATAGAGCAGCCCGCACTCCGCGACGGTGAGGCCGAGATAGATTTTCCAAAGCGTCGAGGCGGTTTCTTTGATTTTCGGCTTCAGGCCCTCGGTGATCGGGCCCGGCACTTCGGATTTAAAAAGATGCTTGGCGCCGACGCCGAGTTGCGGGAAGATGGCAATGAACAGCACGACGATGCCCATGCCGCCGAGCCAGTGCGTCAGCGTGCGCCAATAATGCAGCCCGTGCGAGAGCGACTCGATGTTCGTCAACACGGTCGAGCCGGTGGTGGTAAAGCCGGAGACGGTTTCAAAGAACGCGTCGGCAAAATTGGTGAAGGCGCCGTCAAACATGAAGGGCAGCGCGCCGAAGATGCCGGTCAAAAACCAGCTTGCGGTCACCACGAACAAAGCCTCGCGGCGGCCGATCGACCCCTGCTCTTTCCGGCCCGGAAAATAGAGGCCAAAACCGGAGAGGAACGTGAGCGTCGAGGAAAACACGAAAGCTTGGGTGGTAGCGGATTCCTGATAGTATATCGTCCAAATGATCGAAGTGGCCATGACCAGGGCCAACACCATCATCAAAATGCCGAGAAGACGGGCGATGCTTCTATAATTCATTGAATGAATTGAAAAAATGACTTACACGAAAATAATTTTCGGCAAGAATTTAGTCGCTTGAAGTTTTCGCCCACTGAATTGGCTGCGCCCGCAGGGGAATCCCACTGAATTGAATTCAAAAAACTTAATTTCTGTGGGCTGCGCCTGTAAGGATTTCTGTTTCTGTGGGCGGCCTTTTTATGCTGGGTTTATATAGCTAAATTCTTGCAATTTTCGTAGTAGACCCTTGCGGGCGTAGCCTTCAGGGCTGGCGCCTGAAGGCGCTGCTACGAAACCCATTACGAGAACGAAAACATCTTCTTGCGGAACAAGCGTTCAACCTCGGGCCGCACCGCGGGTTTGGTCAACACCACGACGAGGTTGCCCGCTTTGATGATGTCTTTTCCTTTAGGGACAAAAACAGTGTCTGCGCCGGCCACGGCGGTAATCACGGCGCCGCGGGGAAAATTCACTTCGCGCAGCGGCTTGTTGACGATGTGACTTCCCGGGGAGGGAATGATCTCCAAAATCTCGGCCTTGCCGTCTTCCAGCAGCGAGACCGACACCACCTCCTGCTCGCGGACATATTTGAGAATTTGATTGGCGGCGAACAAGCGCGGGCTGACGGTGGCGTCGATGCCGAGCATTTCGTAGAGCTGCGCGTAATCGGGCTTGTCAACCACCACGACGGTTCGTTGCGCGCCGAGATTTTTGGCGAGCAGGCTGGAGACCAGATTGTCTTCGTCGTAACCGCCCACGGCCACAAAGACGTCGCAATTCTGCATTTTCTCTTCGCGCAGCACGGAAAGATCGGTGCCGTCGCCGTTGATGATGACGGTTCGATGCAACTTTTGCGACAGCTCGGCGCAGCGCTCGCGGTTCTTTTCAATGAGAATGACGTCGACCGACTCGCGCTCGAGCAATCTTGCCACGGAAAAACCGACATCACCGCCGCCGACGATGGCCACTTTGCGGACGTTGTATTTTCGTTTTTTGCCGAACATTCTTTCGAGCCGGGGAATGTTTTCGACCGTGCCGATCAGGAACACTTCGTCGCCGATCAGGATTTCGTCGGCGCCGCCGGGGATGATCAAATTCTCGTTGCGCAAAATGGCGGCGACCAAACAGCCGTCGGGCATGTCGAGATCGCGCAGCGGTTTTTCGAGCACGCCAAGCTCGTCTTCAATGGCAAGCTGCATCATCTCGACGCGGTTGTCGGCAAAATCTTCAATCGCCAGCGCGCCGACGCTTTTGATGAGTTTCCGGATCTCGTTGGCGACAAGAATTTGCACGCTGATGACGAGATCGATGCCGAGCAGGTTGTGATAAAAGCCGCGCTCGGTGTCGCCGAGATAGTCGCGGTTGGAGACGCGCGCGACGGTGCGCTTGGCGCCCAATTGTTTCGCGGTGATGGCCGCCAGCAGGTTGATCTCGTCCCGCCCGGTGACGCCCAGCACCAAATCGGCTTCTTGCACTTTGGCTTCTTGCAAAGTTTTCATGCTGGCGCCGTGTCCTCGCAAGGCCAGGACGTCCATGGTCTCCTCCGCCTGGGCCAGCGCCGCCGCGCTGACATCGACGATGATCACATCATGCTTTTCCTGAGAAAGCACGGAGGCGATGTACTTGCCCACTTCCCCCATCCCGATGACGATGACTTTCAAAGCCTCTTTCTCCTTACGCTTTACGTTTTACGTTTCTCATTCATTTCGTCGCCTGAATTTCATTCGCGTCAATCAAAATATCCTTCGCCAGCTTCGGGCTGAGCAGCTCGTAAATGATCACGGAAACGAGCACGCAGGCGACGACGACGTCGGTGAAGTCGTTTTTGTAAACCTGGCGATAGTTGATAATCATGGCGACCGCCACGGCGCCGTGCGACAGCAGGCCCAGGCCGATGCGGCGCGGCATCAACTCGGGATTTTCAGAGCCGGTGTAGGCAAGATGGCCGCCGATCAATTTGCCGAAATAACGCAACATCAGATACAAAACGGCAAAAGCCAGGAGCGGGAGCCCGCGGCTGTCCAAATCCGACAGATTCCACGCGGCGCCGGCGAAAACCAGAATGACGACGTAGAACGGTTTCTCCACGGATTGCAGAATCTCCACCAAGCGATCTCTCACTTTGGAAGTGTTGGCGAGCATGATGCCGAGCACGAGATTGATAAAGATGGGGGAAAGATTGAGATAATAAGCCACACCGCTGGCAAAAACCACGATGCCCAGCAGCGACAAAAGCAGCAAGTTTTTGTCTTCTTCCTTGCCAAGAAAAAGGAAGAACAAAATTCCAAGCACGATGCCAAAAGCGATGTTGACGGCGGCCCATTCGGTCGTCGTGAGCGGCCTGATGCCGCTGGTTTGCCCGACGTGCAAAAAACAAAAGATCAGCCCAAAAATGATGATGCCGAGCAATTCATCGAAGCCGGCGACGAATTGCAGCCGTTCGGTGATTTTGCCTTTGGCCTTGTAATGTTGCTTGACGACATCAATCGCGGTTCGCGCCGACACCGCGCCGGTGGCGCCCAAGGCCAGCGCGCCGGAAAGAATCGCCGTCCAATCCTCCTGGCCGAACTGGCGGCGCCAGAACAACAGCCCAAAAACGCCGCTGATAAGCAAAACCGTGGTGATGACGGCAATGAAAGTCAAACGGTAAGATTCGCCGTCGGCCCGGTTCAAATCGCGCAGGCGAAGCTGCAAGCCGTACAGCAAGCCCAGCGACCCCAGCGACAGGCTCATCACCGGGCTGAGCTGGTTGACGATGTCGGGCGTCATGATGTTCGTCACGTGCGGGCCGACCAACACGCCGAGAATGATGTATTCGATTCCCGAGGTGAAAAAAAATCGGCTTTGCAGCTTGCCGATGAGAAAATGCGCGCTGAGATAACCGATGACTAAAATGGAAATGAGTTGAATGATGGTCAGCATAAAGTCATTGCGCCGGTTTGAAATTCTTTGCCTGCTTCTTGCGCGCCCAGGCCTGCATATCCTCGTGCAGATCGAACTCGCCGACAATTTCGTCGCCGAGCAAAGCTTCCAGAACGTCTTCGAGCGTGACGACGCCGAGAAACTCGCCCTGCGCGCCTTTGACGCAGAAGAGATGCCGGCGGGAAGCGATGAAACGATTGAGCAGCTCGTGTGCGTGCAGATCTTCTGGAACGAAATCAGGCACACGCATCAGGTTGCCAATCGTTTTGTTTTCTTCGTCGCGCAACAAGGCGGCAAACACTTCCCGGCGCTGCACCACGCCAATAATATTATCCGGGTCATTATCCGTGCAAACCGGCACCCGGCTGAAACGCCAATGATCCGCCTCGACTTTAGTCATACTCAGCGGCAAGATATCGGGCACGCGATAAACCACGGAATTGGGCGTCATGATATCGCACACCCGAACGTCATTGAGGCGCAGGGCATTGGCCACCCACTTGGCCTCCTGCGGCAGGATAACGCCGCCGCGCTGGCTCAATTGCACCAGACTGATGATATCCTCTTCGGTGGGATGAGTGAGCCGCGATTTTTTGCCCCAGAGCCGCGTGAGCGCGACGCTCATTTTCACAAACGGCCACAGCAGCCAGATCAAAATTTGTAAAGGTCCGGCCAGGCGCGGCGCGAGCGTATTGGCAAAGGTAACGCCGATGGACTTGGGAATGATCTCGCTGAAAAACAGCACGGCGGCGGTGAACATCCCGGAGAAAATGCCCAGCACGTCATCGCCGTAATATCTGGCGACCAGCGCGCCGGCCCAGGCGGCGCCGAGGGTATTTACGGCGGTGTTCAGCGTGAGAATCGCCGCAATCGGCTCGTCGATCCGCGCCCGCAGTTTGGCCAGCCGCGCCGCGCCGCGATTGCCGGCGCGCTGGAGCGACTCAATACGGCTGCGCGGAATCGAGTAAAGCGCCGCTTCCATCAAAGAACAGACAAATGACCCGACCAAACTGACGGCGGTGATTACGGCAATGGCGAACATGCTCTCCTGTCCCAATGAAAATTTTTACTTTCACTTAAAAAACGCTGGTGCAAAGATAATAAATTGAAAGCGGGAAAGCAAGAGGGGGATGGGCTACGCCAGTTTTTCAACCAAATTGAAAACTCGGGCCGCTTCACGGCAGCCTTGAATCTTTCGGCGAAACTCGATGGCTTTCGGCCTCAATCGGCGGGCGAATCGTCTCCGCCGAACTTTACCGAAGTCACCGAGTGTCGCCGAAAAAAACAAGAAAAGCTCAGAATTTTTTCTAACATTTGCAGCGCAATGACCTATTCCACCGGCCCGATTGCCGCCGCTTCTTTTTCCGTTGCCGTGATCAACGCCTGCAATGCCGCCATTTTCACGGCAATGGCATCAAAAGCCGCTTGCGCTTCGTTGCGCTTTTGCTCGCGGCGCAGCGCCCAAAGCTTCATGCCGGTTTCGCGAAAAAGTTTCGCACGCTCATTTTTGAGGTTCCGAATGATCACCTGCAGCGCGGCCAGCCGGTTGGCCGCGCCGGCAGGTGGCAAACCTCTTTTGACGCCGGTTTTTGGCGTTTGGGCAGCGCCGGCAACACCTGGTTTGATTTTTTTAACTGCGGACATCATCTCATCTGTTCGAATGGCTTTGAAAAGGCGGCGATGATTTTTCCAATCATCGCCGCTTGTTGAGGGGCACAGCCCTGGAAACCTGGCCGGAAAGTCTTTGTGGGATAGGCTGCCAGCCTGTCGGTGCAAATGGCAGCCAGGTTGGCTGTCCCACTTTAGGGCCACGCTTCTAGACGGCACACTATCCTGCTCTTTGCAGGTTCTTACTGCGATTCCTTCATTCCGCTCAACCACTTCTCAACTTGGCGGCCGGCTATCTCCCGGCTGCCGATGCCGAAAGCAATGGCCAAGGCCACCGCGACGGCGCCCAACAGAATGCCAAAAGCGAGATTGATGATCTCGTTGGCAATGCCCATTTGCTGCAAAGCCATGGCCGCCACAAAAACGACGATGGCGATGCGCGCCAATTGGGCGATCAACCCGGCTCCGGGGTTGCCGGCGCCGACGATGAAGCGATGGGCGAGATTGGCAAGGTAAAGACCAATGCCAAAAACCACCAACGCCAAAATCACTTGACTGCCAAAACCCACAAAGCTGGTGACCATCTCGGCGAGAATGCCGAAGCCCAGCAACTGCGCCGCCTCGATCACGGCGAAAAGCATGATCGCAACCATCGCAACATATCCCACCACCACAGCCGGCGCGCGCTCACCCTCGATAGCCGCTTTGCTAAAACCCAGCCAGACCGGCATGTTGTTCAAACCGATGCCGGCGAGAATACTCGTCACCAGTCCTTTGACAAAACGCGCAACGATGTAAGCGACGACCAAGACCAATGTCGCCGCGAAAATGGCTGGAATGACATTCATGATCGTGGACAGCATGGCCATGGATGGACGCGCGATCGCTTCGATTTTGAGCGCGTTGAGCGCGGAAATCAACACCGGAATGATGATGAGCGCATAGACCAGCGTGCCGACAACCTGCGAAGGCGAATATTTGCCGAAAGCCGTTTTGAGGCCGATTTTCTCGCCGGCCCGGTCGGCGCCGACGGCCATCAACAAGTTGGCGACGATGCGGCTGACGATGCGGGCAATAAACCAGCCGACGAAAAAGATCAAGCCGGCAGCCAAAATATTCGGCAGCGCCGCAAGAATCTGATTCAGCATGCCCTGCACCGGCTCCAGCAAACCCTGCAAGCCGAGCGTGCTCAAAAGCGCCGGCAAAAAGAGCAGGAAGACGAGCCAGTACAGAAAGCCGGCAACGGCTTTGCTGAGCGACATTTTCCCGGCAACCTCGGCGCCGGCATTTTGGCTGAATTTTTCATCAAGCTTCATCGCTGTCAGCACTTTGGCGACGACCAAACGGATCACACTCGCAATGATCCACGCCACCAGCAGCAGCAATGCCGCCCCGATGATTTGAGGAATAAATTCAAAGGCGCTGCCCAGCAGGCGGGTGATGGGGTCGGTCAGCGCGTTGAGTTGGAGCGCCTGAAAAACTCCGACGACGACGAAAAGCATCACGAAATAAAAGACCCCTTTGGCGACTCCTTTCGACATATCCAACTGCAGCGCGTTTTCTTCGCTGGTCGTCCATTGCGCCAGCTTGGCGTCAAGGCCGCTGCGCTTGAGCAAACGCCGGGTGCCGCCGGACACCAAGACCGCCACGCCCCAGCCGATAACCAAAACCGCCATCGCGCCAACGGCGCGGGGCAAATATCCGGTCATGGTTTGCTTGATGTTTGCCGCCAAGGTTCCCATGCTGCTTTCCTGAGTCGCGGTCGCAGGAACTTCCTGGCCGTTCACGGCCGGCGTGACAGCGACTTGTGTGGTGTCTGCTTGCTGCGCCGGCAAATCTTGGGCGGATAGCGGCCCAAAACCGGCGGCCAGCATAAAAGCCACGCCGGCCACAAGCAGAACGGTCGGGTTAAGGAAGATTGATTTAAAACGGTTCATCACTTCCCTCCTTTGTTGTGTTAAAAGCTTCTGCAGAGATTGGGCTCCGTTCTCATATTCTGAAAGAGAAGCAGAGCCCGTTTATTCTCCACACATCCTGTTATCACCTCCGGAGGCTGTCCTCGCCGCCTCCGGCATATTACAATGTCTAGAAGTCCAGCCGAAAAGTCCTTGTGGGACAGGCTGCCAAGCCTGTCGCTGCGTGACAGCCAGGCTGGCTGTCCCACTTTCCAGCCAAGCGGCTAGAACGTTCCACCCATTTTCGGATGAATCACGACATCGATGCGGCGGTTCTTGGTGCGGCCTTCGGCGGTGTCGTTGCTGGCGAGGGGCTTGCTTTCGCCGAAGCCATTCGCCTCAAGGCGTGCCGCCTCGAAATTCGAGTTGGCGACGATATATTGTTTGACGGCTTCGGCGCGCTCGATGGAGAGCTGCAAGTTTCTCTCGTCGCTGCCATGTGAATCCGTGTGGCCTTGGATGGAAATCGTGCTTTGCGGAAATTTATTCATCGCCGCGATCACCTTGGTCAGCAAACCGAAATGTTGCGACTCGATGGTAGATTTAGCCACCGGAAAGGTCAGTCCGATGAGGCGAACGATGATGTCGTTGCCTTCACGAAGAACGCGGGCTTCCTCGCGGGTGAAAGATTGTTCCACGCTCGCAAACAACTCGCGGATTTTCGCCTGCTCTTCGATTTGTTTGGCCAGCGCGGTTTTTTCCAATTCCTTAATGCCGAGTTTTTTCTGCATATCGGCAACCTGCTTGTCCATTTCGCCGATCCGGCCTTCGAGGGCGGTGATCTGCCGGTCGCGTTCGGCCAAATCCTGGCTCAGCTTGACGGCGCTGTCCTGATAAGTCGTGACGTAGCGGATAATATCGTTGGCCGTTTTATCGTAGCCGGCGTCAAATTCAGCCACGACATCCATTTTCGCCGCAATGTCCTGCAGCGGTTTTTCCGAAGCCAGCAGCAAATCTTCGATGTCCTGCTTCTTGTTCTTTTTCATCTGCTCGATCATATTCGACAGATAGATGGCGTGCTTGGCTTCGTACTTCGCTTGCTGCGCCAGATTGCGGGCCACGTCGGTGTCGTAACGATTGGTGTTCAGCTCTTTTTCCGCCTGCGCGATGAGGGTCTGCGCGCGTTGCAGCGTCTTCGGCGCGCGTTCCTTGACTTTCATCTGATCCGCCTGCTTCAGCAACTGCCAGGTTTCGTTCAGATAGTTGCCTTTGATGGCGTCCAGCTCGGCCTGGCGATAAACGACTTCCGCTTCACCGGATTTCTTTTTGGCGGCATTGACGTCGCCGTCTTCCAGCTTGGTGGCGCCTTCGGCGAATTTCATCTCCGCCTGCGTCCACAGCGCCGAGGCGTATTTCGGGGCTTCGGCGTTCTTCGCATCCGAGCGGGCTTTCATCGAAGCCGCCAGGGTGACTTCAGCCAGCTTGGTCGCCTCGGTGGCCTTTTGCAGATAAGAGCTGGCGCCGCGCAGCTTGGCGCGAATGTCTTCCAGATTCTTGCCCTTCTTGAAATCGGCGTCCGCTTCCTGATAATACTTCATGGCTTCGCCGAAATTCTTGGGCGCCAGAACGTCCGCCTGCGCTTTTTTCGCGCCTTTCAGCGCCTCGTTCGCATCCTTGAATAGCGCGGTCTTGACATCCTGTGAAAAAGCCGTGCCCATGGCGAACAAGATCGCCACGCACAAGGTCAAAAGTTTTTGTAACCGAAACATAATACCTCCTTTAAATGGGTGTTGATTAGTATTGCAATTTCGATCCTGAACCTGCTGACAGACCACAGTTACGTTGTCTCATCGATAACAACGGAAATTCTTCTGCCCGCTCTCACCTCCTCTCAAGAAATTTTACGGCGCCAAACCCGGCCACAGCATGAATGCCGTGGCGCATCTGATTTCAATTTGCACGGCTTCGGTTTAACTCGGACAAACCGAAACCAAACAGGACATAAAATTGAAAGAGCAAAAAATTATTTTGTGTGCCTTCGTTTTTGTGTACCGAAAATCTTTGCCTTTTTTGCACACATTTGACTATTAACAGAATGACGCCATCAGTTTCCAGCGCGCGCTAAACTTGAGAGGCCGTCACACTCGTTGCGCCTCGCTTGTTCGCGCGCAAATTGAAATAGCCGGCCAGAAACATCACGGCGCCGACGGCAAGGCTGCTAAAAGTCACGATCCACTGAAACCTCAAGAATTTTTCCCGCTTGGCCAATTGGCCTGCCATAAATTGCGCCTGACTGTCCCTGGTTGCCAAATCAGCTTTGACAAGATCCAGCTCGCGCCGCAGTTCTTCCAACGTCTGCTCTTTGACGGCCAGCGCGTTGTCGTATCGCGGCCATCCCGGAGACGCAGCGCCGGTTTCTTTCTTCATCTCCTCCGGCGCCGGCTCGACGGATTGCGCTTGCGTCTTGTTTGACGCAGCTTGCGGCGTCGCCAATTCTGTGGCGTGCGCCATCATTTCTTGCGGCAGATTTTTTTCACTCGCGGCGGCGGCCAATGCGATCCCCAAAATAAGAGCGGAGATCGCTCTCACCTGAAGCTTCATCATGCCTCTTTCTTTTGCTTTTGACAGCCTGTTTTTATCGTACAACTTTGTTTTCTATTTGTTGTGACCGCTGCGTCGGGAGAAAGTCACAACAAATCGCGGATTTTCAGGCGAAGCACCCAATGCGGATCCCCCAAGCGGGATAACCCAAAAAATGGCTCACGGAAGAGAACTCTCTCGGAAAAGATTTTCGTAAATTCATTTCCGTGAGATGTTCCTCTTCCGCGAGCCAGATTTCTTTTGTGCAAAAATTCTACTTGCAATCTATCGGCTCATCGCGCCATTCGTGCTCACCGCGATCTCGTCGACCAGCATCGAGTTCGGCAAGGTGATGATTTTTTCTTCGGCGGTGTGAATCACGGTGCTGACCGTGCCGATTTCGGTGATCGTGCCCTGCATCTGCCGGACGTGAACTTGCTGGCCGACTTGAAAAGATTTGCGCGCGTACACGCCGGCCAAAATGTTTTGCGCGATGTTCCGGCTGCCCATTCCCAGCGTCAGCGCAATGGCCAAGCCGAACGCGCCGAGAATCGCGCCAAACGTGATTTCCAGCACGCCCGATTTGATTTCGAGCTGGCTGAAGGCGATGACGACCAGCATCAGAATGATGATATTGCTGACTAGCTTGCCGAGAACATCGGCGAAATCGATGCCCGCTTCCCGGGCGGCGCCGCGCACCAAGCCGCCGACAAAACGCGCGAACAACGAGCCGAAAACCACGATGAGAACCACCGCAATGATGTTGGGAATGAACGCCACCATTTTTTGCAGCGTCACCGCAATCGCGGTCAGATTCATCGTTTCCGCCGCCGACAGCAGAAACGTCAGCATCAACAGCCAGAAAATCAATTTGCCCACCACCCACGAAGGCTCGCGGGTGAAACCGGCGTTGCGAATGAACGCGGTAATGCCGGCCTTTTCCGCGATGCGATTGAAGCCGATGCGCCGCAGCAGGCGGATAACCAAAGCGTCGAGCGCTTTCGCCACCAGCCAGCCGATCAAGAGAATGATTACAGCGGCTAGAAAATTCGGCAAACTCGCCAGCATGCTGTCGAGAATGCCCGCCAAAACCGGCAAAATTTTTTCCTGCCAAAATCTCGTCATTCTTGCCTCTTCTGCTGAGTTTCAGGTTTGGATTGCAAAGGACTGATTTTGAGAAATCCCGTGAGAATACTTTTAAATCCAAGCGCAATTAAAAACAACAATTCTTTGTAGATTACCCGCTTGTGAACCCGCGTCGTCACGGCGCCGGTAAATTCGCCATCCAATTCATCGCTCGTCTCATTTCGTGCCGCCCACAAGCCGCCGCCGGAATCATTGTTCTGTTTTTCTGTCATGAGTTTTCGGAAGATAATTTTTCAAATTGCAATTTAAATTCCTCGCGCGCCCGCTTGAGACGCATCTTCGCCGCACTCAAGCCGATGCCGAGACGCCGGGCAATCGTCTCGTAATCCAGCTCCTCGAAATGACGAAGCCGGATAATTTCACGCGATTTATCCTCCAGCGCCTGCATCGTCTGCTCGATCATCCGGCGCAGCTCCTCCCGCTCCAAACTCCGGCCGACCGCCAGAAAAGTATCCGCATCCGCCCGCTGTTCTTCTTCGAGCGCATCGAGATCTTCAGCCAGCCACCACCACGGCCGGCGCTGCATCTTCTCGAGGTGATTGAGGCAGGTGTTGACAGTCACGGCGTACAGCCACGTCGAAAAACTCGCTTCCCCGCGAAAAGCGGACAACCCGTGAAACACTTTCACGAAAATATCCTGCGCCAGGTCCCGGGCTTCCTCCGCGTTCTTGAGCATGCCGACGGCCTTGCCAAAAACTTTTTGTTTGTAGCGCTCAACGAGGATTTCAAAGGACTTGGTCTGATACGGAAGCTCGACCTGGCATCGCGCCACCAGCTCGGCGTCAGAAAGGTGTTCCATGGCGACGGTTTCTTCCTTTTAAGACCGCTCGAAAGAGAAAAAGTCACATGCGCTTTTTGGCGGAAAATTTTTGGTGTAGAAAATTTTTGGTAAATCGCATGGCGAAAATCCCTAAAAATCTATATGATTTAGCCGGTTACAGAGAGGCAACTTTTGCGGATAAGATAGGACATTCGAGCTTAAATAGCAAGTTTCCGGCTCTTAATTTTTTCTTAAAATTTTTCGTGACTTTTGACGAGATTGCCGGTCACGACTATAAGCCATAGCGATTATCTTGACAATGTTAACTTACTCTCGAGCTGTCATTCGTCCGACCGAATGGATGAACCTTTTTGAAGCAGACTGCGTCCGTCGGATTTCTCGCTACGCTCGAAATGACAAAGTTAAACTTAACATTGTCGAGTTATTTCTTGTGTTATTTCTTGGTTTTATTTCTTGTTTTTTTGTAAAATAGTTTGCAAATTATTTTTAAGATCGGCGCCATGGGATGACAGCAATAACCCCATTTTAGCGAGGAGGTTGGAAAGCTTCTGTGAACCAAGTCTTCAAAAAAGCATGGTCATTCGAAGGCATTGGGGAGAAATTTCAGACGAGGAGATGAAAAGCCCGATGCTAAGTTTTGAGAAGAACGGCGTCATGTTTACTCTTGTTTCAGAACAAACATTTAATTATATCATATTAGCTACGCAAAGCGTCACAGTCGGGCAATAACCTTAGAGACTCTTGATGCGCCAATTTATAGAAAGCATTGTCACACGGCTGCAGAGGATTTTCAATCCCGACACCATGGCGGATCAATTGGCCGGATGGTTTTTGAACCTTGTCGTCGGCATTTTGGTCTTTGTCGCCTTTTATTTTCTTTGGCGGATTTTGCGACTGGTTTTAAGGTCGACGTTGCGCAAGCGCGTCGATGCCACGGCATTTTCCTTCATCGAAACGATGGCCAAATTTGGCTTGCTCACCTTCGGCGCGGTGACGGCGCTGGATGCCGTGGGCATTAAAACTTCCGCGGTGCTGGCCTCGCTGGGAATTCTCGGTTTGACCATCGGCTTTGCGGCGCGCGATGCGCTCTCCAATCTCATCTCCGGCATTCTCATTTTTATCGACCGGCCTTTCGTCATCGGCGACCTGGTGGAGATCGAGGGCGTGTACGGACGCATCGAAAGAATCACCTTGCGCTCCACGCGCGTGGTCACCAGCGACGGCCGCATGTTGGCGGTGCCGAATACGCAGGTCATCAACAAAACCGTTGCCTCCTACACCAACTTTCCCCATCTTCGGATCGACGTGGCGGTCACCATTGCTGTTACGGAAAACCTGGAGCGCGCCCGGCAAGTGCTAATCGGCCTCGTGCAGAACGACGCGGCTTACATGAAGGACCCTCTGCCTCGCGTGGTGGTGACGCAATTGAACGACTACAACGTCGTGCTCGAGCTTCAGGCATGGCTTGATGACGAGCGGCAACACGTGCAAAAAAGATTTGAGCTGCGCGAGAAAATATTCAACGCGCTGAACGCGGCCGGCGTCGTCATGCCGTTTGAAACCATTCAGCTCACACCGCTCGAATTCAAAACAGCGAACGGCAGTTTGGCGCTGCCGGCCGCTGCCGCCGGCCGTTCGTAGAAGCAATCGAATTTTTATGAAATACTTCTTTCTTATTTTCAGCATCGCCCTAATCAGCACGAAGCTCCGCGCGCAGGAAGTTGACACGCTGCTCATTCAAAAGCTCGTCAATCTGGAGAAGACCATCGATTCCTTGCGGCAGCGGACGAGAGCGTTGGATGACGAGCTGCAACGCGTCAAGGTCGAGCTCGCGGAAGGGGATAATCTCGACAAACTCCTGGCGGCGTTCAATTCGGAAGCGGTTGAATCCGCCCCGGAGGATCAACGCTCGCGGCGCAAGCGCGTCGACGCGCTGCTGAAAGCCATTACGGAACAGCCGGGGCAATTGCGCTTCAACGGCGGCGCCACGGCGATCGTTCAAGGCAACCTGAATCGTGGCAATCGCTTCGCCACCGGCGTCGGCTCGTTCGACATTTTTGCGCACACCAGTTTTGGCAAACACACGCTGCTGTTTTTTGATTTTGAAGCGATTGGCGGCAACGGCCCGAACGATCATATTCCCACTCTTGCTGCTTTGAACGGCGACGCCGGCTCGACGCAGAATCGGGAAGGCGTGGATCAATTGACGGTGCTGGAGGCGTGGGCCGAGTTTACCGCCTTTAATCAGGCGCTCACCGCGACGGTGGGCAAAATTGATCTGACGAATTATTTTGACAACAACGCTTCGGCGAACGACGAAACTTCGCAGTTCATCAGCGCCGCTTTCGTCAACAGCGCGGCCTTGCCGGCGCCGGGAAATTCGCCGGGCCTGCGGCTGCGCACCACCGTGCTCAAGCGCTTTTTCGTGCAAGCCGCGGTGGCCAGCGCCGACAACGCCGGCGACAATCTCTTCGAGGAGTTGTTTCGCATCGGCAGCATGGGCGTCAAAATTTTTCCCCAGACGGATTGGGAAGCCAACTTGCGGATATATGGCTACCAACATCCGGCCGCGGATGATGCGAAGGGATACGGCCTGAGTTTTGACGAGTCTATTTCCGGCGCCTTCAATATCTTTGCGCGTTACAACAAGAACGAGGACAAACTGGCGGAACGGTTCGGCATCGCCTCCGCCTGGAGTTTGGGCGCGCGCTTGGTGAAAACTGTGGCCGGGCGGCGTCTGGCGCTCGCCGCGGCGTACGGCGAAACGGCGCCGCATGGAAACGGCCTGCGCACCGAAAAAATCGGCGAGATTTACGCGCGCCGGCAATTGAACAAATGGGTTTATCTTTCGCCGCATGTTCAGAGAATTTGGAACGCCGCCGGCTTGCCGCAAACAGCGACGCTGATCGGGCTGCGGACCCATTTCAATTTTTGAAAACATGTTTGTAGCGACGCCCTCCGGGCGTAGCCTTCAGGCGTTTGCTCTTGACTAATAAAAAAGTTCGTCGTGATACCTCAAGCGTTTTTTCTTAACCAACGCCCGACGCCTAAAGGCGTTACTACGAACTCCACGAGGAGGAAAATTTAAAATCACCATGCAGCCCACTGAAATTTTCAATCAACTACAGCCGTTGGCGCGGGATGCGACGAAGAGCGCATTGGCGGCTTGGAGGAAGGCGCACGAAGATAAGCTGGCGCGTTTCTCCCAAATTCTCGGGCGCTTGCTCGAGAAACTCAAAGGCCGGCCGGACCAAGCGGAGGCTTATCTAACGGCCTGGCAGGAACTGGACGGCGCTTTTAAAAAATATCTCGCCTGGACGAAGGAACTGCAATACGTCGCCGAGGATTCCGCGGCCGGCGCGTTGTGGGGAGAATGGCAAAAGCAATTTGCCGACGCTCTGAAAAAATTTCCGGAGCAGGCCGAAATTCTCATTCCGGAAAATTATTGGCAAAGGCAGGCCGGCGATCCGTTGCGCGTGCGCTGGTGGCGCTGGCGAAACCGCCGGCAGCAGGCGCTGAAGCGAATGGGGCTGGCGATTCGCAACGGCATGCGGCGTTTGTTCCGCCAGCCGCCGCACTCGCTTCCGCCGTTGCACCGAAAATTTCCGCTCAGAAAATTTTTGGCGTTTTATGTTGAAGCGCCCATTGCCGGCGGCATTATGCACGAATGGCAGCGCTTTTTGCAGCAGGCCGCCACGCAGCTCGAACAGTTGCACCGGCGCACCGAGGAAATCAAGAACGGCTTTTTGTTCGTGGGCGACGATGCCGCCTCCTGCCTTCAGCCCGATCCGGAAAAAGCCGCAGCCGGATTGCAGAAGTTGAGCGAGCACCTGCAGGCGGCGCGCGCTTGTTCAAACGAGCTTGACCGCCACGAAGCCGAGGCCGCGGCGCGCCTGGAAAAATCCTGGGACGGCCTCGAGTCAATCTTTCAGCACGATTGGGAGTTTGCCGGAACCGCAGTGTTGCCGGAAAATAAATACGGCGATACGAGGCTGGCGCAGCACTGGAAAGAGCTCGAGGGGCAATTAAGCAGCAGCCAAAACGCCTGGCGCCGGCATTTGCAGGCGGAGAAGGAAGAGTGGCAGCAAGATCTCGAGCTTTCGCGGCTGCAACTGCAAACGGCGACGGCTTGCATCGACACGCTGCGCCTCATCCGGCAAAAAACCGGCGAACAGATCATTCCGATTTTTCAAGACGCCATCGCCACGCTTTCGGCTTCGCTGCAAAAATTCAAGGGCGTTAGCCCCAAGAACGAGGCCGCGTTGCTCGACGCGATCGTTGCGGAGGAAGAGGCCCTGCGGCGCGCGTTGCAGCAGGACAAATTGCCGGCAATGCTGGAGGCCATGGCAAAAGCCCGGCTCGATGAAACGCTGGCGGGATACCTGACCACTGTCGAGAAGGCAATCGAGCCGCTTGCCGAACGTCACATCATTTTTCAGTACCGCGATTTGCAGAGCTTGACGCCCAATTCGAGGACGGATGTCATTCCATTAAAAGAGCTGGTGTGCGAAGAGATTCTGCCGGAGCTGACCCGAAAGTGCCGCTTGCTTAACGGCGAAATCCGCGATGATTTGCAGCACATCTCGCGCAACGTCAACGAGATCGATCAAGTGGTGGAATTCAACCTGGAAGCCGCGGCCGCTCTGCTCAAAGAGCGCGAAGATGACGACCGGCTTGCCAAGGCCCACAAAATTACCGTCGAAGGGCTGGAGCGCGCCATCAATCAGATCAATGAATTGATCCGGCAATGCGAGAAGATTGTCGAGCAGAGCCGGGAGGCGCTCACGCAAAATTCTTTCGATTTCGTCAACCGCGTTCAAGATTTGTTGGACAGCGAAAAGCTGCTGGCGCTGAAACTGCGCGTGGCGCGGGCGCGGGCGCAGGAGAAAATTCGCCAAAACTTCTTGAAGATTTGGCAAACGATTAAAAATGCGCTGCCGCTCATCTGGGCGTTTTTGATTGCCACGTTCCGGCGGATTCAAAGCCAATACCAGCGCCTGCGAAAAGTTGCCGGCCTGGCGCCGGCGGCCATTGGCGCCGAAGAAAAAGTCGTGCAGTTTCTCACGGAGACGCAGAGGCAAATCGCCGCGCTGCCCTTCGTTTACCAGCGTTTGTTTCGCATCGAATCGCTGACCGACGAGAGATTTTTTGCCGGCCGCCAGGGCGATCTCGAAATCGTTCAAAAAGATTTCGAAGCCTGGCAAAACGGCCAATTTGCCCTGCTGGCGCTGGTGGGCGAGCGCGGCAGCGGCCGCACCACTTTTTTGAATTTTGCGGAAAAAGAGATCTACCACCGGCTTCCGCCACTGAAGCTCGACATCATCAAAACCACGCACAGCGAAGAAGGGCTGTTGAAATACCTGCAAGAGGTTTTGGGCGAAAAAAAAGCAGCAAGCCTCGACGAGCTGGAGAACCGCCTGCTGGCGCAAGACGAGAAAAAAATCTGCATCGTCGAAAACATTCAAAACCTGTTTCTGCGCACGGTGGATGGCTTCGCGGCGCTCGAACGCTTTCTACTCTTCATCACCCGCACGCACCAAAAAATTTACTGGGTGGTCACTTGCACGTTGTACAGTTGGAGGTATCTGGACAAAGTGCTAAAAATCTCCAGATTCTTTCAGCGGGTTATCACTTTGGAGGCGCTGACGAAAGAGGAAATCGAGGCGATCATCATGAAACGCCATCGGGTGAGCGGCTATCAGTTGGAGTTCGAAACGCCGGCAACGGTGACGGAGTCTCGCAAATTCAAAAAGCTGAGTACTACGGAGGAGCGCCAGGAATTTTTGCGCCAATTGATGTTCGAGCAGCTCAACGAATTTGCCAGCGGCAACGTGACTATCGCCATACTCTTCTGGCTGCGCGCGATCAAGCAGACCTCGAAGGAAAAACTGGTGCTGTCGCCGGTGATCGAGTTCGACCATTCCTTCCTTTATCAATTGTCCGCCGATGAATTGTTTACTTTGGGCGCGCTCTTGCACCACGAAACGCTCACTGCCGAGCAGCACGCGCTGGTGTTTCATCAAGGCGTGCAGCAAAGCGCTTTGCTGCTGAACCGGCTGCAAAGCAAGGGCATTTTAATCACCACCGCGAACGGCTATCTCATTCATCCGTTGCTGTATCGCTCCATGGTTCGCGTTTTACAAACCAAGAATATTTTGCACTGATATGAGAACATTTTTCACTTTTTTCGCGATCTTTCTGCTGGTGGGACTAAGCGCCGCCGGCGCGGACGCCGTCTTTGCTCAAGCTTTGGCGGATACGACGAAAGCGGATACAGCGACCGCAACCGGCTTGGCTTCGTCCGAATCGCAACAGGCTGACACCTCAAGGGCTGTGGCTGCTTCAACCGCGCCGCAAAAGCCTGACACCGCCAAAGCCGCTGAGGGCATTGCGGAACAAATCGCGCAAGCGCAACCCCAATGGTCAATTTCGTTTGCCAAAGTCTTTTGGGCGGCGGCGATTTTCTTGGCCGCGCTGCTGACGTTCCGCTACCTGACCCGGTTGTTGGAATTTCTCGCCGAGCGCCGCGCCAATTTGCGTCTGGCCATCAAACGATTGATCCCGACGATTCGAATCGTGGGATGGACGTTCGTGCTTTATTTCATCATTGCCGCCGTGCTGTCGCCGCCGATTGAGACGTTGATTGCTGTGACCGCCTCGGCAGGCATCGCCATCGGATTTGCCTCGCAGGATATCCTGAAAAATGTTTTCGGCGGCATCATGATTTTGCTGGATCGGCCGTTTCAAGTCGGCGACAAAATCGAGGTCGGCAGCTACTACGGCGAGGTCACGCAGATCGGCCTGCGAACGGTGCGGATCGTGACGCCGGATGACTCGCTGGTGTCGATCCCCAACGCCGAGATCATGAATCAGTCCGTTTCCAACGCCAATACCGGCGAATCCAATTGCCAGGTGGTGGCGGAATTTTACCTGCCGCCGGAAATCGACTTGATCAAGGCCAAACAAATTGCCTATCGTGCCGCGGCGGTTTCGCGCTACGCTTATTTGAACAAGCCGATTGCGATTATCATCAAGAACGAAATTCATGAAGGCCGGTCCATGCTCAAAATGCGCTTGAAGGCTTACGTGCTGGATATTCGCCACGAGTTTCCCTTTATGAGTGAGATGACGGAAATCGTGATCGGAGAGTTTTTGAAACATAAGCTGGTCACGGCGGACGAGCTTTCATTTTATAAGGTTGCGCCGATGATTACTCTAGCCGAAAGCCGGCAGGGGAAAAATTGAGCATGTGCCACAAAGGCTGGCATGCTGTCTCAAGCAAGATGAAATTCATTCTCGTTTTTTTTCGATAAAATATCAGCCGGCGGAATCACGCAATCATTGCCGAAGAGGCTCGCTGTGCGCTCAAAACCAACAGGAGGAAAAAACTCATGTCGTTTCGATTGCAAACAATTGCGGTATTTGTGCTCGTTTTATGTTCCGGCGCTTTCGCCCAGTCGCAAGACGAGCCGCGTTTTAATGAGCTGACCAAAACGTTCAAAAAAGATTACTTGAGCGTGGGCATCCTGCTGCAAAGCGTCGGCGACTTTCAAATCGAGCGCAGCTTTGCCGGCAACAACGGTTTCAACATCTCGAACATGCGCATCAATCTTTACGGCGAATTGGATAACGGTTTCGGGTATCTGTTCAAAACCAATCTGATCAGTTCGCCGGCGATTTTGGACGCCAAGATGTATTATCGGGTTTCACCGGGCTTCACCCTCGACGCCGGGCAATTCAAAGCGCCGTTCAGCGCGGAATTTTTAATCGGCGCCGGCGGCATTGATTTCGTCAACCGCTCGCAGGTTGTCACCGCGCTGGCGCCGGGCCGGCAGATCGGCGTGCAGGCGCGAGGCTGGGCGTCGCAAAACCTCGCGTCGTATGCGGTTGGCGCGTTCAACGGCAACAGTTTTCGCGACAACGGCAATGATAACGGCGATTTTCTCACCGCCGGGCGTTTGGCTTTTTATCCCAAAATCTCCAGTGAAAACAATGCTTCGGATCGTCTCGAAATCGGCGTGAATGCCGCCATCAGCAACGACGATCGGGCCAACTTTGGCGGAGGCTTTATCAGCGGTTTCCAGGGCAAACGGACCTTGCTCGGCGGCGATTTTCGGTTGAGGCGCGACAAACTTCTGCTCAGCGGCGAAGCCATCTACGCGCGATTGAAGTTTGGCGGAAGCAGAACGGCAAAGCCCACCGGTTTTCACGCGACAGCCGGATACATGATCACCGGCAAATCACAACTGCTGCTGCGCTGGGACAGCTTTACGCCCGACGGTCTGCAGCCGGATTCGCGCCTGTTGATTCTCGGTTATAATTTGTGGCCGACCAAAGTGACGGAGCTGCAAGTGAATTACATCATCTCGACAGACGACGGCAGCATCGATCATCACCAACTGCTGGTCAACGCGCAGATGAATTTTTGATTTTTGAAGACTTAACTTAACTCGGACAAGCCGAAACCAAACAGGACCCAAAATTGAAAGAGCACAAAAATTATTTTGTGTGCTTTTGTTTTTGTGTACCGAAAAGCTTTGCTTTTTTTGCATACATTTGACTATTAACAGACTAATAAGGAGTTTTATGGAAGGCTTCGTCGACCAATGGCTTTTCGATCCGACCATCGGCAAATTCGTTGCCGCCGTCGTCGGCATTTTGATCATCATCACGCTCGTCCGGGTCGGGCAACGCTCGCTCGGGCGCTACGTGCAAGACATGGACACGCGCTACCGCGCGCGCAAGTTCGTCACGTTTATCGGCTACGCGCTCGGCATTTTTCTCATCGCCACGGTTTTCAGCGACAAGCTCGGCGGCTTGACCGTGGCCTTCGGCGTCGCCGGCGCCGGCATCGCCTTCGCCTTGCAGGAGGTGATCGCCAGCGTTGCCGGCTGGTTTGCGGTTTCGTTTGCCAAGTTCTATGAAACCGGCGACCGCGTGCAGTTGGGCGGCATCAAAGGCGACGTCATCGACGTCGGCATTTTGCGCACGACGCTGATGGAATGCGGCCAGTGGGTCAACGGCGATTTGTACAACGGCCGCGTCGTGCGCATCGCCAACAGCTTCGTGTTCAAAGAGCCGGTGTTCAATTACTCCGGCGAGTTCCCTTTTCTGTGGGATGAAATCACCGTGCCGGTCAAATACGGCTGCGATCATCGCCTGGCGCGAGAAATTTTGCAGCGCGTGACCACCGAAGTTGTGAGTGAATACACCGCGTTCGCCAAGACGGCGTGGAAAGAGTTGGTGAAAAAATATCTGATTGAAGACGCCAGCGTCGAGCCGATGATCACGCTCATCGCCAACGACAATTGGATGGAATTTACCGTGCGCTACGTGGTCGATTACAAGAAGCGCCGCGGCACGAAAGACCGGCTTTTCTCGCGCATTCTGGATGAGATCGACCAAACCAACGGCCGCGTCGCGTTGGCTTCGGCGACTTTTCATCTCGTCGAAACCCCGGTGTTCGACGTGCGCATCGCGGACAAGCTTGCCGCGCCGAAGAACTGAAAACAGAACACCATTTTTCATTAGTATAAGAACTGCTAACATGCAACCTCAAAGCCTCGACACACCAACGCCGGAAGCGCCGGTGGACGTGCTCCAGCAACAAATCGACGCGCAGCAGGCGCCGCAACGGAAAACGTTTGGCACCTTTGCCGGCGTGTTCACGCCGACGGTGCTGACGATCTTGGGCGTCATCATGTTTTTGCGCGAAGGCTGGGTGGTGGGCAATGCCGGCCTGTTGGGCGCATGGATCATCATCCTGCTCGCCTGCGCCATCACATTCTTCACCGGCCTGTCGATGTCTTCCATCACCACCAACATCCGCATCGGCTCCGGCGGCGCCTTCTCGATCATCTCGCAATCGCTCGGCCTCGAAGTCGGCGGCAGCATCGGCGTTCCGCTTTTTTTCTCGCAGGCGCTGGCCGTTGCCATGTACGTCTTTGGATTTCGCGAGGGCTGGCAATGGATTTTCCCCGAGCATCCGGCGATTTTGGTTGACCTCGGGACGTTCGTCGTGATTCTGCTCATCGCTTCGATCAGCACCAGTTTCGCCTTCAAAATTCAATACGTCATCATGGCGATTATGGCCGCCGCGCTGATTTCCGTGGCCGGCGCGCTCTTCAAAACCCCGCTCAGCGGCGAGATCGCCTGGTTCGGCTCCTATCCCGGCTCGCCCGAAAATAATTTTAGCGGCACCAGTTTTTGGGTGGTGTTCGCCGTGTTCTTTCCGGCAGTGACCGGCGTCATGGCCGGCGCGAACATGTCGGGCGAATTGACGAATCCCAAACGCAGCATCCCGCTCGGCACCATGTCCGCGATCGTTTTGACGACGCTGATTTATCTCGGGCTGGCGCTCTGGCTGGCGTTGGTCGCCACGCCCGAAGAGCTGGTCAACAATTACACGGTGATGATCGACAAGGCGCTGTGGAAGCCGATAGTTTTGGTGGGATTGCTCGGCGCCACTTTTTCCTCGGCGCTGTCTTCGCTCATCGGCGCGCCGCGCATCTTGCAAGCGTTGGGCGAGCATAAAATTCTGCTGCGCAATTCGTTTTTCGGCAAGCTCAGCAAACGCGGCGAGCCGATGAACGCCATGGCGGTGACCGCGGTCATCGTTCTGTTGTCGCTGCTCATGCGCAATCTCAACGCCATCGCGCCGCTGATCACGATGTTCTTCCTCATCACCTACGCCATGATCAACGTCGTGGTGCTGATCGAGCAGAACCTCGGCTTGCTGAGTTTTCGCCCGACGCTGCGCGTCCCCATGCTCGTGCCCTTATTGGGCGCGGCCGGTTGCTTCTTCGTCATGTTTCTCATCAACGCCACCGTGAGCTTGATGTCGATCGCCATCATCGTGGCGTTTTACATCGTGTTGTTGAATCGCCGCCTGGAAGCGCCGTTTGGCGACGTGCGCAGCGGCTTGTTCGCCGCGGTCGCCGAATGGGCCACCAAAAAAGTGACCAAGCTGCGGTACGACAACGAGCGCGCCTGGCAGCCGAACATTTTGGTGCCGATCGAATCGCCCAAAGAAGTTCGCAGCGCCTATCGCTTGCTGTATTCGCTCAGCTATCCCAAAGGCTCGCTCAAGATTCTCGGGCTTTCGACCGGCGGCGAGCTGGCGTTGTTGTCAAAACGTTTGCCGGACATCGTGCAAAATTTTTATCAGGAAGGCATCGCCGCCTCTTCCGCCATCGTCGAAGGCGACAATTACGGCCAAAGCGTTCTGGCCAGCATGCAGGCGCTGCGCGCGGCTTTCTTTCGCCCCAACACCGTCTTCCTCACTTTGAACGAGACCAAATCGCGAGACGAAGATCTGGCGCAGTTCATTCGCAAGGCCAAAGAATACAAACTGGGAACGGTTCTCTTCGTGCCATTTGAAAAAGTCGGTCTGGGATTGGAGAAGACCATCAATTTGTGGATCGGCGACCGCAGTCCGGATTGGAACATGAGCATGGACTTGGGCAACATCGACATTGCGGTTTTGTGCTCGTATGTTCTCAAACGCAACTGGGAAGCGCGGTTGAATATGATTACGACGGTTGTTGATCCGCAATACACCTCTCAAGCTGAAGAGTTCATGAACCGTTTGGCGGAATTAGCGCGTCTGCCCAAGGACGCCAGGACCTTCGTCACCAACAAAAGCTTCGAGCATTATTTGAATGACGCGCCGCACGGCGATCTGAATATTTTCGCGCTCGCGGCAGACGACGCCAATCTCGACAAGCTTCGCGCCATGTCCGGCCAATTGCGTTCCGCGTGCATTTTCACCGTCGACGCCGGCATGGAAAACGCGCTGGCCTAATGCGCGCGGCAAATGTTTGGCAAACCAGATTGTCATTCGTATATTGCAAATATCTTTTATTGCCTTTAATTCAGCAAGAGAGATGTGTGTGCAAACTGTATCTGATTCTTTTGGTTTTGACTGCGTTGTTCTTTGAAAACTTTTTGTTGGCTT
>Ga0187892_10001347_pt1 | contig 56806 bp, 53 predicted proteins | sample MA1701073metaG_FD_139345 | JGI IMG/M metagenome (GOLD analysis project Ga0187892, IMG submission 139345) | Bio-ooze microbial communities from a basaltic lava cave in the Kipuka Kanohina Cave System on the Island of Hawaii, USA - MA170107-3 metaG ...
CGCTCGGCATGATCCCGCCGGCGGAGTTCGAGCAGGCGTACTATCGCAGCAGCAGCAACGAGCCTCACGCCATGGTGGCGTGACTCACACACGGACCTCTCCGGGAAACCCGGGGCGATTCAGACCAGGGCCAGACCCAGGATATCCACACCTTCCAGTCCCCGACGGTGCTGATTGGCTCGTCCAAGACTTCGGTCGATGTGGTCTACAAGATCACCAAGGCGATCATCGAGGGGCGCGATGAGTTTGCCAACGTGGTCAGCGTGATGAAGGGGATCAGCGGCCAGGAGATGGCGAAGAACTTCGACATGGCCTATCACCCGGGCGCGGCGAAGTACTACAAGGAAGCCGGACTGCTGAAGTAGGCCGCTGGCAGACCTGCTGAAGTAAGTCGCGCGCGATGCGCAAGCTCGCGGGTTACGCGGGCCTGGTCGTCGGCGTGGTGGCGGTCGTCATGGCCGTCTACCACGTCTACGCCCGGCTGACCACCTACGCGCCGGACCAGCACGCGCTGCTGTTCATCACGCTGGCGTTCAGCCTGGTCCTGTCTTTCCTGCTGTGGCCTGCGCGCGTTGGCCGTACCCAAGAGCGTGTGCCCTGGCTGGATCTGGGGCTGGCGATCCTGTCGCTCGGTTGCGTGGGCTACATGTTCGCCAACTACAGCTACGTCGTGAACCGGTTCCCCACCGCGCATCCGCTGAGCGCCATGGACATGGCGGTCGGCGCTCTCGCCGCCTTGCTGGTGCTGGAGGCGACGCGGCGCACCATCGGCGCCGCGCTGCCGATCGTGGCGATCGTTTTCATCGCCTATGCGCTGGCCGGGCCGGCGCTGCCTGGTTGGCTTTATCACAAGGGGCTCAGCCTCGAGATCACCATCGACCAGAGCTATTTCACGACCGAGGGAATCTTCGGCGTGCCGATGACGGTGGCCGGCACCTACGTCATCCTGTTCATCATTTTCGGCGCGTTTCTCGAGAAATCCGGCGCCGGCCAGTTCTTCATGAATTTCGCCAACGCCATTGCCGGCGGCGCGCGCGGCGGGCCCGGCAAAGTCGCCGTCGTTTCTTCAAGTATGTTTGGCACGATTTCGGGTTCGGCCGTCGCCAACGTGATGGTGGACGGCTGGCTCACCATTCCGATGATGAAGAAAACGGGCTTCAAGCCCGAGGCCGCCGCGGCGATCGAGGCGGTGGCGTCGACCGGCGGCCAGATCATGCCGCCGATCATGGGGGCCGCCGCGTTCGTGATGGCCGAAATCCAGGGCGTGAGCTACACGAAGGTGATGATCGCAGCGGCGATCCCGGCGCTGTTCTATTACGGCGCATTGTTTGCCGCCATCCATTTCAACGCCGTGCGCTCAGGCCTGAAGGGTATCCCCCGCGAAGAACTGCCCATCCTCGGCGCGATCATCCTGCGCCAGGGGCACCTGTTCCTGCCGGTGATCGTGCTGCTCGCCCTGCTGCTGAACGGCTTCACTCCGACTTACGGCGCGATCATCGCCACCGGCGCCGTGATCGTCATTTCCTGGCTGCGGCCGGCGAATGGGCTGCGGCTGAAGACCTGCCTGGCGGCGCTGCGCGAAGGCGCCGAACACACGATCCCCGTGGCGATGGCCTGCGCCTGCGCGGGCATCGTGATCGGCATCGTGCTGCAGACGGGGCTTGCGCTGCGCTTCACCGCGTTCCTGGTGGACTTTGCCGGCGGATCACTGATGCCGGCGCTGCTCATCACCATGGTGGCGGGCATCATTCTCGGCATGGGCATGCCGACAACGCCCGCGTACATCATGCAGGCGGCGCTACTAGTGCCCGCGCTGATCAAGCTCGGCGTGGTGCCGATGGCCGCGCACATGTTCGCGTTCTACTTCTCCTGCCTGTCTGCGGTGACGCCGCCGGTTGCGCTTGCGGTCTACGCGGCCGCTTCGATCGGCGGCGCGGGCTTGTGGCGCTCCGGCGTGCAGGCATTGAAATTCGCGGCCGCGGGCTTCATCGTTCCCTTCTTCTTTGTCTACAACCCCGCGCTGCTCTTCTCCGGGCCCTGGGAGGAGATCCTGCGCGCGGTGGTGACCGGCTCGATCGGCGTGATTGCGCTGGCGGCGGGGCTCGAGGGATTTTTCCTGCGCAGCGCCAACTGGCTCGAGCGGGGGCTGTTCCTCGGCGCGGCTTTCATGCTTATCGACCCGGGTTTCGCTACCGATGCCGCGGGAGTCGGCGTGCTCGCCATCGCGCTGCTGCTCCAGAAGCTGCGTTCGCCGGCTGCTGCGGCGACCGTCGGACTGCGCCCGTGAGCCGCGCCCAGCTGATCGTGATGACGTTGATTGCGGCCGTGGTGATCGCCGCCACGCTGGCCTTCGGCGTGCTGCGCCTATACGCCGGTTGAGACGGCGCGCTTGCCGCGTTAGACGACGGGCGTCTTGACCGGTTTGCCGGCGAAGTGCAGGTGCAGGTTTTCCACCTGCAGGTCGCCCATGGCCTTGCGCGTCTCGACCGTGGCGCTCGCCACGTGCGGGAACAGCACCGCATTGTCTAGTGCATAGAATTCCGGCGGCACCTTCGGCTCGTTTTCGTAGACATCCAGCCCCGCGCCGGCGATTCTCTTTTCCTGCAGGTAGCGCAGCAGCACCGGCTCCTCCACTACCGAGCCGCGCGCCACGTTCACCAGATAGCCCTGCGGACCGAGTGCATCGAGCACCTTGGCGTTGACCAGTTTCGCCGTGCCGGCGCCGCCCGGGGTGATGACCAGCAGCACGTCCGAGTTTCTCGCCAGCGCCACTGCGTCCGCGTCATAGGCGTAGGACACGTTTTTCTTGCTGCGGTTGTGATAGCGGATCTTCATGCCGAAGGCCTGCGCGCGCTTGGCGATCGCTTCGCCGATGCGGCCGAGGCCGAGGATGCCGAGCGTCTTGCCGCCAAGCGAGGTGGTCAGCGGGTAGGCGCCGCGCGTCGCCCACTGGCCCGAGCGCAGCCAGGCTTCGGACTGCGGAAATTTGCGCAGCGTATTGAGCACCAGCGCAACGGCGCAATCGGCCACGCATTCGTTGAGTACGTTGGGCGTATTGGTGACGGTCACGCCGCGCTTTTTCGCCGCCTCGAGGTCGATCGCGTCCACGCCGACGCCAAAGTTGGAGACGATTTCCAGCTTGGGCAGCGCGTCCATCAGCTTGCCGTCCACGCGGCCGTGGCCGAAATGCGCCAGCCCGCGCACGCGCGGCGCCGCCTGCTTGAGCGCGGCGGCGCGATCGGCGGCTTCCCAGAGCTTGATCGCGGCGAATTCCTGCTGCAGGCGTTCGAGGGTTCCCTTGTGACCCTGCCCGGTAATGACGATTTCGTGTTTCATGTCGCTCCTATGCACTGAATTTCGCCCGCAAGGCCTCGGCGCCGCGCGCGAGCAGGCCGACATCCGCGCCGACCGCGCAGAACAAGGTCCCGGCGGCGAGCATGCGCTTGGCGTCCGCCTCGACCGGCGAGAGGTAGCCCGGCGCCTTGCCCGCCTTGCGGATGCGCCGCATGGCTTCCTCGATCAGCGGCAGCACCGCCGGATTCGCCGTCTCTCCGGGATACCCCATCGAAGCGTGCAGGTCGGCCGGGCCGATGAACACGCCGTCCACGCCCTCCACCGCGCAGATCGCTTCCAGCTGGTCCAGGGCAGGTTTGGTTTCGACCTGGACCAGCACGCAGATTTCCTCGTGTGCGCGCTTGGCATAGTCCTTGATGCGGCCAAAGCGCGTCGCGCGCGTGGTGCCGGCGACGCCGCGCACGCCTACCGGCGGGTAACGGGTCGCCGCCACTGCGGCCTTCGCTTCCTCGGCGCTGCAGACGTAGGGGATGAGCAGCGATTGCGCGCCAATGTCGAGCACGCGCTTGATGTTGACCATGTCGTTCCAGGGAACGCGCACTACGGGCGTGGTGGGGTACGGCGCGCAGGCCTGCAGTTGCGCGAGCAACGACTCCAGATCGTTCGGCGAGTGTTCGCAATCGAGCAGGATCCAGTCATAGCCGGCGCCGGCGATTACTTCCACGGTGTAGTGGGAGGACAGGCTCGACCACAGGCCGATCTGTGCTCGCCCGGCCTTGAGGGCGTGCTTGAAAGTGTTTCGCAAAAGTTCCATGGATAACATTGTAAACTCGCGCCCTCCATGGCAGACACGCGCATTTGCAGAGCGGAACCTCTCGCGCGCGCCATCGAGGCGGTGGTTGCCGCCGGTGGCAGCGAGGCGCGCGAGGCGAAGATCGTGGCGCAGAACCTGGTCACGGCGAACCTGACCGGACATGATTCGCACGGCGTGGGCATGATCCCGCGCTACGTTGATTCGCTGCTCGAAGGCGGGCTGGTGGTGAACCGGCATCCGAAGCTGGTGTTCGACGGCGGCGCCATGATTACGCTCGACGGCCAGGCCGGCTATGGCCAGGTGATCGGGCTGGAAGCGATGCAGACTGGCATCGCTCGCGCCAAGCAGCACGGCTTGTGCGTCATGGGACTCGCGCGCGCGCACCACCTGTGCCGCATCGGGCAGTGGGCCGAGCAGGCGGTGGCGGCGGGGCTCATCTCGCTGCAGTTCACCAACGTTATTTCCCGCTCCATCGTCGCGCCCTATGGCGGCGCGGACGCGCGCTTCGGCACCAATCCGGTGACCGTGGGCATTCCGATTCCCGGCGAGCCGCCCTTCATCCTCGACATGGCGACCAGCGCCGTGGCGCAGGGCAAGATCCGCGTCGCCCACAACAAGCGCGAAAAGGTTTCGCCCGACTGGCTGATCGACGACAAGGGGGTGCCGACGCCGGATCCGCGCTTTGGCGTCATCGAGCCTTTCGGCGCGCTGCGCACCTTCGGCCTGCACAAAGGCTACGGCCTGGCGGTGGTCTGCGAGCTGCTCGGCGGGGCGCTCACCGGCGGCGGCACCTGGCATTCCGACGATCGCTCGAAAAAGCGCGTCTGGAACGGCATGCTGACGATCCTCATCGACCCCGCTCGGCTGGGCACCGGCGACGCTTTCGGCAGCGAGACCACGGCTTTCCTGGAATCGCTGCGCAATTCGCCGGTGGCGCCCGGCTTCGACAAGGTGCGCATCGCCGGCGAGCCGGAGCGCGAGATGCGTGTCAAGCGCGAGCGTGACGGCATCCCGGTGGATGACACCACCTGGCAAGAAATCGTCGCTGCGGCGGCGAAGCTGAAGCTCGACCGCGCGGCGCTCGAAAAGCTGGTGCGCGGCGGCTAGCCGGCGCAGTCAGTCGTCCAGGCCGCTCAGTCCCTTGCGGTGCGCGAGCAGTTTGGCGCCGGCGATCCGGTACAGCACCATCCCGGGCCAGGCCAGCCGGCCATCCAGCTTGCGGCTGAAGAGGATGCCGTCGGTGCGCGCGAGGACCTGCGTGCGCGCTTTCGGCCCGCGTGCATCCGCCGGGTCGATCACCTCGCACACCGGCTGGCCCTTGCGCAGCCGCGCGCCTTTTGCGGCGTGGTACACGAGCATGCCGGCCTTGGGCGCGTAGCCCACATCCATGCCGCCCATCGGCGTCGCCTGCGCCTTCAGGCGCGGCAGCGGTCCGGCGCGGCCCGAAACGATGCCGCGGCGCACGAGAAACCGGTACAGGTTGCGCGCGTCGGCCGCGCCCAGCGAATGATTCACGTCGTGCTGGCCGCGATACTCGATCGTCGCCGACAGGCAGCCCTGCGGAATATTGGCGTGCGGAAAGCGCGCGGCGAGCCGCGGCCACAAGGCGCTGTTCACGCCCGAGAAGGTGAGGGCCTCGGGAAAAGGGTCGTTGTAGAGGGTGGCCTGCGCGCCGATGTCGGCAGCGAGCGGGCGCGCCGCGCCGGGCCAATCCTGGCGCGAAATGAACAGGTGCAGCGCCGCCTCGCCGTCGCAGTGCAGGTCGAGCACGATGTCGGCGTCGATCGAGCGCTTCAGCGCCTCGACGCGCAACGTCTGCAGTTCGTTGGCGGGCCGCATTGCGCCCAGTTCGGCAAGTGCCGCATCGCGGATCAGGGTGATGTTCTCGGCTGCGCTGCGCCCCAGGCGGCGGCCGACGCGCCTGGCCACCGCGCCTGAAAGTTCCGGCCAGTTGCGGTTGAAGTTGTCGCGGCCGAGGAAATCGTAGCGGCCCAGGTGGATATGCCCGACCAGCTGCGACAGCCCGATCGGGTTGACCGTCGGGATCACGACCACCTGGCCCCGCATGCGGCCGCGCCGGTCCGCCTCGGCGAGCATGGGCATCAGATGGTGCAGCGCCATCGTCCCGGGCAGCTCATTGGCATGGATGGCGGCCTGCAGGTAAGCCTTCGGCTGCGCCCCGGCCCGGCCGAAGCGGTGTACCACCATCCGGCGTCCGGTACCGGGCGTCATGGAGGGGAGGGCGACGGTATTTTTTGAATGGGGCATGACCACCTCGGGCCGGAAAATCGAAGTAATATAGCAAGCTGCAATCGTCGGCCAACTCTAGGAGGAGGAATCCCGATGAACGAACATGAACTGCGTCACCTGATCTCTGAAGTGAAGGCGGGCAAGTTGTCCCGCCGCGGATTTATCCAAACAATGGTCGGGCTGGGACTGACGGCGCCGCTCGCGAGCCAGATGCTGGCCTACTCGGGCGTGGCCCAGGCGCAGGCCAAGTCTGCTTACAAGCCCACCAAGCGCGGGGGCGGCGGCACGCTCAAGTGCCTGTGGTGGCAGGGCGCGACCCTGCTGAATCCGCACTTCGCAGTCGGCACCAAGGACCAGGAGGGCTCGCGCATCTTCTACGAGCCGCTCGCCGGCTGGGATGGCGAGGGCAACCTGGTGCCGATTCTGGCGGCCGAAGTGCCGAGCCTCGCCAACGGCGGCCTCTCGAAGGACGGCATGTCTGTCACCTGGCGCCTGAAAAAGAACGTGCAATGGCACGACGGCAAGCCGTTCACCGCCGATGACGCGGTGTTCAACTGGGAGTTCGCGTCCGACCCGGCGACCGCTTCGGTCAGCATCGGCAGCTACAAGGATGTCAAGGTCGAGAAGGTCGATTCGCATACGGTGAAGGTGGTCTTCCAGAAGCCGACGCCGTACTGGGCCGACGCGTTTGTCGGCACGCGCGGCATGCTGATCCCCAAGCACCTGTTCGAGGGCTTCAGCGGCGCGAAATCGCGCGATGCGCCGACCAACCTGAAGCCGATTGGCACTGGCCCTTACAAATTCGTCGACTTCAAGCCGGGCGACATGGTGCGCGGTGCGATCAACACCGCCTATCACGAGCCAAACCGGCCGTATTTCGACGCCATCGAGATGAAAGGCGGCGGCGACGCGGTGTCTGCCGCGCGCGCGGTGCTGCAGACCGGCGAGTTCGACTATGCCTGGAACATGCAGGTCGAGGACGAGATCCTGCTGCGATTGGAGGATAGCGGCAAGGGCCGCGCCACGATCACCCCGGGTGCGAACATCGAGCACATCCAGGTGAACCGGACCGACCCGTGGACCGAGGTAGACGGCGAGCGCTCGAGCGCAAAAACCAAGCATCCGCTCCTCAGCGACACGGCGGTGCAGCGCGCGCTCGCCATGCTGGTCGATCGCGCCTCCGTAGAGAAGCAGATTTACGGCCGCACCGGCGTTGCCACCGGGAACTTCCTCAACAACCCGCCGCGCTTCACTTCGAAGAACACCAAGTGGGAATTCAACGTCGACAAGGCGAGCCAGGTGCTTGAGGCGGCGGGCTGGAAGAAGGGCTCCGACGGCATCCGCGTCAAGGACGGCAAGAAGCTGAAGCTGGTGTTTCAGACTTCGGTCAATGCGCCGCGGCAGAAAACGCAGGCGATCATCAAGCAGGCCTGCCAGAGGGCCGGCATCGACGTGGAGCTGAAGTCGATCACCGCGTCGGTGTACTTCTCCTCCGACGTCGCGAACCCGGACACCTACACCAAGTTCTACACCGACCTGCAGATGTACACCACCACCATGACCCAGCCCGATCCGGCGCTGTTCATGAACCAGTTCACCTCGTGGGAAATCGCCAACAAGGAGAACAAGTGGCAGGGGCGCAATATATCGCGCTGGCGGAACGACGAATACGACAAGCTTTACAAGGCGTCCGAGGGCGAGCTCGACCCGGTCAAGCGGGCAGCGATGTTCATCAAAATGAACGACATGGTGATCGAGAACACGGTCGTGATCCCGGTCGTCTACCGCCCGCGCGTCTCCGCGGCGTCGAACAAGCTGATGGCGCCGCTGTCGGGCTGGGACAATGACTTCTGGCTGCTGAAAGACTGGTACAGGGAAGCCTGATCGCATAAGAACGGGCGCCCTACGCGATGAGCAGGTATCTGCTTAGACGCCTGCTCCTCGTGGTCCCGAGCGTGATCGGGATCAGCATCGTGCTGTTCACGGTGCTGGCGCTGGCGCCGGGCGATCCGTTCGAGGAACTGGCAACCAACCCGGCGATCCCGCCCGAGGTGCGCGCCAACCTGCGCACGCAGTTCGGGCTGGACGACCCCATCCATCTGCGGTACCTGCGCTGGTTCGGCTCGATGGCGCAGGGCGACTGGGGCTTTTCGTTCGCCAGCCGCATCGACGTCGACAAGCTGATCCTGCAGCGCATCCCGGTGACGCTGTTCGTCATCGGCTCCTCGCAGGTCCTCGCGCTGCTGATCGCCCTGCCAGTGGGCGTGTTTGCCGCCACCCGCCCGTACTCGATCTTCGACCAGATCGCGAACACCCTGGCATTCATCGGCTTCTCGCTGCCGACGTTTTTCACCGGCATCCTGCTGATCCTGCTGTTCAGCATCCATCTCGATTGGCTGCCGTTCGTCTACCGCGCCGACATCAGCGCCACCGGCTGGCGCTGGTACTGGGAGCACCTGCGACAGGCAATCATGCCCGTCACGGTGCTGGGTCTGTTCCAGGCAGCGTCGTGGACCCGGTTCGTGCGCTCCTCGGTGCTGGACGTGATCCGGCTGGACTACGTCACCACCGCGCGCTCGAAGGGTCTTGCCGAGCAGGTCGTGGTCGTCAAGCACGTGGTGCGCAATGCCCTGATCCCGGTGGTGACGCTGGTCGCGCTGCAGTTGCCGGCGGTGTTCGGAGGCGCGATCATCACCGAGCAGATCTTCCGCGTGCCCGGCATCGGCTCGCTGCTGATCAGCGCGATTCTCGCCAACGACACGCCGGTCATCATGGCGGTGACCTTCGTGCTGGCGATCCTCGTGATCCTTTTCAATTTGCTGGCCGACCTGATCTATGGCTGGCTCGACCCGCGTGTCAGCTACCGCTAGTTCCACCGTCGCGGCGCACGCGCTGCAGCCGGGCAATGGCACCTCGCTGACCCGCGAGGCCTGGCGGCGCTTCCGCCGCCACCGCCTGGCGCTGGCCGGCGCGGCGATTCTCGCGCTGCTCACGCTGGGGGTCCTGGTCGGCCCATTCCTGTGGAAATTGCCGATCAACGAGATCGACTTCGCCGTCAAATTGAAGGGTCCGTCGTTCGCGCACCCGCTTGGCACCGATGATCTCGGCCAGGACCTCCTCGCCCGGATGATGTACGGCGGGCGCATCTCGCTCGCGGTCGGACTCGCCGCAATGCTCATCGCAGTCATCGTCGGCACCCTGATCGGGGCGGTCGCCGGCATCTCGCGCGGCAGCGTGGATGCAGCGTTGATGTGGCTGACCAACCTGTTCCTCGCGCTGCCGCAGCTGCCGATGCTGCTGCTGATCATCTTCCTGTTCCGCGATCCATTGAAGGCGATGTTCGGTCCGGAGGTCGGGATATTCATCCTGATCGTCGCGGTGATCGGCGGATTCAGTTGGATGCCGGTGGCGCGTCTGGTGCGCGCGCAATTCCTGTCGCTGCGCGAGAAGGAGTTCGTCGAGGCGGCGCGCGCGCTCGGCGCTTCCACCCCGCGCACCGTGGTGCGCCACATCCTGCCGAATGCGCTCGGGCCCGTGATCGTTGCCGGCACCATCGACGTGGCGGCGGCGATCATCGCCGAGTCCACGCTGTCGTTCCTTGGCCTGGGATTTCCGCCGGACATCCCGACCTGGGGCCGCATTCTTTTCGATGCCAAGGACCACCTCGACATCGCGCCGCACTGGGCGGTGATTCCGGGCGCGGCCATTTTCCTGGCGGTGCTGTCGATCAATTATCTCGGCGATGGCTTGCGCGACGCGCTCGATCCGCGCAAGGTGATGTAGGCCTGCGCATGGCCGCGCCGCTGCTTGCCATCGAGGGGCTGCAGACCCATTTCGCCACCGACGACGGCGTGGTGCGGGCGGTCGACGGCGTCGATCTCCAGATCGATGCCGGCGAAACCGTGGGTGTGGTCGGCGAATCGGGCTGCGGCAAGAGCGTCACTGCGCTGTCGGTGATGAAGCTGATCGCGGTGCCGCCGGGACGGATCGCGGGCGGGCGCATCCTCTGGCAGGGCCGCGACCTGGTGCCGCTCGATTCGCAGGAGATGCAGAAGATCCGCGCCAAGCAGATCGCCATGGTGTTCCAGGAACCGATGACCTCGCTCAACCCGGTCTATTCGGTGGGCGAGCAGATCGCCGAGGTGCTGCGGCTGCACGAGGGGCTCAACCGGCGCGCCGCGCTCGAGAAAACCGTGGCGATGCTGCGGCTGGTGCGCATTCCCAACCCGGAACGCCGGGTCGGAGACTATCCGCACCAGTTCTCGGGCGGCATGCGCCAGCGGGTGATGATCGCGATGGCGCTGTCCTGCAATCCCAAGCTGCTGATCGCCGACGAGCCGACCACCGCGCTCGACGTGACCATCCAGGCGCAGATCCTGCATCTGCTGGAAGAACTGCAAGCGAAGCTGGGCATGGCGGTACTGCTGATCACGCATGCCATGGGCGTGATCGCCGAGACCGCGCAGCGGGTGGTGGTGATGTACGCGGGCAAGGTCGTCGAGGAGGCGCCGGTCGGCGAACTGTTTGCCAATCCGCGTCACCCCTACACCAAAGGCCTGATCCGGTCGATCCCGCGCATCGACGCGGCAGGCGGCGGCAAGAAGCGCCTGGATGCGATCCCCGGCACCGTGCCAAGCCTGCTCAATCCCGCGCCCGGCTGCCGTTTTGCGCCGCGCTGCCAGTTTGCCAAGGACCAGTGCACGCGCGAGATGCCGGCGCTGCGCGAAATCGTGCGCGGGCACAAAGTCGCCTGCATTCTGGCGTGACGGCCATGGATAAACCGCTGTTGCGCGTCAAGGACCTGGTCAAGCATTTCCCGCTGAAAGGCGGGTTCCTCTCGCGCGAAGTCGAGCGGGTGCGTGCAGTGGACGGCGTGTCGTTCGACCTGGCCGCGGGCGAGACGCTCGGGCTGGTGGGCGAGTCGGGTTGCGGCAAGTCGACCACTGGCCGCTGCATCCTGCGCCTGATCGAGCCGACTTCGGGCGAGGTCTGGTTCGAGGGCACCGACATCACCACGGTGGACGGCGAAGCGCTGCGGCACTACCGCCGCCAGATGCAGATCATCTTCCAGGATCCCTACGCCTCGCTCAATCCGCGCATGACGGTGGGCGCGATCGTCGCCGAGGCGCTGCTGATCCACGGCCTGGCGAAAAATGCCGGCGAGCGCGAGCAGCGCGTCGCGCAGCTGCTCAAGACCGTGGGCCTGCAGGCCGAACACATGCGGCGCTACCCGCACGAATTTTCCGGCGGCCAGCGCCAGCGCATCGGCATCGCGCGCGCGCTGGCGGTGTCGCCCAAGTTGATCATCTGCGACGAGCCGGTCTCGGCGCTCGACGTGTCGATTCAGGCGCAGGTGATCAACCTGCTGGAGGATCTGCAGGAGCAGTTCAATCTGGCCTACCTGTTCATCGCGCACGACCTGTCGGTGGTCGAGCACATCAGCGCGCGGGTCGCGGTGATGTACCTCGGCCGGATCGTCGAGATCGCGCCGGCGACCGATCTGTACAGCAAGCCGCGCCATCCCTACACCGAGGCGCTGCTGTCGGCGGTGCCGATTCCCGATCCGGCGGTGAAGCGCGATCGCACTCTGCTCGAAGGCGACGTACCCAACCCGATCCGGCCGCCGAGCGGCTGCCACTTCCATACCCGCTGCCCGATCCGCAAGCTGCCGCTGTGCAGCGAGCAGACTCCCGAACTCAAGCGCTGCGGCGACGGCCACTGGGTGGCCTGCCACCTGCGCTCGTAAGCGGCAACCCAGTCAGTGGATTTCCGGCTCCGCGGTGGGCGCGGTGCCTTCGAGGAAATCGAAATCGCATCCCTCGTTCGCCTGCTTGACGTGGCGCGAGAAGATGGCGCCGTAGCTGCGCTCGTATTTGAGCGGCGGCCGCTGCCAGGCCTTTTTTCTCTTGGCCATTTCCGCTGCCGAAATTTTCAGGTTCAAGGCCTTCTTTTCCACGTCCAGTTCGATCCGGTCGCCGTTGCGCACCAGCGCGAGCGGGCCGCCCACGTAGGCCTCGGGTGCGACGTGCAGGATGCAGGTGCCGTAGCTGGTGCCGCTCATGCGGCCATCGGACAGGCGCACCATGTCCTTGACGCCCTGCTTGATGAGTTTCTTCGGCATCGGCAGCATGCCCCACTCGGGAAAGCCCGGTCCGCCCAGGGGCCCCGCGTTCTTCAGCACCAGCACCGAGGCCGCATCCACTTCCAGGTCGTCGCGATCGATGCGCGCCGCCATGTCGTTGTAGTCCTCGAACACCACCGCGCGGCCGGTGTGCTGCAGCAGCTTGGGGTCCGCGGCGCTGGTCTTGATCACCGCGCCGTCGGGCGCCAGGCTGCCGCGCAACATCACGATGCCCCCCGATTTTTTGAGCGGCTTGTCACGCGGCAGGATCACTTCCGGGTTCCAGACCTTGGCGCCGTCGATGTTTTCCCCGAGCGTGCGGCCGTTCACGGTTCTCGCGTTCAGATCCAGCAGATCCCGCAATGAAAACAAAAGGGCCCTGAGCCCGCCGGCGTAGAAAAAGTCCTCCATCAGGTACTTCGCGCCCGAGGGCCGCACGTTGGCGATCACCGGCGTCTTGGCCGAGATTTCGTTGTAGCGCTCGAGCGGGAAGGCGAGGCCGGCGCGCCCGGCCATCGCCACCAGGTGCACGATGGCGTTGGTCGAGCCGCCCATCGCCATCAGCGTGGTGATGGCATTGTCGAACGAGCCGCGCGAGAGAAAATCCCGCGGCTTGAGGTCTTCCCAGACCATCTCGACGATGCGCTTGCCGGTGAGCGTCGCCATGCGCGCGTGATTGGAATCCGGCGCCGGGATCGAGGCGTAGCCCGGCAGTGTGAAGCCGAGCGCCTCGGCGAGCGACATCATGGTCGCCGCCGTGCCCATGGTCATGCAGGTGCCGGGCGAGCGGGCAATCGAGTCCTCGATGCCGTTCCAGTCGCTCTCCGTAATCCGCCCGGCGCGCAACGCGTCCCAGTATTTCCAGCTGTCCGAGCCCGAGCCGAGCGTCTGGTCGCGCCAGTGCGCGTTCAGCATCGGGCCGGCGGGCAGGTAGATCGCCGGGATGTTCATGCTGGTCGCGCCCATGATCAGCGCCGGCGTGGTCTTGTCGCAGCCGCCCATCAGCACGCAGCCGTCGACCGGATAGGAGCGCAGCAGTTCCTCGGTTTCCATGGCGAGGAAGTTCCGGTACATCATGGTGGTCGGCTTTTGCATGGTTTCGGCGAGCGCCATCGCCGGCATCTCGAGCGGGAAGCCTCCGGCCTGCCAGACGCCGCGCTTCACTTCCTCGGCGCGCTGCCGGAAATGGGTATGGCAGTGGTTGATGTCCGACCAGGTGTTGATGATCGCGATCACCGGCTTGCCGGCGTAATCGCTGCGGTCGTAGCCCATCTGCGCGGTGCGCGAGCGATGGCCGAAAGCGCGCAGGTCCTTGACCCCGTACCAGCGGTGCGAGCGCAATTGCTCGGGTTTTTTTCTGTTCACGAGGCCTCCTACAGGGAAGCGGGGATTGTAAACTCGCTGCATGCCATTCGTCGGTGAATACATTTTCCGGCCGCGCAGCTGGCGGCGCCTGATGCACTTCGCCGGCTTCGCCACGGTCGCGGCGCTGTCGCCCTCGAGCTACGGCCCGCTCGCGCGCGCGATCGCCGTGCGCCAGATCTACCTCACCGCCTGGCGCATTCTGCCGGGCTACCTCGCCGCGGCGATGCTGCTCAGCCTGGTGCTGATCGAGGTGGTGGCGGTGTCGGCGCGCCAGTACGGGGTCGCGCAGTATTCGCTCGAGCTGGTGCTGCGCGTGCTGGTGCTGGGGCTGGTGCCGTTTCTGACGGCGCTGTTCGTGGCACTGCGTTCCGGCGCCGCGATCGGCGCCGAAATCGCGCTGATGAGCGTGCGCGGCGAGCTCGACGACGCTACCGAAGCAAGCGCGAGCCCGCTGCACGCCGAACTGGTGCCGCGCATCGCCGGCGCGGCGCTGTCGGTCACGTCGCTCACCTCGCTCGGCTGCCTGATCGCGGTCTGGTGCGCCTACGTGGTTTTTTACGGGTTGACCCCCGCCGGCCTGCCCGAGTTCACGCGCACCGTCGGTGACGTGTTCAATGGCATCGAGCTGGCGGTGTTCGGGCTCAAGTGCCTGCTGTTCGGCCTGGCGGTGGCGATCATCCCGGCGGCCACTGGATTGGAAGCCGAGCCTGGCGTGATCAAGTCGCTGCCCGCGGTGGTGCTGGGCGGGCTGATCAAGCTGTTTTTTGCGATCGTCGCCATCGAAGTGGCGACCCTGCTGGCGAGATACTCCTGAGCATGGCCGAACAGCCCGACCCGCCGGCAGCGTCCAAGCCATCCTCGGCCAGATTGCCCGCGGAAATCGCCGCCGCGCTGCTGCCGGGCAATCTGGGGGTCAAGGTAGGCATCCTGATCGCCGTCACGGTGATGGTGATCGGCGGTTTCGTGGCGTACGTGCTGTTTGCACGCGGCGTGTTCGAGCAGACCCAGCGCCTGGAGCTGATCGCCGACAACGCCGAAGGCGTCAACGTCGGCACCCATCTCAGCTTTGCCGGCTTTCCGATCGGACGCGTGCGCAGCATCCGCCTGCGCGATGACGGCAAGGTGCGCATCGACGTGCGGATACCGCTGAGCGAAGCCAAGTGGCTGCGCGAAACCAGCGTGTTCGTGATCGACGTGCCGCTGGTGGGCGCGGCGAAGCTGCGCGTCTACAGCGCGAACCTGCAGGATCCGCCGCTGCCGGACCACGCCGAGCGCCTGGTGCTGCGCGGCGACACCGCGCAGGAGATTCCGCGCATGGTCGCCTCGATCCGCAGCGTGCTGGAGAACTTCGAGCAGATGACGGATTCCAGTTCAAGCCTGCAGCAGAGCCTGATCCATATCCGCGCCGTCACCGAACGCATGGCCGGAAAATACGGCCTGCTCGGCGCGGCGCTTGGCGGCGAGGATCATGCGCGCAAGGTCATCGCTTCGATCGACCGCGCCAATGCGCTGCTCGCCTCGCTGCGCGGCGTGGCGCTGAGGATGGACACCGTGCTGGCGAAGGCGGACCAGCGCGTGCTGGGGCCGGGCGGCGTGGTCGACGAAACGCAGAAGGCGGTTGCGCAGGCGAATGCGATCCTCGGCGAGGTGCGCGGCAGCCTGAGGCGGGTGGACGGAATCCTCGCCGATGCGCAGGCGGTCGCAGGCAATGCGAAGGCGGCCACCACGGATCTCGCCGCACTGCGCGCGGAAGTCGAGGCGAGCCTGCGCAAGGTCGCCTCGCTGATTGACGAGATCAACCGCAAGTGGCCGTTCGAACGCGACACGAGGATCAAACTGCCATGAAAAAACTGCTGCTATTGGCCGTGGTTCTGCTTTCCGGTTGCGCGGGCGGGCCGCCGCCCGCGGATTGGGAACTCGAGTCGCTGGCGGCGTTGAACGCCTTCAAGCAGAATTATTTGCGCGGCGACACGCGTTCCGCGCAAATCGAGTTCGAGCGTGCCCGCACGGCGCTTGGCGCCACCGGCAGGCTCGATCTGGTCGCGCGCGCGGAGTTGCTGCGTTGCGCGGTGCGCGCGGCCAGCCTCGAATTTGACGCCTGCCCGCAATTCGAAGCGCTGCGCGCCGATGCGGGCGCCGAAGAACTCGCCTATGCCGAGTATCTCGCCGGCCGTGCCGAACGCGCACCGAGCGGGGAAGCCTTCTCGCGGCTGGTGTTTGCCGCCGTTCAGTTCAAGGCCGGGCGCGCGACCCCCGAGCTCGTCACTTCGTCCGTGGACGTTGCCTCGGCCCAGGGCTGGCGCCGGCCGCTGCTCGCCTGGCTGGGAGTGCAGGAAAAGCGCGCCGAGGCCGCGGGCGACCGCGCGGCGCTCGAGCGCATCCGGCGACGGATCGAGCTGGGGTCGGGAAAGCCCTAGGCCGCTTTGGCGGCGGGGCGGTACTGCAGCGGCACGCCGGAGAGCTTGCGCAGCGAATCGATGTCCAGGCCTTCCACCAGCTCGGTGACGCAAAAACCTTCGGGCGTGACATCGATCACCGCCAGGTCCGTGTAAACCCGGTTGACGCAGCGCGCGCCGGTGAGCGGGTAGCTGCAGTGCTCGACCAGTTTGCTTTCGCCGTCCTTGGTCAGGTGCTCCATCATCACCAGTACCTGCTTGGCGCCCACTGCCAGATCCATCGCGCCGCCGACGGCGGGGATCGCCTCCGGCGCGCCGGTGTGCCAGTTGGCGAGGTCGCCTGCCGCTGAGACCTGAAACGCGCCGAGCACGCAATAATCCAGGTGCCGGCCGCGGATCATGGCGAACGAGTCCGCGTGGTGGAAATAGGCGCCGCCGGCGAGCAGCGTCACCGGCTCTTTGCCGGCGTTGATCAGGTCCTCGTCCTCGTCGCCCTCGGCCGGCCGCGGGCCGACGCCGAGCACGCCGTTCTCGCTGTGCAGGATGATCTCGCGCCCCTTGGGCAGATAGTCGCCTACCAGCGTCGGCAGGCCGATGCCCAGATTCACATACGCGCCCTCCGGGATATCCCGGGCGACGCGCGCCGCCATCTGCTTGCGGTCGCGTTTTTTCATCAGTGCAGTTTAACCACCCGTTTGACGAAAATTCTCGGCGTCACCACCGTTTCCGGGTCGAGCGCGCCCAGTTCCACCGCCTCGCGCACCTGCGCCACCGTGCACGCCGCGGCCGCGGCCATGATCGGGCCGAAATTGCGCGCGGTCTTGCGGTAGCAGAGGTTGCCCCAGCGGTCGGCGCGGTCGGCCTTGATCAGCGCGTAGTCGGCGTGGATCGGATATTCGAGCACGTAGTCGCGGCCGTTGATGTGGCGCGTTTCCTTGCCCTCGGCGAGACGCGTGCCGAACGCGGTCGGCGTGAAGAAGGCGCCGATGCCGGCGCCGGCGGCGCGGATGCGCTCGGCCAGCGTGCCCTGCGGCACCAGTTCCAGTTCCAGCTTGCCGGCCCGGTACAGCTTGTCGAAGTGCCAGGAATCGGTTTGGCGCGGGAAAGAGCAGAGGATCTTGCGCACGCGCCCGGCCCCGATCAGCGCCGCCAGGCCGGCGTCGGCATTGCCGGCGTTGTTGTTGACGATGGTGAGCTCGCGCGCGCCCTGCGCGATCAGGCAGTCGATCAGTTCGGCGGGCATGCCGGCGTTGCCGAAGCCGCCGATCATCACCGTCGCGCCATTGCGCACGTCGGCCAGGGCGGCTTGCGGTGTCGCGAAAAATTTATCGATCATCGATGTGAAAAAGGCGGGGCGGGGAAGGCGCGAATTATCGCTCCGATGCCTCCGCCGCCTGATCTCGGCCCGTTTCTGTCAGTAACCACTAACGTTCAGCGGAAGACCGCAGCATCGTGAGAAATCACTTTGAATCATATTCGTAACTAGTTGATAATTAATAATGATTAATTTCCAGAATCGGCTTACAAAAATCAACCTAAGTATTTGTCCTGTCTGAAGAAAACCGGTTTGTCTGTCTTGACCCGCCTCTGGCTTTCGCATAAAGTGGGAAAACGTAGAAAAAAGTGGCTTAACGAGCCTATAAAGCATGCCGCATCTAGGGTTCTATCCAGTTCGAGTGGAGGAGACGAAAAACGATGGGCGGTACGTTTCACGGCGCAACGGTCATCATCCTGGATGCCAAAGGCAGGCTGGCCGTGCCGACGCGCCATCGCGACGCGCTGCTCGCCAGCAGCAAGACGCTGGTGTTGACCGCGCACCCGGACGGCTGTGCGCTGCTCTACCCGGAGTCCGCCTGGGAGCGCGTGCGCTCCCAGGTCGAGAAATTTCCCAGCTTCCATCCGCAGGCAAGTTGGTGGAAGCGCCTGCTGCTCGGATTCGAAGAGCACATCGTGCCAGATGCCTCGGGCCGCGTGCTGCTGTCCAGCGGCCTGCGCCTGCATGCCAAGCTCAACCGCGAGTCGATGCTGGTTGGCCAGGGGCACTACTTCGAACTCTGGGATCCGGGCGTCTGGAGCGCGACATCCGCCGCCGCGCTGGCCGCTTCCGGAACACCGCCCCCGGGCATGGAGAACTTCTCGCTGTGACGGCGGGCGCCGACGATGAGCGCACCGACCCCTGCTCATCGCGCCGTCCTGCTCGACGAGGCGTTGCAGGCGCTCGCCATCCAGGCCGACGGTGTTTACGTGGACGCGACTTTCGGCCGCGGCGGCCACAGCCGAGCCATCCTGCAGCGCCTGGGCCCCGCGGGCCGGCTGATCGCGCTGGATCGCGATCCGCAGGCGGTCGCCGCCGCGCGCGAGATCCGCGATCCGCGCTTCAGCATCGTGCACGCACCGTTCAGCGAGCTCGCGCAGGTGCTCGACGCGCAGGCGCCTCCGGGCGCGGCGCAGGTGCAGGGCGTGCTGGCCGATCTCGGCGTCTCTTCCCCGCAACTCGAGGATCCGGCGCGCGGCTTTTCGTTTCGCGCCGACGGGCCGCTCGATATGCGCATGGATCCGAGCCGCGGCGCGAGCGCCGCGGACTGGTTGGCCACGGCAACAGAACAACAAATCCGGGAGGCGATTGGCGGCTATGGCGAAGAACGGTTTGCTAAACAGGTTGCAAAGGCGATTGTTGATGCTCGGGCCCGCGAGCCGCTCCTCCGCACCGAGCAACTTGCCGCTGTCGTGGCTGCGGCGGTCCGCACACGCGAGGCCGGGCAGAATCCGGCGACGCGCACCTTTCAAGCTCTACGGATTCTCGTCAATCGGGAGCTTGAGGAGGTCGCGCTGATGCTGCCCCAGGCCGTCTCGCGGCTCGCGGCGGGCGGTCGGCTTGCGGTGATCAGCTTTCACTCGCTCGAAGACCGGGTGGTGAAGCGTTTTCTGCGCGCCTGCGTCGAAACCGGACTGCCCCCGGATTTGCCGATTCGCGCCAGCGAATTGCCACAACCTCCTCTCAGACTGGTGGGCAAGGCGGTGCGCGCCTCGGCGGCCGAGGTCGCCACCAATGCGCGCGCCCGCAGCGCGACGCTGCGCGCCGCCGAGCGCACCAGCGCAGCACTGGATCAATCGGTATTGCATCGCGCATTTTCCGAACACGGGCCCGACGCGTGGCGAAGCTGAACCTCCTCCTCCTCCTGGTTCTCGTCGTCTGCGCGCTCGGGCTCGTCACCTCCCAGCACAAATCGCGCAAGCTGTTCGGCGAACTCGAGCGCGAACAGGAGCGCAGCCGCGCCCTCGACGTCGAGTTCGGCCAGCTGCAGCTCGAAGCGAGCACCTGGGGCCTTCATTCGCGCGTGGAAAAGATCGCCACCGGCCGGCTTGGCATGCGCGCGCCCGATCCGCGCCGCGTGCGCATGGTTGAGCCCGGGGCCCTAGAACCGAAACCGTGACCGCCGCCAGCGTGCCGATGATCGTGCGGCTGCCGGCATGGCGGGCGCGTTTCGCGCTGGCCGTGCTGCTGGCCGCGTTCGCGGTGCTGGCAGGCCGCTCGGCGTATCTGCAGTCGATGAAGACCGGTTTCCTGCAGGAAAAGGGCGAGGCGCGGCACGTGCGGGTGCTGGAGGTGCCGGCGACGCGCGGGCGCATCGTCGATCGCAACGGCGAAGCGCTTGCCATTTCGACGCCGGTGAAGTCCATCTGGGCGATTCCGGAAGACGCCAAGGCGAGTCCGGCCGAGTTGAAGAAGCTCGCCGCGCTGCTCGGGCAGGACCCGCGCGAGCTGGCGCGCAGGCTCGAGGACAGCGAGCGCGATTTCATCTACCTGAAGCGGCAGATTTCACCGCAAACAGCGGCGCTCGTCGGCGAGCTCGGACTGCCGGGCATCCATCAGCAGAACGAGTACCGGCGCTATTACCCGGGCGGCGAAACCATGGCACACGTGATCGGCTTCACCGGCGTGGACGACGCCGGCCAGGAAGGCATCGAACTCGCGCAGCAGGCGATGCTCGGCGGCGCCGCCGGCAGCCGGCGCGTGATCAAGGACCGGCTCGGCCGCATCGTCGAGGACGTTGAATCGATTCGCGCCGCGCGCAATGGGCGCGACCTGACGCTCGCGCTCGACAGCAAAATTCAGAATCTTGCGTTTGGCGCCCTCAAGTCAGCGGTCGACGCCCACAGGGCCAAGGCGGGTGCCATTGTGGTGCTCGATGTGCGCAGCGGCGAGGTGCTGGCGCTTGCCAACCTGCCGAGCTACAACCCGAACAACCGCGCGCGGCTCACCGGTGCGCAGCTGCGCAACCGCGTCCTGACCGACAACTTCGAGCCGGGGTCGACCCTCAAGCCGTTCACCGTGGCGCTCGCCATCGAGCTGGGCCGCATCACGCCTCGCACGGTAATTCCCACCGGGCCCGGCACGCTCAGTATCGGCAGCTACACCATCCGCGACACGCAGCGGGGCGGCGAGATGAACGTCGCGCAGGTGATCCAGAAATCCTCCAACGTCGGCGCGGCGAAGATCGCGCTCGCGCTGCCGCGCGAAGAGATGCACGCCATGTTCCGTCGCGTCGGCTTCGGCGCCGCGCCGCAGCTCGGCTTTCCGGGCGAAGCCGCAGGGCGGTTGCGCGAGGCGAAAACCTGGCGGCCCATCGAGCAGGCGACCATGGCCTACGGGCACGGCATTGCGGTCAGCCTGATCCAGCTGGCGCGCGCCTACACCGTGTTCGCGCGCGATGGCGAGCTTGCGCCCCTGTCGCTGGTGAAGACCGGCGCACCGGTCGCGGGCGAGCGCGTGTTCTCGCCGGAGGTGGCGCGCGCGATGCGCGAGATGCTGGAGGCCGCGGTGCAGCCGGGCGGCACCGCACCCCGCGCACGCGTGATGGGCTGGCGCGTGGGCGGCAAGACCGGCACCGCGCACAAGCAGGAGGGCGGCGGCTACACGCGGGACAAGTATGTCTCGTCCTTCGTGGGCTTCGCACCGATGTCCGAGCCGCGCCTGGTGATTGCGGTGATGCTCGATGAGCCCGCCGCGGGACAGCACTACGGCGGGCTGGTGGCCGCGCCGGTTTTCTCCCAGGTGATGCAGGGCGCGCTGCGCCTGCTCGGCGCACCCTACGACGCGCCCCTCGTGCCGATTGAGATGCCGGGCGAGGCAGAGGAAGCAAAGGAGAGCACGTAATTGACAACGTTCTCGCGCTGCTGGCGCGCCAAGGCGCGGTGATCGAGCGACTCGTGTCCGACAGCCGCCGCGCTGCGCCGGGCGCCGCGTTCTTCGCCTGGCCGGGCCGCAACGGCGACGGCCGGCGCCATATTCCCCAGGCGCTCGAGCAGCGCTGCGCCGCCGTAGTCTGGGAGAGCGAAGACTTCGCCTGGGACAGCCGCTGGAACGTGCCGAACGCGCCGGTGCCTGGACTCAGGGCGCAGGCAGGCCTGCTCGCGCACGAATTCCATGGCCGTCCCTCCGATTCGATGTGGGTCTGCGGCGTGACCGGGACCAACGGCAAGACCTCCTGCACGCAGTGGCTTGCCCATCTGCTTGCCCTGAAGGACACGAAGGCGGCTGTGATCGGGACGCTGGGCAGCGGATTTCCGGGCGACCTCGCCGAAATTCCCAATACCACGCCCGACGCGCTCGAACTGCACCGGCTGCTCGCCGAAATGAAGCGAGCCGGCGCCGCCGCGGTTGCGATGGAAGTGTCGTCGCACGGCCTCGACCAGGGACGCGTCAATGGCGTCGCCTTCGATTGCGCGCTGTTCACCAACCTGACGCAGGATCATCTCGATTACCACGGCAGCATGGCGGCCTACGCTGCGGCAAAGGCGCGCCTGTTCGAGGTTCCCGGCCTGCAGACGGCGGTACTGAACCTGGACGATGCCTTCGGCGTGCAGCTGGCGCAGCGGCTCGCCGCGCGCGGAGTGCACACCATCGGTTACTGCCTGTCGGGCGCGCCGATCGAGGTTTCGGAGTTCATTGTCGCGAGAAGCATCGACGCGCACCGGGTCAACATCCAATCGACCTGGGGCGAGGCGAGCGTTCGCATCCCGCAACTGGGCCGCTTCAATGTCGCCAATGCGCTGGGCGTGCTGGGATGCCTGGTCGCGAAAGGCGTGCCGTTCGCCGAAGGCGCGAACCTGCTCGAGCAACTGCCGCCGGTCCCGGGGCGGATGCAGAAAATTGCCGAAGGTCCGGGACGGCCGCTGGTGGTCGTCGATTACGCGCACACGCCGGACGCGCTGGACAAGGTGCTGGCGGCGCTGCGCCCAGTAGCCGAAGCGCGCGGCGGCCGGCTGGTCGCGGTATTCGGCGCCGGCGGCGGGCGCGACTCGGCCAAGCGCCCGCTGATGGGGCTGGCCGCTTCACGCCGCGCCGACCAGGTGATGCTTACTTCCGACAATCCACGTGACGAAGATCCACACGCCATCATCGACGCGGTGCGCAGCGGCGTCGCCGCGAAATTCGCAGCGAACTGCACGATCGAACCCGATCGCGCCAAGGCGATTGCCGCCGCCATTGGCGGGGCGGCGGCAGCGGACGTGATCCTGATCGCCGGCAAGGGCCACGAGCGCGTTCAGGAGATCGCGGGACAGCGCCTGCCCTTCTCCGATGCCGACCTGGCCGATGCGGCGCTGGCACGCCGGGAGAAACAATGATGAGTCTCGCCGAAGCCGCGGCGGCGATGGGCGCCCGCACGAGCGGCGGCGCAGCGCGCTTCAACGGCATATCCACCGACACGCGCAGTGTCGGCGCGGGCCAGCTGTTCGTCGCCATCCGCGGCGAGCGCTTTGACGGGCACGACTTTCTCGACGCGGCAAAGGTACGCGGGGCCGCGGCGGCGCTGGTGGACGAGCGCTACGCTGGCGCCGCGCCACTGCCGCTGCTGGTTGCCGACGACACGCAGCGCGCGCTCGGACGCCTCGGGCGGCACTGGCGGCTGCGCTTCGCGCCGGCGCTGATCGCCATCACCGGCTCCAATGGCAAGACCACCACCAAGGAAATGCTGGCCTCGATCCTGCGCCGCCACGCGGGCGAGGACGGTGCGCTCGCCACGCGCGGCAACCTGAACACCGACATCGGCGTGCCGCTGACTCTGCTCCGCATGCGCGCCAGCCACCGCTACTGCGCGGTAGAGCTCGGCATGAACCATCCTGGAGAGATCGCGCGGCTGGCGGAAATCGCGCGGCCCACGGTCGCGCTGGTCAATAACGCGCAGCGCGAGCACCTGGAGTTCATGCGCTCGGTCGAGGCAGTGGCCGAGGAAAATTCCAGCGTCTTCGACGCGCTGCCCGCGGACGGCGTCGCGGTGCTGAATGCCGACGACGCGATGGCAGGGGTGTTCCGGCGAAAAGCGGGAGCGCGCCGGCGCGTCGAATTCGGGCTGCAGGCGGGCGAAGTCACGGGCCGCTATACGCTCAAGCCCCTGCAATGTGAAATTACGCTGACCACGCCCGCCGGCACCGCGCCGGCACGGCTGGCAATCGCGGGCCTGCACAACGTGCGCAATGCGCTCGCCGCAGCCGCCTGCGCGCACGCGGTCGGCATTCCGCTCCAGAGCATCGGCGCCGGCTTGACGGCGTTCCGGCCGTACACGGGCCGGCAGCAGGTGAAAACCACCGCGCGCGGCGCCACGCTGATCGACGACAGCTACAACGCCAATCCCGATTCGGTGCGCGCCGCAATCGACGTGCTCGCCGCCTGTCCCGGGCCGACCGCGCTGGTGCTCGGCGACATGGGGGAAGTCGGCGCACAGGGGCCCGCCTTCCACGCCGAAGTAGGCAGCTACGCAAAGCAGAAGGGCATCAGCCTGCTGCTGGCCTGCGGTTCGGCGTCGAAAGAAAGCGTCGCTGCATTCGGTGAGGGCGGCCAGCACTTCGAGGACTGGAGCGAGATCGCCCCCCGCCTGGCAGAGATGAAAACGATCCTGGTCAAAGGCTCGCGCTTCATGCGCATGGAGCAGGTGGTCGCCGAGCTCGCCGGCGAGCTGCGCGGCGGGAAAGGCATGGCGCACTGATGCTGCTGGAACTTGCCCAATGGCTGGCAAAAGACGTGCGCCTGTTCAACGTCTTCAACTACATCACGCTGCGCGCCGTGCTCGCCTGCCTCACGGCACTCGCGATTTCGCTGATTCTCGGACCTTACGTAATTCGCAAGCTCACTGCGTTCAAGATCGGGCAGGCGGTGCGCGACGACGGCCCGAAGTCGCACCTCACCAAGGCGGGCACGCCGACCATGGGCGGCGCGCTGATCCTGCTCGCCATTGGCATCACCACGCTGCTGTGGGGTGATCTGTCGAACCGCTTCATCTGGGTGGTGCTGCTGGTGACGCTCGCCTTCGGCACGATCGGCTGGATCGACGATTACCGCAAGGTGGCGCTGCGCAATCCCAAGGGCTTGTCGGTGAAGGCGAAGCTGTTCTGGCAATCGGTGATCGGCGTGGCCGCTGCCTGCTACCTCGCCTGGCTGGCGCAGAGCACGCCGGCGCTCAACCAGCTGATCGTGCCGTTCTTCAAGTTCATCGCCTATCCGCTGGGGACCGTGGGCTTCATACTGCTGACCTATTTCGTGATCGTCGGCACTTCCAACGCGGTCAACCTGACCGACGGGCTGGACGGACTTGCCATCATGCCGACCGTGATGGTGGGCGGCGCACTCGGCATATTCGCCTACGTCGCCGGCAACGTGGTGTTCGCAAAATACCTGGGGCTGCCCTACATCGCGGGGGCGGGGGAGCTGGCGGTGTTCTGCGGCGCGCTGGTCGGCGCGGGCCTGGGCTTTCTCTGGTTCAACGCCTATCCGGCGGAAGTGTTCATGGGCGACGTCGGCGCGCTGGCGCTGGGCGCCGCGCTCGGCACCATCGCGGTGATCGTGCGCCAGGAAATCGTGCTGTTCATCATGGGCGGCGTGTTCGTCGCCGAGACGCTGTCGGTGATGGTGCAGGTGATCTACTTCAAGAGCAGCGGCGGCAAGCGCATTTTCCGCATGGCACCGCTGCACCACCACTACGAACTGGAGGGCTGGAAGGAATCGCAGGTGGTGGTGCGCTTCTGGATCATCACCATGATGCTGGTGCTGTTCGGCCTTTCGACGCTGAAGCTGCGGTGACCATGAACATGCGCCCGCCAATCTTCAGCGTACTTGCCCGCCCGCAGCCGACGGCGCTGGCGGCCAAGCGCGTGCTGGTGCTCGGCTTGGGCGATACCGGACTTTCGGTGGCGAACTGGGTGAAGCGCCAGGGCGGCGTGGTGCGCGTCGCCGACACCCGGGCGGCACCGCCGCACGGCAAAAGTCTCCCGAAGGACGAAATCGTCACCGGCAAGTTCAAGGCCGCGCTGCTGAAAGGGCAGGACCTGCTTTGCATCAGCCCGGGTCTGTCGCTGCAGGAAGAAATCGTCCAGGCAGCGATCAGCCGCAACATCCCGGTGCTCGGCGACATCGAGCTGTTCGCCTGGGCGGTGCGCGCAAGCGGCACCTCGAAGGTCGTCGCGGTGACCGGGACCAACGGTAAAAGCACGGTCACCGCGCTCGCCGGGCACCTGTTGCGCACAGCCCAGGTGGATTGCGAAGTGGCGGGCAACATCGGTCCACCGGCGCTCGAAGCGCTGCTTAGGAGAATCGCCAAGCCGCCGGCGGTGTGGCTGCTCGAGCTCTCCAGCTACCAGCTGGAAACCACCTGGGCGCTCGAGCCCGACGTGGCCACCATGCTCAATCTCTCCGAGGACCACCTTGACCGCTACGCCGGACTGTGCGAGTACGCCGCGGCGAAGGCGCGCATCTATCTTGGGCGCGGCGCGCAACTGCTGAACCGCAACGACTCCGCCTCGATGGCGCTCGCCACTGCCAGCGAGATGCGCGGTCGCGTGCAACTCACCTTTGGACTGGACGCGCCGCCGGTGCCTGAGGATTTCGGCATCGTCCGCGCCGAGAACCGTGACTGGCTGGCGCGCGGCAGCGAGAGGATCCTGGCCGCTGCAGAGCTGCCGATCGCGGGCGCGCACAACGCCGCCAACGCGCTTGCTGCCTGCGCGCTGGCCCATCTCGCTGGCGCGCCGCTCGCGGCTCTGGCGCCGGGGCTGCGCAGCTTCCGCGGCCTGCCGCACCGCATGCAGCGCGTTGCGCTGCGCCGCGGCGTCGAGTGGCTGGACGACTCCAAGGGCACCAATGTCGGCGCCACGGCGGCGGCGCTGAACGGCTTGTCGCGCAGGGCGGTCCTGATCCTGGGCGGCGAGGGCAAGCGCCAGAACTTCGCGCCGCTGGTGCCGGCAATCCGGGAGCGCGCCAAGCAGGTGTTGCTCATCGGACGCGATGCAGCGCTGATCGAGAAAGCGATCAGGCCGGCGGGCGTGCCGATGGAGATCTGCATTTCTCTCGAGTCGGCCGTCGCGCGCGCCGCTCGCATCGCTACTTCGGGCGATGCCGTGCTGCTTTCGCCAGCCTGCGCCAGCTTCGACATGTTCCGCGACTACAAGCACCGTGGCGAGGCGTTCGCCAAGGCGGTCAAGGGGTTGAAGGAGTGATGGCCAGCCTCGTCTTCGGCCAGGGCAGTACGCGTACCGCCGGCGCGCCGGCGCCCGAGTACGATCGTTCGCTCGCCTGGGCGGCGCTGCTGCTGGTCTCGCTCGGCCTGGTGATGGTGTACTCGGCGTCGATCGCAACCGCGGAGTCGAGCCGCTACTCCGGCCACAACGCCGCCTATTTCCTGCTGCGGCATGGCGCCTACCTCGGGATTGCGCTCGTCGCGGCAACCGCCGTGTTCCTGGTGCCGCTGCGCTACTGGCAGAAGGGCGCGCCCTGGCTGTTCGCCGCCTGTTTCCTGCTGCTGGTGCTGGTGCTGATCCCCGGCATCGGACGCGAAGTGAACGGCGCGCGCCGCTGGCTCAACCTCTGGGTGGTCACGCTGCAGCCTTCGGAACTGATGAAGCTTGCGGTCGTGCTTTACGCCGCCGATTACACGGTGCGCAAACACGCGGTGCTGAAGAATTTCAAGCGCGGGCTGTTGCCGATGCTCGGCGTGATGCTGGCGGTGGCCTGGCTGCTGCTGCGCGAGCCGGACTTCGGCGCCTTCGTGGTGGTCGCGGTCACCGCGGTCGGCGTGCTCTTCCTGGGCGGCATGAGCGGGCGGCAATTTACGGCGCTGGTCGCGATGCTCGCGCTGGGCTTCGCCGCGCTGGTGCTGTCTTCGCCGTACCGGATGCAGCGCATCTTCGGCTTCATGGATCCCTGGTCCGATCCCTTCGGCCGCGGCTACCAGCTGTCGCATGCGCTGATCGCCTTCGGACGCGGCGAATGGCTGGGCGTGGGACTGGGCGCGAGCGTCGAGAAGCTGCATTACCTGCCCGAGGCGCACACCGATTTTCTGCTCGCCGTGATCGCCGAAGAACTCGGTCTCGCCGGCGTGGTCGCGGTCATCGCCCTGTTCGCCTGGATCGTGTTGCGCGCCTTCCTGATTGGCCGGCAGGCGGCGATGCGCGAGCGGCATTTCCAGGCGCTGGCCGCCCAGGGCATCGGCCTGTGGATCGGTTTCCAGGCGCTGATCAACATGGGCGTCAACATGGGCCTGCTGCCCACCAAGGGTTTGACGCTGCCGCTGATGAGCTTTGGCGGCACCGGCCTGGTGACGAACTGCGTCGCAATCGCGGTGCTGATCCGCATCGACTGGGAAAACCGCCAGCTCGCCCGGGGGCTCAACGCGTGAACGCGCTCCAGGATATCGAATGAGCGGGACGATCCTGATTATGGCGGGGGGAACCGGCGGCCATGTCTTTCCGGGGCTCGCGGTGGCCGATGAAATGCGCGGCCGCGGCTGGCAGGTGGTCTGGATGGGCGCGCAGGGCGGGCTGGAAGCGCGCCTGGTGCCGGCGCGCGGCTATCCGGTGGCGTGGATCCGCGCCGCGGCGCTGCGCGGCAAGGGGCTTGCAGCCAAGCTGCTGCTGCCGCTCAACCTGCTGATCGGTTTCTGGCAGAGCGCGCGCGCGATTTTCCGCATTCGCCCGGACGTGGTGCTGGGGATGGGCGGCTACGTGGCCTTTCCCGGCGGCATGATGGCCTCCCTGCTGGCGCGGCCGCTCGCGGTGCACGAGCAGAACGCCGTCGCGGGCCTGGTCAACCGCGTGCTGGCAAGCGTGGCCGATCTCTCGCTGGTCGCGTTTCCGGGGGCGCTGAAGAACGCCGAATGGACCGGCAACCCGGTGCGCGCGGAAATCGCCGCGATTGCCGGGCCGGCGCTGCGCTACGCCGAGCGCAGCGGGCCGCTGCGCCTGCTGGTGGTCGGCGGCAGCCTCGGCGCGCAAGCGCTCAACGACGCCGTGCCGAAGGCGCTTGCCCTCATCGCGAAGGAGGTTCGTCCGTCCGTCCTGCACCAGGCGGGCGAGAAGAATCTGGAAGCCTTGAAAGGAAACTACCGCTCCGCCGGCGTCGAGGGCGAGCTGGTCGCGTTCATCGACGACATGGCGCGCCGCTACGCCGAGGCTGACCTGGTGATCTGCCGCGCCGGGGCGATGACCATCGCCGAACTCTCGGCCGGCGGCATGGCCAGCGTGCTGGTGCCGTTTCCGTACGCGGTGGACGACCATCAGACGGCGAATGCTCGGTTTCTCGCCGACCAGGGCGCGGCGATCCTGCTGCCGCAGCCGGAGCTCACGCCTGAAAAGCTGGCCGCGCTGCTGCGTTCGCTTGACCGGAGCCGGCTGCTGGCCATGGCCGGTGCCGCGCGCGCTCTTGGCAAGCCCGAAGCGGCGCGGATGGTGGCGGAACGTTGCGTGGCGCTCGCAGCCGGGACGGCGGCATGAAGCACAAGATCCGCCGCATTCATTTCGTCGGCATCGGCGGTGCCGGCATGAGCGGCATCGCCGAAGTGCTGGTGAACCTGGGCTACCAGGTGAGCGGTTCGGACCTTGCGCCGAACGCGGCCACCAAGCGCCTCGGCGCGATGGGGTCCGCGATCACCTTTGGTCACAAGAGCGAACACGTGGCGGGCGCTGACGCGGTGGTGGTGTCGACAGCGGTGCGCCCGGACAATCCCGAAGTGCTGGCCGCGCGCGCGCGCCGCATCCCGGTGGTGCCGCGCGCGCAGATGCTCGCCGAACTGATGCGCCTGAAGCAGGGCATCGCGATTGCGGGCACGCACGGCAAGACCACCACCACCAGCCTGGTCGCCAGCGTATTGGCCGAGGGCGGCCTCGATCCCACCTTCGTCATCGGCGGGCGGCTGAACGCCGCCGGCTCGAACGCCAAGCTCGGCGCCGGCGAATTCATCGTGGTCGAGGCCGACGAGTCGGACGCGAGCTTCCTGCATTTGCAGCCGGTGATCGCGGTGGTGACCAACATCGACGCCGACCACATGGACGCCTACCAGCACGATTTTCCGAAGCTGCAGCAGGCGTTCATCCAGTTCCTGCACAACATGCCGTTCTACGGCAGCGCGGTCCTGTGTGCGGAGGACCCGCATGTGCGCGAGATCATGCCGTTCGTATCGCGCCCGATCGTCACCTATGGCCTGGGCGCCGAGGCGATGGTGCGCGCGACCGACGTCGAACTTGGCGCGCAAAGCCGCTTTCGCGTCCTGCGCGGCGAGCAGGCACCGCTGCAGATCTCGCTCAACCTGCCGGGACGGCACAACGTGCTCAATGCGCTGGCCGCGATCGGCGTGGCTACCGAACTCAAGCTGCCCGCGCAGGCTATCCAGCGCGCGCTGGCGGGCTTTCGCGGCGTCGACCGCCGCTTCCAGCACTACGGCGAGATCCGGGTCACGGCCGCGAACGGCAAAGCGGCAGGCGCGTTCGCGCTGGTCGATGACTACGGCCATCACCCGGCAGAAATCGAAGCGACCCTGCAGGCCGCGCGCGTGGCGTTTCCGGGGCGCCGGTTGGTGCTGGCGTTCCAGCCGCACCGCTACACCCGCACGCGCGACCTGTTCGAGGACTTCGTGAAAGTGCTGGCACGCGCCGACGTGCTGCTGCTCGCGGAGGTCTACGCCGCGGGCGAAGCGCCGATCGCCGCTGCCGACGGCCGTGCGCTGGCGAGCGCGGTAGGCGGGGCGGGCCAGCCCGAACCGCTGTTCGTCGGCGACGTGGCGGCGATGGCGGAGGCGATCCGCCGCACGGCGCGCGCGGGCGACGTGGTGCTCACGATGGGCGCCGGTTCGATCGGCACTGTGGCGGCGCAGCTGAGTTGAGCATGAGCGACGACCTCAAATTCCAGGGATTGCGCGGCGCCCTGCGCGCCAACGAGCCGATGGCCAAGCACCTCAGCTGGCGTGCCGGCGGCCCGGCCAAGCGCTTCTTTGCGCCGGCGGACCTCGAGGATCTGTCGACCTTCCTCGGCCAGCTGCCGCCGGAGGAACCGATGCTGTTCGTCGGCCTGGGCTCGAACTTGCTGGTGCGCGAAGGCGGGTGGCAAGGCACCGTGGTGCTCACCTACGCGGCGGGCCGCTCACCGCGCATGGTCGATGGGCTGGTGTATGCCGAGGCTGGCGTGGCGTGCCCGAAAGTCGCCCGCTTCGCCGCCGCACACAATCTCGGCAGCGCCGAATTCCTCACCGGCATCCCGGGCACCGTCGGCGGCGCGCTGGCGATGAACGCCGGCTGCTACGGCGGCGAAACCTGGGACATCGTCGATCGCGTAGTGACTATCAACCGGCGCGGCCAGCTGCGCCGGCGCGGCAAGGAAGAGTTCGAGTTCGGCTACCGCCATTGCGAGCTCAAGGCAGACGTGAGCAGCGAGGGCGACGAATGGTTCGCCTCGGCGCATTTCAGGCTGCCCGAAGGCGACAAGGAAGAGTCGCGCGCAATCATGCAGGCGCTGCTTACCAAGCGCCGCGCCTCGCAGCCGCTGCAGTTGCCGAACGCGGGCAGCGTGTTTCGCAATCCCGCCGAGGGAAGAACCGCGGCGCGGCTGATCCAGTCCTGCGGGCTGCGCAAGCTGGCCAAGGGCGGCGCGCGCATCTCGGAGAAGCACGCCAACTTCATCGTCAATCCGGGCGGCGCCGGCAGCGCGGCCGACATCGAGTGGCTGATCCTGCACGTGCAGCAGAAGGTCGAGGAAGAAAAAGGCGTGCACCTGACCCCCGAAGTGAAGATCGTGGGGGATCCGGCATGACGGCGTTCGGCAAAGTCGCCGTGCTGATGGGCGGCCGCTCGGCTGAGCGCGAGATCTCGCTGATGAGCGGCAACGGCGTGCTGCAAGCGCTCAGGTCGAAAGGCGTCGATGCGCACGCCTTCGATCCGTCCGAGCGCGACCTGGCCGAACTCAAGCGCGAGGGCTATGCGCGCTGCTTCATCGCGCTGCACGGCCGCGGCGGCGAAGACGGCACCCTCCAGGGCGCCCTGGAATTCCTCGGCATTCCGTACACCGGCAGCGGCGTGCTCGGTTCGGCGGTCGGCATCGACAAATGGCGCAGCAAGATGATCTGGCTGTCGGGCGGCCTGCCGACGCCGCGCTACCGCATCCTCTCTGCGGAAGACGACTGGCAGGAGGTCGCGCGCGACCTCGGCCTGCCCCTGATCGTCAAACCGGCCAATGAAGGCTCGACGCTTGGCCTGAGCAAGGTGACCGCGGCCGCGCAGCTGCCCGCGGCCTACGAACTGGCGGCCAAGAAATATCACGACCTCGCGCTCGCCGAGCAGTTCATCGACGGCCCGGAGTACACGGTCAGCGTGCTGGGATCCGAAGTGCTGCCGCTGATCCGCATCGAAGCGCCGCAGGGCAACTACGACTACCAGAACAAGTATTTCACCGACGACACGAAGTACCTGTGCCCCTGCGGCCTGCCGGCGCAGAAAGAGAAAGCCCTGCAACAGCTTTGCATGGAGGCGTTCAGGCTGCTTGGCTGCACGGGCTGGGGGCGCATCGACCTGATGCTCGACGCAAAGGGCGAGCCGTGGCTGCTCGAAGTCAATACCTCGCCCGGCATGACCGGCCATAGCCTGGTGCCGATCGCCGCGCGGGCCGTCGGCATGGGCTACGAGGATCTGTGCGTAAGGATTCTGGAGGGGGCCCATGTGGGATAACCCCCGCCTGCTCAACCTGGCCGCGAATGCGCTGATCGCGCTCGCCGCCCTGTTGTTCGCCTACTCGGGGCTGCACCTGCTGCTGCGCTCACCGCTGTTTCCGCTCAAGGAAGTCGTGGTGCTCGGCGAACCGATCAACGCCAGCCGTGAAGAAATCGCCAGTGCGATGCAGGGCATCGGCGGCAACTTCTTCGCTGCCGAGCTGGCCGCCGTGCGCGGCCGCCTCGAGCAGATCGGCTGGGTGCGGCGGGTCACCGCGCGGCGCGTCTGGCCGGACCGCATCGAGCTCGCGCTCGAGGAGCACGTCGCCTTCGCGCGCTGGGGCGACAGCGGCCTGGTGAATACCTATGGCGAACCGTTCACTGCCGCCATGGATGAAGCCGCGCAGGCGCGCCTGCCGCTGTTCGCAGGGCCGGCCGGCAGCGAAGGTGAACTGGCTCGGCGCTATCGCCTGTTCGCCACGCTGCTCGCGCCGCTCGGCGCGGCCTCGGACCGGGCGCTGCAGACGGTGACCCTGACGGCACGGCATGCCTGGCAATTGCGCTTCGCCAGCGGGGCGGAGGGCGGTCTGGTGCTCGAGCTCGGGCGCGACGGCGCCGAGCCGGTCGAGCAGCGGCTGGCGCGCTTCGTCGCCGCTTATCCCGAGTCGATCGGTCGCCTGCCGCGCGCTGCCCCCGGCGCTCAGCCGCCGCGCCGCTATGTCGACCTGCGTTACCCGAACGGCTTCGCCTTGCGCGTCGCCGGCTGGAGCGGCTGAAGCATGGCGAAAGAGGAACGCAACCTCGTGGTCGGCCTCGATATCGGCACCTCCAAGGTCGCCGCGCTGGTGGCCGAACTCGCCCCGGATGGCGCGCTCGAGGTGCTCGGCATGGGCAGCCACGAGTCGCGCGGCCTTAAAAAGGGCGTGGTCGTCAACATCGAATCGACGGTCGCCGGCATCCAGCGCGCGCTCGAGGAGGCCGAACTGATGGCCGACTGCAACATCGCCTCGGCCTTCACCGGCATCGCCGGCAGCCACATCCGCAGTTTCAACTCCACCGGTATGGTCGCGGTCAAGGACCGGGAAGTCAGCGCGATCGACGTCGAGCGCGCCGTGGAGACGGCGAAGGCGGTGAATATCCCGACCGACCAGCAGATTCTGCATGTGCTGCGGCAGGAGTTCATCATCGACGGGCAGGAGGACGTGCGCGAACCGGTGGGCATGTCCGGCGTGCGGCTCGAAGTCAAGGTGCACATCATCACCGGCGCGGTGTCGGCGGCGCAGAACATCGTCAAGTGCGTGCGCCGCTGCGGCCTCGACGTGAACGACTTGATCCTGCAGCCGCTAGCCTCGGCGCGCGCGGTGCTCTCGCACGACGAACGCGACCTCGGCGTGTGCCTGGTCGACATCGGCGGGGGCACCACCGACCTGGCGATCTTTACGCATGGCGCGATCCGGCACACCGCCGTGATTCCGATCGCCGGCGATCAGATCACCAACGACATCGCCATGGCGCTGCGCACGCCGACCGCGGAAGCCGAGGCCATCAAGACGCGGCACGGCGTGGCGCTGCGCCAGCTTGCCGACGCGAGCGAAATGATCGAAGTGCCGGGCATCGGCGACCGCGCGCCGCGCATGATGTCGCGCCAGACCCTGGCCGAAGTGATCGAACCGCGCGCCGAGGAACTGTTCACGCTGGTGCAGCAGGTGCTGCGCGAATCCGGCTACGAGGAACTGCTGTCCTCGGGGATCGTGCTGACCGGCGGCAGTTCGATGATGCAGGGCATGACGGAACTGGGCGAAGAAATCTTTCACATGCCGGTGCGCATCGGCGTGCCGCGCTATACCGGCGGCCTCGCCGACGTGGTGCGCAGCCCGCGCTACGCCACCGCGATGGGACTGCTGCTGGAAGGCGTGTCGCAGATCCAGCACGGCCGCGTGACGAAACAGAACGGCTCGGTCCGGGCGGTGTTCGGACGGATGCACGAGTGGTTTCAGAGGAATTTTTGATGTTGGTCCAACTGGCAAGGAGAAAAAAATGTTCGAAATCGTAAATGAAAGTTCAGCAGTGCCGGTGATCAGGGTGATCGGCGTCGGCGGTGCCGGCGGCAACGCGGTCGATCACATGATCGAGCAGGGCGTCGAGGGCGTCGAATTTTTCGCCGTCAACACCGACGCGCAGGTGCTTTCGCGCAGCAAGGCGCGCAACCAGATCCAGCTTGGCACCAGCGGGCTGGGGGCGGGCGCCAAGCCCGAGGAAGCGCGCACGGTGGCGATGAACGAGCGCGAGCGCCTGGAAGAGGCGATCGCGGGTGCCCACATGGTGTTCATCACCGCGGGCATGGGCGGCGGCACCGGCACGGGAGCCGGCCCAGTGATCGCCGAAGTGGCGCGATCGCTCGGCATTCTCACCGTCGCGGTGGTGACCAAGCCCTTCACCTGGGAAGGCTCCAAGCGCATGAAGATTGCCGAAGCTGGCATCGAGGAAATGGCGCCGCACGTCGATTCGCTGATCGTGATCCTCAACGACAAGCTGGAGGAAGTGCTGGGCGACGATGTCACGCAGGAAGATGCCTTCCAGGCAGCCGACGATGTACTGAACAACGCCGTCGCCGGCATCGCCGAGATCATCAACCTGCCGGGCCTGGTGAACGTCGATTTTCAGGACGTGCGCACGGTAATGACCGAGCAGGGCATGGCGATGATGGGCTCGGCGGTGGCGAGCGGGGTCGACCGCGCGCGCATTGCTGCCGAGCAGGCAATTGCCTGCCCGCTGCTCGAGGGCGTCAACCTGGCCGGTGCGCGCGGCGTGCTGGTGAATATCACGGCCTCGCGCCACAGCCTCAGGCTGCGCGAAACCAAGGAAGTGATGAACACCATCCGCGCCTTCGCGGCGGAGGATGCGACGATCATCTATGGCGGCGTCTATGACGATGCGCTTGGCGAAGATCTGCGCGTCACGGTGGTGGCGACCGGCCTTGGCCTGCCGCTCGGTGTGCGCCAGCACAAGCCGCAATTGGTGGTGTCGCAGAAAACCGGCACCGACAACCAGCCCCTGCACCCCTCGGCCGCGATGTCACAGGGTCCGGGCGGAACGCCGGATTACAACGCCATGGCAGAGACGCCCGCGGTGTTCCGCCGGCGCGACCGCGCGGCGCAGGTCGAGGCGCTCACCAACAGCGGCGTCGACAAGTACGATATTCCAGCTTTCCTGCGCAAGCAGGCCGACTAGCGTACTGTCCCGTAAGGCGGCATTCCTACCTTGCCAGGGGGATGCCGCCTTTGCCGTTTTCATATTTCGGAGAAACAACCATGAAGCCTGAGAGCATCGCTGCCCAGGCGCTTGGATGGGTGGATGAAAAGACTCGCGCGATCGTGCCGCCGATCCATGCGTCGACAACTTTCATCCGCGATTCAGACAATCAATACCGCTCCGGTCGGGGATACGCGCGCGACCACAACCCGACCTTCGATCAGGCCGAAGCGGTGCTGACGGCGCTTGAAGGCGGGCACGCGTCCCTGCTGTTCGCTTCCGGCATGGCCGCGGCGACGGCCGTTTTCCAGGCATTGACGCCGGGGGACCATGTGCTGGTGCCGAAGGTGATGTACTGGTCGCTGCGCAACTGGCTGATGAACTTCGGCACTCACTGGGGCTTGCGCGTGGAGTTCATCGACATGAGCGATCCTGAGCAGGTGCGGCGCTCGGCGCGGGCCGGCGTGACCAAACTGGTCTGGATCGAAACGCCGGCGAATCCATTATGGTCGATCACTGATATCGCCCTTACCTGCGACATTGCCCACGCGGCAGGCGCCGTCGTGGCGGTCGACTCCACCGTCGCCACACCGGTTCTGACGCGTCCGCTGGCGCTGGGCGCGGACATCGTGATGCATGCGGCAACCAAGTATCTGAACGGGCACTCGGACGTGATCGCGGGCGCGCTGACGACCCGCGAGAACACGGCGATGTGGCAGCGGATCAGATCCATCCGCGCGCAGCTCGGCGGGGTGCTCGGTTCCTTCGAAGCGTGGTTGCTTACGCGCGGCATGCGCACGCTGTTCCCTCGCGTGCGCGCGGCGTGCGCGAGCGCGCAGGCGATCGCGCAGCACTTCGCGCAGCATCCGCAGATCGAGGAAGTGCTCTATCCCGGACTGCCTTCCTTCCAGAACCATGCGGTCGCCGCCAGGCAGATGCACGGAGGTTTCGGCGGCATGCTGTCCATTCGTATGCTCAGCCCGAAGCATGCGTCTGGCACGGGCGAGGCCGCTGCCATCGCGACTGCCGCCAACGTTAGATTGTGGAAGCGCGCCACTTCTCTTGGCGGCGTGGAAAGCCTGATCGAACACCGAGCCAGCGTTGAAGGCGCAGCCACACCCGTGCCGGGAGACCTGTTGCGCCTCTCGGTAGGTATTGAAGACACTGGCGACCTGATCGCCGATCTCGAACAAGCGCTCAGGAGCTAGTAACGCACCTCTTAGTACGCCTCTTGGTAGAATCGCCTCTCCCATGCTGCGCCAGAGAACCCTCAAATCGCTCGTCAGCGCCACCGGCGTCGGCCTGCATACCGGCCGCAAGGTGCGCCTGAGCCTGCGACCCGCGCAGCCGGACACCGGCATCGTGTTCCGCCGCCTCGACCTGCCGGGCGCGGCCGAGATCCCGGCGCGCGTCGACTTGGTGGGCGAGACGCGGTTGTGCTCCTGCCTGGTGAGCGGCGATAGCAAGATCTATACCGTTGAGCATCTGATGTCGGCGCTGGCTGGCCTCGGCATCGACAACGCCTACGTGGATCTCGACGGACCCGAGGTCCCGATCATGGACGGCAGCGCCGCGCCTTTCGTGCTGCTCATCCAGCAGTCTGGAATCGAAGAGCAGGGTGCGCCCAAGCGCTTCCTGCGCGTGAACAAGCGCGTCGAGGTGAAGGACGGCGACAAGTGGGCCGCGCTCGAGCCCTATGCGGGATTCAAGCTGGCGTTCTCCATCGTCTACAAGCACCCGGTGATCGAGAAATCCAATACCTCGCTCAGCGTGGATTTCGCCACCACCTCTTACCTGAAGGAAGTGGCGCGGGCGCGCACCTACGGGTTCATGCACGATGTCGAGGACCTGCGCGATGTCGGCCTCGCGCTCGGCGGCGGCCTGGAGAACGCGGTGGTGCTGGATGAGCACCGCGTGCTGAATGCCGAGGGGCTGCGCTTTGGCGACGAGTTCATCCGCCACAAGATCCTCGATGCCGTCGGCGACCTGTACCTACTCGGGCGCCCCTTGCTCGGCGCCTTCAGCGCGCACAAATCCGGCCATGCGCTGAACAACAAGCTGTTGCGCGAACTGCTGGCCGATCCATCGGCCAGCGAATTGGTGACCTTCGAGCGCGCCGAGGAGGCGCCGGCCGGGGTGGCCGGGCTGCTGCTCCAGCCTACCGTTTAAGGTGATGATCGAGCAGGGTTTTCAAGGCCCTGCGCGCGGCGGAGTCCGGGAGCCTTTGATAAAGGCTCTGCAGGGCCTGCAGCGCACTCGCCGATAGCCGCGGCGCCTGTCGGGCCGCAGCGTCAAGCCCGGGTTCGGCCAGCGCCGAACCGGGTTGCACCCTCACGTAAACTGAATTAACCTCCGCCCCCTGTTCTGACAAGTATTTACGCAGGGCCTGGGACAGCAGTTTCAGCTTGGCGGCCGCAGCGGGCGATGCGGCGAGCAACACCAGCTGGCGGTCCTTGGGACGGTCGTTCAGATTGAAGGCCCGCACCAAGCGGGCCAGCCCGGGTGGCAGAAAGTCAAAACAAAGCTTCGAAAGCGCGCTGATTTCGCGTGCTTTGGCGATCACCGGCTGTAGACCGGTGTCCGACGCAAGCAATCTGCCGACTTTGATCGGTTGCACGGAAGGGGGCTTAGTGGAGGCAACGTGCAGGTTATCTTGATCACCAGCCGGCTGGCAAAGGCGCGCTCGCTGACGCTGTCGGCGCGTCATCTGATCGCTACTGCCACCATCGGCCTGACCCTGGTGGTCGGCCTGGCCGGAGCGCTTTACTGGCTGAGCCTGCGCTTTGCCGCCGACTTGAAGATTCCGCTGGTGCAGCAGCTGGTGCTGGCAGCGCAGAAGAACGAGTCCGAGCGCTCGCGCGAATTCATGCAGCAGAACCTCAACGCGATGGCGGTCAAGATCGGCGAGATGCAGGCGCAGCTGACCCGCCTGGACGCGCTGGGTGAGCGGCTGTCCTCGATGGCCGGCATCCGGCCGCAGGAGTTCCGCTTTTCCGAGGCGCCCGGACTGGGCGGAGCGCAATCCACCACGCTGCCGCCGCAGAACCTGACGCTCACGCAGTTCAACGACAAAGTCGCCCTGCTGTCGCGCCACATGGAGAATCGCACCGACATGCTGGGGGTGCTCGAGGCGCAGTTGTTCGAGCAGGCGGTGAAGAAGAAGGCGATGCCGACCATGATGCCGGTGAGCGCGCCGTTCAACGCTTCGGGCTTCGGCATGCGCATCGACCCCATCACCGGGCAGAACGCGATGCATGAAGGGGTCGATTTTATAGCCGACTCCGGCACGCCGGTGGTCGCTGCCGCGGGCGGCGTGGTGCAGTTCGCCGGTTTTCATCCGCAGTACGGCAACATGATCGACATCGACCACGGCAACGAACTGACCACGCGCTATGCGCACTTGTCGCGGGTTCTGGTGAAGGAAGGCGATGTGCTGCAGCGGGGCCGGCGCATCGCCGACAGCGGCAACACCGGGCGCACGACCGGTCCGCATCTGCACTTCGAGGTGCGCTTCCGCGGCGCGCCGCAGAATCCGACCAAATTCCTGCTGGCGACCGATCCTCAGCTGCCGCTGGCAAAAGCGAAAACCAACTAGTTTCGCCGCGGCGCCGGCTTTGCTCGGCGTGTTAAAATCGCCGCTTTTCCGGGGGCTTAGCAGCAACCCGCACCCCCGAATTCATGGACCTTTTCCGCAAGTTTTTCGTTTTTCTACTCAGCGTTCCCCAACGGATCTTCGGCAGCCGCAATGAGCGGCTGCTGAAGCATTACTCGGGCGTAGTCAAGCAGATTAACGCGCTCGAACCGCAGATCGCCGCACTCTCGGACGCGGCGCTGCGGGGCAAGACGGCCGAATTCCGCAAGCGCTTCGCCGAGGGGGCGACCCTGGACGAGTTGCTGCCCGAGGCGTTCGCGGTGGTGCGCGAGGCCGGCAAGCGCAGCTTGCGCATGCGCCATTTCGACGTGCAGCTGGTCGGCGGCATGGTGCTGCACGACGGCAAGATCGCGGAGATGCGCACCGGCGAGGGCAAAACGCTGGTGGCGACCCTGCCTGCCTACCTGAACGCGCTCACTGGCAACGGCGTGCACATCGTCACGGTCAACGACTACCTGGCGAAACGCGACGCCGAGTGGATGGGCAAGCTGTACGGGTTCCTCGGCCTGACGGTGGGCGTCAACATTCCGCAGATGGAGCCCGAGGACAAGCGCAAGGCCTACCAGGCCGACATCACCTACGGCACCAACAACGAGTTCGGCTTCGACTACCTGCGCGACAACATGGCCAGCCGGGTCGAGGAGCGCTTCCAACGCAAGCTGGTCTACGGCATCGTCGACGAAGTGGACTCCATCCTGATCGACGAGGCGCGCACGCCATTGATCATCTCGGGCCAGGCGGAGGATCGCACCGAGATTTACTACAAGATGAACGAAGTGGCGCCGCTTCTGACCCCTCAGAAAGAGGAAAGGAGGCAAGATCAACCCGATCCGCCTGGAGATTTTTTCGTCGACGAGAAAAACCACCAGATCGTCATTTCCGAGGTCGGTCACCAGAAAGCCGAGGAGACGCTCACGCGCGTGGGCATGCTGCCGGAGGGCGCCAGCCTGTACGAGCCGGCCTATATCAATCTGGTACACCACTTGCTGGCGGCGCTGCGCGCGCACCACCTGTACCACCGCGACCAGCATTACGTGGTGCAGGACGGCGAGGTGGTGATCGTCGACGAATTCACTGGGCGCCTGATGACCGGCCGGCGCTGGTCGGACGGGCTGCACCAGGCGGTGGAGGCCAAGGAGAAGGTGGCGATCCAGAACGAGAACCAGACGCTCGCCTCGATCACCTTCCAGAACTACTTCCGCATGTACCGCAAGCTCGCCGGCATGACCGGCACCGCGGATACCGAAGCCTACGAGTTCCAGGAGATCTACGGGCTGGAAACCGTGGTGGTGCCGACGCACATGAAAATGATCCGGGAGGACCGGCTGGATCTGGTGTATCGCACCACCAAGGAGAAGAACAAGGCGATCATCGACGAGATCCGCGACTGCCACCAGCGCGGCCAGCCGGTGCTGGTGGGTACCACGTCGATCGAAAACTCGGAACTGCTGTCGGCGATGCTGACGGCGGAGAAACTGCCGCACCAGGTGCTCAACGCCAAGCAGCACGCGCGCGAAGCCGAGATCGTGGCACAGGCCGGCCGGCCGCAAATGGTCACCATCGCCACCAACATGGCGGGCCGCGGTACCGACATCGTGCTCGGCGGCAACGTCGAGAAGCAGGTCGAGATGGTCGAGGCGGCCGAGGGCATGTCCGCGGACGAAAAGCGCTCGCGCACCGAGAAGTTGCGCGGCGAATGGCAGGCCCTGCACGACAAGGTGATCGCTGCCGGCGGCCTGCACATCATCGGCACCGAGCGCCACGAGTCGCGCCGGGTGGACAATCAGCTGCGCGGCCGCTCCGGCCGCCAGGGAGACCCGGGCAGTTCGCGCTTCTTCATGGCGCTCGAAGATCCGCTGCTGCGCATCTTCGCCGGCGACCGGATCAACCGCATCATGGTGATGCTGAAGATGCCCGAGGGCGAAGCCATCGAGCACTCCATGGTCACGCGATCGATCGAGAGCGCGCAGCGCAAGGTCGAAGCACGCAACTTCGACATCCGCAAGCAGCTGCTCGAGTACGACGATGTCGCCAACGACCAGCGCAAAACCATCTACACGTTGCGCAACGAACTGCTCGAGTCCGAGGATGTGTCGCCGCGCATCGCCGACCTGCGCGTGGGCGTGGTGACCGACCTGTTCCGGCAGTACGTACCGGAGGAAAGCGTCGAGGAGCAGTGGGATATCGACGGCCTGCAGAACGCGCTCAAGGCCGAGCTGGCCCTTTCGCTGCCGCTCCGCTCCTGGCTGGAGAAGGAGCCCGAACTGCACGACGAGCCGCTGCTCGCGCGCATCATCGAGGCGGCGCACCAGGCCTACCTGGCGAAGATTCCCGAGTCGGCGCAGGCCGCGTTCCGCCAGTACGAGCGCTACTTCACGCTGCAGATCCTGGATGCGCATTACCGGGAGCATCTGGCCGCGCTCGATCACCTGCGCCAGGGCATCCACCTGCGCGGCTACGCGCAGAAGAATCCGAAGCAGGAATACAAGCGCGAGGCCTTCGAGCTGTTCGGCGCGATGCTCGAAGCGGTCAAGCTGGAAGTGATCAAGGTGCTGACCACGGTCGAAGTGCGCGCCGCGGCCGAACTGCCGCCGGTGGACGACAAGCCGCACGTGGAGAACGTGCGCATGCAGCACGCCGACTACGAAGAAGCATTGGCCGGCGGCGCGACGGAGGAGGGCGAGGCAAAGGCGGCGCCGCAGCCGGTGGTGCGGCAGTCGCAGAAAATCGGCCGCAACGAGCCCTGCCCCTGCGGCTCGGGCAGGAAGTACAAGCACTGCCATGGAAAGCTGAGCTGATGGCGGTGAATCTGCCGGCGCCGGACCCGAAGTCGCTGCATCCGGTTCCCGGCGTGGCGCTGGGAATCGCCGTGGCGGGCGTACGCAAGCCGAACCGCAAGGACTTGCTGGTGGTGCGGCTGGCGGCGGGGGCAGTGGTCGCCGGTGCTTTTACCCGCAACCGCTTCTGCGCCGCGCCGGTGCTGCTGGCAAAGAAGCACCTGGGCGGCGCAGTGCGGGCGCTGGTCGTGAACACCGGCAACGCGAACGCCGGGACGGGAAAGGATGGATTGAAGCGCGCGCTTATGGTTTGCAATTCCGTTGCAGAACACCTTGGATGCAAAGCCGCGCAGGTGCTGCCGTTTTCTACCGGCGTGATCATGGAGCCCTTGCCGGTGGAAAAAATCATTGCCGGCCTGCCGATGGCGGTCGACAACATTCGCGAGGACAACTGGTACGCCGCGGCCGAAGCCATCATGACTACGGACACCGTGCCGAAGGCTTACTCGCGCAAGGTCAGGCTCTCCGGCGGCGAGGCGGTAGTCACGGGCATTGCCAAGGGTTCGGGCATGATTCGGCCGAATATGGCAACGATGCTTGGTTTCGTTGCGACCAATGCAAAAATTTCGGAAAGCGTTTTGAACAGAATGGTGACCAGAGTTGCCGCTGAAACATTCAACTGCGTCACCGTCGACGGGGATACGTCGACCAACGATTCGTTCCTGCTGATTGCGGCGGGAACCGGGCCGACCGCTTCTTCCGCGAAAGATGTGTCGATCCTGGGAAAGGCGATTGCGGAAGTCTCCCGCTTGCTCGCGCAAGCCATCATCCGCGACGGCGAAGGCGCCACCAAGTTCGTCACCCTGACGGTGCAGCGCGGCAGGAGCGCGGCCGAGTGCCGCAAGGTTGCCTACGCCATTGCGCATTCGCCGCTGGTGAAGACCGCGTTTTTCGCCTCCGATCCGAACCTGGGCAGAATTCTCGCGGCGATCGGCAACGCCGGCGTGGCGGGCCTCGATACCGCCAAAGTCGATCTGTACATCGACGCAGTGCGCGTGGCGCGCACCGGGGGGAGGGACCTGCAGTACCGGGAAGAACAGGGAGCGCAGGCCATGAAGAAACCGGAATTCACAGTGCGCGCCATCCTCAACCGCGGCAAGGCGGCAGCGACGCTATGGACTTGCGACCTGTCCTACGACTACGTGAAAATCAACGCCGAATACCGGAGCTAGGCCGCAGGTGAGCAAGGAACTGGAGAAACTACTGGACGCAATGCTGCGGCGGCTCGAGCAGTTCCTGCCGCCGCCGCCTGCGCCGACCGACTGGACCGCGAGCATCGCATTGCGCTGGCGCCGCGGCGTGCGAGGCCAGGGCTGGCTGCAGCCGGTGCGCCACGTGCACCGCATGAAGCTCTCCGACCTGCAGGGCATCGGCGCGCAGATCGCCAAGGTGGAGCAGAACACCCGCCAGTTCATGGAAGGCAAGCCGGCCAACAACGTGCTGCTGACTGGCGCGCGCGGCACGGGCAAGAGTTCGATCGTCAAGGGGCTGCTCAACAAGTACCACCGGCAGGGACTGCGGCTGGTCGAGGTGGAAAAGAGCGACCTCGCCGATTTGCCGGCGATCACGGATCTGCTCGCCGGCCGGCCCGAGCGATTCCTCGTCTTTTGCGACGATCTCAGCTTCCACGGCGCCGAGGAGGGCTACATCGCGCTCAAGGTGGCGCTGGACGGCTCGATCTCGACCACCTCCGAGAACATGCTGATCTATGCCACCTCGAACCGCCGCCACCTGATGCCCGAGTACATGGCGGAGAACCTCGAGACCAAGTACCTCGGCGAGGAAATCCACCCCGGCGAAACAGTGGAAGAAAAGATCTCGCTGTCCGAACGCTTCGGCGTGTGGGTGTCGTTCTATCCGTTCGACCAGGACGAGTATCTTGAAATCGTCGCGCACTGGCTGCGGTCCTTCGGCTGCTCGTCCAAAGAGGTCCTGCAATCGAGGGAGGAAGCGCTGCAGTGGTCGCTGCAGCGCGGATCGCGCAGCGGCCGGATCGCCTACCAGTTCGCCCGCGACTGGGCCGGCAAGCACGCGAAGAAGAAGTAGCGTGGCCGAGGTTGTGGAGGTTGCGGCGGCGGTGATCGAGCGCGCCGATGGCAGCTTCCTGCTGGCGCGCCGCCCGGCCGGCAAGGTTTACGCCGGCTGGTGGGAATTTCCGGGTGGAAAAATTGAGGCGGACGAACCGGCGGCAAGTGCGCTGGCGAGGGAACTGCACGAGGAACTCGGCATCGAGGTACGAACCGCTTATCCTTGGATTACCCGGCTGCACACCTACGAGCATGCCGCGGTGCGCCTGAAATTCTTCAGGGTCGTGGAGTGGGGCGGTGAACCCCGGGCGCGTGAAAATCAAGCTTTCGTCTGGCAGCGGCTCGATTCGCCAATGGCACAACCGATGTTGCCGGCAAATGCGCCGGTGCTCGCTTCGCTCGCTCTGCCCCAGGAGTACGCGATTACCGACGCGAAAAAGCTAGGCGTCGAGCTTGTACTTTCCCGGTTGGCTGTTCGATTGAACGAGGGCCTCAGGTTGATTCAGGTCCGGGACAAGGACCTGCCCAACCGGGAAGTGTTTGCGCGTTCGGTGATCCAGCTCGCACAATCTTTCCGGGCAAAAGTCTTGATCAACGGCGGACCCGAAATCGGGGATGGTATCCATTTCACCGCCTCGCAACTGGCGTCACTGGCGAAAAGGCCGGACCGCGGCCTAGCTGCCGCGTCCTGCCATTCGCGCGAGGAGCTGCAGCGGGCGATGGCCCTGCAACTCGATTTCGCCGTGCTCGGCCCGGTCAGGCGGACCGCGACGCACCCGGGCAGCAAGCCGCTTGGCTGGCAGCGCTTCGCCGCGATCGCGCGCGGCGCGAGCATCCCGGTCTATGCGATCGGCGGCCTGCGCCCTGACGACTTGCCAGAAGCGCGGCAGGCCGGCGCGCATGGCCTTGCCATGATCACCGGCAGCTGGGGCTGAACCGCCGCGTAGCGCTCGCGCGTTAGCGGGCGATCAATTCGATCGGGTGGGGTTGCTGGATGCCGAAACCCTGCGCGTAGCCTACGCCCAGAGCTTTCAATCGCACCAGGATGTCCTGGTCCTCCACCATCTCCGCGATTACCTGGAAACCCATCACTTCGCCCACGCGCAGGATCGCCCTGAGCTTGCTTTCGGCCGCGGGTGCGGTGAGCAGCTTGCGCACGATTACCCCGTCCACCTTGAGGTAGTCGGGTCGGAGCGCTTTCAGCGGCATGAAGGTCGCGGCGCGGTGGCCGAACCCGGAGATGACGGTGCCGCAGCCCATTGCGCGGATGGCGCTCGAAAAGCGCAGCGAAACGTCGAGCCGGGCCAGCACGTCGCTCTCGGAAATCTCGAACAGCAGCGCCGTGCCAGGAACGCCGGCGGAGCCGAGCTCCAGCGCCACCGCCTCGGCAAAAGTATCGTCCTGCAGGGTCTGGCTCGAGACGTTGATCGAGAAGCGCGGGATGCGCGAGCCGCGCGCCATGTGCTCCGCCATCTTGCGCACCACCCAGCGGTCGAGGTCCGGCATCAGCCGGTAGTGCTCGAAGACCGGCAGGAATTCCCCCGGCGGCAGCAGCGCTTCTTCTTCCTCGCGCAGGCGGATCAGCACTTCGGCGAGCGGAAAGCGCACCGCACCCGTGAGCGCGGCGATCGGCTGGCAGAACAGCGCCAGCTCGTCCTCGGCGAGCGCACGGCGCAGCCGCTCGGCCGGTTCCTTCCAGCCGGAAAGTTCCTCGTCCATCGTCTGCAGCAGCGGATCCACGTCCTTGGCGCTCATCGCGTGGCTGCGCGCTCAGTGCTCTTCAGGCTCGGCGTCCGCGGGCGGCGCGTCAGCCGCGGACTCGGGCGATACCGGCACGCGGTAGGCTTCGGAGGCCCACTCACCCAGGTCGATGGTGCGGCAGCGCTCGCTGCAGAACGGCCGCCAGCGGTTCTCCGGCGCGTATGGCGCATGCGTGCCGCAGCGCGGGCACGGCACCAGCTTCACAGGTTGCAGAACGTCAGCTCGAAGCCGACATCCCAGTCGGCCGTCTTCGCCCGCGCCTCTTCCCCGTTCTGGGCGAGAAAGCGGATGTTGAGCACATACTTGTTGGCGCTGATTTCCGGTACGCAGGGCAGGCCGGGCTCCAGGCGCACGCGCAGCATCTGCGCGGTCTTGCCGCCGAGCATCTGCTGGAAGGTGCCCAGCGGGGCCGACAGGCCCTGCGGCTTGCCCGACTCGCGCAGGATGCGCAGGATGATCGCGGTGCCGTCGCGCAATGGATACAGCGGGCTGGTCCAGGCCGCGAGTTGGCCGATGCGCTCCTCGGCCGGCCGGTGCAGCCAATAGTGGTAGGAGGGGAGGTCGAATTCGCAGGCGCCGCCCGGAATGCCGGTGCGCTGCTTGATCGACATCAGCCATTCGTTTTCGCGCAGGTACTGGCCGATCCGACCGGTCATGGAGAACAGCGCCGCCGCCGCCTGCTCGATGTCGCGCAGCACGCCCGACAGCGCTTCCTCGGATATGTCGGGATTGTTGCGGAACGACAGCAGCACCTGCTTCTGGCGCTCCAGTTCCTGCAGCAGGTCGGACTTGAGGTCGGCGCGCCCTGCCACCTCGAGGATCTCGAACAGCGTGAGCAGCGCTACGTGGTGGTCGAGCGGATCGGTGCGGGCGATGAAATGGCGCGAGCGCTCGAACAGATCCTCCAGGCGCAGCAGGGTCCGGATGCGCTCGTTGAGCGGGTACTCATACGTGATAACGGCCAGGATTGCCTCGCCGACGGGCGAAAATGCTCGAATTCTGAGTGATTTAGGCGCTCAACACAAATTCACTTCGAGACTTCGGCCTGCGCGAGGTACTTTTCGTGCAGTTGCCGGACCTGCTGCTGCAGCGCCGCAACCGTGCCCGAGTTGTCGATCACGTCGTCTGCGGCCGCCAGGCGTTGTTCCCTCTGAATCTGGTTGGCTATGATTCGCCGCACTTCGGCTTCGGGGAGCCCGCTGCGCTGCCGCACCCGGGTTATCTGCACCGCCTCCGGACAGTCCACCACCAGCACCCGCCCGACCCGCTCGCGATAGCCGGGGGATTCGATCAACAGCGGGACCACATGCACTACGTAGGGTCCGGCAGCCTGCGCGATGCGCCGTACGGATTCGGCGCGAATCAGCGGGTGCAGCAAAGACTCGAGCCGCTGCTTTTCGTCCGCGTCGGAAAACACCAGATCGCGCATGCGCGCGCGGTCCATCGCACCTGATCGATCGACGAAGGCTTTGCCAAACGAGCGCCCGATCTCGGCCACCGCCGCCCCGCCCGGACCGGTGAGTTCGTGTGCGATCACGTCGGTGTCCACCACCGTCGCGCCCAAGCGCGCGAACTCGTCCGCCGCGGCGCTCTTGCCGCTGCCGATGCCGCCGGTAAGGCCGATGACGAGCTTCACTGCGTGGGGCCCGAGTCGCTAGGGGCTGAGGTACCAGCGCAGGATCGGATCGCCCCAGAACATGGCGACGATGGCGCCCAGCGCGAGGTAGGGTCCGAAGTGAAAGCGGAACGCGCCGTCCCAGCCGCGCTTGGCGGCGAGCATCTGCAGCGCGCCGAACAGCAGGCCCACCACCGACGACACCAGGATCACCAGCGGCAGTATTTTCCAGCCGAAGAAAGCGCCGATCGCCGCGTTCATCTTGAAGTCACCGTAGCCCATGCCCTCCTTGCCGGTGAGCAGACGGTAGGCCCAGTAAATGGACCACAGCGACAGGTAGCCCGCAGCCGCGCCGACGACTGCGTCGCCGACCGGCACGAAGACGCCGGCCAGGCTGAGCAGCAGGCCCGCCCAGAGCAGGGGCAGCGTAATGTCGTCTGGCAGGTAGCCGGTCGCCTGGTCGATGAAGGCGAGCGCGATGGCGCACCAGATGAACAGCATTGCGCCCAGTGCCGCGAGACCGAAGCCGAAGTGCGCGGCCGCGCCGGCCGCGCCCAGGCCGGCGAGCAGTTCGACCAGCGGATAGCGCAGGCTGATGCGCGCGCCGCAGCCGGCGCAGCGGCCGCGCAGCGCCAGCCAGCTCACGAGCGGAATGTTCTCGAGCGCGCGAATGCCGCGGCCGCAGCCCGGACAGCGCGAGCGCGGCACCACCAGGTTGTAGCGCTCCTGCGGCGGGGCTTCCTGCCCGGCCAGCTCGGCGCAATCGGCGCGCCATTCCCGCTCCATCATGCGCGGCAGGCGGTAGATCACCACGTTGAGGAACGAGCCGATGCACAAGCCGAATCCCAGCGCGACCCAGGGAAAAACCGCGGGCTGGGTAAGCCAGCCCAGGACGGGCACGGGAATTAGACGGCGCCGCCGAGCTTGAAGATCGGCAGGTACATCGCCACCACCATGCCGCCGATCAGCGTGCCGAGCACCACCATGATGATCGGCTCCATCAGCGAGGAGAGCGCTTCAACCGCTTCGTCCACTTCGGCTTCGAAGAAGTCCGCCACCTTGCCGAGCATCGCATCGAGCGCGCCGGTTTCCTCGCCGATCGAGCACATCTGGATCACCATCGACGGAAATACCTGCGAGTTCTGCATCGCGACCGTGAGCGCCGTGCCGGTCGAGACTTCGCCCTTGATCTTGATCGTCGCCTGCAGGTAGACGTAATTGCCGGAGGCGCCGCCCACCGAGTCGAGCGCCTCGACCAGCGGTACGCCGGCCGAAAACATGGTGGCGAGCGTGCGGGTCCAGCGCGCGATCGCGGCCTTGCGCAGCAGCGGGCCGAAAATCGGCAGCTTGAGGCTCAGTCGGTCCATGAAGATCTGCACCGCCAGCGAGCGCTTCCAGGCTTCGAGGAAGCCGTACACGGCGCCGCCCATGGCCGGAAACAGGATGTACCAGTTTTCGACGAACCAGTCCGAGATCGCCATCACCACCAGCGTCGGCGTCGGCAGGTCGGCGCCGAAGCTCGAGAACACGCTCTTGAAGGCCGGGATCACGAAAATCATGATCACCGCGGTGATCACGATCGCCACCACGATGATCGACACCGGGTAGAACAGCGCCGATTTGATCTTCGACTTGATGGCGAGGGTTTTTTCCTTGTACATCGCCAGCCGGTCGAGCAGCGTTTCCAGAATGCCGGCGGCTTCGCCTGCCGCCACCAGGTTGCAGTACAGCGCGTCGAAATGCAGCGGGTATTTGCGGAACGCCTGCGCCAGCGACGAGCCGGTCTCGACTTCGGTCTTGATGTCGATCAGCAGCCGCGCCACCGCGGGGTTGGTCGCGCCCTTGCTGACGATGTCGAAGGACTGCAGCAGCGGCACGCCCGCCTTCATCATGGTGGCCATCTGGCGCGTGAACAGCGCGACGTCCTTTTCCGTGACCGAGCCGCCGCCCCCGAGCCTTTGCTTTTTGACCTTAGAAACCGAGATGCCCTGGCGGCGCAGCGAGGCCTGTACCATGTTCTCGCCCGCGGCGCGGATCTCGCCGCGCACGACCTTGCCGGCCTTGTCCTTGCCTTCCCAGAGGAAGGTGAACTCCTTGGGCCCGCCTTTTGCCGCCGCCGCTGCAGTCGCCATGCGCCACTCCCTGCCCGTAGACCGGGCCAGTCCGGATTCTAGCGCCGAGTCAAGGACTTGGCCAAATGAAAGAAAAATCGCCTCAAGAGGCGCCCGGCACCGGTTCGCCGGATGGACGGAACAGGCGCACCGATTTCACGGCACGGCCCTGCGCGCTGAGAATTTCGATCGGCACGTTGCCGACCTTGAGCGACACGTTGGCTTCGGGAATATCCTGCAGCTGCTCCAGGATCAGGCCGTTGAGCGTCTTCGGCCCGTCGGTCGGCAGCTCCAGACCGAGCGCGCGGTTGACCTCGCGCACCGGCATCGCCCCATCGGCCAGCGCGGCGCCGTGCTCGTCCCAGGACAGCGCGGGGGAGGCGGAGGGAAGCGAGGTGGTGAACTTGCCGATGATCTCCTCCATGATGCCTTCGAGGGTCACCAGTCCCATCAGCTCGCCGTACTCGTCCACCACCAGGCCGATGCGCTCGCGCTTTTCCTGGAAATGCTGCAGCTGGGCGATCGCCGGGCTGCCGGCCGGCACGAAGTACGGTTCATCGAGCAGCGCCTCGATGGCCTTGCGGTCGAGCTCTCCGGAGAGAAGCAGGCTCAGTACTTTGCGCAGGTTGAGCACCCCGGCCACCTCGTCGCCGCTGTCGCGGAACACCGGCAGCTCCCGGTGATAGCTGGTGGTGAGCTGGCGCGCGATGACCTCGATCTCTTCATCCAGGCGGATCGCCTCGATCTTGGCGCGCGGCACCATCACGTCCTGCACGGTGACCTCGCCGATGTCGAACAGGTTCATCAGGATCGACAGATGTTTCTTCGGAACGAAGCTGGAGGACTCCAGCACCAGCGTGCGTATCTCCTCCGGCGAAAGGCGGTGCGCCTCCGGTTCGGGCCGTACCTGCAGCAGCTTCAGCATCGGCTGCACGAACAGGTTGGCCAGCCACACGCCGGGCACCAGCAGCTTTTGCAGCGGTCCGAGCAAGTAGGCGAGCGGCAGCGCAATGCGCTCCGGGTAGGTGGCACCGATCACCTTGGGGGTGATTTCGGAGAACACGATCAGCAGGAACGCGATGCCGAGCGTGCTGACCGCGTACGCGACCCTGCCGTCTCCGTACAGGCGCACCGCAATGATGCCGGCCAGCGTCGCCGCCGCCGCGTTGGCGATGTTGTTGCCGATCAGGATCGCCCCGAGCAGGCGGTCGGTGCGCTTGAGCAGCTCGGCGACGCGGCGCGCGCCGCCGCTGCCCTGCGCCACCAGGTGCTTGAGGCGATAGCGGTTGATCGCCATCATGCTGGTTTCGGAGATCGAAAAGAATCCCGAGACGACCAGCAGCAGGGCGAGTGTCGCGATCAGCCAGCCGAGCGGGATGTCTTCCATGGGGCCTCAGCCGCGCTGCAGGATCACTTCGAGCACGAAGCGGCTGCCGACATAGGCGAGGATCAGCAGCACGAAACCGCTGAGCGTCCAGCGCAGCGCGGTGCGCCCGCGCCAGCCGTGCAGCCAGCGCCCGCCGAGCAGCGCGCCGAAGGTCAGCCAGGACAGGATCGCGAACACGGTCTTGTGATCGAAGCGCATGGCGCGTCCGAACAGCGTTTCGGAAAACGCGAAACCGGTGGCGAGCGTGAGCGTCAGCAGCAGGAACGCGGCGCCGATCAGGCGAAACAGCAGCCGCTCAAGCGTGAGCAGCGGCGGCAGCGCGCCGAGCGCGCTGCTGTCCTTGCGGTGCAGGCGCCGCTCGGCCACCGCCATCAGTACCGCGTGCAGGATGGCGATGGTGAACAGGCTGTAGGCAAGCATGGCGAGCACCAGGTGCAGGCGGAATTCAAACGCCGCCGCGTAGGCCATCTCGGCGCGTCCGGGAAACAGCGCCGGCAGCGGCACGCTGAGCGCGGCAAGCGCGAGCGCCGGCGGCTGCATCGCATCGAGGTCGTAGACGAAGCTCTCCAGCCAATAGAACAGCACCGCAAGCCACAGCATCACCGAAAGCGCGTAGGCAAAACCGAAGCGCAGTTCGCTGCGCGCAAACAGCTCGGCGTAGAGCAGGCCGCCGTGCAGCACGAGCGGCAGCAGAATCGCCGTGCGTTCCCAGGCGCGCAGCCCGCCCGCGGCGATGATCGGCGCGGCCTGCGCGCGCCAACGCGTGTTCCAAAAGTGCAGCGCGAGCGCCGCATACAGGGCACTCGCGACGACGTGAAATACAATGCCGGGCACTGAACCAGTTTATCACCCCATGCTCGACAATCTGACTTCACGCCTCGCGAAAATCGTCAAGACGATTCGCGGCGAAGCGCGCCTCACCGAGGCGAATGTGCAGGACGCGCTGCGCGAAGTTCGCATCGCGCTGCTCGAAGCCGACGTCGCGCTGCCGGTGGTCAAGCACTTCATCGACGCAGTGCGCGCCAAGGCGCTCGGCCAGGAAGTGATCGGCAGTCTCACGCCGGGGCAGGCGCTGGTGGGCGTGGTGCACCGCGAGCTGGCGCGCCTGATGGGCGAAGCCAACGTCGCGCTCGATCTGGCGGTCGCGCCGCCGGCGGTGATTCTGATGGCCGGCCTGCAGGGCTCGGGCAAAACCACCACGGTCGGCAAGCTGGCGCTCTATCTCAAGGGCCAGAAGAAAAAAGTGCTGGTCGTTTCCTGCGACGTCTACCGACCCGCGGCGATCGAGCAGCTGAAAACGGTCGCCGCCCAGGCGGGCGCGGAATTTTTTGCTTCCCATGCGGCTGAACAACCCGCGCAGATTGCAAAAAATGCGGTCGAGCATGCGCGCACCCACTACTGCGACGTCGTGATCGTCGATACCGCCGGGCGCCTCGCGATCGACGAAGCCATGATGCAGGAAATCGCCGCGCTGCACGCCACCTTGCAGCCGGCGGAGACGCTGTTCGTGGTGGACGCGATGCAGGGCCAGGACGCGGTCAACGTGGCGCGCGCCTTCAGCGCGCGCCTGCCGCTCACCGGCATCGTGCTGACCAAGCTGGACGGCGATTCGCGCGGCGGCGCCGCGCTCTCGGTGCGCCACGTGACCGGCAAGCCGGTCAAGTTTTCCGGCACCGGCGAAAAGCTGGCCGGCCTGGAGCCCTTTCATCCGCAGCGCATGGCTTCGCGCATTCTCGGCATGGGCGACATCCTTTCGCTGGTCGAGGAGGCGCACAAGCAGGTCGATGTCGAGCAGGCGCAGAAGCTGGCCGACAAGGTACGCAAGGGCAAGGGCTTCGACCTGGAGGATTTCAAGCAGCAGCTGCAGCAGATGGGCAAGATGGGCGGCATCGCCTCGATGATGGACAAGCTGCCGGCGCAGCTCGCCGGCCAGATCAACCCGGCCCAGCTGCAGGACACGAAGAAGTTCGCGCGCATCGAGGGCATCATCAATTCGATGACCAGGAAGGAGCGCGCCAATCCCGATCTCATCAAGGCGACGCGCAAGCGCCGCATCGCCGCGGGCGCCGGCGTGCCGGTGCAGGAGGTGAATCGCCTGCTCAAGCAATTCGAGCAGATGCAGCAGATGATGAAAATGATGAAGGGCGGCAACCTTCAGCGCATGATGCGCAACATGAAGGGCATCCTGCCGGGCATGCGCTGACGAACCAGGCGTGGCGCACCTGCGCGTTCTGACCGGAATTTTTCTGCTGCTCGCCGCCCTGGTCGCGCAGGCGCAGCGCGATCCTGCGGCGATCATGCAGGAGCTGCAGAGATTGAGCTGGCAGCGCGGTCCGGGCGAGGGCGCGATCGGCGCGCAAGCGACCATCCGCATTCCCGACGGTTACGCCTTCCTCGACGACAAGAGCACGCGCCGCTTCCTCGAGTTGATGGGCAATCCGCCGCGCGACCATCACTACCTGATCTCGCCGCTCAACCTCGACTGGTTCGCCGTGTTTTCCTTCGATGCGGCCGGCTACGTCAAGGACGACGAGAAAATCGACGCCGATGCGCTGCTCGATTCGCTGAAGAAAAGCGACGGCCCCGGCAACGAGGAGCGCAAGCGGCTCGGCATGTCGCCCATCTACACCGATGGCTGGCATGTGCCGCCGCATTACGACGCCGGCACCAAGCGGCTGGAATGGGGCATGCGGCTGCGCGATGAAAAAGGCGGCCTGCATGTCAATTACACCAGCCGGCTGCTGGGGCGCAGCGGCGTGATGAGCGCGGTGCTGGTTTCCTCGCCGCAATCGCTCAGCGAGGACATGCGAGCATTCAATCGCACGCTCGACGGCTACCAGTTCGTTGCCGGCGAGAAATACGCCGAATTCAGATCCGGCGACCGGATCGCCGAATACGGCCTGGCGGCGCTGGTGGTGGGCGGCGCCGCGGCGGCGGCGGCGAAGGCGGGGCTGTTCAAATCGCTCGGCAAATTCCTCTGGATCATCGTCGGCGGCGCCTTGATGGGCGGCTGGGCGCTATTCAGGAAATTTTTTCCGCGCAAGGAATCGCCACCCGCGGGGCCCGGGGAGCAGTGATCTCGGACGCAGCCGTGATCGCGGTTGCCGCAGCACTGTATCTCTTCGACTGCCTGGTGCTGCTCGAGCGCGGCCAGGCGCTGTGGTCGCGCCGCAGGCTGGGCTTTGGCTCGAAGCACTACCAGATCCGCGGCAAAGTGGTGGCAGTGCTCAATCCCTTCACGCCGTTCATACCCGTGTTTCGGACCCGGCCACTGTTTTCCGGTTCTTCGAACATAAAATTTTCTAGCGCCCTGAGGGCCGTGGCACCGATAGGCGCAATGAGCCTTCTTCAATTCGTTCTCATGTTCGTCGTCTTGCCCTGGTGCCTGTATCGCGCGCCGGGCTGGCCGTTTTTCATCGCGCTCGTCCTTGCCTACCTAAACGCGCTCGCGCTGCTCGGCTTCATCTGGTGGCGCTTCCGCGCCCTCGGCATCACCACGCGCCCGCTCATCGCGCTTGGGTTTGCCTGGCTGGCCTGCTTGCCGTTGTCGGTAAACGCTCAGCGCAAGGCAGGGCTCGCATTCGACGTCGCCATGGACGCGCGGCAGGCGCTACGCCTGCTGCCCGAGCGCGAGCGGGAGCGCGCACGTGGCGAACTGGTGGCGCAAATCGTCGAGGCCATGGAAGAACTCGAAGAAAGTGACGAGCGCCGCCGGCTTGCCGGTCTCAAACGTCAACTCGGCCCGGAAATCGGACATGAGCGGGTTTGAGATCCTCGCCGCGGTCGTCTTCTTCCTGATCGGGTACTGGGTGGTGGATTACCTCTGGCCAAAGAAGAAGTCCGGCGACAACCACAAAGAACCCGACCCGCCTGGCCCGGCCAATTAAGGTGGACTGCGGGAAGGCGATTCGGATGAGCCGTTCTTGAGCTGGGCACGGTCTTCAATGTCCGCTTTCGATCCAAAGCGGTCGTTCGCGGCGTAGATCTGCGACCGAGTGAACGTTCGGATGACCAAACCTGACAACCGCGGCTTTCGTCGGAATCGTTATTTGCGCCTAAGGATGGATTCAGAAAGGATTTTCCGTGAAAAATTCGGACAACGAGTAAAGCGTTATCTAGCACTCTTGCTGGCTAATTCAAGGTCGGTGGTACGTTAATAACACCTGTGGTTTCAACGTCCTGAGGGCGCGTGACGCCATGATGGGCCGCAGGTTTGCTGGCAAGCACGGAACTCGATACCGGCGTCCTCGAGCACGTGGTCGAATCCAGCGAATTCCTGCACACTTGCAGCGTGAAAGTGTCCTAGCGAACCAATGAATCAGCAGATCCGCTTCTGCAAGAGTTTCGATGAGACGCGGATTGCCTACGCCGTCACCGGTAAGGGTCCGCTGCTCGTCAAGGCGCACCATTGGCTGACGCATCTCGAATACCAGTTCCAGAGCCCGATCTGGAGACCGTGGATCGAGGCCCTTTCCAGGGATCACACGCTGCTTCGGATGGACCAGCGCGCGTGCGGATTGTCCGACTGGGATGTCGCTGACATTTCGTTCGAATCCTGGGTGCGCGACCTCGAGGCCGTTATTGATGCGGCAGGCTTTGAACGCTTTGCGCTTTTCGGCAGTTCCCAGGGCGCCTCCATTGCCATCGAATACGCCGTGCGCCATCCGGATCGCGTCAGCCAGCTGGTGATTCTCGGCGGTTATGCCCGTGGCTGGATGAAGCGCGGACTGCCGCCGGAACGAATAGCGGAACTTGAGGCGCAACTCAAGCTGGTCGAAGCCGGGTGGGGCCGCAGTGACGCCTCCTATCGGCAGATGTTCGCCATGCAGTTCGCACCCGGCGCCACTCTGGAGCAGATCAACTCGCTGAGTGAGTTGCAGCGGATGGCATCCTCGCCAGAGAACGCGATTCGTATCATTCGCGGCTTCTTCATGATCGACGTGAGTGAATCGGTACCACGCGTCGCGTGCCCGACGCTACTGCTTCACGCACGTGGCGATCGACGCGCACCGTTCGAGGAGGGCCGTATTCTCGCAAGCTTGATCCCGGATGCGCGCTTGGTGCCGCTCGAGACCGAGAATCACATCCTTCTCGACCACGAGCCGGCCTTCAGACATTTCTTCGAGGAGCTCCACGCCTTTCTGCCGCGCGCCCCGGGCAGCGATGACAGTGAGGCGCTCGCCGCCGATTCCGACGACGAGGAATCGGCCAATCTCCCGCGCAAGCTCGCGGCCATCTTCAGCGCCGACGTCAAAGGTTACAGCCGGCTCATGGGGGAAGACGAAGAGGCCACCGTTCGGGCCCTTACAGCATTGCGCAAGGCGGCGTTCGCCGTGATCCGTGAGCACGCGGGCCGCGTCGTGGATTCGCCTGGAGACAACATCCTAGGGGAGTTTCCAAGTGCGGTCGAGGCCGTGCGATGCGCCGTCAAGCTGCAGCTACAGCTGACGGCGCGCAACGAGCAGATTCCGGAGGCCCGGCGCATGGAGATTCGCATCGGGATCCACCTCGGAGACGTCATTGCGGACGGTGACCGCATCTACGGCGACGGAATCAATATCGCGGCGCGTCTCGAGGGGCTGGCGGAACCGGGAGGGGTGCTCGTTTCGGAAAGCGTGCGGCTTGCCGTCGGCGGCCGATTGCCGCTTGCCTACGAGTTCGCGGGCGAGCACCAGCTCAAGAATATCTCCGATCCCGTCCGCGCCTACTACGTGCGAACGCGCTCAAATTGAGTGTCGCGCCGAGCGCGTGTGCCACCGAACAACGGCTTGCAGAACGACGCGCCGCCTGCGGCGCGCGCTTGAAGCCGAGCGTTAGCTCGGACTGAATGACCGCTATTGGCGGCGGGCTCAACCGGTCAATGCAACACTTCAGCAAGTTTATCGGCAGGCGAGGCGAAGCCCAAGGTTTGCCTGGGTCGTTGGTTCAAGCGCAAGGCGATGCTGTTCAGGTACGCCTGAGA
>Ga0187892_10001350_pt1 | contig 56705 bp, 66 predicted proteins | sample MA1701073metaG_FD_139345 | JGI IMG/M metagenome (GOLD analysis project Ga0187892, IMG submission 139345) | Bio-ooze microbial communities from a basaltic lava cave in the Kipuka Kanohina Cave System on the Island of Hawaii, USA - MA170107-3 metaG ...
GCCTGGGGCCAGTCTGAGCACGGGCCGCCTACTCGTACATCGTCCATTGGCTTTCCCATGGAATGCCTGTTGTCATGCCTCATGTATTCTGGTCGTCTGACAGGTAGCCGTTCTGAACTGGTGGCACGGCCATGAAGCGGTACGAGCGGATTCCCCTCGCGGTGTATGTCTTGGTTGGCGGGGTGCTCATCGCAGTCCAAGCATTTACTCTGCTCGTGATGGGTCAACCGCCGATCTGCACGTGCGGCTACGTAAAGGTGTGGCACGGAATCGTATCGAGTCCAGAGAATTCCCAACAACTTACCGACTGGTACACCCTCACGCATGTCATTCATGGGGTCGGTTTCTACCTGCTTCTCTGGCTGATCGCGCCGCGCACGCCGATCGGTCTGCGGCTCGCGCTCGCCGTTGGGCTCGAAGCCGCCTGGGAAGTGATCGAGAACACGCCGTTTATCGTTGACCGCTACCGGCAGTCGGCACTCGCGCAGGGCTACATCGGCGATAGCGTCATCAACTCGGTGTTCGACACGCTCGCAATGGCGCTCGGCTTTCTCCTCGCGCGAAAACTACCGGTAGGGGCAGTCGTCGCACTCGTCATCGCGATGGAGCTGTTTTCTGCTTACATGGTTCGCGACAATCTGACCCTCAACATCATTCAACTCATTTACCCGAGCGAGGTGATATCCCATTGGCAGGCGGGAGGGTGAGTGTCCTCCTGGAAGTCCGGACCGCCGATGCTTGCCACCGCCTGCGCAGCCGAGAGGGGCGCCTGGCTTTGCGCTCCCAAATGGTTGAAATCTGGCCCGCGCCGGCAGGACTTGAACCCACGACCTCCTGGTTCGTAGCCCGGCTCACGGCTCGGGCAATGCCCGCCGCTGCTCCCGCCGCTTGACCACCTCGAGCACGGCGCGGCGCTCTTCGGGCGTGAGTGACACCGCGGCGCGCTTGAACGCCTGTTGCAGCGCGCCCTGGATCGCGGTGGTCCGCGCTTGCACCTCCGCGAAGTGGCGGTCGATCGTCGCCTGGTCGAGCTCCGGCTTCGCGAGCTCTTCCGCCAGCGCGGCGCGCGCCGCCTGCATCGCCTGGAAGTCGCGCCGCACCCCGGGCATCACGCTGCGCACTTCCTTGCGTACGAGCGCCCGCTTGTCCTCCGGCAGCGGCGCGACGATGGCATCGAGCGGGCGCTGCGCCTGCGAGGCTTCGCCGGTCGCCCGGCCGGCGAGCCACCCGCCGAGGAACAGGTTCGCCCCGAGCGAGACCGCCAGCAGCGCGCCGAGCACCTTGGGGTTCGTGAGCCAGGCGATCACAGCCCGATCTCCCGGAAGCTCTCCGGCCCGAGCAGGAGACGCGTGATAGCGTCGGCCTGCGGCTCTTCGCGCACTTCCGCGAAGCCGATCGCGAACCCGAGGACCGCGCTCGCCGCGAACGCGGCGGCGGAAAGCCAGAAGCGGCGGCGGGCGTGGTCGCGGTCCCCACCACCCCGGCGCTTCGCGCCACCCCTCCTCGTCGAGGAGGGGAGATCCGAAATCGTCTCCGCCAGCGCTGCGCCGGGCTCGGCGACCTCATAGGCGTCGAGGAACCGGTCGGTGCGCTCGGCCTCCGCGAGGATCGCTGCGCCCTCCAGCGTCCCGGCGAACCGGTCGTAGAGCGCGTGCTCGCCGACCGGCCAGCGGCGCCGCTCGGCGCCGTACGCCTCTGCGCATTCCTTGAAGCGATTCAGGTCCATGGCAGATCCCTCAGTGCAGTTCCCCGAGCAGGTGCTTCTTCAACGCCGCCCGGCCGCGCGAGAGCAGCGATTCGAGCGCGCCCTCGCTCACCCCGAGCAGCGCCGCGGCCTCCGCCTGCGAGCGCTCCTCGTAGTAGCAGAGCACGATCGCCGCGCGCTGCCGCTCGGGCAGCGACGCGAGCGCGGCGCGCACCCGTGCGCCGCGCTGCGCGCCCGCCATCCGCTCCTCGCTCGTCGGCCCGCCGTCGGGCAGCGCCTCGTCGAGCGCCTCCGCCGGCGCGCCGCGCGCGCGGAAGTGGTCCATGCACAGGTTGTGCAGCACCCGGTAGAACCAGGTGCTGAACTTCGCCTGCGGCTCCCAGCGCGACGCGCCCTGCCACACCCGGAGGAACGCCGTCTGCACGAGGTCCTCCGCGTCGTGGCGGGCGCCGATCATGCGCTCGACGAACCGGAGCGACCAGCCGAGATGGCGCTCGACCAGACGTGCGAAGGCGCGGCCGTCCTGCCGCGCCACCGCCGCCATCAGCTCCTGGTCGAGAGCGTCGTCCGCTGCGGGCTTCATCCGGGGCGTGAGCCCGCGCGCCCCGGAACCGCTCCTTCCCCGGTCCCGGCGTCACGGGGCCCGCCTCAAGATTAACCGCGCCTTGCGGCGCGCGTCATTGCGGCTTGTCGGGCGTGAGCTCGACCGAGCGCGTGTTGCCTTTAGGCCCGGTCACGCTGTGCGTCAGCGTCCCGGTCTCGGGGTTGTGCGTGTTCGCCGTCGAGCGCGTGTGGGTCCGCCCGTCGGCGCCGGTGACCGTCGTGTCGAAGCCGCGCGTCTGCGGGTTGTAGGTGCTCGTCGACGTCGCCGTCTTGCCGTCGGGCCCGACGTAGGTCGTGGTCGCCGACTTGTTCGCCTTGTCGTACTGGGTGGTCGCTTGCACCGAGTTGCCCTTCGGTCCGGTGATCGTGCGGTCGTACGTGTTCGTGGCCTTATCGTAGGTGCCGGTCGCGGTGGCCGTCTGCCCGCGCGGACCGGTCATCTCGCGGTTCACCGCGCCGGTCGCCTTGTCGTAGGTCGTGCTCGACGAGCGGCTGTAGGTGCGCCCGTTCTCGGTCGTGATCGAGCCTTCGCGCTTCACCGAGCCGGGCCCGCGCTCGACTTGGCTCTGGTAGGTGCCGGTGCGGCCCTTGTCGGTCTTGTAGCTCCCGGTGCGGGTCCGCTCGCCGGCATCGGCGGGCGCGGCGAGCGCGAGCGCGACGGCGCCGGCGAGAAGCGAGAGCGTGATGCTGGTGCGTATCATGGTCGTCCTCTCTCTGGTTCGTTGACTTCTGCCCCCCTGTTAAGGGGGGCGCCGAGCGAAGCGAGGCGGGGGGTTTTAAGCAGTGCTCGCCCAGAAACCCCCCGGCCCTCACGGGCCACCCCCCTTCACAGGGGGGCAAGAACCCCCCACGGGCCACCCCCCTTCACAGGGGGGCAAGAACCCCCGGCCCTCGTCCGATCGATTCGCCGTTTAACGAGGCGGGAGCGGATTTCCTTCGGTCGCCGGTGCCGGGCGGGCCCCGGGGCGTGTGATTTGTCACGCGGGCGGCAGGCCGCAAAGGATTTCGCGGCCGGGCGCGTTCAATGGCTCGAAGGGGGTACCGACGGGACGGGCCCCGCGTTTGGCCAAGGGAGGAGGTCGCAATGGAAAGGCTGCGCTCGAATGGCTCGATGCTCGCCCGGCTCGCAGCGGTGTGCTGTCTGGTCGCCGGCTTCGCCGCCGGCGCGTCCGCGCAGTCGGACGCGCCCCGCTACAACGTCGTCCTCATCATGGCGGACGACCTGGACGTCGCTTCGGTCGACAAGGCGCTCGCGCTCGGCCTGATGCCGCACCTGCAGCAGCGCTTCGTGGACGAGGGCGTGCGCTTCACGAACGCGTTCGTGACCAACTCCTTGTGCTGCCCGTCGCGCGCCACTCTGCTCACCGGCCAGTACTCGCACAATAGCCGCGTGCTCACGAACACCCTGCCCACCGGCGGCTTCGGCGCGTTCCGCGCCGCCTCGACGCTGCCCGTGTGGCTGAGCGCGGTGGGCTATCGCACCTCGCACATCGGGAAATTCCTGAACGGCTACGGGATCAACCTGCCGGCCGATTACGTCCCCGGCGCGGACAAGTGCGCCGCGCCGGGCGACGGGGCGGTCGCGCCGACGCGCTACATCCCGCCGGGATGGGACGACTGGTACGGCCTGCTCGACACCGATCTCTCGACCTACCGCGTGTACAACATGTTCGTGAACGACAACTGCACGCTCCGCTTCGAGCCGCGCCGGCCCGACGATCCCGCCGACCTGCGCCGCGACGGCTACCAGACCGACCTCCTCGCCTGGCGCGCGGTGCAGTTCCTGAACGGCGCGGCGGCCGCCGGCACGCCGTTCTTCCTCGAGGTCATGCCGCTCGCGCCGCACGCGGAGGTCTTCGCCGGCGTGACCCGGACCGGCCCCTACTCGGAAGTGTGGAAGCTCGACATCCGGCCCGCGCCGCGGCACGCCGGCTCGGTCTCGGTGTGGGCGCCGATCGCGCCCGCGATGAACGAGGACCTCGGCGACAAGCCGGCCTGGATGCAGCCGGGCATGCGGCGCGAGCGTCCGCCGCTCACCGTGGAGGACTACCTCTACCTCACGCGCCAGTACCGGCACCGGCTCGAGTCGCTGCGCGCGGTGGACGACCTCATCGGCTCGGTCGTGTCCGCGCTGCAGGCGAACGGCCAGCTCGCGAACACCGTTCTACTCTTCACCTCCGACAACGGCTTCCTCTTCGGCGAGCACAACATGTCGCAGAAGCTCGTCGCCTACGAAGAGTCGATCCGCGTGCCGCTCTTCGTCCGCATGCCGGACGGCGCCGGGCCGCGAACGGTCGACGCGGTGGTGCTCAGCAACGACCTCGCGCCGACGATCGCCGCGCTCGCCGGCGCGACGCCGGGGCTGGAGATGGACGGCACCTCGTTCGCGCCGCTGCTCGCGGGCGACGTGCCCGACTGGCGCAAGCGCTTCCTGGTGGAGCACTGGGACACCGGTGCGCTGGGGGATGTCCCCGGCTACGCCGCGGTGCGCGTGAAATCGACGCCGCCCGCCCAGACCGCCGACTTGCTCTATCTGGAGTATCGGAACCCGGACGTGGATGGCCTCTGGAACACGCCCGAGTTCTACGACATGGCCTCGGATCCCCACCAGTGCGAGAGCCTGCACGCGAGCCCGGACCCGCTCCGCGGCGTGCAACGTCAGATCCTGCGCGGCGTGCTCACCCTGCTGCGAGGCTGCGCCGGCGAAGCCTGCCGGCAGCTCGAGTTCTGCCCGGGGGCGTTCGCCTTCTGCCCGTCGGCGCCCGCCGAGGCGGCCAGCGCGGCGACGGTCGCGTCCGTCGCGCAGGTCGCGGCGTGCGCGCGAAGCCTGGTGCAACAGGACGATAAGTGATCGTGAGGCGCACGCGACGGGACTTCCTGAAGGCGGCCTGCGGTCTTCTGCTTGCCGCGCCCGCTGCGTGCGCGCGGTCGCCGCAGGGACCGAGCGACGCCGCGGTCGCGAGCGTTCCGCCCGATGTGCCCGACGAGTACCGCGCGCTCTATGCGGAGCTCGACGCGCGGCTCACCGCGTTCCTCGGCACGCTGCCGGCCGGCCGCGGCGAGCGGCCGCTGCGCGCGGCGAGCCTGCTCACGGTCAACGCGCACGTGGGAGAGAAGCTCTTCTCGGAGCCCTGGCAGCGCACCCACCGGCTCTGTCTCGACCGCCTCCGGGCGCTCGGCGCGGAGGCGATCGTGCTGGAGGCGAGCTACCCGATCTTCACGCCCGGCTTCCACGACGCGCGCGAGTACCTCGACTTCTACGTCGGCATCGCCGAGGAGATCCGGCGCCGCGGCATGAAAGTCATCGTGAAGCACAACACGCTGCTGCCGGGCTACACCGCGCTGCCGGTCGGCCGCTATTACCGCGGGCTCGAGCCCTCGCGTTTCGGGAAGGAGCGCTACGCGGAAGCGGCGCGGATCGTCGACGCGGTCCGGCCCGAGTATCTCTCGCTCGTCGGCGAGCCGGGCACCCACAACGACGCGACGGGCCTCAAGCTGAGCGTCGAGCAGTGGGTCGGCTACGTCGACCTCGTCGTGAAGCAGCTCCGGCGCGATCTGCCGCGCCACGCCACCCTGCTCGGCGCCGGCGCGGGCACCTGGGAGAGCGCGCGCTACTTCGAGGGCTATGCCCGAATCGCCGCGCTCGACTACGTCGACCTGCACATCTACCCGCTGTCGAACGGCGTGCAGGACTACCTGCAGACGGCGGCCGCCTGGGTGCGGCGGGTGCGGCAGATCGACTCGGCGAAGCGCGCCGTCGTCGGCGAGATGTGGCTCTACAAGGCGGGAATCCGCGAGCTGCGGCAGACCGCGGCCAACAAGACGATCTTTGCCCGCGACGCGTTCCGCTTCTGGGAGCCGCTCGACGTCAAGTTCCTGCGCGCGGTCGAAGGGCTGGCGCGCGCCGAGCGGATCGAGCTCTACGCGCCGTTCTGGACGCGCTACTTCTTCGCCTACCTCGACGAGCCCCCGCGCGAGCTCGCCGGCAAATCCCCGGACGAGGTGATGGAGCTCGCCAACCGCGCGGCGTTCGCGGCGATGACCGCCGGCCGGACCACCGCCACCGGGCGCACCTTCGCGGGCGGATGAGCGATGATTGCCCCGACGAGCCGTAGCGCCGCTACCATGACCCTAGGAGTCCAGCGTGAACCGTGAAGCCGTCATCGCCGTGAACCGCTTCGGGCTGGGCGCCGCGCCCGGCGAGCTCGCGGCCGCGAGCGGCGACCCGCGCGGCTGGCTCGCCGCGCAGGTGTCGAAGCCGGCCCCCGAGTACCCGGCGTTCGCCGACCTCGCCCCGTCGAGCGAGGCGCTGAAGGAATTCCCGCGCTGGCTCATGAAGCAGCGGCGCGCGCGCGCCGACGCCCAGGCGATGCAGGAGAGCGGCGAGCCCGTCCCGCGCGGGATCGAGGAGACGTTCCGCGACCATTTCCTGCCGATCATGCTCAAGGAGGTCGGCGCGCGGCTCGGGGTGGCGGCGAGCACGCCGGTGCCGTTCCACGAGCGCCTGGTGTGGTTCTGGGCGAACCACTTCACCGTGTCGTCCGAGAAGCGCCAGATCTTCGCGGTGGTCGGCAGCTTCGAGCGCGAGGCGATCCGGCCGTACCTCAATGGGCGCTTCCTCGACATGCTGCTCGCCTCGTCGAAGCACCCGGCGATGATCCTGTATCTCGACAACCACCTCTCGGTGCGGCCCGGCTGGACGCCGCCGCGCCGCGTCCCGCCCAACTTTCCGGTCCCGACCGGCCTCAACGAGAACCTCGCGCGCGAGATCCTCGAGCTCCACACGCTCGGCGTGAACGGCGGCTACACCCAGGCCGACGTGACGACCTTCGCGCGCGTGATCACCGGCTGGACGGTCGGCCGGCCGGCGAATCCCGGGTTCCTCTTCGACCCCGGCCGGCACGACCCCGGCCCGAAGACGATCCTCGGCAAGACCTATCCCCAGGAAAACATGGCGCAGGGCGAAGCGGTGCTGCGCGATCTCGCCGCGCATCCGTCGACCGCGACGCACGTCGCGACCAAGCTCGCACGGCACTTCATCGCCGACGATCCGCCGCCGGCCGCGGTCGAGCGGATCGCCCGCGCCTTCCGCGATTCGGGCGGCGATCTTCCGGCCGTGCACGCCGCGCTGCTCGAGTGCCCGGAAGCGTGGGAGAGGCCGCTCGCGAAGCTCAAGTCGCCGATCGAATACATCGTGTCGTGCCTGCGCGCGCTGCCGGCGGCGCGCGCCGCCGACAACCGCGCGCTGCTGCTTGCGCTCCACGAGATGGGGCAGCGGCCGTACGCCGCGCCGTCGCCGCAGGGCTGGCCCGACACCGCGCAGGCGTGGGCCGGGGCCGACGCGCTCTGGAAGCGCATCGAGTGGTCGGGGATCCTCGCCGCGCGCCTGGGCTCGCGCCTCGATCCGCTCGCGCTCGCGCGCGAGACCTACGGCGAGGCGCTGAGCGAGCCGACGCGGCTCGCGATCGAGCGCGCGGAGAGCCGGCAACAGGGGCTCGCGCTGTGGCTCGCAAGCCCGGAATTCCAGCGGAGGTGATGACATGGTCACGCGTCGCGATGCGTTGAAGGCGTTCGGCGGGCTGGTCGCGGTCGCCGGGCTCCCCGGGCTCGCGCTCGCCGCGGCGCCCGGGACCGAGCGCCGGCTGGTGTTCGTGTTCCTGCGCGGCGGGCTCGACGGGCTGTCGGCCGTGCCCGCGTACGGCGATCCGGACTTCGCCGGCAAGCGCGGCGAGCTGGCGATCGCCTCGCCCGGCTCGTCCGGCGGCGCGCTCAAGCTCGACGGCCTGTTCGGCCTGAGCCCGTTCCTCGTCGAGATGCACAAGCTCTACCAGGCGAAAGAGCTCGCGGTGTTGCACGCGGTCGCCTCGCCCTACCGCGAGCGCTCGCACTTCGATGCGCAGAACCTGCTCGAGAACGGCACCACGAAGCCCTTCGGCCGCGAGAGCGGCTGGCTGAACGTCGCGCTCGCGCAGCGCGACGGGATGAGCGGCCTCGCCCTCGGACCCAACGTGCCGCTCGTGCTGCGGGGCCCGGCGCGGGTGAGCTCGTGGTCGCCGTCGGTGCTGCCCGCGCCCGACCCCGACCTCCTCGACCGGCTCGCGGCGCTCTACCGCGACGACCCGCTGCTCGCGAAGCCGTTCGCCGCGGCGCGCGAGGCGCAGGGCCTGATGGAGGGCGAGAAAGGGCGCGGCGGCATGGGGCGCGTCGGCCCGCAAGCCGCGGCGCAGCTCGTGAAGGCCGCCGGCACCTTCCTCGCGAAGGCGGACGGGCCGCGCGTGGCGACGATCGACGTCGGCGGCTGGGACACGCACGCGAACCAGATCGGCGAGTTCAGCCCGCTCACACGCAACCTCCGCGCGCTCGATCGCGGGCTCCTCACGCTCAAGGAAACGCTCGGGCCGATCTGGAAGCAGACCGCGGTGCTGATCGTCACCGAGTTCGGACGGACGGTCGCGATCAACGGCTCGCGCGGCACCGATCACGGCACCGCGGGCGTCGCGTTCGTCGCCGGCGGCGCGGTGCGCGGCGGGCGCGTGATCGCCGACTGGCCGGGGCTCTCGGACCGCGCGTTGCACGAAGGCCGGGACCTGAAGCCGACGCTCGACCTGCGCGCGCTCTTCAAGGCCGCGCTCGCCGCGCAGCTCGGAGTGGGCGAGGCGGCGTTGGAGACGAAGGTCTTCCCCGACAGCCGGGGCGTGAAGCCGATCGAGGGGCTGTTCGCCTGAGGTTCGTCGCCTACGCCAGGTTCTTCTTGAAGAAGGCGATCGTCCGCTCCCACGCGAGCTTCGCCGCCGCCTCGTTGTAGCGCGGCGTCGAGTCGTTGTGGAACCCGTGCTGCGTGCCCGGGTACTTGTGCATCTCGTAGCGCACGCGGCTCGCCGTCAGCGCCTGCTCGAAGGCCGGCCACATCGAGTTGATCCGCTCGTCGTGCTCGGCGTACTGGATGAGCAATGAGGCCTTGATCTGCGGCACCGACGCGGTCTCCGCCGCCGCGCCGTAGAACGGCACCGCGGCGTGCAGATCGGCGCCGAGCGCGATCGCAAGGAAATTCGTCGTACCGCCGCCCCAGCAGAAACCGACCGCGCCGAGCTTGCCGGTCGAGAGCTTGTGCGCCTTGAGGAAGCGCGCGCTGTTCAGCATGTCGGTGCGGAGCTTCGCCTGGTCGAGGCTCGCCTGCTTCGCCCGGCCTTCGTCGTCGTTGCCGGGGTAGCCGCCGACGGGGTACAGGCCGTCGGGCGCGAGCGCGAGAAAGCCATCCACCGCCGCGCGGCGCGCGACGTCCTCGATGTACGGGTTGAGCCCGCGGTTCTCGTGGATGACCAGCACTGCGGGAAACGGACCCGCCCCCCGGGGCTGCACGAGGTAGCCGCGCATGGTGCCGGAGTTCCCCTCGGGCGACGAGTAGGTCACGTATCCGGGCTGGATGCGCTGGTCGTTGAAGGAGATCGTCTGCGCCTGCGCGTAGCGCGGCATCAGCGCGTGCGCCATGGCGAGGCAGGCGGCGCCGAGCGCGCCGGCGCGGGCGAGGAACTCGCGCCGGTCGAGGCGGCCGTGGCAGTACTCGTCGTAGAGGTCGAAGACCCGCTGGTCGATCTCTTGCTGGGTGATGGTCATGGTTCCTCCGGGGGCCGGATCATAGCCCGAAGGCGACCGATCGCAGCAGCGCGGCTTGCGTCAGGAGTGCGCGGCCTGCTTCCGCGCGGCGTCGCGCACCTCGTTCAACCCGCCCTGCACCAGGCTGAAGATCACCACATAGGCGATGAAGCCGAGCAGGACGTACTTCAGCATCAGCGGCGGCCGCCACGACGTGTTCCAGATGAAGTGCAACGCCATGCTCACGCCGAGGAGCGCGAGGAAGCTCTTCTGGAGCAGGCGCTCCGCGAGCGACTTGCCGAGCGCATGGACGCGCCACAGGGCGCAGGCCGCGATCGCGGTCCAGGCGATGTGGCCGAAGGGCGACAGCAGGCCGCGCGTGGTGATGTTGTCGATCATCGACTGCGAGCCTTGCGCCAGGCCGATGCGCAGCGCGTAGCCGGCGGACTCGAACGCCGCGAAGCCGGCGCCGATGCACGCGCCGAACAGCAAGCCGTTCAGCGCATAGCCGTACTTCTCCTGCCGGGCGAAGCGCGCGAGCGCGACGAGCGCCGCGAGCTTGCCGAGCTCCTCGATGATGCCCGCCGCGGGGGCGCCGAGCACGCGGTGGAGCCGCGTCACGTCGAACAGGAACAGCGAGATCAGGATCGACACCGCGCCGCCGAGCATCACGAGCTGCACGACGCGCACGAACGACACGTTGCGCGGCGTGTTCAGCTCGAAGAACAGCACCACCGTGGCGAGCGGCACCGCGAACGATCCGACCATGATCAGCGCCGGCAGCACGTTCACGTTGCGGTAGTGGGTCCAGCCGAAGTACAGCGGGGCGTAGATCAGCAGGGCGAACGCGAGCGCGCGCAGGAACAGCCACGGGCGCGGCCACTGCCCCATCTGCTCGGTGAGCGCGGGCGTTGTCGCAGGAGTGCCGACCGCGAGATACCGCTCGAGCTCGTCGGGCGTGCGGCTCTTGAACACCTCGGAGAAGAGCTGCCGGGCGCTGAACCCCTCGATCCGGTCGAGCCCGAGCCGGTCGGTGATGTTGTCGGCGATCCGCTGCAGGCCCAGGCCACCGCCCTTTGCGCCACCGACGAGCCTCGCCCCGCACACGGAGCAGAAGGCGGCCGCCGGGTCGGCCGGCACGGTCGCACAGCGCGGGCACGCGGCCGGCGCCGACGGGGGCGGAACGGGAGCCGAGTCGTTTATCGCCACGCTTTCCTCGCCGTGCGCGGAGCGTTGTTGTTTAGCGAGCGCAACTGTAGGGCGGAAGGCTCGAGGGTGGCAAGCCTTCGGCGAGACGGGGTGGGTTTGAGATTTCTCCCCTCCTCTATGAGGAGGGGTGGCTGCGCCCCTCGCACCGCGAGCGGCGAGGACGGGGTGGTTCTCGGACGGGGCGGTGACCTCCCCTACCCTTTCCCCCCCGCCTTCTCCTCCATCCTCCGATCAAACCTCGCGACGTTCACCACCACCCGCTCGTGCGTCCCCTCGCTGATCGCCTCACGCTCATCCCTCGCCGACACACGGAACTTCAGTGTCCGACCCTCGACAGCCACCAGCTCCGCCTCCGCCCACACGCGCATCCCGACCGGTGTCGCCGCAAAGTGCCGCACGTTGAGCTCGGTCCCGAGCGACTGGTAGCCCTCCGGCAGCAGGTGCTCGACCGCGGCGAGTGCCGCAGCCTCGAGGAGGTTGATTACCACCGGCGTCGCGAGCACCGGCACGCGCCCGCTGCCGACGTGTGGCGCGGTGTGTTCGGCAGCGACCACGAGCTCGGTGGCGCCTCTCAGGCCGGGGGTTAGACGGGGGGTGATGCTCATCGAGATGAAAGTGCCATCGTAGGTTTGGTGCTTTGCGGTTCCCTGGGCAGCTAACGCTCGCGTTGAGCCGCCGCCGATGAGCGAGGCGACGAGGGAACCGCAAACAAGCGAAACGCGCTTGCAGCGGTCGGCTCGAACGCGGGGTTAGGCCTATCGTACGCCACGGTTCGGGAGCCCTAGAGTGAACTAGGCTCGCTCGCTTCTTTGGGGTTGCTTCGCAAACTGCTTTGCAATGAACTCCTCGGCGGCTTGTTGAGTGACAACCTCATAGGGCCACGAGTAATGACGATAAAGGAAGGGCGTGCCTTCGCGGTCAGTGACTTTGCAGTCGACTTTGAACAAAGTGCCGGGGGAGTGCCGTTTCCTCATCGACGCAGAGCACTCAACATTCAAGGCCGTGGACACTCCCTGACCAGGGAGCGGATGAGCACGGATCTTCTTGTTCGAGGGTTCGCCCCGATTCTCGTATGTTTTAATGATGAAGTACCGGTAGTGCGCCATAGACCACCGTTGTGCAATCAAGACTCACGCGACACTAAGTTGTGGCAATAATCCCTTTATCGGGTTCAACAGCTTCTCGCACTCTTCCGGATATGCCTCCGCCCAGGTGGCGAGGAACGCATCGCGGACGGTACTTTCCGGAAGAAGCCCAAAATCCTGGCCTATCTCCGAGAATAAGATGTGCGGGTCGTGCGTTGTTAGCCGCTTCTCCCTAAGTTTCTCCACGACTGCGTCGGCGGCGGAATGCGGCTGTAGGAGTCGGACTGAAAGCACACCCCCCATCGAAGGAGCCCTTTCGAGCACGCGGTCGAAAATGAACGCCTCCGGCGAAGATCCCGGCAGACGGAATACGCGATCGCTCGCGGACTCAGCCTGCTGCGAGTCGCCATCGATAAAACACGCCGACGGGAATCTCGCCGAGGGATCAAGGTTGTGATTCTTGTTGATTTTCACCGCCGTCCCATCACCGAGCATTGCGTGCACCTCGATGCCTTCCATGGCTATACCGGGCCGGCTTCGCAGGATCGCCCGGACCCACTCCGCGGCAAAAGTGTCCTCACAGAACACCGCAAGCCGAGCATCGATCTGCCCCGCTATCGCACGAAGTGCTGCGATATCGAGCTTCCCTTGATAAACGTGCCCTCCCACTGAAGCCCAAATCGACTCGGGCGGCAACGGCTTCAGCGCATCGTTCGAATGTGTTGTGAAGATAGCCTGAGCGTTTTTCCGTTCCGCAACATCGATCAGATACTCGACCATTCGGACGGTGGCGACCGGATGAAGGCCGTTCTCGATCTCCTCGATAAGAATCAGAGAATTCTCACCCAGAGACTCGATCTTCATCACCATTCGGATAATGCTCGATTCTCCTGCGCCAAAGTGAAACTCAGAGTACGCAGTGCCCTGGTCAGTAGCGCCCGTCAGCAAGGACACCTTTCCGGCGTCATCGACTCTTATGTGGGTGTACTTCGAAATGTTCTTTCCAAGGATACGGCCTACGGCCGAAATTACGGAGTCCTGGATGCTCTCGACCCGCGTGGAATCGACCGCGAAGGTGTTCGTCGCACACTTCTGTAGTTCCTTCCGCTCGCTGGCGGGGACTGTGCGCGCGACTCCGAACACGGCGACGTCCCTCTTTTCGGCTCCGCGCGACCATTTCATGCTCGAGAAACTCGCTGTGCGGCGAAACGAATCGGTCTTGTTCACGCCTCGATCGATCAGTTCGTATTCAATTCGCCAATTCAGCATGCTCTCGTCAAACTTGCCGCTCTTGGCGAAAAACTGCCGTGGCGGGACGTCTTCGTAGGCGATGGCCGCAGCGCCCAATACCGTGGTTTTTCCACCCCCGTTAGGCCCGACTAGCGCCGTCACGGGAAAGTCGAACGTCACAGTACGTTCCTCGAAACCGCGGAGCTTGTGCATGTGAGCGCGGAGAAGGTACTTGCCGTATTTGCGCTTCGTAACCTTCTCAAGCAGATCCTTGACTGTGCTATCTCGGATCTGGCTGCGGTATGAACGACCGTCCGTCATTCTTTGAGCCTTTTGTCCTAGCGGGCTGGAAGGTTCGATGCTGGCCGCCTAACGTTCGCGCTCCATCGGACCGCCCGCCAGCTGTGCTGGCGGGCGGTCCGGTGGAGCGCGCGGTTAGAGCGCATTTCTCACCCCAACGGCAAGCACAATGAGTGCGGCACCCGCGAGAGCTAGCGGGACAATCAGCTCCAACGAATTGATGGCCGCCCCATACAGCGACGCGCGTCGGGTCCGCGCCTGCTGCGCTTGATACGCTTCGACAGCGGCCTTGACCTCATGGTAGTCGGCCGGAATGTGGGTAGAGCGGGGGACAATGTACTTGGCTTCGATCTCTCTATAGCGCTCGGTGAACCGCTTTACCTCAGCCGATAGCAATAGGACACGCTCTTTCTGAATCTCTCTATCCTGATTCCATGCAAGAAAAAACATGATTGACCAATAGATCACTAACACGGCCGCCAACAATAGGACAGACACTTCGGCTGACTTCGAAAGGTCCGTGCCAAACACGCGAATGTCTGTAACTCTGAGTTGAAGCAACCAAGCCGCGACGATGATGAAACAGATTGTGCTGAGATTACGGCGGGCCTTCTTTGTCTCGTCGGACTTGTGCTCCTGCAACAGATCCAGGAACTGCTTGGGGTCGTGTGGCACAGATGTATGCGCTCTAACGCCGCGGTCGACCGGCCGCCGAGGAGCGAAGCGACGAGGGTACCCGCCAGCGGAGCTGGCGGGCGGCCCGGTCGAACCGGTGGCTAGGCGCGGCCATCAGATTCGGGCCCGTGGCGGGCTCGTAACTGCGCAAAGACAATGGCAAGCCAAGCGGTCGCGAAGTCGTGGGCATGGCGAAGAAGGGAGTCGAAATACGCTTCGGTGGGTCGCCCATTTGGCATGATCGAGTCCCGGACGTCCTCGGGACGATATCGGGTTGCCACCGTCAAGGGGAGATAGAGGCAGCGAAATTCGCGCAGCTGCCCAAAGTGCACCAACTCGTCGCGATACTCGATAGCCTCATCGGTCCAGGAGGTCTTCGCTGCCCTGATTATGGCTGTCATCTCCCCTGCCTCTCGGACGTATTTCGCACCGAGGTTCCGGAGGTCCATTAAGAGATTGTCACCCTTGTCGCTGAACGTTTTGATCGATCGCCCGAACGCGAGTGAGTAGAACTGCGAGAGGGAGTCGAGAAGACACTTGGTCTGAATCAGCAGACCCTCGAGATGCGCCACAAGTACGTGATCTCTGAACTCGCAGACCAGGTTGCTCGCGCCCGCAACGCGACGGTGCTGTTCGACGTTTGTTTCGAGATCTGCCGCCAGATCCGCCAACATAGACGGGAGATGCGCTCGTGCAAAGGCGATGCGATCGATCGCACTCTTCGCGTGGAATCGCGAGATCTCAAGCTTTGACGATACATCATGGAACTGATTGCCAACGCGATGGTTCTTTCGGCGCATCTCAAGATCCGTTGCCTCGTGAACCAAGCGCGCGAGATCCTCAAAGGCAGGTGGATTCAGGATCGGATGGAACCACTGCCCTAGATGAATGGTGTCCTCGGGAGGCATTGTGGTGAACCAAGCGCCAACTATCTAACTATCTAACGAGCGTCTCGGCGCTCGTGCTATTGCCATCTGCGGGTGTACATAAGCATCAATGCTTATATGGCGGCATATGCCGCTAGATGGGCGGATGAAGGTTGAGCGGGCTCATACTCCAGTCGCAAGCGCGAGGCAAGTCATCCGTTTGGCCGAGCGCGCCTGGCTCGCTCCAGAGGTAGCCGGGTTGAACCCACGAAGCTCGAGGGTGCTGGTGTCACTTCAGCGACAATGAACCGATCACCCACGACTTCGGCGGCCAATGCCGATCAAGCTCTACCAGTTCCCACCCGCGCTCGGCCTCCCGAACGCAAGCCCGTTCTGCATGAAGCTCGAGACGTATCTCCGGATGGCGGGGCTGCCGTTCGAGAGCGTGTACACGCTGAACCTCGCTCGCTCGCCGAAGGGGAAGCTGCCATATATAGATGACGACGGAACGGTCGTCGCCGATTCGAGCCTGGCGATCGAGCACCTGAAGGCGCGCCACGGCGATTCGCTCGACGGCTGGCTCTCGCCGACGGAGCGTGCCGTCGCGCTCGCCATGCGCCGCCTGACCGAGGAGAACCTCTACTGGGCGATGCTCTACGCGCGCTGGATCGACGAGACCGGCTGGCCGCTGACCCGCAAGGCATTCTTCGGCCGAATGCCGGTGCCGCTCAAGTGGTTCGTGCCGCACCTCGCCCGCCGTGGCATCCGGCGCGAGCTCTCGGGCCACGGGATGGGGCGCCACAGCCCCGAAGAGATCTACGCGATCGGCAAGACCGACCTCACCGCGCTCGCCGAGTTTCTCGGCGCGAAGCCGTTCATGATGGGCGACCGCGCCTCCTCCCTCGACGCGACGGCCTACGCGTTCTTCGCCAACATCGTGTGGGTGCGGCAGGAGACACCGCTCAAGGTGCACCTGCGCGGGCACCCGCACGTCGAGGCGTACTGCCAGCGCATGAAAGCCAGGTACTACGCGTGAGCGCGCGCCGCGGGCCGTCGCGCCCGATGTCGCTTCGCGAGATCAGGCAGGCGCTCCGCCGCGTTGGAAACGCACGCGACGCAAAAATCTTTCAGTCGTTTTTCAAGACCGGGCCGGGCGAGTACGGCGAAGGCGACGTGTTCATTGGGGTGCGGGTGCCGAAGATTCGCGCGCTCGTCCGCGCGGCCGGCGACGTGCCGCTCGTGACCGTTCGGGCTCTGCTCCGCTCGCGCATCCACGAGGAGCGGCTCTTCGCCCTCCTCGTGCTCGTGCGTGCGGTCCAGCGCGGCGACGAGGCGGCGCGCGGCCGCATCTACCGCCTGTACCTCGCCTCGACCCGCCACATCAACAACTGGGACCTGGTCGACAGCTCCGCCGAGCACATCGTCGGCGGCTGGCTGGAGGGCCGTTCGCGCGCGCCGCTCCGGCCCCTCGCGCGCTCGCGGTCGCTGTGGGAGCGGCGGATCGCGATGCTCGCGACCTTCCACTTCATCAAGCAGGGCGATCCTGCCGATGCGCTCGCCATCGCCGCACTGCTCCTCGACGACGAGCACGATCTCATCCACAAGGCGGTCGGCTGGATGCTTCGCGAGGTCGGCAAGCGCTGCAGCGTCGCCGCCTTGGAGAGCTTTCTGCGTAAGCACCATGCTCGCATGCCGCGCACGATGCTTCGCTACGCGATCGAGCATTTCCCGGAAGCCAAGCGGCGGCGCTACCTCGCGGGAACGGCTTAAGCGGGATGGAGACGTAAGTCCTGCGGCGCGGGGCGAGCGCCAACGCCGGGCGGGAGTTGTTCCTCACGCCACCCGTAGGGAATCTCTTATCGTTTCCCGATCGGCTCGGCCCGCCGACGCGCGCCGGGCGCCAAGATCGAGGGGGCACCATGGAAATGCTTTCGAGTCCACTCAGGCTGAAGAGCGGCTTCGTGATCAAGCACTACGTGCTCGGCGTGCTGGGGGTCGTTGCGGGCCTGGCGATCGGAGCGGCGTACGCCCTCTGGCAACTCGACACGGCGCAGGACATCCTGCGCGACCGGCTGACCTGGCAGAAGGGCGTCGCGCCGCAAGCGCTGGTGGTCGACGGTAAGGTGAAGAGCCGCTACTTCATCTTCAAGGAGTACGACCTCAAGGCCAAGTGGACCGACGCCGAAGGCGCGCCGCACGAGAGCACGGTGGAGTTCGACACCCTCTTCGTGTCGGCGGACACGAACCGGGAGCTCGACGCGCGGTATCTGCCCGAGGACAAGGCCCGCATCACGCTCTCCTGGGCGATCGAGGTGACGACGTGGCGCTGGGCTTCCTTCGCGTTCATGATCGGGATGGGAATCCTCATCGGCGTTGCGGTGGCGTCCCTCGGCTACCTGGCCCTGAAGCGGGTGCGGGAGGCGCAGGCCTGCGTCGCCGACGTCGAGGAGCTGATCGGGGAGCTCGTCAACGTCGAGCACGAGGCCGCCGGGGGGAAGGCCACCGGCAAGCTCGTCTACCACTATTCGTTGCCCGGCACGGCGGGGCAGCACAAGGCGGTGTTCCATCCGAAGCACGGGACGCCGCTGTTCGTGGACGCGGACAACACCAGGATGCTGGTGCTGCGCTCGCGGCGCTCACCGAAGGCGCTGCTCGTGCTGCGGAACGATTTCCATCCGCTCGAGCTCACCGCCGTCGAGCGTCACAACGTCGAAGCAAAGCTTCAGTCCCTGAGCCGCGATCCGCGGCGCTCGCCCGCGCGCGCCGCCGCCTGACCGAAGCGCCGGCGCCGTGGCCGAACAGGCGGTAGGTCGAGGCGCGCCAGGCGCGCGGGCCTGCCGCGGCGTCGCGGATCGAGCGCTGCTCGTTTTCGATCTCCGTATGGCCTGACCGCGGCGCTGCGCGGGCGCGTCGTGTGATCGGAATGATGCTCGCGGTGCAGAGCTACTGTCTGCACTCGGCAGTCGCGCGCATCCCGGCCGCGTTCGTGCTGCTTGACTTCAACGCTTTTCCGTTCGTGCTTCCGCTGATCTCCTGGGCGGCGAGCGTCTGTCACGCCGCGCCGTAGTGGCGATGCCGCTCGCGCTTGCGGCGCTTGCGCTCGACGTGGTCGGACGCCTCGAGGAAGTAGCCGGACGCTGGCGCGAGATCGGCGAGGGTGTGAGCTAGGCGCTCGCCGCGGTGCTGGTGCTCGCGGCGTCGGCGCGGGCGCCGATCCTGCGCCTGCCCCCGTCGATCTCGCGCAGCGTCTCGATGCCCTCGCGGCCACCGCGTCGCCGCCAGTGACTGGCGCAGTTCGGGTTGCGCCGGAGTTTGAAGGTAGTCACTAGTCACCGATATTCGTTCCGCCTATGTCATCGATAGGCTTCTTGCATTGGCTGGCTGTACTGGACAGGGACTAGAATCTTAGCGAAGCGAGCCTGAAGGAGGGCACCATGATCCGAAACGCCTTGAAATCATTCACCGCGGCAGCAGCCGCAGGTGTGATCGCGCTGCTGTCCAATGCGCCCGCCGGGGCCCAAGAGCCGATCCGAATCGGTGTGCTGCAGGCGATCACCGGTCCGTTCACCAAGAATGGCACCGAGAACTGGGTGGCCATGCAGATCGCCCGTGACATGATCAACGAACGCGGCGGCATCCCGGGTCATCGGCGCAAGGTCGAGTACGTGTTCGCGGATACGCCGACGCCAACGGCGGCCATCACGGAAACGGAGCGTCTGATCACGCGGGAGGGCGTCAAGATCACTGCGGGTTCGGGACTGTCCCCGCTTGCGATCGCAGTGAGTCAAGCGGCTGAACGCCACGGCGTATTCCATTGGGAAACGGCCGGTGGCGCGGAGATCATCACGCGCCGCGGCCACAAATATACGTTCCAGGTCGCCCCGTCGGCGCGCCGCTACGCGGAGGCGGCGGTGGACTTCATCGTCGAGCAGCTGACCGAGCGATTGGGAAAGCCGGCCTCCGGACTGCGCGTTGCACTGCTCTGGGAAAACCGCGCCTGGGGCAAGTCGGTCGGGGAGAATGTCCGCGCCTATGCTCCGAAGAAGGGCCTCAAGCTGATCTATGACGAGGGGTATGACCAATTCATCACGGACATGACCGCCATCGTGCAGCAACTCAAGAATGTCCAGCCGGACGTGCTTGTGGCGATCTCATTTCCGAATGATGCGATTCTGTTTCAGCGCAAGTCCAAGGAGCTCGACTTCAACGTGGGCGCCTTCATTGGCGTAAGCGCGGGCTATTCCAACCCGGACCTGCGAAATTCCATCGGGGGCATGGTGAACGGCATCTTTGTGTCCGATTTCGCGGTGCAGGTGAATCCCAAGGCGCTCGACGACAAGATCCGGCCGATCGCCGAAGAGTTTTTCAAACGCTACGATGACCAGATGAAACGTCCGCCGGCAGGGCACGCTTCGATGGCGTTCTCCGCGATGTGGGCGTTCTTCACCGAGCTGCTGCCAAAAGCGAAGACATTCGAGCCCGCGGAACTGCGCACGATCGCGCTCGGTCTTGATGTGCCACAGGGGGCCATGGCGAACGGAAGCGGCATCAAGTTCACCAATCATGACTGGGCACCGGATCAGAAGGATTTCGGGCAGAATCTGCGCGCGGCCGTAGGCGTCTGGCAATGGCAGAGTTCGGGCAACAACCAGGTGTTCCCGACTCGGCTGGCGACGCACCAGCCGGCGATGGTGCCGCTGCCAAAGTGGAGCCAGCGCTGAGCTGAGTCTCGTTTGCGCGGGGCCTCCCGGCCCCGCGTTCTTTTGAGTTCGCAATCTGCGCCCGAGCGGAGGGCGACGTTGACGACCTTTGGCCAACTCGTCCTGTCGGGGCTGCTCATCGGCGGCATCTATGCGCTCATGAGCATGGGGCTGACGCTGATTTTCGGCGTGCTCCGTGTTGTGAATTTCGCCCACGGCGAGTTTCTGATGGTCGCCATGTACGGCGTCTGGGCGATGACGGCGCTGCTCGGCCTAAATCCCTACGTCGCGATTCTTGCCGTCGTGCCAGCGATGTTCGTGTTCGGCGCCCTGATTCACCGGCTAACCATCGCGACGGGCGTGGACAAGCCGCACCTCGTCCTCGTATTCGCGACCATGGGCTTGTCGATTCTGATGCAGAACGTGGCGCTGATGCTGTTCAGCGCGGACCTGTTCGACGTTCCGCCCATGTTCGGTGGCCGCTCGATCGCGATCGGTCCGCTTTTCTTCCGCGTGGAGCTGCTGCTCGGTTTCCTGATCGCGGTGCTCGCCACGCTGGGGCTGCGATGGGTCATCCGGTCGACTTATCTCGGCAAGGCGATCCGGGCCACGGTGCAGGACAGGGAAGCGGCCATGCTGATGGGCGTCCCGGTGCCCCACATCTTTCTGGTCACGTTCGCCGGCGGCTCTGCTTTGATCGGATTGGCTGCCTGCGTGATGATGCCGTTGTTCTCGGTGTTTCCCACGGTCGGGTTGAACTTCGTGCTGATCGCGTTCGTCATCGTCGTTCTGGGCGGGATGGGCAGCATCGAAGGCGCTCTACTGGGCGGGATCTGCATCGGCATCGTGCAGGCAGTGAGCAGCTATTACGTCGCTCCCGCCTTCGGGCAGATGTTTTTCTTCATTGTGTTTCTTCTGGTGATGATCTTCCGCCCGGCAGGCCTTTTCGGCCGCAAAGGCGAAGCCATGGTCGGCATCAATTGATGGGCCGGATCGATGGTGAATCACGTGCCGCCGCGGAGGAGAAGTCGCAGCAGGTGGCGGGTCATGCCCGAGCGCGGCTCCATCTCGCTGTTTGAGGTTGTTCTGTTCGGCGTTTGTCTGACGCTTGTCGCTGTCCCAGTGCCGCACTTCTACCAGGACGTCATGATCGTGACGTTCATCTGGGCAGGTGTTGCGTTGGCCTGGAACATCGCCGGGGGATATGTCGGACTGATTTCGTTCGGACATGCTGCGTTCTTTGCGATCGGCGCGTACACCTCCACGATACTTGGCGTTCGCTATGGTGTGACGCCCTGGATCGGTATCTGGATAGGCGCGCTCCTGGCGGCGGCTTTGGGGACGACGTTGGCTCTGATCGGTGCGCGGTTGCGCGGTCCGTTCTTCATCCTGTCAACCCTGGCGGCGGCCGAAGTCGTGCGCATTGCGGCGCTAAACTGGACTTCACTGACGGGCGGCGCCGAAGGTATTTGGATCGCCCCGGTCCCGAACGCGGTCAACATGGTCTTCGCGTCGCGTACGACGTACGTCGCCGTGATGCTGGGTTATGTGGCCGCGGTCTACGCGATCGCCAAGACACTCGAGGGGTCGCGCTACGGCCTGCGTATGTTCGCGGTCCGGGACGATGAGGATGCAGCGAGCGCCGCGGGCGTGAATCCGTTGCTGGTCCGGGCGGGCGCCATGACGATCAGCGCTTTCCTCACGGCGATCGGCGGATCGCTGTTCGCCCAGTACTTTCAGTACCTCGATCCCACGCACGTCGCCTCACCGGAGCTTTCCTTCCAGTTCGCGCTGCTGCCGGCTCTGGGCGGTCTCGGCACGGCCATCGGTCCGCTCCTCGGGTCGTTCATCATCATGCCGGTCTCGGAACTGTTGCGGTCGTATCTTGGTGCCGTCTTCCAGGGCCTGCACCTCGCCATCTTCGGTGGCTTCCTGATCGTTGTCATGCTCTATTTCCCCGACGGTTTGGCCGGGGCGCTGAAGCGGTTGGGGCTTGGCCGAAGCAAGGGGCCGCCATGACGGCGCTACTGGAAGTGAGCAATCTATCGTGCGCATTCGGCGCCCTCAAGGCCGTCGATGAAGTCAGCTTCTCCGTTCGCGAGGGCGAGCTTCTTGGACTTATCGGCCCGAACGGCGCCGGTAAGAGCACGGTGTACAACTTGATCGCCGGGGCCATCAAACCGACTTCTGGCCGGATCGTCTACAAGGGCAGGGTCATCACGGGTTGGAAGCCGTTCGAAGCGGCGCGCTCGGGCGTGGCGCGCACGTTCCAGATCCCGAAGCCGTATGGCTTGCTTTCCGTCATCGACAACGTAGCGCTCAGCGCGCTCCTGCACGACGTCACGGTGGCCGCGGCGCGCGAAACCGCGGAGGCGGTGATCACAGACGTGGGGCTCGCCGATGTGATGGAGGCGCCGGTCAGCATCCTCACGGTCGGCCAGCTCAAACGCCTAGAGGTCGCCCGTGCACTTGCGCTTCGGCCAAATCTGATCCTCTTCGACGAAATCATGGCCGGACTGACGCGGCCCGAAGTGATGAGCATGACCGAGCTGGTGGCGAGCCTTCCTTCCCGCGGTATGACGGTGGTTTGGGTCGAGCATGTGCTCTACGCGATCATGCAGGCAGCGCCGCGCATCATGGTCCTCGACCGTGGCCGGGTGCTCGCCGACGGTATCCCCGAAGAGGTCGCCAGGGACCCCGCGGTGATAAAGGCCTATTTGGGTGAGGAGATGAGCCTTGCTTAGAGTTGAGAAGCTGAACGCTTTCTACGGGCCGGTCCAGATCCTGCACAACATCGATGTGACCGTCGATGCGGGACAGATCGTGGCTCTGGTCGGCGCGAATGCTGCCGGCAAGAGCACACTCCTTTTCTCGCTCGCCGGGGTGCGCACCCGATGCACCGGCCGCATCGAGCTTGGAGGCGAGGAGATCAGCGGGCTTCCCGCCAATGAACGGGTGTCGAAGGGCCTCGTCCTTGTGCCGGAACGCCGTCGCCTGTTCCCATTCATGAGTGTGCTCGAAAACCTCGAGATTGGCGCCTATTCACCAGTCGCCCGCAGGGCGCGCAACGAAACCATCGAGCGCGTGTACGCGCTTTTGCCGGTGCTGGCCGAGCGCAGGGACCAGCTCGCGGGATCGCTTAGTGGTGGCGAGCAGCAGATGCTGGCGATCGGGCGCGCGCTGATGGCCAAGCCGCGCGTGCTGCTTCTTGACGAGCCGACCGAGGGGCTGGCACCACGGTACGTCAGCCGCCTTTACAGCGTCGTACAAGACCTGCGGAAAGAAAAGCACACCATCTTGATCGTCGAGCAGAGCGTCCACCTCGTGCTGCGGATTGCCGACCGCGGGTACGTAGTCGAGCATGGGCATATCATCATGGAAGGTCCGGGCGAAAAGCTGCTCGGCGATGAACAGTTGAAGGTCGCTTATCTCGGGCTTTGACTCATGATCACCGACATACACTGCCATTTCATTCCCGAGGACTATTTCCGTTTGGTGCTGGAACGCGGTGAGTTCAACGTTCGACTCGTCGACCGTAACGCCGAGTCCATCGAGATCGACTGCCGCGGCGCCCGATTCGGCCTGAACCCGGTGTTCTTCGATCCGGAGCGGCAGATCGCGCGCATGGATACTTTGGGAATAGACCGCACCGTTGTCTCGTTGGCGACGCCGCTCATCAACTATTACCTCGATCCAACGCTCGCGGGCGAGGCAGCCCGCCTCTGCAACGATGGCTTTGCCGAATTGGTCGCACGAAAGCCGGAGCGGTTTGCTGCGTGGGCCTTCCTGCCGATGCAGGACCCCAAGGCGGCGGCGCAGGAGCTTCGGCGTTGCGTGCGCGAATACGGCTTCGTCGGCGGGCACGCCGCGACCAACGTGCGTGGTAACTGCCTCTCGGAGGAGAGCTTCCGCCCACTCTTTGATGCAGCCAGGGATCTCGACGTTCCGCTTTTCCTGCATCCGGCCGATCCGCCCGGACGAGACCGCACCGGCAATTACGAGCTTACCGTCGTGGCCGGGTATCTGTTCGACTCGACCATCAATATCTTCCGCATGATCTGTAGCAACTTCCTCGACCGATACGAGGGAATCAAGCTCGTCTATGCCCATACCGGCGCCTTCAGCTTGATGTTGCGGAATCGGATGCAGCGCGAGGTCGACACCAATGCGGCGCTTTCGCATGCGTTGCCGCTCAGGGTGAGCGAGTATCTCCGCCGCCTCTATTTCGACACGGTGTGCTTTGACCCGGATTACTTGCGTTTTGCCGCCAGCGTGATCTCGGCCGAACACCTGTTGCTGGGCAGCGACGCGCCGTTTCCGCTCGGTGAACCCGATCCGGTCAATTTTGTGCGGCGGGCTTTGCCGAAGGAGCAGGCCGACCTGGCGCTCGGGCAAAACTTTCACCGGCTGACCGGAATTTGAAGGTATGGAGATCCGGCGTCTTTTGCTGATCCGCGACACCATCCACAGCGAAGGTGGCTTGCCCGCGGTTCGCCCGGTGACTCGCGCGGCCGCGTGCGCCGTCATCCGCAACCCGCTGGCGGGCGAAGCGCATGATGACCTATCCCTTCTGGTTCCATTCGGCGAGGAGCTCGGCGGTCTTCTCGTCCGGGAGGCGATGGCGGCGCTTTCGCGCTCGCCGGTCGCCTACGGCAAGGCGGCAATCGTCGGCCTGGATGGAGACATCGAGCACGCCGCAGCGATCCTGCATCCGCGCATGGGCCGACCGATCCGCGAGGCGATCGGTGGCGGGAAGGCGATCATTCCCTCGAACGTCAAAGTCGCATCCCCTGGCACTGCGATCGATGTCCCGCTCTCCGACCGGGACGACGTTTGGCTGTTCGACCAGATCGACACCATCAGCGTCGCGGTTCCGGATGCACCGCGGCCGGCTGAAATCGTCGTCATCGTTGCACTCAGTGACGGCGGGCGACCACGACCGCGCATCGACAAGAATGGCGCCCGCCCGATGGGGCAATCAGGCCGCTCCTGACCCCCGGTCGCCCTTGCCAAGGCATGCGGCGATTGCATTAAATTCGATACGGCCAGCGAATACCCCATGGACGTCGTTGGGGCAGGGGCGAAGGAATGACTTTCGACATCCGGAAGATCGAGTATTTCTTGGAGGTCATGGAGCGCTGCAACATTTCCAGTGCGGCCGAGGCATTGCGGGTCTCACAGCCGACGTTGAGCCGCCAGATCCACGATCTGGAGCAGCAGTTCAATGCGACGCTGTTCGTTCGCCACGGTCGTGGGGTGATCCCGACCGAGGCCGGGCGCCGGCTGCGGGAGGGGTTGCGCGGGCTGGATCAACAGTTTCGCGCGCTCAGGGATGACGTTGCTGCGGCGGCAGGGGAGCCCAGTGGCGGGGTCGCGCTCGGTATTCCGCCCTCGCCGAGAATGCTGCTCGGGGTGTCCATTGTTCGCAGCTTCTGTACCGCGTATCCAAAGGTGGCGATCCGCTTGTGCGAACAGACCAGTGGGGACATTCGCGATCTAGTCGCACGGGGCGAGGTTGATCTCGGGATCATCAACTCCAACGAGCCCATCCAGGGTCTGACCTCACAACGGCTCGCCACGGAACCCATGCTGCTCGTCGGCCCACCCGATTCAGGTCTGTCGCTCGACATGGCGACGCCCATCGAGCGTCTGGCCGATCTGCCGCTAATCCTCACCACCCGGCCGAACAGCCTGCGGCGAATCGTCGATTCGGAGATGCAGCATCAAAAGCTTCGGCCGCGCATTCGGGTGGAAGCAAATACGTTGCCGCTGATGACGGACCTCGTAAAGCAGGGGCTCGGCTACACGGTGTTGCCTTCATGCAGCGTGCTGTCTCTCGTCAAGGCTGGGCAGCTCTCAGCAAGCCCCCTGGGTGCTCTGCAAATCACCTGGACGATCGCCTATCCCTCCAATCGCGGGGTGAGCGTCGCCGCTCAACTCCTGCTCAAGATCATTCAGAGGACCGTTGATGCGTTGATTGAGAACGGGGAATGGCCTTTGGCGCAGCTCGAACGCGATTGCGCTGAGGTGGACGGCCGGTATGAGGAAGGGGCCGTTTAATGCCGAAGGATCGTGACCAGAAGAGGCGCGTTCCGGAATCCGTGCTTCGGCACGGTCCACAACGTCTCAGCCAGCGGCGCGCCTGATCAGGCGCCGCCGCGCGCGCCGACCCTGCGCCTTCCCCGGTTGATCTCGCGCGGCATCTCAATGCCCTCAGCGGCCAACGCGTCGCCGATCATCGCCTCGCGCTCCGCCGCGAGGCCGTCGAGGTCGAGCCACGCGGCGTAGATGTGGCGCGCGCGCTCGGTGCTCATCCCCGCATCGAGCAGCGTTTTCACCAGCACGCGGAAGATGCTGGTCGGTAGCGTGAAGCTGCCGGACCCCTCACGCAGTCGCGCTCCGCCACCCACCGCGCCCGGTCTCGAGCGCCAGAAACGCTGGTCACGGTATTGACGAGTCCCCAACGAGGGTATAACTTGTTATAACATCTATCGACGCACCGATCAGCGATGGCGGCGATCGCTCCCCCCGGCACTGCGCCCAAGACGCTGCACACCAACGTGCGGGACGTGCTCTGGGAACGCATCCGCTCGGGCGAGTACCCGCCGGACTCGCAGATTCCCTCGGAGGCCGCGCTCTGCGCCGAGTTCGGCGTAAGCCGGATCACCGTGCGCCACGCCCTCGCCGACCTCCAGCGGGCGGGGCAGATCTTCAGGATCCACGGCAAGGGCACGTTCGTCTCGCACCCGCGCCCGCTGCAGGACTTCGCGCCGGTGGTGGGCTTCGGCGCGGCGATGGAGCGCGCGGGGCACGAGGTCGTCAACAAGCTCCTCTCGCTCGAGCGCATCCCCGCCCCTGCCGCGATCGCCGGGCGGCTGGGGCTCGCCGCCGGCGACCCCATCGTTCGGCTCCGGCGCCTGCGCTACCTCGATCGCCATCCGGTGCGGGTCGACGTCCTGTACATGCCCGTCGCGATCGGCGGGCGGCTCGCCGGCGTCGATCTCTCCAGGCGCGACGTGTTCTCGTTCTTCGAGAACGAGCTCGGGATCGAGATCGGGGAGTCGGAGCTCGAGCTCGAGGCGACGGCGGCGGACGCCGCCACGGCGAAGCTCCTCGCCATGCCGCGCGGTGCGCCGGTGCTGCGCATCGACTGGATGGCCTACAAGCGCGACGGGAGCCCGCTCGACTTCGCGGAGATCCAGTGTCGCGGCGAAGTGTCCCGCTACCGGGTGCGGCTCGCCGCCGGCCCGAGCGGCATCCGATGAGCGCACCTTCCAGTCCCGCGGCGCATCTCGCGAAGACGGCGCTCTCCCTCCTCGGGGTCCTGCTCGTCTGGTGGGGCGTCTCCGCGCTCGGCGTGGTCAACCCGGAGCTCTTCCCCTCGCCTTATGCAGTGCTCGTCGCCGGCGCCGAGCTCTACCAGGAAGGCCTCCTGTACTCGGACCTGAAAGTGTCCCTCGGCCGCGCGGCGGTCGGCTTCGCGATCGGCGCGAGCCTCGGCGTGGTGACCGGCCTCCTCACCTCGCGCACGCGCGTCTTCAACTGGGCGCTGAATCCGTTGCTCACGCTGCTGCGCCCGATTCCGGCGATCGCGCTCGTGCCGGTCGCGATCGTGTGGTTCGGGATCGGCGAGGGCTCGAAGTACTTCGTGATCTCCTACACGGTGTTCCTCGCGGTGTGGCTGAACACCCACCACGGCATGGAGCACGTGCCGCAGACCTATACGCGCGCGTCGCGCTCGCTCGGCGCGACCCGACTGCGCGAGTTCGTCGAGGTGGTCATCCCGGCCTCCGCGCCGCATATCGTCGCCGGGCTGCGCATCGGCGCCGCGCTCGCGTTCCTGAGCCTGGTCGCGGCCGAGCTGACCGGCGCCGCCGCCGGCATCGGCTACCGGCTGCAGGAGGCGCGGCAGTTCATCCGCACCGATCGGATGTTCGTTGGCCTGGTCCAGCTCGGCGTCCTGGGCGCGCTGCTCGATTACTTCTTCGTGGTCGTGAGCCGCAAGCTCATCCACTGGGAGCAGGCGTGACCCCGGCCGCGAGCTCGGGCTCGGTCGCCGTGCGCGGGCTCACCGTCGAGTTCCCGGCCGCGAAGAAAGGCCGCGTCACGGCGCTCGCGCCGATCGACGTCGCGCTCGAGCAGGGATCGTTCACCGCGATCGTCGGCCCCTCGGGCTGCGGCAAGACGACGCTGCTCAACGTCGTCGGCGGCTTCGTGTCGCCGACCACCGGGACGGTCCTGCTCGACGGCCAGCCGATCGTCGGCCCGACGCCGGAGGTCGGCATCGTCTTCCAGCAGTACGCCCTCTTCCCGTGGTTCAGCGCGATGGGCAACGTCGAGTTCGCGCTGAAGCGCTTCGGCCTGCCGCGCGAGGAGCGCCGGCGCGAAGCGTTCGCGTTCCTGGACGAGGTCGGCCTCGCCGGCCGCGGCGAGAGCTTTCCGCACCAGCTCTCCGGCGGGATGAAGCAGCGCGTGGCGCTCGCGCGGACGTTCGCGGGGAAGCCGCGGGTCCTGCTGATGGACGAGCCGTTCGGCGCGCTCGACGCGCAGACCCGCCTCGCGATGCACGAGCTGCTGCTCCGGGTCTGGGAGCACCGCCGCACCACGGTGCTCTTCATCACCCACGACGTGGACGAGGCGCTGATCCTCGCCGACCGAGTGCACGTCATGTCGAGTGCGCCCGGCCGGATCATCGACACGATCCAGGTCGACCGCGCGCGCCCGCGGAGCGTCGACAAGCTCGACGAGCAGTTCCTCCGCGCGCGCGCCCGGATCATCGGTCTGCTGCGCAAGCAGGAGACGGAAGAGCCGCCGTCCGCTCCGGCGTCCACGCCGGGGCGGCGTTTCGACGATGTCCAGTGACACCCCGTAACCAGGAGGCCCAAATGCGAAAAAGCGGATTGAAGTTCTGGCTGGTCGGCGCAGCGCTGCTCGTTTCCACCTCGGCGCTGGCGCAGGGCGGTCTTCCCGGAACGCTCGCGTGGACGCCGAACGCCGAGGCCGCGCAGATCGCGATCGCGATCGACAAGGACTACTGGAAGCAGTCCGGCGTCGCCTTGAAGACGATCGCGTTTCCCACCGGCCGCGAGGCGCTCGAAGCGCTGCTCGGCGGCCAGGTCGACTTCGCGGCGCTCGCCGAGCTGCCGGCGGTGATCGGGGCGATGCGCGGACAGAAGTTCGCCGTCATCACGCTGCTGACGAAGTACCGCGCGAACCGCGTGGTGCTGACGACGGCCCTGGGCGAGCCCAAGATCGCCGCGCTCGCCGGCAAGCGGATCGGCACGACCCTCGGAACGAACGCGCACTACATGACCGATCTCGTCCTCGGGAAGGCGAACGTCAAGGCGCAGATCGTGAACGTGGCGCCGCCCGACATCGTCGCCGCGCTGGTGCGCGGCGACATCGACGCCGCGGTCATGTTCCCCGCGTTCTTCGGGCCGGCGAAGCGCGCGCTCGGCGCACGCTACGCGGAGATCATGACCCCCGAGTACAACACCCATTTCCTCGTGGCGGCGACGCTGGACGCGATCGAGAAACGGCCCGAGGTCGTGCGCAGCTTCCTCGCGGCGCTCGTCAAAGCCGACCAGCTGATCGCGAGCGACGCGCCGGGCGCGCAGGCGGGCCTCGTCCGGGTCGTCGGCGGCGCGATGACGACGGCCCAGCTCGCCGCGAGCTGGCCCGACTACGAATTCCGGATGTCCCTCGAGCCGGCGCTTCTCGCGCTGATGCGGCAGCAGGGCGAGTGGATCCAGCGGGCGGGCCTCATCAAGGCCGTGGAGCCGACCGAGGCGCTCTTCCGGACCTACCTCCGCCCGGAGCCGCTGCGGGCGGTCGCACCCGAGCGGGTCACGCTGCGGTAGCCGCATGCCCGACCTCGACCTCTTCCAGCGCCGCGCCTACGCGGTCCAGCCGGACTGGCTGCTCGGCCCGAGCGCGCCGCTCGAGCGCGCGGTGCTGGTCGTCGCGGACGGCCGGATCGCGTGGTGCGGGCCGGCGGATGCGCCCGACGCGCCCGCCGAAGCGCGCGCCGCAGTGCGGCTGGCGGGCTGCGCGATCGTGCCCGGATTCATCGACGTCCATCACCACGTCATCGAGCCCTTCGCGAAGGCGCTGACCTGCGGCGAACCCGCGCAGCTCTGGCGGCGCATGTGGCTTCCGCTCGAGGCGGCCGCCACGCCCGCGCGCTGCTATGCCGGCGCGAAGTGGACGTTCCTCGAGGCGCTGCGCGGCGGCGTCACCACCATCGTCGAGCACGCGATCCGGGACCGCGAGAGCACCCTGGCGGTCCACCGGGCGGCCGAAGAGACCGGCATCCGGCTCGTCTCGTCGACCGGCGGCTACGACCTGAAGGCGTTCGAAACCACCGCGAAAGCGCCGGCGGCGAGCGCATCGCTCGCGGCGACGCTCGCGCGCATCGAGCAGCACATCGCAGACTGCAAGGCGTTCTCGCGGATCGTGCCCTCGGTCGCGTGCGGGACGGTGCAGTCGAACAGCGGCGAGATGATCGCGGCGCTGGCGGAGCTCGCCCGCGAGCGCGGGATCCTGTTCCAGATCCACGCGAACGAGCACACGCTGGAAGTCCAGAGCAGCATCGAGCGGTACGGCCTGCGCCCGATCGAGTACCTGGCGAAGCTCGGCGCACTCGGACAGACGACGCTCGTCGCGCACGCGACGCTCACGACCCCCGCGGAGGTCGAGCTCCTCGCCGAGACGGATTCCGCGGTCGCCTACAACCCGGTGGCGTCCGCGTGGAAGGGAAACGCGGTCGCGCCGGCGCTGCTCTACATGGAACGCGGCGTCCGGGTCGGCCTCGGTTCGGACGCGACGAGGAACGACGGCTTCCGCCTGCTCGAGGCGGCCGAGACGTGCCAGCGGATCGCCTACGGCCTCGGCGCCGACGACTTCTCATGCGGGGCGGGCTGGCGCTGGGTGCACGCGGCCACCGCCGGCGGCGCGGCGGCGATCGGGCTCGGCGATGCGATCGGCGCGCTCGTTCCGGGCGCGCAGGCCGATTTCCTGGTGCTCGACTGCAGCGGTCCCGAAGTGAACCCGTCGTGGGACTTCTGCTGGGAGCTCGTGCGCTTCTACGACCGCGCCGACCTGCTCGTCACCGTCGTCGACGGACGGCCGGTGTACCGCCGCGACCGCTGGCCTGGCGCCACGGTCGAGGAGTTCCTCGCCTCCGCCAAAGCCCTCGGGCTCGCGTGGCTCGACGAGGCCGAGATCGTCCGCCTGCATCCCACCAGCACGGAGCACCGGCAGGCGAAGCAGCGCGCCAAACGCTGAAGCGCCGGCTCGCAGCGCTCAGGCGCGCGCGAGCCCCCACGCGATGCGAGCGAGCGCGTAGAGCACGGCCGCCGCGAGCAGGAGCTTCAGCGCGAGCGGCGTGATGACGATGAACGAGCCGAAGAGTCCCAGGAAGATCAGCATGCCGCCGCACGCCGCGGCGACGCGTCGGCGCCACACCGGGTCGCGCAACACCGCGCCGCTCGCAGCCGCGCGTTTCAGCTCGACGAACGAGAACTCGTCGTGCCCGGACGCGCCGGCGCCGTGGCCGAACAGGCGGTAGGTCGAGGCGCGCCAGGCGCGCGGGCCGGCCGCGGCGTCGCGGATCGAGCGCTGCTGGTTCTCGATGTCGGTGTGGCTCATCGGCTCGCCGCCCTCCATGACCATCACGATCACGGCGCCCACCAGCATGAAAATCCCCGCGATCGTCGCCCCCACGGTCGCGACGAGGAGCGGCGTCTGCTCCGTGGTCATCCACGCCTCGAGCTCCTTTAGCCCGGGGACGAGCTCGCCGATCACGCCGGCGACGAAGAGCGCCGCGAAGAAGAGGGCGAGCCTGAGGACCCAGCCGAGCAGCCATCGCACTTTCAACACGATCCGCACGCCGAGCGCGGGCCCTTCCTCCGGCTCGGCGTGCCGGCCGAGCCAGGCGCTCGTCGCCGGCCGCCGGGGGTCGTAGAGGATCGGCCCGCTCGCCCCGGGCTGCCACTCGGCGGCCTCGTCCGGCATCATCAGGTCGCTCGCGGATTCGTGCTCGATGCCGGCCGAGTCGCGGTAGCGATAGCGCAGCTGCCACAGGATCACCCGGTTCACCGCAGTCGAGGTCTGGAACACGTCGGACACGGTCGCGGTGGCCGCGGTCCCGCGCTCGAGCAGGCGCATCCGGTCGAGTACCGTCCGCAGCGGCCGGCGGAGCGTCAGCCCGCCGACGAGCGCGAGCGGCAGGCCGATGGCGCCCATGATCACGTTGCCCACCCACGCATCGGATCCGGGAGGCGGGAGCGCCTTGCGCTGCGCGACCAGGTACCGCACCGGATGCTCGTCGCCGACGCCGAGCGCCTCCCACTTCGCGCGCGGGAGATCTTCCTCGGTCTCGACCGTTTCCCCGCCCGGCAGGTCGATCCGGTAGCGCGCGACGAACCGCGTGGAGCGGTTCTTCTCGCGATCGGCCCGAACCAGCGTCTTGCCGGTCACCACCCCGCGCAGCGCGACTGCGTCGCGGTATTCGAGCGCCGCCCCGGCCGCGGTCAGCGCGAGCACGACGCCCGCGGCAAGGAGCAGCGCCCCGGCGGGGAACGCGATGCCGCGGAGGGCGCTCGTCACGAGCCCGCGCCGGTTCACGGCTAGCCTTTCCCGATCCACACGCTGCGGTGCGGCCGCTCGCGCGCGAAGCGCACCTCGCCGCGATCGCCGGGCTGCCACAGCCGCGCTTCCTCCTGCGCCATCGGCGGAGTCTTGCCTTCGTGGGCGTTGCCGACGTGGTCGCGATAGCGGTAGCGGATCGCCCACTGCGGCATGCGGTTGATGCGGTAGTTGGTCGGGCTCACTTCGAGGACCTCGCCGTCGACGCGCCATCCGTCGCGCGCGAGGCGCTGCACGAGCGCGCGTCTCGCCGCCGCGCGCCACAGGATCAGCGCGCCCGCGACGGCGAAGACGCCGCCCACCGCGCCGAAGATCGCGCCGAGGAACAGCTCCTCGCGGGACTGCCCGGCGATGCGGTGCAGGCGCGGGGCGTCCCGCACGTAGCTGACGACGACGGGTTCGCCCTCGACCAGCCGGTCCCACGTCGCGCCGTCGACCTTCGCGGTCCGCTCGGTGACGCCGCCGTCGACGGCGAAGCGATACTCGACCTCGAACGTCGGCTCCTGGTTCGAGCCGCCGCGCATGCGCTTCGAGAGGACGATCCCGGAGGCGGTCGCGCCGTTGCTCGCGAGCCGCTCGGTGAGCGTGGCCTCCTGCCACAGGACGAAGCCGCCGACGGCGACGAACAGGCTGCCGACGCCGAGCCACAGGCCGCCGAACCAGAACCAGAAGTTTCCGGGGTTCAGCATGGCGCCGGCGGGCTCACCTGCCGCTCTTGCGGGCCGGCTGCGCGCCTGCGGCTTTTCCCGCGCCCGTCGCGTCCGTAGCGAAGGCGCGGGCGAGGTTCTCGTTGATCCGGGCCTGGGCGCGGAGATACTGCCCCACCTGAGCGCTGAAGCGGTCGAACGCGGCGATCGCGACGTCGAGCTCCCGCACCGCGGCCTGGAACGCCTTCTCCTTCTCGCTGATCTGGGCCGCGCTCCAGCCCACGGGCAGCACGCGCCAATCCGCCGAACCGAGCTTCCCCGTCTCCAGATAGCCCTTGGCGCGCTTCAGCGCCGCCTCATAGGTGACCGCCTCGTTCTTGATCGGGTCCCAGTAGAGGTTCTGGTTGTTGGCCCACTTCTCGATCTCTTCCTTCGCGCGATCCACCTTGCGCTGGTCCTCGGCGGCCTTGCGGGACTCCGCCAGGCACTGCGGCGCCTGCCGCAGGTTGGCCTCGAAATCGGCGAGCGCGCTGCGCCAGGCCTCCTCCGCCTTCGCGGTCGCGATCCTCGCCTGCTCGTGATGGTCGCGCCAGATGCGCGCGATGCGCTCGCCCTTCGCCGTAGTGAGGAGGACCTCGGCCAACCAGCCGAGCGCGTTGTATTGCTGCACGGCATTCGGGCCGTACTTCTTGATCGCCTCGGCGAGCTGCCCGCGCGTGGCGCGGGACGAACTCTTGAACCACTTCGCGCCGTGCTCCCAGGCGGCGTCGCCGCCGACGTCCTTCCCGAGCTCGACGCCGTAGCGGGCGAGCTCCTCGCGCCACCAGTCGGCGACCAGGTAAGTGGCCTTCAGCCGGAGGTCCGACGCGTGCTGGAAGAGCTCCATCGCGACCTGGCGCTTGCGCAGGTAGTCCGCGTACAGCTTCGGGTCGCAGGCGGGGCAGTAAGGCCGCGCGGGCTCGCAGACAATGCCCGCCTTCGCGAGCTGCATGCAACCCCTCTCGCGCGCCTCGGGGCTCGCCGCCGCGAGCGCGCCCGCGCAGTTGCGCGAGGCGCCGGTCCACTTGCCCTTGAGGTCGAGCAGGAGGTTGCAGCAGATCGCGCCCTGCGCGAGGGCCGGCGCGGCGACCAGCAGCGCCGCCGCACCGACGGCAGCGATCAGGCTGCCCCTGACCAGGGCCGAGGCAAACCGGCGCCGCGACATTTTCTGCTCCTCCCGGCGGTCCCAGCGGGTCCGCGTCCAGCGGGCGTCGTCCGCCGCCTACGCTACGCCGATCTCCCCGCCGGGTCCACGCGGCCCGCCCATGCATTCCCTAGGCGCATGCGTCGCGTACCGATTTGTCGTTTGAAAGCACAGGGGGGCGAGCGCATCCTACGCATGCGAAAACCGAAGGAAGACAGCGATGCGAATCGAGCTCATCTCCAGCGTCCTGCGGCTCGGCCGCGGGCAGGTGCTCAAGGTCGTGGACGGCGCGGGCAGCACCATCCGCGCCGGCACCGGCACGGTCTGGGTCACCGAGCAGGACCGTTCCGACGACGTGATCCTGGAGGCGGGCGCGAGCTACCGGCTCCGCCAGCCCGGGATTGCGGTCATCGAGGCGCTGAGCGAAGCGTCGCTGTCGCTCGACTGAACGGAAAAGGAACCGACCCATGGACCACCTGACCTACGAAGCCCTTCTGCTCGATCCCGACATGCTGAACCGGGTGACGCGAGATGCGCGCCGCGAGCGCGCTCGGATCGTCGGCGACCTCCTCTCCGCCGCGTTCCGGGCGCTGTTCGCCGCGCGGCCGCGCCGCGCGGCGCCGCGGCAGGTCCTGCAGACGTCCGGCTGCCGCTGAAGCGCGCCCCCGCAAGCCCCATCGCCTATCATGGCGATGGGGCTTTGCGATCCGCGGCGCGATGAAATTCCTCAGGGCGGTCCGGCTCGACGATTCGGACGCGCGCATCCTCGCCGACGAAGGCGGAGCGGCCGAGGACGGCGAATGGCTGGTCTCGGGCGGCTATGCCGTCTGCGACCTCCAGAGCGGGCATCGCATACCGCGCTGCCATTGCGACAGCACGTTCGTCGCGGCCGGCTCGCGCCGACGCTGCACCATCGCCGAGGTCGCGGAGCTCGATGCGGCGACCTACGAGCGGCTGAAGAGCGCCCTCGCCCGCCACTTCCTGGATGAGCTCGGGGCGCCCTCGCCCGAGGCGGCGCGGGCGGCGGCGGAGGACGAATGCGGCTACACCGCCGACGTCGCCGCCGGGTTTCCCGACGACACCTGGATCACGGTGAAGCGCGAGCCCACCGAGGACGGCGTGGGTGAGCGCTACTCGGCGTTCAAGCGCCTCATGATCGGCGACCACAAGCTGTGACCGCGCGCCCGACCGGCGTTCCCTGCTACGTGAGCGGCGCCGGGATGTTCGCGTCGGGGACCACGCACAATTTCAAGACGCTGGTGATCGGCTGGCTGGAGGCATCCGGGCTCGGGTACGACACGCGCTACCGCTACTACCGCAAGCAGTTCCCCGCGCTCAAGCCCGCCGTTCTGGCACGCATGGTCTGCGATCCGATCGAGCGCTACGACAAGGACTGGCCTGCGTACCGGCTCGCCGCCGGAGTGCCCGAGGAGGAAGCGCTGGCGCGCTTCGTGGTGGAGCGGGATGCGCGCTTCCGCGACGCGGCGCGCGCGGCAATCTACTGCTTCGACGAGGCCGGCATCGGCTCGGGAATCAACGCCATGCGCTTCATCCACGCGGGCAAGCCGATCCTCGGCTTCTACAGCGCCGCGGAGAGCGAGCGGCGCGTCAATCTCACCAACGTCCTGCAGCTCGCGGTCGAGTTTCCGGACCGGGTCCGGCTGGCCGCCTATCGCGGTCCGGAGGAGATCACCGCGCGGCTCGCCGGGTGGTTGCGCGAGCTGCGGGTCGAGCCCTGAGCGCCGCGCTCAAGCTCTCTTCCTTCGGGCGACGGCGGCGGTAGCGATCAGGTAGGCGACCGCCAGTATCACGACGTGCACGATCGCCGAGATCGTCGACTTGGAGACCAGCACGCCGGCCTGAATCAGCAGCACGCTCAGGAACGCCGAAGCGAAGATGGCCAGGGCGCCGACCACCGGGTTCACGAGCCCGGCGCGCAGCTTGCCGAGCACGAAGAGGACGACGTAGGCCGTGATCCCGACCAGGGTGGCGCGAATGAGATCCACCTCTGGATAGATCGGGCGATAGAGCAGGTCGAGCAGGAAGATCAGGACCACCAGGCCGACGATCGTATAGGCGTGCTTCATTCCGGACCCTCCAAGATTGCTGCCGTCGACGCGCGACTCGCGCGATTGGGTGTCGCCACGGGCGATCTTACGCCGCCCGAGTCCGTGGGGCAGCGGCAGCGCGTATGCTTGCGGCGTGAACGATGAGCAGCGCCGCACACCGCCGGAGGTCGAGGTCGTGATCGAGATCCCGCGCGGCAGCTTCCTCAAGCGCGGGTCGACCGGGCACGTCGATTTCGTGTCGCCGCTGCCTTGCCCGTTCAACTACGGCTCGGTGCCGCGGTACATCGGCCGCGAGGGCGATCTCCTGGACGCGGTGGTGCTGGGTCCGCGCCTGCCGCGCGGCACGCGCCTGCGGGTGAGGGCCTGGGGAGCGGTCACCCTCACCGATCGCGGCATGACCGACGACAAGCTGATCTGCAGCGTACAGGCGCCGGACCCCGGGCAGCGGCACCGCGTGCTGCGCTTCTTCCACTTCTATGCGAAGTGCAAGGGCCTGCTCAACTTCCTCCGCCGCCGCCCGGGGCGCAACGCCTGCGACGGGTGGTGCGACGCCGTCAAGGCGATCGCCCGCGCCCGGCCGCGGGACGATACTTGGCGGGGGCCGCCGGTGCCGTTCTGACGCCGGCGACGAACGGAGGGGCGAGTGCCGCGCATCAGCATCGGAAGCTTCCACCTCAGCTACAGGGACGAGGGGCGAGGCGACCCCATCCTGTTCATCCCGGGGCTCATCGGCCTCATGGACGCGTGGGACTTCCAGGCCCCGCACTTCGCGCAGCGCTACCGGTGCCTGCGCTTCGACCACCGCGGCTCGGGCGAGAGCGATCGGGCGCCCGACGGCCGCTACTCGACCAAGCTCATCGCCGAGGACGTCGTGCGGCTGCTCGACGCGCTCCAGATCGAGCGGGCGTACGCGGTCGGGGCCTCGACCGGCGGCTGCATCCTGCAGAACCTGGCCCTCGACCACCCGCAGCGCCTGCGCGCCTGCGTGTTCACGAACACCTGGACCACCGCCGACGAGTACATCCGGCGCCTGCAGACCGCGCGCATGCGAATCCTGCAGAGCCACGGGCCGGAGGAGTACATCAAGTTCAGCTCGCTGTGGACCGCCGGGCCGGGGCAGTTCCGCAACATGTTCGGGAAGCTGCTCGAGCTGGAGGAGCGCCAGCGCCGCACGCTCGCGCCGGTCGACATCCTCGTCGCCCGCATCCAGATGACCCTCGACCACGACCGCTCCGCCGAGCTCGCGCGCATCGACCGGCCGGCGCTCGTCATCGGCGCGAACGACGACGCCGTCACGCCGGTGTACTTCGCGCACGACCTGCACGCCGCCATCCGGGGCTCGCGGCTGCACGTCCTCGAGGGCGGCGGACACAACGCCTACCGGCAGCGTCCCGCCGAGTGGAACGCGGTGGTGGAAGCGTTCCTGAAGGAGGTCGCCGCGTAGCGCGGCGCCGTGAGGTTCGGCCGATGGCCCCGCTCGTCCCGCGCCCCGCCGCCACCGTCGTGCTGGTGCGCGCCGGTCACGACGGCTCCGAGGTGCTCCTCCTCCAGCGCACGAAGTCGGCGGTATTTCTCGGCGGCGCATACGTGTTTCCCGGCGGGACGATCGATCCCGCCGATCGCACCGCGCGCGCCGCGCGGCGCGTGCTCGGCCTGGACGATGCCGCGGCGAGCGCGCGCCTCAAGCTCCCGCGCGGCGGGCTCGCCTACTGGATCGCCGCCGTGCGCGAATGCTTCGAGGAAGCCGGCGTCCTGATGGCCGTCGAGGCGGACGGCACGCCGGTCGCGGCCGCGCGCGCGGCCGCGCTCGTGCGCCACCGGCACGATCCGTTCGTCGAGCTGCTCGAAGCCGAGAACCTCTTCATCCCCGCCGAACGGCTCGCCTACTACGGGCACTGGATCACCGCGCCGGGGCGCTCGCGGCGCTTCGACGCGCGCTTCTTCCTCGCCGTCGCGCCCGGGGGGCAGGCCGGGTCGCACGACGCCCGCGAGATCGCGCACCAGGCGTGGATGCGCCCGATCGCCGCGCTCGAGCGCGGCGACCGGGGCGAGATGGAGCTCGTCTTCGCGACGCGGCACACGCTCGCCGATCTCGCGCGCTTCGCGCGGCCCGAGGATGCCTTTCGCCACACGCTGGGGCTGCGCGACATCGAGGAGAACCGCGCCTGCTGGGCGACCGGCAAGGCGGGGCCGAAGCTCTTCCGCCGCGGCGATCCGGCCTACTTCGAGATCCACTGGGGCGATCCCGAGGAGACCGGCCACACCACCTACGACCTGGAGCCCGGCGCGCCCAAGCGGCTCGACCGGCTGGTCACGCGCATCATCGCGCCGAACCCCGGCATGATGACCGGTCCGGGCACCAACACCTACCTCGTCGGCGGCGAGACGCTGGCGGTGATCGACCCGGGTCCGGCGATCGAATCGCACGTCGCGGCGATCCTCGCCGCGGGGGCCGGGCGCATCCGCTGGGTGCTGTGCACGCACACGCATCTCGACCACTCGCCCGCCGCGGCCGCGGTCAAGGCCGCGACGGGCGCGCAGTTGATGGGGCGGCCCGCGCCCGAAGGCGGCCGCCAGGACCACAGCTTCGCCCCCGATCGCGTGCTCGCGCACGGCGAGCGGCTGACCATCGCCGGCGTCGGCTTGCGCGTGATGCACACGCCGGGGCACGCGTCGAACCACCTGTGCTACCTGCTCGAGGACACGCGCATGCTGTTCACGGGCGATCACGTGATGCAGGGCTCGACGGTCGTGATCAATCCACCCGACGGCGACATGCGCGCCTACCTCGCCTCGCTCGAGCTGCTCCTCGCCGAGGACGTCGCGATCATCGCGCCCGGCCACGGCTATCTCATCGGCGCGCCGCACCGGGAGGCGCGGCGGCTCATCGCGCATCGCCTCGCGCGCGAGAACAAGGTCAAGGCGGCGATCGGCAGGCTCGGCGAGCCGACGCTCGACGAGCTGCTCCCCGCCGTCTACGACGACGTGCCGGCGAACCGCCACCCGGTCGCGGCGCGCTCGCTCGCCGCACACCTCGACAAGCTCGTGGCGGACGGCGTGGTGCGGGAGGAGACGGGGCGCTACGCGCTGACCGCTCGACCGCGATGACGAACGCCGGCGATTCCGGATCGGATCACGAGAACCTGCGGCGCGCGCTCGAGTGGCTCGCCGGGCAGCCCGTGCGCGACGCGCGGACCATCGACGAAGCGTGCCGGCGCTTCGACCTCTCGCCGCTCGACGAGGATTTCCTGCTGCGGCACTTCCGGGCGGATCGCAGCGACGAGTCCGCGCCGGGATAACCGCGCGGCGCGCGCGGTCATCGAACCGCAATCAGGAAAACTGGTCGCCCTGCGGGCGCGCCTGCGCGGTGCACTCGGTGCTCGCCTGTCGGCCACCCCCGACGAAAACGCCGCGGGCGGGCACCGGAATGCGTCAAAAACCACGCCGCTGCTGTGCAATATTCCACCTGTAACCCGATCTGTGAAACTGATGATAACCATCTGAAAATGTTACTTGAAAACCTCCGGTTCGGACCCTAGATTCACTCTCGTGCAGCGCAGCATTTCGAGGCTGCGTCTGGAAACTGAAGGAGACTGAACCGTGAACGCACGTGTACCCCTTTTCGACGGCGGCGGCGAGCTGCGCGACGCGCTCGCGAAAGCCGCGCGGCCCGCGTCCACCACACCCGAGCGAGGCGCCCCGGCGCTGCGGCTGCTCGATTCGCAAGAGCGCTGGGAGATCGAGCGCCAGGCGCGCGCGCTGCGCGCGCAAGCGATCGCCGACCTCTTCGGGCGTTTCTTCCGCTGGATCGAGCGCGCGCTGTGGCGCGCCCAGCAGCGCGATCTCGAGCGCTACCTCTCGCAGTCGACGAGCCACGCCGACCTCGAGCGCCGGATGCGCGAGCTCGAGCGCGGGTCGCTCCGCTAAGCGCGCAGCGGCCTGCGGCCGCGCCGGACCGGCCTGCCGCCATGGATCCTTCCCCTAGACGCCTGCGGCCCGACCAGCGGGAGGCGTTCGAGCGCCATCTGCTCGCGCTCGACACCGAAGACCGGTGGCTGCGCTTCGGCGGGGCCAAGAGCGACGCGGCGGCCCGCGAGTACGTCGCCGGCATCGACTTCGACCGCGACGCCGTGTTCGGCGTGTTCGGAGAGGGGGGCGAGCTCGTCGCCGCGGCGCACCTCGCGCGCGGCCCGGGCCATGCCGAGATCGGCTTGTCGGTGCTGCCCGGGCATCGGCGCCGCGGCCTCGGCTCCGCGCTCGTCGCGGCCTGCTGCGCCCAGGCACGCCGCTGGGGCGTGCACTCGATCTTCATGCGCTGCGCGGCCGAGAACGCCGCGATGCGCAACCTCGCGCGCGCGCACGGCATGCGCGTGATCGTCGAAGGCCCCGAGGCGCAGGCCCTTCTCGCCTTGCAGCGCACCGGCCGTCGGGCCGCGCCGCCCGCGCTCGCAACGGCTTAGTTGCTCGACCGTACGGATTGCGCGGCGCGCGCCGCGCGCCTCGACCGTCCGGCCTAGCCGTTTGCGCTCGGCCGTCGAGCGGATTCCCGGCGCCCGCGTCCCGCCCGAGACTTGGCCCGTGGCAGCTCGCGCTCCGGCGCCGCCGCGACGGACCGCGATCCGGCTGCCGCCATCTCAGGAGACAGCCATGCAGATTCAACAGGGTTCGCTCGCATTTCCGTCGTTCCGGGACGCCGGGCCGCAGATCGCCGAGCAGGCGCTCAACTTCGTGCGCCCGGTGCGGTCGGTCGCGGCGCTGCTCGCCGGCTTCGACGTGCAGTTCGTGGACGACGACCATCATCTTCACCTGCTCCAGATCGACCTGCGCGCGCGCAACGTATCCGGGCAGTCGGTGGAGGTCACCGGCGAGATGGGGCTGCGCGACCGCAGCGGCCAGTGGGACGATCGCTACGCCGGCGCGGTGCGCTACGTCCTCGTCGGCGCCGACGCGCAGGAAGAGATCCTGGGCGGCACGCTCAGCTTTCCGAGCCAGGCCGGCAACGGGCCGCGGGCGGTGAACGAAACGGTGCGCTTCGCCTCGGAGTTCCAGCACGCGACCGCCGGGCTGACCGGGTTCGTGACGCGCTTCAGCAACTCGGACCATCACCTGCTGCAGCTCGAGGTCGATCTCCAGTCGCAGATCCCGGCCGCCGACCAGCTCCAGGTCTCCGGGATCTACGGCCTGCGCGACTCGAGCGGCAACTGGGACGACAGCTACGACGGGACGATCCGCTATGCCGGGCTCGGCACGGTCCCGCAGGGCGAGCCGGCCTCGCAGATCCGCACCGGCCGCATCGACTTCGCGCCGCAGGCCGGCGCCGGACCGCGGGAGGGCACGGCCGCGGTCTCGTTCTCCCGTCCGGTCGGCAACTGCGTCGCCGTGCTCACCGGGCTCTTCGTCGGCTTCGACCGGAACGACCACCACTTCCACCGCGCGATCGTCGAGGTCGAAGCGCGCAAGCTCAGCGACCGCGACGTCGAAGTGGTCGCCCGCCTGGGGCTGCGCGATCTCAGCGGCGATTGGGACGACGCCTATCGCGGCTCGGTCCGCTTCGCCGTGCTCGGGGAGTGACGCCGAACGACGGGCCGGGTCGCGCGGTGACGCCGCGCGGCCCGTCCCTCAGCCGCGCATGAAGTTGTTCAGCTCCGGCGTGGTGAGCGCGCGGTCGAGGTAGCCGAAGGTGCCCCGCTCCTTGGCCTCGCGCGCAGCCTCCAGGAGACCGCTCATGGCCGCGCGATAAAGCGAGGTGGCGAGGCTGATCCGCCGGACGCCGGCCGCCTCGAGCTCGGCGACGGTGAACGACTTGCCCCGGATGCCGGCCATGAAGTTGACCGGCTTCGACACCGCGGCGCAGACCGCGCGCACCGCCGCGAGGTCGGGTAGGGCCGGCGCGAACAGGACGTCCGCACCGGCCTTCTCGAAGGCCTGCAGGCGCCGGATCGTGTCGTCGAGATCGGGATTGCCGCGCAGGAAGTTCTCCGCGCGCGCGGTCAGGGCGAACGGGAAGGGCAGCGCCCGCGCCGCCTCGGCCGCCGCATGCACGCGCTCGGTCGCGTGGCCGAGGTCGTAGAGCGGCTTCGCCTTGTCGCCGGTGGCATCCTCGATCGAGCCGCCGACGAGCCCGACCTCGGCCGCGAGGCGGATCGTCTCGGCGGCGGCCGCCGGCGCGTCGCCGAAGCCCTTCTCGAGATCGGCCGACACCGGGAGGTCGGTCGCCTCGACGATGGCGCGCGAGTGCGCGAGCGCCTCCGCGCGCGTCACGCTGCCGTCGCGACGGCCGAGCACGCCGGCCGAGGCTCCGCTCGATGTCGCCAGCGCCTGGAAGCCGAGCCCGGCGAGGATGCGCGCGGAGCCCGCGTCCCAGGGGTTCGGGATCACGAATGCGCCCGGCCCCTGGTGCAGCGCCTTGAAGCGGGCGGCCTTGTCGTTCTGGGTCGCGGTCATGGCGCGATCTCCGCGGTGACGATCAGCTCGATCGCGGCGTTCGCCGGCAGGTGGCTCACCGCGAACGCCGAGCGCGCATGGCCCGCGCGATCGCCGAGCGCGCGGCGCAGCAGCTCGGAGGCGCCGTCCAGCACCTTCGGCTGGTCGTGGAAGTCCGGAGCGCTCGCCACGTAGCCCTCCAGCCGCACGATCTGGCGCAGGCGATCGAATCCGCCGAGAAAGTGGCGGATCTGCGCAAGGACGTTGAGCGCGGTCATCTCGGCCGCCGCCCGGCCCTCCTCGAGGCTGAGCTCCGCCCCGACGCGGCCCTTGTACCGCAGCGCGCCGTCCTTGATCGGCAGCTGCCCCGAGAGGAACAGCAGCGACCCGGCCTGGACGGCCGCCCGGTACGCGCCGAGCGGTTGCGGGGCGTTCGGCAGCGCGATGCCGGCCTCGGCGAGGCGCTGATCGATCGGGTTCGTCATGAGCAATGCTCCTGCGTAGGGTGGCGACGGCGCGACCGCGCCGCGCGAGCCTCAATACAGCGCCATCGTCTCCGGTCCCGGCGCGGTCGAGAACTTGCCGATCACCGCGCGGTTCGGCACGTCCACGACGCACACCGTTCCCTGATCGTGGTTCGTGACGTAGGCGAGCCGGGGATCGGCGAACGTGATCCCCATGGGGCCTTTCTCGACGGCGAGCTTCGTCTGCGCCCTGAGATCGTCCACCGGTGCGATCACGATCTCGCCGGTGTTGAAGCTCGTGACCAGCAGCTCGCGGCCGTCGGGCGAGACCCTGACCCGCTTCTGCGGGTTGCGCTCCGGCGGCGTCGCCGCGAAGCCCGCGAGCGCGACCGTCTCGACCACGGTATCGGTCGCCGTGTCGATCACGTACAGGGCGTGCGGACGCTGCGCCGCCACGTAGAGCCGGCGGCCGTCGGGCGCGAGCGCGAGGCCTTCGCTGCCGTTGGGCGCGGGGATCTTGCCGAGGAGCCGGCGCTCGCGCGTATCGATCACCACGACGAACGGGAAGCTCTTGTTGGAGGCGTAGAGCTTGTCGCCGTCCGGGGTGACCACCAGCCAGTGGGTGCCGAAGCTCTCGGTCGAGACCGCCGCGAGGACCGCGCGCGCGGCGACGTCGACCGCGACGATAACGCCGGACACGTCGCACGAGATCCAGAGCACGCCCCGCGCGTCGAACGCCATGCCGTGCGGGCCACGGTGAGGCGAAACGTCGATCGAGCCGATCCGGCGGCGCGTGGCGAGGTCGATGATCACGACCTCGCGGCCCGGGTGCTCGTCGTTCTTGCTCCAGATCCCGAGCCCGTAGATCGAGACGTATGCCGTCTTCCCGTCCGGCGACAGGACGACCTCGTGCGGCAGCTTCGGCATCTCGAGCTCGCCGAGCCTCGCCCATGAGCCGACCTCGTAGAACTGGACCAGGCCGGCCACCTTGTTGACGACGATCAGCTCGCGGCCCGTGGATGCGAGCTCGGCCTGACCGCCGCCCGGGTCGGCGCAGGTCGCCGGCTGGAGTCGCGCGTAGGTCCCCTCGCCCGCGGGCATGCGTCAGCGCCCGAACCAGAGCCGGTCGAGCGAGTACGCGCCGGGACCGGCGAGGAGGATGGCGAGCGGAATCACCGTGTACATGACCCCGGTGTCCCACGTGTGCTTGCCGGGCGCCGCGAACGGCTCCTTCTTGCGATAGATCAGCTCGAAGGTCGCCCACGCGCCGAAGATCGTGAGCCCGAGGGCCGCGACCGGCGTCGCGAGGCCGAGGATGATCGCGATGCCGCCGGCGATCTGCACGACCGTGGCGACCCACGCCAGCCACAGCGGCAGGTGATGGTCGGCGGCGAACAAGTGGACCTTGCCGAGCTTGTTCTTGCCGTGCACGAACGAGCCGATGCCGAAGGCGATCCGCAACGCGAGCAGCGCCAGGTCGATGTTCAGGTAGTGCGTCATGCTCTCCTCTCGAGTGTCGCCGCGGCCGTGCGCGCGATCGAACGGGCCCGGCGGGCCGCGATCCCTACGCCGCGAGCGGCAGACGCGCTGCGCCCGGCGGTTGCCGATGCTCGTAGACGACGCCGTCCTTCATGACGACGAGCAGGTTCTCCGGATGCTGAAGCAGCGCGACGTCCTCGAACGGGCGCCCGCGCACCACCAGCAGATCGGCGAGATAGCCTTCGCGGACGAACCCGAGACGATCGCCGAGCAGCATCGCCTCCGCGCCGAGCCGCGTCGCGGCGTGCAAGGCCTCCTCGGGGCGGTAGCCGAGCAGGCGCACGAAGTGCTCCAGGTCGCGGGCGTTCGCGCCGTGCGGGCTCCACGGGAAGCCGTAGTCGCCGCCGACCAGCACCCGCAGCCCGCGCTTGCGGAGCTCCGCGTAGACCCGGCACACGCTGTCGAGCTCCTCGAGGAGCCCGCGCGCCTTGGCGCGCTCATAGCCGACCCCGAACGCCTCGGAGCGATGGATCGTGTCGTACATCATGCCGACCGCGGGCGCGAGGAACACGCGCTCGGCTGCGGCCTCGAGGAGATCGATCGCCTCGGCGTCGGCGAAGTCGCAGTGATAGATGATCTCGATGCCGTGCCGGAGCGCGAGCTTGACCGACGCCGCGGACCGGCAGTGCGCGGCCACGCGCTTGTCGAAGGAATGCGCCGCCTCGACCGCCGCCGCAACCTCGGCCTCGCTCATCAGCGTGAGATGCGCCTTCCCGGCGCTCAGCGTGTGGTTGCCGGAAACGTTGAGCCTGATCGTGTCCACGCCCTCGCGGCAGAGCATGCGCACCGTCCGCCGCACCTCGTCGGCGCCGTCCACGATCATCCCGACCGACTCGCGGTACAGGTGCAGCTTGCGCTCGTCGCCGAGCCCGCCGGTCGTCGTCAGCTCCGGGCTCGCCGCGAGCAGGCGCGGCCCGGGGATGCGTCCGGCCGCGATCTCGTTGCGCGCGACGACGTCGAGCCGCGGCTTCGCGGCGCCGGCCGAGAGGCAGCTCGTGAAGCCGGCGGCGAGGACCTTGCGCGCGTTGTGCATCGTGATGAACGCGTGGTCCTCGGGCGGGATGTCGCCGAGGTCGGCGAAGTTCGCGACCTCCACGAACGAGAGATGCGAGTGGCCGTCGACCAGCCCCGGGATGAGCGCGGCGCCGGCGCAGTCGATCACCGCGGCGCCGTCGCGCGGCGCCCGGGCCGGGTGCCGCGCGATCGCGGCGATGCGGTTGCCCTCGACCAGCACGTCGGCGGGAAACGGCGGTTCGCCGACGAGCCGCTCCATGCCCGCCCAGACGAGGGCATTCGCGAACAGCGTGCGGGAAGGCTCGGGCAAACGTCGCTCCCTCGGCCGGAACGGCGAGGCAATGCTAGCACGGGGTGTCGCGCGGGCCGGCGGCCGCGCGTGCTCGGGTGTCCCATTTAGGTGCACGGCACCCCGGGCCCTATGATGCGCCGCACGATGCGCGCGGCCCGCACCGGAGCCGCGGCGGCGCGGCGAGATTGGGGCGGCGTTCCTTTTGTGTTTAAATGCCCGCATCCCGGGGCCGGGAGTCGCGGATGCGCAACGCATCCCACTGGGGATACGGCGCCGGAACCTCTGGAGGAGGAAACACATGAAATCGTCCCGGATGCTGGTGTCTGCGGTCGCGCTTCTCTTCGCCAGCGGCGCGTCGCTCGCGGCCGACCCGGTCGCCGACCGCGCGGTCGAGCTCGCCCGCGCGTACATGAAGGCGAAGAAGCTCGACAAGGTCGAGCAGAACATGCTGCTCAACTCCCTGTACCGCAATGCGATCGGCGACTTCGCCGACCGCTGGGAGAAGCTCACCAACATCAAGGTCGTGAGCTCGCCCCTCGGCTACACGGACATCCCGTCGAAGATCATGGCCGAGGCGGTCGCGAAGACCGGGTCGTTCGACATCTTCAACGACTTCCCGTACACGATGCCCGACGCGGTCGGCGCCGGCGTCATCGTGCCGCTCGACGATTGGGCGAAGAAGGGCAGGCCCGACTTCTCCGGCGTCGCGCCGGGGCTGAGCTTCCAGCAGTACTACCGGGGCAAGCTCTACAACATGGTCCTCGACGGCGACCACCTGATCCTCGCGCTGCGCAAGGACATCGTCGAGAACCCGCAGGTGATCAAGGAGTACCAGGCCAAGTTCGGCAAGGCGCCGGGCTGCCCCGACACCCTCGACGAGTGGGAGGCGATGGCCGCGTACTTCCACACCAAGGCCGGCGAGACGCGCTGGGGGATGAAGTTCGAGAAGCCCTTGTACGGAGCGATGGGCTACCGCTCGGTGAACTTCTCCTACCGCCACTTCCCGGCCTACTTCGGCGGGCTGCTGTTCGACCGCGAGATGAACCCGCAGATCAACACCCCGGAGGGCATCACCGCGATCCGGAAGTTCACCTCGATCGTCAAGTACATGCCCGAGGACATCCAGGGCTGGGGCACGCCGCAGATCTACCCGTTCTGGGGCAGCGGCCAGGCGTTCTCGGTGATGTCGTTCCCGTCGATCGTCGGCTACGGCAACTCGAACGAGAAGAGCGTGGTCAAGGACAAGCAGCTCTCCTGCCTGATCCCGCACACGGCCTGGAAGGGCAAGAAGGTGCGCCGCGCGCCGCAGGCGGCGGGGACCGGCTACATGGTGAACAAGTACAGCAAGCACCCCGAGCTCGCGTACTACTTCATCCAGTGGCTGACGAGCCCGTCGGTCGGCGACGAGGCGATCGCGCATCCGAAAGGGTTCTGGGATCCGTTCCGCACGTCCAACCTCAAGAACGAGGCGATCCGCAAGCGCTTCGGCGACCAGTTCCTCGAGACGACGATGGCGAACTCGAACTACGCCGTCTCGCTGCTGCTGATCGAGGGCAACTACGAGTACTTCAAGATCCTCGACAACAACCTCGCCGACGTGATGAACAACAACATCAAGCCGGAGGAGGCCGCGAAGCGCATCGCCGAGGGCTGGAACCGCGTGACCAACGACATCGGCAAGAACCACCAGAAGGAAGCCTGGCGCGCCGGCGTCGACAGCGGGCTGTACGGGGCCACCTTCAAGGACATGTAACACGCCTCGGCCCGAGTGCGCCCGGGCGCCGGTGCGACCGGCGCCCGCGGCGCGGCGGGTCCTTTGGTTTCGCGGTCCGTGAGCGAAGCGAGAATCGCCAGTCCGAGCGCCGCCGGGACGATGCGCCCGCCGTGGCGCCGGCTCGGCGCCTGGCTCGCCCAGGAACGGGTGTTCCGCCTCATCCCGTTCGTGGCGGTCGAGACGATCTTCGTCCTCGTCATCATCATCCCGTTCCTGCTCACCGTCTACATCAGCTTCCTCAAGTGGCGGGCGAACCGCCCGTTCGAGCAGGCGTATCTCTCGGGCTTCGAGAACTACCAGCAGGTGCTGACCGATCCGGGCTTCTGGGCGGCGCTCGGCCGCACCTTCTACTTCGCCGGCGCCGCGGTCGCCCTCGAGCTCGTGATCGGGTTCGTCCTGGCGATGCTCGTGGCGCGCACCGTCCGCGGACGGGGCCTCTACATCACGATCCTGCTGGTGCCGATGATGATCGTGCCGGTGGTGGTCGGCTACAACTTCACGATGATCTACATCGATTCGGGGCCGCTCAACCAGCTGCTCGCGCCGTTCCTGGAGGCGTTCGGGATCGATCCGCGCGTGCGCTGGCTGTCCGACCCGATCGCCGCCCAGTGGGCCGTGATCCTGGCCGACGTCTGGCAGTGGACCTCGCTCACGTTCCTCATCTTCCTGTCGGGCTTCTCGGCGCTGCCGAAGCAGCTGATCAACGCGGCGCGGGTGATGGGGGCGACCGCGTGGCAGATCTTCTGGCGCGTCGAGCTGCCGCTGCTGCGGCCGGCGATCGTGATCGCGGTGGTGATCCGCTCGATGGAGGCGCTCAAGATCTTCGATCCGGTGGTGCTGCTCACCGCCGGCGGCCCCGGCACCTCGACCCAGTCGATCGCGTTCTACCTGTGGGAGCAGGTCTGGGTGTTCAACAAGTTCAGCTTCGGCGCGGCGGCCTCGATCGTCCTGCTCGTCATCTTCGCCACGCTGATCTTCTTCGGCATCTATCTCCTCGTGCGGCAGAGCGCCACCGTCGCGCGGCGAATCGGGCCATGACCGCGGTCCTCGAGGCGTCCCGAAGGCAGACCGCCGCCGCGGGCGCGCGCAACGTGCGCCGCCAGCGCCTGCGGGTCGCGGTCCGCCACGCGATCCTGATCGGCTGGACGATCGTGATCCTGTTCCCGATCTACTGGATGATCGCGACCTCGTTCAAGGAGAAGCACGAGTGGGTGGCGTGGCCGCCGCACTGGCTGCCGCACGACTTCACGATCAAGAACTACACCCAGATCTTCGTCTTCGACGTGGCGGAGAAAGGGGTGGCGCGCGAGGCCACCGAGCAGCCGTTCAACGTGTGGGGGCCGCTCGCCGACTCGCTGTTGATCTGCATCGTCTCGGCGCTCGTCGCCCTGCTGCTCGGCACGTTCCTCGCATACACGATCTCGCGCTTCAACGTCGGCGGCAAGCACTTCCGGCACGCGATCCTGATGATCCGCATGGTGCCGCCGATCGTGATCGCCATCCCGCTGCTGATGTACTACGCGATCATGATCCCGCTCGCGGCCGAGACCGTGCTCGGCACGCGGCTCATCCTGTTCGACACGCGGGTCGGCGTGAGCCTCATCTACATCGCGACAACGCTGCCGTTCGTCATCTGGATGATGCTCACCTTCATCGAGGAGGTGCCGTACACGCTCGAGCACGCGGCGCGGATGATGGGCGCGGGGCGCATCTACACGCTGCGGCGCGTGGTGCTGCCGCTGGTGGCCTCCGGGATGGTGGTGACGTTCCTGTTCGTCTTCATCCTGAACTGGGCCGAGTTCCTGCTCGCCCTCACGCTCACCCATCCCGACGTGGTCACGCTGCCGGTGCTGCTGAACAAGTTCCAGAGCGCCTCCGAGGGCCGCCTCTTCGGCCCGCAGGCGGCGATCGGGACGATCATCACCATCCCGGTCGTGATCCTCGGCATCCTCATCCAGAAGCACCTGATCAAGGGCTTCAGCTTCGGGACGATCCGCAAGTAGTCGGGGGACGCGCGCCTTGGCACAGATCGTACTCAAGGACCTCGTCAAGAAGTTCGGCGCCCAGACCGCGGTCAACGGCGTGAACCTGCACGTGCGCGACGGCGAGTTCCTGATCATGGTGGGGCCGTCGGGCTGCGGGAAGACCACCACGCTCAACATGATCTCCGGCCTCGAGCGGCCGACCTCGGGCGAGGTCGTCATCGGCGAGCAGGTCGTGAACGACCTCGAGCCGGGCGAGCGCGACCTCGGCATGGTGTTCCAGGACCTCGCGCTCTTCCCGCATCTCTCGGTGTACGAGAACATCGCCTTCGGGATGCGGGTCAAGAAGCTCGCCGACGCGGAGATCGACCGGCGAGTGCGCGCCGCCGCGGAGGCGATGCACATCGAGAAGCTCCTTGCCAAGCGGCCGGCGCAGTGCTCGGGCGGCGAGTCGCAGCGCGTCGCGCTGGCGCGCACCATCGTCACCAACCCGTCGGTGTTCCTGATGGACGAGCCGCTGTCGAGCCTGGACGCGAAGCTGCGGGTCGACATGCGCACCGAGCTCAAGCGCCTGCACGCGCGGCTCAAATCGACCTTCGTGTACGTCACCCACGACCAGGCCGAGGCGATGACGATGGCCGACCGCATCGTCGTCATGAGCGGCGGCGTAGTGGAGCAGGTCGGCGGACCGCTCGACATCTATCGCCGGCCGGCCACCCAGTTCGTCGCCGGCTTCTTCGGCACGCCGACGATGAACTTCCTCGCCGGCGAGATCGCCGCGCGCGCCGGTGGCCTGGAGTTCGCGAGCCCGAACCTCCGCCAGCCGCTCGCCGACGGGCTGCCGGCGAGCCTCGCCGGCCGCAAGGTCGTGCTCGGGGTGCGCTCCGAGCATGTCGAGGTGGGGCACGGCACGGGGCAAGGCCGGGTGCAGCTCATCGAGCCGCTCGGCGACGGCACGCTCGTCTTCTTCGAGTTCGGCGGCGATGCGCCGCTCGTCGCCAAGGTCGACGCGGAGACGGCCTTGCGCCCCGGGGACAACCTCACCTTCGGCTTCAATCCCGCCGGCTACCACGTGTTCGACGCGCAGTCGGGCGCGCGGCTCAACTGAAGGCGCCGATGGCAGCGCTGCGCACCGCGGTCGTCGGCCTCGGCTGGTGGGGCAAGTACATCACCGGGCGGCTCGCCGAGAGCCCCCACTTTCGGATCACGCACGGCGTCGACACGGCGCCGGGCCTCGCCGACTTCGCCCGCCAGCACGGGATGACGCTGTGCGGCGCGCTCGACGAGGTGCTCGCGAACCGCGCCGTGGACGCGGTGGTGATCGCGACGCCGCACAGCGCCCACGAGACGCAGGTGCTCGCCGCGGCGGCCGCGGGCAAGCAGGTGTTCTGCGAGAAGCCGCTCACGCTCACGGCGGCGGGCGCCGAGCGGATCCTCGCGGCGTGCGACCGGGCCGGCATCGTGCTCGGGATCGGGCACGAGCGGCGCTTCGAGCCGGCGATGGAGGAGATCGCGCGGATGATCGCGGCCGGGACGCTCGGGCGGCTGCTGCACATGGAAGCCAACGTGAGCCACAACCTCTTCGCCCGCATGGACGCTTCCAACTGGCGCGTCGGCGCCACCGATGCGCCCGCGGGGCCGATGACCGCGCTCGGGGTGCACCTCACCGATCTCTTCATCTCGTTCGCCGGGCGGCCGCGCGCGGTGCGCGCGCGGACCGCGCGCGTCGTGCCGGAGGCGGTCGGGGTCGATCACGTCTCGATCTGGCTCGATTTCGCGTCCGGGACGACGGGCGCCGTCACCTGCATCGCGACGACGCCCTTCCAGGGCCGGCTGCAGGTGTTCGGCACCGACGGCTGGGTCGAGGTCCGGGAGAACGCCAACGTCGACCAGCGGCAGCCGAGCGATTTCACCTACTGCGACGCCGCCGCCGCGCGCACCACGCGGCGCTACAACGCGATCGACACCGTGCGGCTGAACCTGGAGTCCTGGGCGAAGGCGGTCGGGGGGGCGGCGCCCTACCGCTACACCCGCGACCAGATCCTCGCCAACGTGCGGGTGCTCGACGCGGTCGTGCGCTCCTCGGCCGAGGGCGGGAAGCTGCTCGAGCTCTGATTCAGCGCCGTCCCGCGGCGAGGAACTCCTCGAAGATCACCGCCGCGTCGCGCGCGGGCGAGCCGTTCGCGTACGCCGCCCGGTAGCGTTCGGCGGCGGCGCTGAAGAGCGGCATGCTTACGCCGGCCTCCTTGGCCGCCTCGGCGATGACCCCCGCGTCCTTCACCAGGATCGCGAGCGCTCCTCCGGCGGGCTCGTAGCGCCGCTCGACCATCATGGCGCCGCGATGCTTGAGCATCGCCGAGGACGCGGCCGGGCTCGCGCTCAGCACCGCATGGGCGAGCGCCAGATCGAGCCCGAGGCGATCGGCCAGCGCCAGGGCCTCCGCCGCGGCGGCGGTGTTGGTGGCGACCAGCGTGTTCGCGACGAGCTTCAGGCGCATCCCGTTGCCGAACGCGCCGACGTAGTCGGCGCGTTCGGTGAAGGCCTCGATCACCGGCAGTGCGCGCTCGTAGTGGCGCTGCTCGCCGCTCCCGAAGAGCGCCAGGTGCTTCTCCGCCGCCTGCGCGGCGGTCCCGCTGAGCGGGCAATCGAGCAGCGCGACGCCGTGGGCCGCGAGCGCGTCCCGGGCGCGCTCCTTGTCCGCCACCGGGAAAGTGCCGCACTCGAGGACGAGCGCGCCGCCGACCGGGCGGGCAACGATGTCGCGCACCACCTCGTCGAGGGCCTGCACGGTGGGAAGGAGCAGCAGGCTGAGCTCCGCTTCGGCGACCGCCGCGCCGGGCGAGGCGGCCGCCTTTCCCCCGAGCGCCTCCAGGACGCCGCGGCGCTGCGGGTCCGGGTCGAAGCCGACGAGCCGGTGCCCGGCGCGCGCGATGTGGGTCGCGATCGGCTTGCCCATCGCGCCGATCCCGATGATCCCGACGGTCATGGCCATGGATTGGAGCTCCCCTCGAATGTGCGTGCGAACGAGCCGGCGAGACCGGATGATGCCTCACGCCGGCGCGCCGCCCGCGAGCAGCTCGGGCCGCACCATCCAGGCTAGCGTCCAGCGATTCCCGGCGTCGCGCTCCAGGCACGCGACGCTGCCGGGCCGGTAGTCCACCACCGGCGGCTCGGCGCGCCCGGCGACGAGCAGCGCGACGAGCCGGCCCATGAAGGGCTGATGCCCGGCGATCAGCGTGTCCGCGGAGGATCCGCGCAGAAGCTCGGCGATCGGCTCGACGGGATCGTTCGGCGCGAGGCCGGCGAGCGCCTCGGGCGCGCTCCCCGGCGCGAGCCGGGCGGCGAGCAGCTCGGCCGTCTGCCGCGCCCGGGTCTTGCCGCTGTGCTGGACCCTGGCGACGCGCACGCCGGTCGCCGCGAGGAACGCGGCCACCCGCTCCACATCGCTCCGCCCGCGGGGCGTGAGCTCGCGCTCGGCGCTCACCGCCTCGGACTGCGCTTCGCCGTGCTGCACCAGATATACGCGCATCGTTCAACTCCTTTCCGGAGCGCGCGCGAGCCGCGCGCGCACCCAGCCGATCACCTCCTCCGGCAGGCGGTCGCGGTTCTGCGCGGTCACCTCCCGCAGCGCGATCCCGGGCAGGCGCTTCACCTCCGCGATCAGGCCGTCGCCCTTGAGCGCCACGCTCGCCACCACCACCCGGTCGGCGGCGAGCAGCCGCTGCACCGCCGCGACGAAGGTCGGCGAAGCGCACTCCATCCTGCCGATCTCGTCCACCAGGAAGATCCGGGCGGCCTCCGGCGCGAGCGCGGTCGCGGCCACGGCGTCGATCGCCGCCACGTCGACGCCGTATTTTCCGACGCGGTGCGGCGAACTGATGTCGATCCCGGCCATCGGACGCGAGCGCCCGTCGAGCGTCACGATGCGAAAGCCGGTGCGGCCGCCCCGCGCGCGCTCCTCTGCGGTGTAGAAGCCCGCGACGCGCTCGGCGCGCAGCGCCTCCGCGACCCGGCGGATGACCGTGGTCTTGCCGATCCCGGGGCGCCCGGTGAGCAGCAAGGCTTTCATGCCGGCAGGGTAGCGGGGTTGGGCGCGCGAGGGCGCGCCCGTATAGCGGACCGCCCCCCGGCCTAGTAGATCGGCGCCGGCTGCGGAAGCGCCGGTGCAGCCGGGCTCGCCACTTCCGAACGCCCCACGACGAAGTCGGCGACGGCGCGCACGACCGCCGTGTCCTGCAGGATGCGGCCGTGGCCCAGACCCGCGGTGAGGAGAAACCGCGCGCCTGGCCAATGCCTGGCGAGCGTCCTGCCCTGCGCCCACGGCACGACCCGGTCGTCGCGATCGTGGACCAGGAGCGCACCCGCGTCGAGGCGCGGGGCGACCCGGGCGACCTCCAGCTCCGCCCAGCGCACGCCGAACCGCTCCTCGATGGCGGCCTGCATGGCGCCGCGGACCGATTCCGGCAGCCAGTGCCAACGCGCGAAGCGCCGCGAATGGCCGACGAGGTCCGATGGCGCGGCGATGAGCACGGCGCGCTCCGCCGGAAGTCCCTGCGCCAGCGCGAGCGCGGTGGCCGGACCGCCGAGCGAATGCGCCACGATCGCGCGCATCCGGCCGTGTTCCCACGCGACCTCGGTGATGGCGTCGGCGAGATCGGGCAGCCCCGTCAACGTGCCCTCCGACAGCCCGTGCGCCGGATGGTCGAAGGCGACGACGCGCAGGCCCTCAGCGAGCAGCGCGGGCACGAACGCCTGCATCTGCGCCGCGTTGCCGCCCCACCCGTGCACGAGCAGCACCGCCGGGCGATCGGGCACACCCCAGGACCAGGTGGCGATGCGTCGCCCGCGGTGGAGGAGCCAGCGGGTGCGCGCGCCGCGAAGCTCCGGCAACTCGTGCGCCGGAAGCGGCATGCGCGGCGGGGACAGGAACAGGCGCTCGGCCCACAGCCCCGCGAGACGGGGCGCGACCAGCGACGACGCCCCCAGGGCGATCCGCCGGCCGAGCGCCTGCGCAAGAAATCGAACGTTCGTGCTGGTTCTTGCCGGCAGCGAGAGCGTGAGACGCATTCGGGACCTCCTACGGGATCAGGAAACGGCGCGCAGGCGCCCCGCCGGCGCGGGTCCGGCGTGACGGGCGATCAGCGCGTCCTGCGCGGCGAGCGCCCGGGCGCGAGCGCGCCGGTCGCCGAACAGGCGGCGGTGGTGATGGCAGACGAACGCGATGCCGAAGCACTCGAAGATGAACTGGTCGATGTCGACGTCGCGGCGCAGGTGCCCTTCCTCGATCGCGCCGCGGATCGTCCGCGCGAGCGAGTCCATCCACTCGCGCTGGAGCGCGGCGACCCGATCGCGCACCGGCCCCGGCTGGTCGTCGAACTCGACCGCGGCGCCGAGCATGATGCAGCCGCCGGGCAGCTCGGCCGATTCGGTCCAGTCGAGCCAGTTGGCGAACAGCGCGCGCAGCCGCGGCACGCCGCGCGGCTCGGCGAGCGCGGGCTTGATCACCACCTCGCCGAACTTCTCGCGCCCGCGCTCGAGCACCGCGAGCTGCAGCTCCTCGCGCGAGCCGAAGTGCGCGAAGAGCCCCGACTTCGACATGCCGGTCGCGTCGGCGAGCGACCCGATCGTGAGGCCCTCGAGCCCGAGCTTGCTCGCGATCCGGATGGCCTGGTCGAGCACGGCGGCGCGCGTCTTCTCGCCTTTGGTGAGCGGTTCCATATAGGGCGGCTTTATAGCACGATCGTTCGTTTATGTCAAGCTTGGCTTCCTATGCCCCCAACAAGTCCTGAGGGTCTTTTCCGCCGGCGTGAATGGCGCACGCCGCGCGCCGGACCTGGTTCGCAGCCCCGAACCCCCCGCCTTTCTAAAGTGTCCCCACAGCCTGCACGCCGAAGGAGGCATGCGATGAAGGTCATCGAAGCACGCGAGCTCGAGCGCCTGGTGCGGGACACCTTTCCCGCCAAGCGCTTCTTCTCGGCCGCCTCCGACCTCGGCCTGAGCGCGGGGCGCTCGGTCGTGGCTTTCGTCCACGGCGGGCCCGATCCGTTCCTCGATCGCCAGTTCGACGCCTGGCTCGAAGGCTCGCCGACGTTCGTCGCCGTCTACCAGCTTCTCAACCGGCTCTGCCGCGCGGGCGCCCTCGCCCCGGGCGACTACGCAATCACGGCACGCCACCAGAGCTGACGGCCGCTCGGGGGAGACGGCCCGCCCGACGTGCAGGAGTCACAGAATCGGAGCGTCGCTCGCAACAGATTTTCCCCGCGGCCGGCGTCACGATGCGATCCATCAGCGCTTCGCTGGAAAGGGTTCCGGACCGAAGGGCCGCTGAGATCCACCAACCTTTAGGAAAAGGAGTACGACCATGAAGCAACTCGCCGTTCTGCTGACCGCCATCGGTCTCGCCGCCGCCGCGCCGCTCGCCGGCGCCAACGAAGACGGGCTCGCGCTCATGCCCAAGTCGGAGGGGATCGACATCACGCACTACGTGCGCGACGAGTCGTCCGCGGTGAAGAGCTCCAACGAGTTCTACAACGCCGGCACCGGCGGCGTCTCGCCCCAGTAAGGCGCGGACGCCCCGCGGGAAGCCCGGCTCCGGCCGGGCTTTTCGTTGTGCGCCCAGCATGGGCGCGATCTTGGAGGTGCAAGTCCTCCCATGAGCAGACCACTGCGAGTGAAGCAAAGCGCAACCGCGCGAGGGTGACCGA
>Ga0187892_10001351_pt1 | contig 56676 bp, 65 predicted proteins | sample MA1701073metaG_FD_139345 | JGI IMG/M metagenome (GOLD analysis project Ga0187892, IMG submission 139345) | Bio-ooze microbial communities from a basaltic lava cave in the Kipuka Kanohina Cave System on the Island of Hawaii, USA - MA170107-3 metaG ...
GAACGCGTCGGTAAGCGGTCCGGCGCCGAATATCCGCGCGATGAAGAAGTCGCGCACGTAACCGAGGACGCGGCTCACCATCGTCAGGCTGCTCACCGTCGCCAGGGTGCGCAAAAGGTTCATGCTAAAATTTTACGAATGGCAAACATCAAGTCCGCCCGCAAACGGGCCAAGCAGGCGGTCGAGCGCCGCAGCCACAACATGAGCCTGCGCACCGAGGTGCGCAGCGCGATCAAGAACGTGACCAAGGCGGTCGCCGCCGGCAGGAAGGACGACGCCGCGAAAGCGCTGCGCGAGTCGCAGCGCGTCATCGACCGCGTGGTGGCGAAGGGCGTCCTGCACCGCAACGCCGGCGACCGTCACAAGAGCCGGCTGGCGCATGCCCTCAAGGGCATGAAGTAGTCCTCGGTTACCAACTACGCCGTATCCCCGACGCGCTGCATCTCTGCGAGCTTGGTCCGCTCCGGGACGCGCCCGTCGCGCACCTGCAGCTCGTTGTCCTTGGCGAAGTTGAGCAGGAAGCGGTAGGCCATCGGCTCGACCTCCTCGAGGCGCACGTCCACCACCACGCAGCGCACGCCGTTGGCGGTGATCGGGTGCACGAACGGCGAGTACTGCATGCGGTGGTCGCCGCCGAACGCCGCCATCACCCCGCACAGCCGCTCCGCCCAGTCGCTCGGGCGGAAGGTCTTGCCGTCGCGCGTGGTCCCCTGGATGACGAACTCGATGACCGCGGCTTCAGCCATGCCCAATTATAGTGAAGGCTGATGTCCAAGCCCGCTAGCCGGATCCTGGTGATCAACGACGAGCACCTCGTGCTGCGGGAGTTCGTCAAGGGGCTGAACGCCGCCGCGCGCACGCTCGACAATCCGCTCGGCATCAGCTTCGTCGGCGTCACCACCGCGAAGGAAGCGCTGCAGGTCATCGAGGCCGACGGCAACCTGCAGGCGGTCCTGGTGGATGACACCCTTTATACGCTGGGCTCGAACTCGAAAAAGAAGCTCCAAATGTCGGCCCTGGCGCTCGTGCAGCGCATCACCCGCTTCCGCCCCGAGCTCGACGTGTACATCGTCATCGCGCAGGAGAAGGAGGACGACGTCGTCGACGCGCTGTTCGCGGAATCGGTCGACGGCTACTTCTACCGCGAGGAGCGCGACTACCGCGGCATCTACCGCATCCTCAACGCGCAGATCCAGGAGCGCGCGCGCACGCCGTTCTACGACCAGCTCAAGAACTACGTGTGGATGGCGAAGGACCAGTGGCACACGCCGGGCCACTCGTCGGGCGAGTCGCTGCGCGGCAGTCCCTGGGTGGACGACTTCTACGAGTTCATGGGCGAGCACGTGTTCGACGCCGACCTGTCGGTGTCGGTGCCGATGCTCGACTCGCTGATGGAGCCGAAGGGCGTGATCGGCGAGGCGCAGGCGATGGCGGCGAAGGCGTTCGGCGCGCGCCGCACCTTCTTCGCCACCAACGGCACCTCGACCGCGAACAAGGTGATCTTCCAGACGCTGCTCGCGCCGGGCGAGAAGCTGCTGCTCGACCGCAACTGCCACAAGAGCGTGCACCACGGCGTGGTGCTGTCGGGCGCGCACCCGGTCTATCTGGATTCCGCGTTGAACCGCAAATACGGGCTGTACGGTCCGGTGCCGAAAAAGACGCTGCTGAAGGCGATACGGAAGCATCCCGATGCCCAGGCGCTGATCCTGACCTCGTGCACCTACGACGGCCTGCGCTACGATCTCGCGCCGATCGTCGAGGCGGCGCACGCGCGCGGCATCAAGGTGATCATCGACGAGGCCTGGTACGGCTTCGCGCGCTTCCACCCCGCGTTCCGGCCCACCGCGCTCGACGCCGGCGCGGACTACGCGACGCAGTCGACGCACAAGGTGCTGTCGGCGTTCTCGCAGGCCTCGATGATCCACGTCAACGACCCCGGCTTCCGCGAGCACCTGTTCCGCGAGAACTTCAACATGCATACGTCGACGAGCCCGCAATACGGGCTCATCGCGAGCCTCGACGTCGCGCGCAAGCAGGCCGTGATGGAAGGCTACAAGCTGCTCTCCCGCACGCTGGAGCTCGCGACCGAGGTCAGGAGCCTCATCAATTCAACCAGGGTGTTCCGGGTGCTGGAGCTGGAGGACCTGCTGCCCGACGCGGTCAAGCACGACGCCATCCAGCTCGACCCGACCAAGGTCACGATCGACATCTCCGGCTGCGGCTACACCGTCGAGGACCTGCAGAAGGCGCTGTTCGAGCGCTTCAACATCCAGGTCGAGAAGTCCACCTTCAACACGCTGACATTGCTGCTGACGATCGGAACCACCCGATCCAAGGTCTCGCGGCTCTATGACGCGCTGATGCGCATCGCGCGCGAGGGCCATGCGCCGCGGCGCCTGGTCCGGAGCCCGGAGATACCCGCCTTCACGAAACTGAGGTTCCTGCCGAGGGATGCGTACTACTGCGGCGGCGAGCTGGTGCCGGTGTTCGACGACCGCGAGCGCGTGAACCGCGGGCTCGCCGGGCGCATCGCCGCCGACCAGATCGTGCCCTACCCGCCCGGCATCCCGGTGCTGGTGCCGGGGCAGCTCATCACCAAGAGCATCGTCGACTACCTCGGCAGCCTGCTCCACTCGCACAAGCGCATGGAGATGCACGGCGTGGTGCACGAGGGCTACCTGCCCTGCATCCGCGTGCTGAAGAGCGCCGAGGAGCGCTCGCTGAAACGCCTGTCCTAGGCCACCGTCTCGTCGACCTTGCGCCGCTGCGGCGTGAGGCACTGCCGCGCGTGGAAGGCGCTCACGCCGTCGCCGGTGCGCGCGTGCAGCGAGGAGAACATTCCCGCCGCGCGCCGGGCGTCGCCCTCGCGCATCACCGCATAGGCGGCGCGATAGTCTTCCAGCCAGTCCAGGGCCGGATATCTCCCCTCCGGGATCAGCTCGAACAGAATCACCGGCTGCGCGCGGCCGCGCACCCGCACGCGGTCGACCTCGCGCGCGAGCGGAAACTCGTCCTTCACCGGCAGGTAGGTGTACTCGGTCACGAGGATGTTGGTGCCGTACTCCTTGTTGAGGTGCTCGACGCGCGAGGCGAGATTCACCGGATCGCCGACCACGGTGTAGTTGAAGCGGCTGGCCGAGCCCATGTTGCCGACCACCACCGACCCGGTGTTGATGCCGACGCCGATATCGATGGCTGGCAGGCCGCGCTGACGCAGGCTTTCCTGGAACACGCGCAGCGTGCGCACCATGTCCAGCGCCGAGCGGCAGGCGAGCGCGGCGTGCCGCGGCTCGGCGACCGGCGCGCCGAACACCGCCATGATCGCGTCGCCGATGTACTTGTCGAGCGAGCCGCGGTGCGCGAACACCTGGTCTGTCATCACGGTGAAGTACTCGTTCATCAGCTTGACCAGGTCCTCCGGCGCCATCGCCTCCGACAGCGTGGTGAAGCCGCGGATGTCGGAGAACAGCACCGTCAGCTCGCGCTTCTCCCCGCCGAGGCTGAGCCGGCCGGCGTCGGCCACCAGGTCCTCGACCACCGCCGGCGGCACGTAGTGCTGGAACGCGACCTTGAGGTAGCGCTTCTCGGAGAAGGTGAAGAAGTACTGCAGCAGCGTCGAGCTGGCGAACAGCGCCGCGACCAGCAGCGTCGGGTAGACGATGTTCAGCCATAGCCCCTCGGCGCGGAAAAAGTAGATCACCAGGAGCAGATAGCCGCCAAGAAGGCCGGCGGCAAGCACGCCGCCGCCGGTGACGCCAAGGCGCGGCAGCAGCGCTATCAGCAGCACCCCCATCGCCAGCATCCCGGCGGCGTCGAGGACCATCATCCATTCGGGGCGCTGCAGCGCATCGCCCTGCAGCAGGCTCTCGATGATGCTCGCGCGGATCTCGACGCCGGGCAGCGTGGCGCCGTAAGGCGTGACGCGGGCGTCGCCGATGCCGGTGGCGGTATTGCCGATGAGCACCACGCGGCCGCGCACCAGAGCGGGATCCGCGCGGCCCTCGAGGATGTCGGAGATCGACACCGTCGCGAAGCTCCCCGGGCGGCGATGGCGCACCAGCAGAAAGCCGGTCTCGTCGAGCGGTATGGAGCGCTCGCCCAGCCGGATTCCCGCGATGCCGTAGGGAGCGATCTCGAGCGCAGGCGCTTCGGCTCCGAGATAGGCGCGCGCGACCTGCACGTCGAAGGCGGGGAAATAGCGGCTGTCAAAGCGCCGGATGAGCGGCGCGCGCCGCACGACCCCGTCCGCATCGGGGTGCATGTCGATGTTGCCGACGTAAGCGGCTGCGCCCTGCAGCTCGAGGATGTTGACCAGGACGCCGCGCGGCTCCTGCATTGCCGTCGAGCTTGGTGGCGCGCGCGAACGCGATCACCGCCTCCTCGGGCTTGTCACCAAGTTCCAGGAGGCAACCCAGCTCAAGGCCGACATCGCCGCGCAGTACGGCGCCTTTGCCAGGCTGCTGGGCAACTAGCGAGCGGGGTGACCATGAGAGCTATTCTGGCCGTGCTGTTGACCGCGCTGACCGCCGCGCTCGCCGCAGTGCCGGTGCAGGCCCAGCCGGTGCAGACCGCGGGGGTGAAAGAAATGCTCGGCAACCTGTGGGGACGGCTGCGCGCGCTCACGCCGCGCCCCAACGCGCCCGCCGCCACCAGCGCCACGGTGACCGCCGGCTTGCGCGGCATCGAGGCGACCGAGTCCGAGCTCAAGCCGTACTGGAAGGGCGACCGCGAGCAGGATCCCGCGTCCAAGGCCGAGCGCGAGGCGCTCGAGAACGCGCAGGCGCTCGCCGACGCCGGCAAGTACGCCGAGGCGGCGCGCGCGTTCGAGGCGTTCGTGCAGCAGAACCCGCGCAGCACCCTGGCGGCCAACGCCCGCTTCGGCGGTGCGCTGGCGCTCGCGGCGGCGGGCGAGCGCGCGCGCGCGACCGCGGGCTTCGAGGAGCTCCTCAGGCTCGAGCCGCAGCATCCCCTGGCCGACGACGCAAGGCAGGCGCTCGCCGCCCTGCGCTAGCGGTGCTAGTATTTCCCAACGGCGGCCCGGGCCGCCGTTTTTCGTTGGGAGACGCCGCATGAGCCACGTCATGAACACCTACGCCCGCCAGCCGGTGGCGTTCGTGCGCGGCGAAGGCGTCTGGCTGTGGGACGAGGCGGGAAAGAAATATCTCGACGCGCTGGCCGGCATCGCCGTGAACACGCTGGGCTATGGCCATCCGAAGTTGAAGAAGGCATTGATGGCGAGGCTGGAGAGCGGCGTTCTGCATACGTCCAATCTCTGGCGCATCCCGGACCAGGAGAAGGCCGCCGACCGCATCGCCGAGATCACCGGCCTGGACGAGGTGTTCTTCTGCAACTCGGGGCTGGAGGCGAACGAGGCCGCGATCAAGGTGGCGCGCAAGTACGGCCACGAGCGCGGCGTCGCCGAGCCGGCGATCATCGTGATGGAGAAGGCGTTCCACGGCCGCTCGCTCGCCACGCTGTCGGCCACCGGCAGCCGCAAGGTGCAGGCCGGCTTCGAGCCGCTGGTGTCCGGGTTCGTGCGCGTGCCGCTCAACGACCTCGAGGCGGTGCGCCAGGTCGCCGAGCGCAACAAGAACGTCGTGGCAGTCTTCATCGAGCCGATCCAGGGCGAAGGCGGCATCAACGTCTCGCGCCTGGAGTACCTGCGCGGGCTGAAGGAGATCTGCGAGCGTAAGGAGTGGCTCTTCATGTCCGACGAGGTGCAGTGCGGCCTCGGGCGCACCGGCAAGTGGTTCGTCTACCAGCACGCCGGGTTCATGCCCGACGTGGTGCCGCTCGCCAAGGGCCTCGCCTCGGGCGTGCCGGTGGGCGCGTGCGTGGTCGGCGGGCGCGCCCGGGGCGTGTTCAAGCCGGGGAACCACGGCTCGACCTTCGGCGGCAACCCGCTCGCCATGACCGCGGTCGTGGCGACCATCGACACGATCAAGGAAGAAGGCCTGCTTTCCAATGCTTCTCGCGTAGGAGAGGCGATCCGCAACGGCCTGTCCGGTATCCCTGGTGTGACTGAAACCCGCGGCATGGGGCTGATGATCGGCATGGAGCTCGGCCAGGCCTGCGGCGAGCTGGTGCGCCAGGCGCTCGAAGCGGGCCTGGTCATCAACGTCACCGCCGACAACGTGATCCGCCTGCTGCCGCCGCTCGTGATGAACGAGGCCGAGGGCCGCATGGTGGTCGAGCGCCTCGCGCCGCTGGTGCGCGCGTTCCTCGCCCGCAGCCCCGAGCCCACGGCCGCCGCGCGCTGAGCAGTCCATGCGCGTGAGGCACTTCCTGCAGTTCAAGGATTTCTCGCTCGACGAGCTCGAGCACGTGTTCGCGCGCACGCGCTGGATCAAGCACAAGTTCAAGCGCTACCAGCGCTACTGGCCGCTCGCGGACCGCACCCTGGCGATGATCTTCGAGAAGCCCTCCACCAGAACGCGGATGTCGTTCGAGGCCGGCATGCACCAGCTCGGCGGCGCCGCGATCTACCTCTACACGCGCGACTCGCAGCTCGGGCGCGGCGAGTCGGTGGAGGACGCGGCGCAGGTGATCTCGCGCATGTGCGACGTGATCATGGTGCGCACCTTCGAGCAGGACATCATCCAGCGCTTCGCGGGCAGCTCGCGCGTGCCGGTGATCAACGGCCTCACCAACGAGTACCACCCGTGCCAGATCCTGGCGGACGTGTTCACCTACGTCGAGAGCCGCGGCCCGATCCGCGGCAGGACGGTGGCGTGGATCGGCGACTCGAACAACGTCTGCAACACCTGGCTGCAGGCGGCGGCAGCGTTGGACTTCAAGCTGAACGTCTCCACGCCGCCCGGGTATGAAGTCGAGAAGGAACGGATCACGAAGAACTGCGAAACCTTCCGCGATCCGATGCAGGCCGTGAAGGGCGCGGACCTGGTCACCACGGATGTCTGGACCTCGATGGGCTTCGAAGCCGAGAACGAGGCGCGCCTGCGCGACTTCCAGGACTGGCGGGTCGACGCCGAGATGATGAAGGCGGCGAAGAAGAACGCGCTCTTCATGCACTGCCTGCCGGCGCACCGCGGCGAGGAAGTCGCCGCCGAGGTGATCGACGGAAGCCAGTCGGTGGTGTGGGACGAGGCCGAGAACCGGCTGCACACGCAGAAGGCGCTTCTCGAGTTTCTGGTCCTCGGCAAGGTCAAGGCCGGCAAGGCGAAATCCAAGTGAGCGCTCCCAGGATCCGCAAAGTGGTCCTCGCCTACTCCGGCGGCCTCGACACCTCGGTCATCGTCAAGTGGCTGCAGGACGAGTACGGCTGCGAGGTGATCACCTTCACCGCCGACATCGGCCAGGGCGAGGAGCTCGAGCCCGCCCGGAAGAAGGCCCGCAAGATGGGCGTGAAAAAGATCTTCGTGGAGGACCTGCGCGAAGAGTTCGTGCGCGACTTCGTGTTCCCGATGTTCCGCGCGAATGCGGTCTACGAGGGCGAGTACCTGCTCGGCACCTCGATCGCCCGGCCCCTCATTGCACAGAATCTGGTAAAAATAGCCAGACGAACAAAAGCAGATGCGATCGCGCACGGCGCCACCGGCAAGGGCAACGACCAGGTGCGCTTCGAGCTCGGCGCCTACGCCCTGATGCCCGACGTGAAGATCATCGCCCCCTGGCGCGAGTGGGACCTGCTGTCGCGCGAGAAGCTCGTCGCCTACGCGCAAAAGCACGGCATTGCGGTCGACTTCAAGAAGAAGAAGGGCGGCGCGCCCTACTCGATGGACGCCAACCTGCTGCACATCTCCTACGAGGGGGGCGTGCTCGAGGACCCGGAATACGAGCCCGAGGAGTCGATGTGGCGCATCACGGTCCCGCCCGAGAAGGCGCCCGCGCGCCCCGAATACGTCGATCTCACGTACCGCCGCGGGGACATCGTCGCCGTGAACGCAAAAAAATTGTCACCTTCGAAAGTGCTGACCGAGCTGAACCGCCTCGGCGGCCGCCACGGGATCGGGCGGCTCGACATGGTGGAGAACCGCTACGTCGGCATGAAGAGCCGCGGCTGCTACGAGACCCCCGGCGGAGCGATCATGCTGAAGGCGCACCGCGCGATCGAGTCGATCACCCTCGACCGCGAGGTGCTGGCGCTCAAGGACGACCTGATGCCGCGCTACGCGCGCCTGGTGTACAACGGCTACTGGTTCAGCCCGGAGCGGAGGCTCCTGCAGAAGCTGATCGACGAGTCGCAGCGGGAGGTCAACGGCACGGTGCGGCTCAAGCTGTACAAGGGCACGGTGCTGGTGAGCGGCCGCGCCTCGCGCGACTCGCTGTTCGACCCGTCGATCGCCACGTTCGAGGACGACAAGGGCGCCTACAATCAGGCCGACGCCGCCGGCTTCATCCGGCTGAACGCGCTGCGCATGCGCATCGCTGCAAAGAGGGGTCGAAAATAAGGCAGTTTCTGGTTTCGCTGCTTTTCTGTGCCATGCCGGCCCTGGCGGCCCCCTTTGCCGTGCAGCTCGGCGGCACCAGGATCGGGCTCGACGCCCCGCCCGGGTTCGCCGACACCGGCTTCACCGGTTCGCCGCGGCTGCAGGAGCTCGCCGAGGCGCTGACCTCGGCGTCGAACCGCATCCTGCTCTTCGCGCTCACCGACGGCGACCTGCGCCGCTTCACGCAGGGCGACTCGCTCGAGCTGCAGCGCTTCATGATCGTGGTCACGCCGCGCGGCATGGAGCGCGAGCGGGTGAGCGAGAGCACCTTCAAGCTGTTCGTCAACGAGTCGCTGCGCGGGCTGGGCGAGGCGCCGGCCGACCGCGACTATCCCAAGCACCTCGACGCGCGGCCGCTCGGCGCGATGAGCCTGCTCGCCGAGCTGCGCAAGGAGGCCGACGTGGTCTCGGTGCTGCAGGGGACGCGCACCAAGGACGGCGGCCGGTCCGCCCGCCCGCAGTACATGCTGGCGACCTCGACGCTGCTCTTCCTGCGCGGCAAGGCGCTCAGCCTCACGGTGTACTCGCGCTACCAGGACGGCGCCGACGTCGAGTGGATCCAGCTCATCACCGCGCGCTGGGTCGACGACCTGAAGCGGCTGAACCCGAGATGAACGCGCTGCGGCTCCTCGCCTGCCTGCTCGTCGCCGGGTCGGCGCTCTCGCACGCCGCCGCGCCGGGCAAGCCCGACGCGCTGACGCCCGACGGCGGGCGCTACTACGGCCCGCTGCGCGACGGCAAGCTGCACGGCCGCGGGCGGCTCGAATGGACGAACGGCAAGGCCTACGAAGGCGAGTTCCGGGACGGCTACTACTGGGGCCGCGGCGACGCGGTCTACAGCGGCGGGCGCAAGTACCGCGGCGAGTTCGTGCGCGGCGACTGGGAAGGCAAGGGCCGCCACGAGAGCGCCGACGGCGAGGTCCACGAAGGCGACTTCAGGAAGAACGAGTTCACCGGCCGCGGCAGCCAGACGCGCAAGGACGGCTCGCGCTACGAGGGCGAGTTCGTCAACTGGCGCTACCACGGCAAGGGGCGCTACAGCGACGGGCGCGGCACGGTCTACGAAGGGAGCTTCGTCAACGGCGAGCTCGACGGCCGCGGCACGGTCAGCGGCCCCGGGGGCCTGCGCTACGAAGGAGAGCTCAAGCACTGGCAGTTTCACGGCCAGGGCGTGCTGCGCCTCGCCAACGGCGACGTCTACAAGGGCGGGTTCGCCATGGGCCATTACGAAGGCCAGGGCACCCTCACCTATGGCAAGCCGCGCCCGGACGGGGCGACGCAGCAGTCGGGAACCTGGCGCTACGGCGCGCTGGAGAACCGCGAGGCGCGCCGCAAGTCCAGCCTCAACGTCGAGGCCGCGCTCTACAACCAGCGCGCCCTGCTCGACCGGGCGATCGCCTCACTCAAGCCGCGCGACCCCGCGCGCGTCAACCTGTGGCTGCTCGCGGTGGCGGGCGACGGCTCGCAGGAGGTGTTCCGCCGCGAGGTGGAGTTCGTGACCCGGCAGTTCGCCGAGCGCTTCGGCACCGCCGGGCGCAGCCTCGCGCTCGTCAACAGCCGCAGCACGGCGGAGACGGCGCCGATGGCGACCGCCACCAGCCTGCGCGAGGCGCTCGCCGCGCTCGCGCGCCGCATGGACCGGGGCGAGGACATCCTGTTCGTGTTCCTCACCAGCCACGGCTCGCGCAGCCACGACCTGGTCCTCAACCAGAACGGCATGGACCTGCCCGACCTGCCGGCGGCGCAGCTCGGGCGCCTCCTCAAGGAGAGCGGCGTCGGCTGGAAAGTGGTGCTGGTCTCCGCGTGCTACGCCGGCGGCTTCATCGACGCGCTGAAGGACGACCAGACCATGGTGATCACGGCGGCGCGCCACGACCGCACCTCTTTCGGCTGCGCCGACGAGAACGAGTTCACCTACTTCGGGCGCGCGTTCTTCAAGGAGTCGCTGCCGCGCGCGAGCTCGTTCGAGGACGCGTTCCGCAAGGCCGAGGTGGTGGTGCGGGAAATGGAGGCGCGCGAAGGCACCTCGGGCGACAAGCACTCGCTGCCGCAGATGTGGAGCGCAGCGCCGATCGAGCGCCAGCTGCGCCGTTTCTGGGCGCAGCCGTAATGGCGTCGTTCGACATCGTCTCGCAGGTCGACCGCCAGGAGGTGAAGAACGCGGTCGATCAGACCAACAAGGAAATCACCAACCGCTTCGACTTCAAGGGCTCGGACGCCCGCGTGGAGCAGGCCGAGCTCGCGCTGACGGTCTACGCCGACGACGAGTTCAAGCTCGGCCAGGTGCTCGACGTGCTGCGCACGCGGCTCGCGAAGCGCGGCGTCGACGTGCGCGCGCTCGAGCCGGGCGCGCTGGAGAAGATCTCGGGCGACAAGGTGAAGCGCCCGGTGGCGGTGAAGGTCGGCGTGCCGCAGGAAAAGGCGAAGCAGATCCAGAAGATAATGAAGGACGCGAAGCTCAAGGTCGCGGCCTCGATCCAGGGCGACGCGGTACGGGTGTCGGGCGCGAAGAAGGACGACCTGCAGGACGCGATCCAGCTGGTGCGCAAGTCGGTGACCGACCTCCCCATCCAGTTCATCAACTTCAGAGACTAGCGCGCCAGCGGTCGTAGATCCGGTCGGCGACCTGGTGCAGGCGCTCGAGGCGCGCATCGAGGTCTTTTTCCATCTCGGCGGGCTGCTGCACCGCGGGGCTCTTGCGGTGCTCGTCGATCTCGTCCTTCCCCGTGCCGATCCAGGTGCGCACCAGCTCCGGGGTCATCTCGACGTGGCACTGCATGCCGATGTGCCTGCCGAGCGCGAACGCCTGGTTGGCGCAGTGCTCGCCTTCCAGGATGCGCGTCGCCCCGGGCGGGATGCTGAAGGTCTCGCCGTGCCACTGGAACGCCTGGAACGCCTGCAGGCCGCCGAGCCACTCGCGCGCGACGCCGTTGTCGGCGACCCGCACCTCGCCCCAGCCGATCTCGCGCACCGGGTTCGCGCGCACGGCGCCGCCGAACGCGCGCGCCATCAGCTGCCCGCCGAGGCAGTGGCCGATCACCGGCACGTCCTGGCGCACCGCGCCGCGGAGCAGCTCGAGCAGCGGAATAATCCACGGCAGGTCGCCGTTCGCGCTCATGGGGCCGCCCATGACCGCCAGGCCGGCGAAGCCGCGCGCATCGCGCGGCACCGCCTCGCCCTGGTCGAGGGCGACGAGTTTCCAGGGAATCGACCGCCGCTCGAGATAGGTGGCAAAATAGCCCGGTCCCTCGGTGCGCGCGGTCCGGAAAACACCAACAGGTTTCATGGTCCGTATTATTGCAATTCTGCTCTCGCTCTACTGCGGCGCGGCTGCTGCCCGCGACGTCGCCCTGATCGGGCTGATCGGCGACAAGGCGGCGGTGGTCGCGGTCGCCGGCGGCGAGCCGAAGACGGTCAAGGTCGGGCAGACCTGGAGCGGGATCACCGTGATCTCGGTCGAGCGCGGCCAGGCCACCGTCGAGATCGAGGGCAAGCGCCGCGTGCTGCAGATCGGGCAGCACTACCGCAGCGGCCCGGCCGCGGCCAGCCGCGAGAAGGTCATCCTGTCGGCCGACAGCCGCGGCATGTTCCACGCCGAGGGCGCGATCAACGGCGTGCCGGTGCGCTTCATGGTGGACACCGGCGCCACCTTCGTCGGCATGTCGGCGCGCGAAGCGGTGCGCCTGGGGATCGACTTCCAGAAGGGCCGGCCGGTGATGATGCAGACCGCCAACGGCCGGGTGATGAACTACCTGATCAAGCTCGATCGCGTCAGGGTCGGCGACATCGAGCTGAACGGCATCGAGGGCGTGGTCGGCGAGCAGGACATGCCCATCGTGCTGCTCGGCATGAGCTTCCTCAACCGGCTCGAGATGCAGCGCGACGGCGGCTCGATGACCCTGATCCGCCGCTTTTAAATGGGGACAGTCCCCACTTATTTCCCGGGCACTAAAGGAACAAATCTCACCGGCAGCACGCGCTTTTCGTCCACGCCCCCGTCGGCGCGCTTGGTGAGGAGCTTCAGGTACTGGATGTCGCCCGCGCCGCCGACCGGGATCACCATGCGCCCGCCGGTTTTCAGCTGGTCGACGAGCGCCTGGGGCACGCGCGGCGCCGCCGCCGTGACCACGATGCCGTCGAACGGCGCTTTCTCCGGCCAGCCGGCGTAGCCGTCGCCGATGCGGACTTCGATATTGCCGTAACCGAGCTCTTCCAGACGCTTTGCCGCGGTCCTGCCCAGGGACTCGATGATCTCGATCGAGTACACGCGGGAAACGACCTCGGCCAGCACCGCAGCCTGATAGCCCGAGCCGGTGCCGATTTCCAGGATTACATCCTGGGATTTCGGATTGAGAAGGTCGGTGGAGATCGCCACGATGTAAGGCTGGGAGATGGTCTGCCCGCTGCCGATCGGCAGCGGGTGGTTGCGGTAGGCGCGGCCCTGCTCGCTCTTCGGCACCAGGCGGTGGCGCTCGACCTTGGCCATGGCGGCGCGCACCGCGGGCGACATCGCGCGCATGCCGGTCTCGCCGCGGGTCTCGGCATACATCGCCTCGACCTCGTCGACCATCCGCGCACGCTGCGCCGCGAAATCCTGGCCTTCAGCGGGGGAGAACCCGAGCATTGCCGCAGTAAAAGCTACCGCTGCCCGCGTTTGTCCCTCTCGATCAGGGCGTAGGCGCTGTGGTTGTGGATCGACTCGAAGTTCTCCGACTCGACCACGTAGCGGGTGATGCGGCTGTCGCGGTTGAGCAGCGCGGCGACGTCGCGCACCATGTCCTCGACGAACTTCGGGTTGTCGTAGGCGCGCTCGGTGACGAACTTCTCGTCGGGCCGCTTGAGCAGGCCGTAGAGCTCGCTCGAAGCCTGCTTCTCGATGAGATCGATGATCTCCTCGATCCAGACGAAGTCCTTGGTGTGCGCGGTAACCGTGACGTGCGAGCGCTGGTTGTGCGCGCCGTAGTCGGAGATCCGCTTCGAGCAGGGGCAGAGGCTGGTAACCGGCACCAGCACCTTCATGGCGAAGCAGCGCTCGCCCTTCAGCTGCTGGGCGATGAACGTGACCTCGTAGTCCATCAGGCTCTTCACGCCCGACACCGGCGCCGACTTGTCGACGAAGTACGGGAACGCCATCTCGATGCGCCCTTCCTTCGCCTCGAGCTTGTCCATCATCTCCTCGAGCATCACCTGGAAGGTCTCGACCGTGATCTCGCGCTCGTGCGCGTTCAGGATCTCGACGAAGCGCGACATGTGCGTGCCCTTGAACTGGTGCGGCAGGCCGACGTACATGTTGAAGCTGGCGACGGTGTGCTGCACCCCGCCCGAGCGCTCCTTGATCTGCATCGGGTGGCGGATCGCCTTGATCCCCACCTTGTCGATGGCGAGCTTGCGCGAGTCCGGGGTCGCCTGGACGTCCGGGATATTTTTCAGGTCGCGTGCGTTCATAAGCTGCATTTTAACATCCGAGTAAATTACTCGGACATTACAGCCGCAATCGATTTCCGGATGCCCTCGGCATCCAGTCCCACCGAAGCAAGCAGCCCGCCCGGATCGCCGTGATCGATGAAGCGGTCGGGCAGCCCGAGCAGCAGGACCCTGGTTTTCCTTTTCGCGAGGACTTCGCACACGGCGGAACCGGCCCCACCCATCACCTGGTGCTCTTCCACGGTCACGAGGAGCTCGTGGCGCTTCGCCATCTCGTTTATCAACGCTTCGTCCAGGGGCTTCACGAAGCGCATGTTCACCACGGTCGCGTCGAGCGCTTCGCCGGCCTCCAGCGCCGGCTTGAGCATCGCGCCGAATGCCAGAATGGCAATGCGTTTTCCTTTTCTTCTGACCTCCGCTTTCCCCATGGGCAGTGCCGTCATCTCCTTCACGGTGTCCCCAAGCGCCGCACCGCGGGGATAGCGCACCGCCGCCGGCCCGTTCAGGTTGAAGCCGGTGTACAGCATGTTGCGGCACTCCTGCGCGTCCGAAGGCGCCATCACGGTCAGGTTCGGCAGCGTGCGCAGGTAGGCGTAGTCGAACGCGCCGTTGTGGGTCGCGCCGTCGCCGCCGACCAGCCCGCCGCGGTCGAGCGCGAACAGCACCGGCAGGTTCTGGATCGCGACGTCGTGGATCAGCTGGTCGTAGCCGCGCTGAAGGAAGGTGGAGTAGATCGCGAGCACCGGCTTCGAGCCCTCGCACGCGAGGCCCGCGGCGAAGGTGACCGCGTGCTGCTCGGCGATGCCGACGTCGAAGTAGCGCTGCGGGAAGCGCTCCGAGTACTTCACCATGCCGGAGCCCTCGCGCATCGCCGGGGTGACGGCGACCAGGCGCGCGTCGCGCTCCGCCATGTCGCACAGCCACTCGCCGAACACCTGGGAATAGGTCGGTTTGCCGCCGCTCGTCTTCTGCAGCCCCTCGGCGGGGTTGAACTTGCCAGGGCCGTGGTAGGCGATCGGGTCCTCCTCGGCGAGCTTGTAGCCCTGCCCCTTGCGCGTGATGACGTGCAGGAACTGCGGCCCCTTCAGCTTCCTGATGTTGGCGAGGGTCGGGATCAGCGCGTCGAGGTCGTGGCCGTCGATCGGCCCGATGTAGTTGAAGCCGAACTCCTCGAACAGGGTCGAAGGCGTGACCATGCCCTTGACGTGCCCCTCGGCGCGCCGCGCGAGCTCCCACACGCCGACGCGCTTCAGCAGGTGCTCGCTCGCGCGCCGCGCGGTGGCGTAGATGCGCCCGGACAGCAGCCGCGCGAGGTAGTTGGTGAGGGCCCCGACCGGCGGCGAGATCGACATCTCGTTGTCGTTGAGGATCACCAGCAGGTTGACGTCCATCGCGCCGGCGTTGTTCATCGCCTCGAAGGCCATGCCCGCCGACATCGCGCCGTCGCCGATCACCGCGATGCAGTGTTTTTTTTCATTCCTGAGCTTTGCTGAAACAGCCATCCCCAGAGCCGCGGAGATGGACGTCGACGAGTGCGCGGTGCCGAAGGTGTCGTACTTCGACTCGCTGCGCCGCGGAAAGCCCGAAATGCCGTCCTGCATGCGCAGGCGCGCCATCTGCTCACGACGGCCGGTCAGGATCTTGTGCGGGTAGGTCTGGTGGCCGACGTCCCAGACGATGCGGTCCCCGGGTGTGTCGAACACGTAGTGCAGCGCGATCGTCAGCTCGACGGTGCCCAGGTTGCTGGAAAGATGCCCGCCGGTCTTCGACACCGACTCGAGCACGTAGGCGCGCAGCTCGCGGGCGAGCTGCTGGAGCAGCTTGCGCTCGAGCGCGCGCAGCTGCGCCGGCTCGTCGATCGACCTGAGCAGCGCGTAGGCCGTCGGGTCGCCGCCGCCGGCGGGCAGCTCGTGGGGGATCGCCATGGCTAGAATTTTCGCAGAACAATGAAGTCGGCGAGCTCGCCCAGGCGCCGCGCCCCGCCAATGCCCGCGAGTGCGGCATGGGCTTCGCCGCGCAGCGCCTCGGCCATCTCCCTGGCGCGCGGCAGGCCCAGCGCCGAGACATACGTCGGCTTCCCCTGTCTTGAGTCCTTGCCGGCGGTCTTGCCGAGCGTCGCGGTGCTCGACTCGGAGTCGAGCACATCGTCGACCACCTGGAACGCCAGGCCGATCGCCTTGGCATAGCGATCGAGCTTTTCTTGCTGGTTTTCAGCGAGAACACCACAGGAGACTCCGAGCGTTACTGCCGCGCGTATGAGCGCCCCGGTCTTGTGGATGTGCATGAGCTCGAGCTCGGGCAGCGTCAGCGCCTTCCCCGTCGACTCGAGGTCGATCTGCTGGCCGCCCGCCATTCCCCGCGAGCCGGCGGCGAGCGCCAGCGCCTTTATCGCCTCGAGCTGGGTTTGCGGCTCATCCGCGATCCTGTTTTCCGAGATCAGCTGAAAGGCGAGCGACTGCAGCGCGTCACCGACGAGGAGCGCGGTGGCTTCGTCGTATTCCACGTGCACCGTGGGCTTGCCGCGCCTGAGGACGTCGTCGTCCATGCAAGGGAGGTCGTCATGCACCAGCGAATAGGCGTGGATCAGCTCGACCGCCGCGGCCGCGACCTCGAGCCGCTCCGGCGCCGCGCGCGACACCTCGCCCGCGGCGAACACGAGCAGCGGCCGCACGCGCTTGCCGCCCTCCAGCGTCGCGTAGCGCATCGCCTCGTGCAGTCGGGCGGGAGCGACGTGCGCCGCCGGCAGCAGGCGCGCGAGCACGCTTTCCATGCGCGACTGGACGCCGCCCATCCAGGCCTGGAAATCCGTCTCAGCGATCTTCACTGTCGGATTGCGAAACTTTTTCCAGCGGCTTCAGGACTTCCCCTTCGAGCACCTTGACCTGCTGCTGGGCCGCCTCCAGCTTCTGCTGGCAGAAACGCGCGAGCTCGAGCCCGCGCTTGTGCGTGGCGAGCGCCTGCTCGAGCGACAGCTCGCCGCTTTCCATGCGCGCGACGATTTTTTCCAGCTCGGCGAGCGCCTGCTCGAAATCGAGCTTGCCGTCGCCTGAAGGCTTGCTCATCGTTTGCTAAAATACTGTTTTTCTAGGAGCTTTACAACGCATGGCGGATGTCGCGCGACTCAGGCAGCTGAAACCCACGAGATGCCAGCTGCCGGTGTCCTGGTACTTCGACCCGGAGATCTTCAGAGAGGAGCAGCGGCTCCTCTTCCAGGCCGGCCCGAACTACGTCGGCCACGAGCTGATGGTGCCCAAGCCTGGCGACTACCACACGCTCGCCTGGACCGATCATTCAAGAATACTTGTAAACAACGGCGAAGACGTCGAGCTGCTTTCGAACGTCTGCCGCCACCGCCAGGCGCTCATGCTGGAAGGCCGCGGCAACGCGCAGAACATCGTCTGCCCGGTGCACCGCTGGACCTACGACCTCAAGGGCGCGCTGCTCGGCGCGCCGCGCTTCGCGGACCAGCCCTGCGTAAAGCTCGCCTCGACGCCGCTCACGCGCTGGAACGACCTGCTGTTCGCCGGGCCGCGCGATCCGCAGCGCGACCTCGCAAGCATCACCACCGCCGCCGACTGGGATTTCAGCGGCTACGTGCTCGACTCGGTGCGCATCGACGAGTACGACATCAACTGGAAGACCTTCATCGAGACCTACCTCGAGGTCTACCACGTCGACTACTACCACCCGGGCCTGGGCAACTTCACCGACTGCGACAACTTCACCGTCGACTACGGCTCCGACTACTCGGTGCAGATCGTCGAGGCGAAATCGGGGCTGGCGCGGCCGGGCACGCCGACCTACAAGCGCTGGCACGAAGCCTGCCTCAAGGTCCTCGATGGCCGCGAGCCGAAGCACGGCGCGCTATGGATGACCTACTACCCCGGGCTGATGCTCGAGTGGTACCCGAACGTGCTCGTCGTGTCGCACCTCATCCCGCGCTCGCCGACCCGCACCACCAACGTGGTCGAGTTCTACTACCCCGAGGAGATCGCCCTCTTCGAGCGCGAGTTCATCGAGGCGCAGCAGGCGGCCTACGCCGAGACCGCGATCGAGGACAACGAGATCTGCCTGCGCCTCGACCGCGGCCGGCGCGCGCTCTACGAGCAGGGCCTGGACGACGCCGGCCCGTACCAGTCGCCGATGGAAGACGCGGAAGTGCATTTCCATGAATGGCTCCACACTCGTCTCGACCGGTGAGCTAGCCGCCAACCTGGTCAAGTGGCGCGTCTTCGATTGCCGCCACGACCTCGCCAAGCCCGACCTGGGCGAGGAGCAATATAAGCAGGGCCACATCCCGGGCGCCCTCTTCGCGCACCTCGACCGCGACCTCTCGGCGCGAAAGACCGGCAAGAACGGCCGCCACCCCCTGCCCGAGCCGCAGGACTTCGAGAAATGGCTCGAGAAGACCGGCCTCGCGCCGAAGGACCAGGCGGTGTGCTACGACGCCGGGCCCGGCGCGATGGCGGCGCGCCTGTGGTGGATGCTGCGCTGGATCGGGCACGAAAAAGTCGCGGTGCTCGACGGCGGCTTCGCCAAGTGGACCAGGGAAGGCCGGCCGGTCAGCATCGACGTGCCGCTCTTCACGCCTCTCAACTACCCGATCAAGCTGCAGAAAGACTTTGCCGCCGATGTGCGCGCCGTCGAGAAAACCAAGTCCCTCCTGCTCGATGCGCGCGCCCCGGCGCGCTACCGGGGCGAGCAGGAGCCCATCGACCCGGTCGCCGGCCGCATTCCCGGCGCGAAGAACCGCTTCAACATGGACAACCTCACGCCCGAAGGGACCTTCAAGCCCGCGCCGGCTCTCAAGCAGGAGCTCGAGGCCGCCCTCCAGGGGCGCCAGCCCTCCGAGGTGATCCACTACTGCGGCTCCGGCGTCGCCGCCTGCCACAACCTCCTCGCCATGGAGGTCGCCGGCCTCAAGGGCGGCAAGCTCTACGCCGGCTCCTGGAGCGAGTGGAGCGCCGATCCCAAGCGGCCGCAGGAACGAGGGTAGTCGCAACCGCGAACGTTAGACTCTTCAATGATCGACCGCCAAGCCGTAGAAAAGATCGCCCAGATGCACGCCCAGGCAATGACCTCGGACCCGGTCACGCTCGAAATCCATTTGCTAAGTGGCGAGGTCTACTGCGTCAACAGACTCGCGGAAGTGTTCGACAAGTACGTCGTGGCGATCGTCTATCCGAAAGATGCCCTTTCCCAAGAAAAGTTAGAGGAAGCAGTGCCACGTAACGATAAAGGACAACTCGTTTTCGATCGAGCGATCATTCCTTATGAATCTGTTTCCTACATCCTCATCACGGCTAGCGAAGGTGAAGGTCCATGGAAGATCGGCTTCTGACCATGAGCGTGGCGCGCCGTGCCTGCCTGTTATTCTGCGGTTCCGTGCTGACCCGGAAATAGGGGGTAGCTCACGATGAAATCGCTCGCTCATCTGCTGAACGGGTCCGCGATCGCCATACTCTCTGGCTGCGGCCCCTTTGTCCCGATACAAACTGCCGAAACCGCTGGCCTTGAGGCCACTGAGCGTGCCGCGAAGGTATCGCTTGTGAGCGCGGAGCAGGCGGCAACAATGCAGGCACTTGGCGAAGTCACGGGATACTCTTGCAAGAGCATGCTCTGGGATCCCGCAGCTACAGCCGAGGCCGCGACGTTTCAGGTGAAACTTGCGGCCGCGCAGCGCGGCGGGACGGCAATTACCTCCCTTTCCTGCACGGAGGGTAGCGCGTCATTGATCAAGAACTGCTGGCAATCCTTCACTTGCAAGGCGGTCGCGGTCAAATAAATGCACGCTCGTGTCCCAAGTTATTTCAACGGCGGTTCGGCATTTCCCGGCAGCGGCAAGCCCGCCGTGTTTAGCACCATCGCCATCAGCGTGTAGTAGCCGTTCAGTGCGATGAGCTCGAGCACGCCGTCGAGGCCGAAGCGCTGCTCGATTGCGGCGAAAACCGCATCCCCTGCCCGCCCGGTCGCGTGCACTTCGCGGCAGAACCCCAGAACCGCCCTTTCCTCCGCCGACATTCCCGTCGGTTCTCTGCCATCCCGGATCGCCTCCACCACTCCGGTGGACAGGCCGGCCTCGAGCGCGAGCCTGGAGTGCATCACCCACTCGTGCTGGCAGGTCCAGCGCCGCGCGGTGACGAGGACCGCGAGCTCCTTCAGCTTGGGCGGCAGCTTGCCCTCCCAGCGCAGGTGCTCGCCGAGCTTCTGCAGCCGGCGCGCGAGCTCGGGGTTGTGGAGGAGCGCGATGAAGGGGCCGCGCACCTCGCCGCGCGGGCCGGCGGTGATCTCGGCCGCGACTTCCCGCTGTTTTGAAGTCATGGCTTCGTCGGTCAACCGAGGAAAACGCGGTCCCTGTGTCATCCTTGCCCCATGATGGCGGACGCAATCCTCGTCGTCCACTTCCTGATCGTGCTGTTCATCGTCGGGGGGCTCGTCGCAGTGTGGATCGGCGCGGCGGCGGGCTGGGCCTGGGTGCGCAACCCCTGGTTCCGCTGGCTGCACCTGGGCGCGATCGTGTTCGTCGCGGCCGAGGCGCTGCTCGGCGTGATGTGCCCGCTCACCGTGTGGGAGGACATGCTGCGCGGGGGCGTGCGGGCCGAGTCCTTCATCGGCCGCTGGGTGCGCTACTTCCTCTTCTACCAGGCGCCGGAATGGGTGTTCACGGCGCTGTATGTCGCCTGGACGCTCGCCAGCCTCGCCACTATGCGGCTGGTGCCCCCAAGGCGCCGCCGGGCGGCGATTTGACCCTGATTGCTCGAACGAGTAGCGTTCGCTTGGCTCCACTGTTTCAGGAAGAAGAATAATGCTGACAACTTGGGTGCTCAACACGGTCGGACTCTTCGCTACTACCGTCGGCGCCCTCTTGATATTCCTGTACCTGTGGAGATCTCCGCGCTTTGCGGAACACTGGCTTTCGCCGGAGGGGAAGCAAGCCTACGCCAAACACAGACGCCTGCTGATCGTTGGCGTTGGTCTCCTCGCTGCCTGGCTGGTACTCCAGTACTTGGCGATCATCGTCCAGTAGGCAAGACGAAAATTTGGCTCTACCCCTTCTTACGCCGGCGACATTACGGCTCGTTCCGCCCAGGAAAAGAGCTGCCTGAAGACCTCCTCGCGGATCTCGGGGCGCGACAGCGTCAGGTCGTGCATCGCGCCGGGGAACGCGAGCACCGTGACGTCGGGCCCGAGCGTGCGCGACCAGCGCGCGATGTGCTTCCAGTCGAGCACGGTGTCGGCCTGGTCCGAATGCATGGCGAGTATCGGCACGCGAAGGTCGAGGCCCTTGTGCACCCTGGCGTGGGCATCCGAGATCGCGCCGAGCCAGCCGTAGTACACCGGGAAGCCGTGCACCGGCTTGAGGGCGGTGTCGAACTCCCAGCCCTGGTCGAGCAGCGACTGCGTGTAGTCGGGCAGCACGCCCTTCGGGTCGTTGAAGAACGGGAAGAAGCGCCCGGCCGCCGCCGCGAGGTGGAGCTGCGTGCGCCGCCAGTCGGGCATGCGCCAGTCGAAGAACGGGCTGTTCAGCCACAGCGCCTGGACGCGCTCGCGGTGCGGGCCTTCGTGGGCGTACAGCGCGGCGAAGAGGCCGCCGGTCGAGTGCCCGGCGAGAATCACCGGCTCGCCGATCGCGTCGATCGAGCGCGTGATGTCCGGGTAGTACTCGGCGACGCTCTTGCAGAAGTTGGGATGCTGGTGCGGCCTGAGCGACCTGCCGTGCTTGCGCAGGTCGACGGCATAGAAGGCGTAGCCCTCCATCGCGAAGCGCCCGGCGACGTGGCGCTGGAAGAAGTAGTCCATGAAGCCGTGCACCCATAGCACCGCGCCGCGCGGCGCCTCGCCCCCGGGCAGGCGCACGAGGGTCGCGAGCACCCGGCCGTCGTAGTCGTCCGGGAACTCGAGCTCGAGTGCTTCGAACCCGGGCAGGAGCGGGTCAGGCTGCCAGGCCTTCATGCCGCGAGAGTGCCCAATGTACGTGCTCCCTGACAAGCGCGGAGGGATGGTCCGCCCGGGCCCGCAGGGCGGAAACCACGTGTAACGAGGTCGGCGCATTGCCCAGCCCGACCGCGAGGTTGCGCAGCCAGCGCTCGTAGCCGATGCGCCGGATCGGCGAGCCGCGCAGGCGCTCGCCGAACTCGGCCTCGGTCCATGCGAACAACTCGACCAGGGTGGACCGGTCCAGTCCATTACGCACCTGGAAATCCTTTTCCCCGGAGACCTGGGCGAAGCGATTCCATGGACAAACAAGCTGACAATCGTCGCAGCCGTAGACCCGGTTGCCGATCAGCGGCCGCAGCTCCTCCGGGATCGCGCTCTTGTGCTCGATGGTGAGGTAGGAGATGCAGCGCCGCGCGTCGAGCTGGTAGGGCCCGCGGATCGCCCGGGTGGGGCAAACCTCGATGCAGCGCTCGCAGGTGCCGCAATAGTTTTTTTGAGGAGAATCGACTTCCAGGGGCACATCACAATAGATTTCCCCCAGAAAGAACCACGAGCCGGCGTCACGGTCGAGGAGCAGCGTGTGCTTGCCGCGCCAGCCGATGCCGGCGCGCGCGGCGAGCTCCACCTCCATCACCGGCGCCGAGTCGGTGAACACGCGGTAGCCGAACTCGCCGACCGCGTCCCCGATCCGGTCGCAGAGCTTCTGCAGCCGGTCGCGCAGCACCTTGTGGTAGTCGCGCCCCCTGGCGTAGCGGGCGATGTTTGCCTTCTCGGGATCGGTCGGGATTCCCTGCGGCGCGTCGTTCAGGTAATCCATCCGGCAGCTAATTACCCGCAGCGTGCCGGGCTTGAGCTCGGCCGGGCGCGCGCGGAGCGCGCCGTGGCGCGCCATATACTCCATCTCGCCATGCCACCCCTGCGCCAGCCACTCGAGCAGCCGCGGCTCGGCCGCCGAAAGGTCGGCGTCGGCGATCCCCACCGCCTGGAACCCGAGCTCCCGGCCCCAGCGCTTGATGCTCTCGCTTAAGTTGCCCGACGCCGCGTCAACCTTGCGCCTCGGCGAAGCGTTGGCGGCTGGAGTGGCGCCGGGAAGGGTGCTCTTCATCTCGGGGGACCTGGGAGCGGGCAAGACTACGCTCGTCAGGGGCCTGCTGCGGGGGCTGGGCCATGCCGGACCGGCCAAGAGCCCGAGCTATGCCCTGGTTGAACCTTATGAGCTTTCGAGATTACACTTATATCACTTTGATTTCTTTCGCTTCAATGATCGCTCGGAATGGCTGAATTCCGGCTTCCGGGAGCACTTCAACCCGGACTCGGTCTGCGTGGTCGAGTGGCCGGAGAAAGCCGGGGACCTGCTTTCGCCCCCGGACCTGCAGATCACCCTGGAATTCGACGGCGAGGGCCGGCGCGCGCGCCTGGAGCCGCGCTCGGACGCAGGGGTTTCCTGGCTCTCTGCCTCGCAGTCGCTGCTTTCCTCCCTGCAGCCCCGGTAGACGCGCAAGTCCTCTCCACCCGCATCTGGCCGGCGCGCGACTACACGCGCCTGACGCTCGAGTCGAAGGAGAAGCTCGAGTACACGATCTTCAGCGTGAAGGACCCCGAGCGCCTGGTGCTCGACCTGCAGATCAACGAGCTGCCCCCGGCGCTCGCCGAGCTCGACGGCAAGGTCACCGCCGAGGACCCGTACATCCAGGGCCTGCGCGTCGCGCGCAACCGCCCCGGGGTCGTGCGCCTGGTGCTCGACCTCAAGGCCGAGGTCAGGCCGCAGATCTTCACCCTCGCGCCGATCGCCGAGTACGGCTACCGGCTGGTGCTCGATATCCATCCGCTCGTGCCGGTCGATCCCCTTCTGGCATTGCTCCAGGAGTCCGAGAAAAGGCGGCCGGCCCAGAAATCCGGCGCCGCCCGGCTCGCCACCATCGTCATCGACCCGGGGCACGGCGGCGAGGACCCGGGCGCGCTCGGCCGGCGCGGCACGCGCGAGAAGGACATCAACCTCACCATGGCGAAGCGCCTGAAGTCGCTGATCGACGCCGAGCCGAACATGCGCGCCCTCCTCACCCGCGACGGCGACTACTACCTTTCGCTGGGCGCGCGCGTCGAGAAGGCCCGCGCGGTCAAGGCCGACCTCTTCGTCTCGATCCACGCCGACGCCTTCATCCGCCCGAACGTGCGCGGCTCTTCCGTGTTCGCGCTTTCCGAAAAGCGCGCCACCTCCGAGGCCGCGCGCTGGCTCGCCAACCAGGAAAACGAAGCCGACCTGATCGGCGGCGTGAGCCTCGAGGGCAAGGACAAATACCTCGCCCAGACCCTCCTCGACCTCTCCCAGACCGCGACCATCGGCCAGAGCCTTCGCGCCGGCAACCTAGTGCTCAAGCGCCTCGGCGGCGTCAATTCCCTGCACAAAACCTACGTCGAGCAGGCGAGCTTTGCCGTCCTCAAGGCCCCCGACGTCCCCTCGATCCTGGTGGAGACCGCCTTCATCTCCAACCCGCAGGAAGAAAAGCGCCTGAACGACGAGAAGTACCAGGACAAGCTCGCCCGCGCGATCCTCGAAGGCATCCGGGAGTACATCGCCAAGCACCCCCCGCGCCCGCTCGGGCCAGTCACCGCCGTGCCGTTGTCCGTCGCCTTGCGCGATTAGAGGCAACCGCCGAATCGAGGCTGCAAAAGAAGATCAACGTCAAAAGCGAGCTGCGAGGCAAGGATTCCCGCTCTCCGGTCTCGGCGATGGTGAAATCGAGGGGGTCCAGATTCAATATGCTGCCCGTCGCGCTGCCACCGCTGGTGAGTTGGATGAAGTCTTCGGCTTGATATGGCCGCTTCTTGAAGTGGACGTAGGCAATCTTCTCCCGTGGGAATACCAGCGGCCTAGGCAAGACATCTGTCTGAATCGATATCCTTCGAACATGGGCCGTGCCGGTGAACGCGATGTGGTTTCTATTCAGAGCGACGAAATCACAGTCATTGCGCCTCTGCCTCGTCTTCTTCATGTCGCACTCTCCCGTTAGTAACTCGATTACACACGATCCGGGGTCGAAGTGAAAGAACTGGAAAATCGGATAAATCTGCGCGCCTAAAGCGGCGGTGAAACGCGAGCCTGGCGGCGGGAGCGCAGCCAGGCGAAGAAGCCGGGCGAGACTGAAATCGCGACGATGATGAGGATGACGACGGTGAGGTTGTTCTTGACGATCGGCTGGTTGCCGAACCAGTAGCCGAGAAGGCAGAGCGAGACGACCCAGACGAAGGCGCCGATCACGCAGAACGCGAGGTAGCGGAAATACGGCATGGTGCCGACGCCGGCGACGAAGGGGACGTAGGTGCGCACGATCGGGACGAAGCGCGCGAGGATGATGGTCTTGCCGCCGTGGCGCTCATAGAAGGCGTGGGCGCGCGCAAGGTGGGCGGGGTTGAACCAGCGCGAGCGCTCGAAGTGGAACACCTTGGGGCCGATCCAGCGGCCGATCCAGTAGTTGCAGTTGTCGCCGCAGAGCGCCGCGGCGATCAGGATCGCCATGACGGCGGCGATGTTCATGTCGCCCGCGGCGGCGATGGCGCCGGTGACGAAAAGCAGCGAGTCGCCGGGAAGAAACGGCGTGACGACAAGCCCGGTTTCGCAGAACACGATCACGAACAGCAGGGCGTAGACCCAGACGCCGTGCTCGGCGACGAAGCTGGCGAGGTGCACGTCGAGATGCACCACGAGGTCCCAGAACCACGCCAGCAGCTCCATGGCCCGATTCTATATACTCGACGCGTGGCCGCCATCCGCGTCCTGCCCCAGCTTCTCGTGAGCCAGATCGCGGCGGGCGAAGTGGTCGAGCGCCCGGCCTCGGTGCTGAAGGAGCTGCTCGAGAACAGCGTCGACGCCGGCGCGCAGGCGATCACCGTGGTGCTCGAGGAAGGCGGCATCAAGCGCGTGCAGGTCGAGGACGACGGCGCTGGCATCGCGCGGGCGGAGCTGCCGCTCGCGCTCGCGCGCCACGCCACGAGCAAGATCGCGAGCCTCGAGGACCTCGAGGGCGTGGCGACGATGGGGTTCCGCGGCGAGGCCCTCGCCTCGATCGCGTCGGTGTCGCGCCTCTCGATCGCGAGCCGCACGCGCGAGGCGGCGCACGGCGCGGCGATCTCGGCCGAGGGCGCGCAGCTCGGCGAGCTGCAGCCGGCGGCGCGCGCGCAGGGCACGACGGTCGCGGTGTCGGACCTCTACTTCAACACGCCGGCGCGGCGCAAGTTCCTGCGCACCGAGGCCACCGAGTTCGGCCATTGCGACGAGGTCTTCAGGCGCGTCGCGCTGGCGCGCTCGGAAATCGCTTTCATGCTCAAGCACAACGGCCGGGTGAACCAGGTGCTGAAGAGCCAGACGCACGCCGAGCGGGTCGCCGCCTTGCTCGGAGACCAGTTTCAGAACATCCCGGTTGAAACGGATTCGGGCACGCTGCGGCTTTTCGGATTCGCCGGCACGCCCCAAACCCCCGGCGGGCAATACTTCTTCGTCAACGGCCGCTTCGTGCGCGATCGCTTGCTGTCGCACGCCGCCCGCGAGGCGTATTCGGAGCTGCTGCACGGCGAGCGCCAGCCGGCGTACGTGCTGTTCCTGGAGATCGATCCGCGCGGCGTCGACGTCAACGTGCACCCGGCGAAGACCGAGGTGCGCTTCCGCGATCCGCGCGCTGTGCACCAGTTCGTGTTCCATGCATTGCAGCGCGCGTTGTCGCCGAGCGCGGCCGAGGCGCCCGTGGCGTATGCGGCGGTGGGGATGGGCAAACCGATCCAGTCCTCGTTTGGTCTCGCGCAGCCGGTCGCGGCCTATGAGGCATTCGTGAGGTCGGCGGCATTACCAGCAAGCGAGAAAGCGCCCCCGCTGGGGTACGCGCTGGGGCAGCTCCACGGCGTGTACATCCTGGCGCAGAACGAGGCCGGGCTGGTGCTCGTAGACATGCATGCGGCGCACGAGCGCATCGTGATGGAGAAGCTGAAGGCCAACCTCGACGCCGGCGCGGTGCAGCGCCAGAGCTTGCTGGTGCCGGCGGTGTTCCAGGCGGAAGCGCTCGACGTCGCGACCGCCGAGGAGAACCGCGAGGCGCTCGAGCGCCTGGGGCTCGAGCTCACGGTGTCGGGCCCGAACGAGCTCGCGGTGCGCGCGGCGCCGGCGCCGCTCGCCGGCGGCGACATCGTGGGGCTGGCGCGCGGCGTCCTCAAGGAGATCCGCGAGTACGGCGCGAGCCAGGTGCTCTCCTCGCGCCAGAACGAGCTCCTCGCCACCATGGCCTGCCACGCCGCGGTGCGCGCGCACCGCGCGCTCAGCCCGACGGAGATGAACGCGCTGCTACGCGAGATGGAGGAGACCGAGCGCTCGGGGAGCTGCAACCACGGCCGGCCGACCTGGTACCAGCTCACGCTTCAGGATTTGGATAGGTTATTTCTCCGGGGAAGGTAGAAATGCCTTCCCCTCAAAAAATCCTCGTAGTCACCGGCGGCGGACGGGGGATCGGCGCAGCCACGGCGTTGCTGGCAGCGCAGCGCGGCTATGCCGTGTGCGTCAATTACCTGAGGAACGGAGAGGCGGCCGAGAAGCTGGCTCGCCACATTGGGGAGACAGCGATCGCGGTGCAGGCCGATGTCGCCAGCGAAGCGGACGTGGTGCGGCTCTTCAAGACCGTGGACGACAAGCTGGGGCGCGTGAGCGCGCTGGTCAACAACGCCGGCATCGTCGACCTGCGCTCGCGCGTCGAGAACATGTCCGCCGAGCGCATCCAGCGCATGCTCGCGGTCAACGTCACCGGCAGCTTCCTGTGCGCGCGCGAGGCGATCAAGCGCATGTCGACGCGCAACGGCGGCAAGGGCGGCGCGATCGTCAACGTCTCCTCGGTCGCCGCGCGCCTCGGCGGGCCGGGAGACTACGTCGACTACGCCGCCTCCAAGGGCGCGATCGACACTTTCACCGTCGGCCTTGCGAAGGAAGTCGGCCCGGAAGGCATCCGCGTCAACGCAGTACGCCCGGGGGTGATCCGCACCGAGATCCACGCGACGAGCGGCGACCCGGGGCGCGTGGACCGCATCGCGGCCTCGACGCCGCTCGCGCGGGCCGGCGAGGCCGAGGAGATCGCGCGCAGCATCGTCTGGCTGCTCTCCGACGAAGCCTCCTACATCACGGGCGCGCTGCTCGACATCGCCGGCGGGCGCTAGCCTTGGCGCGCACCGCCTATGCGCTCCTCGGCCCCACCGCGAGCGGCAAGTCCGCGCTCGCCGTCAAGCTGGCGGAGAAGCTGCCGGTCGAGATCGTGTCGCTCGATTCCGCGCTGGTGTACCGCGGCATGGACATCGGCACCGCCAAGCCCGGCGCCGCGCTGCGCGCGCGCGTGCCGCACCACCTGATCGACATCGTCGATCCCGACCAGAGCTACTCGGCGGGCAGGTGGCGGCAGGAAGCGATTTCCAAGGTGGAAGACATCCTTGCCAGAAAACAGATCCCGCTCCTCGTCGGCGGAACGATGCTCTATTACCGCGCGCTGGTCGCGGGGCTGGATGCGCTGCCGCAGGCCGACGCCCGGGTGCGCGCCGCGATCGACGCCCAGGCCGCGGCCCGCGGCTGGCCCGCGCTGCACGCCGAGCTCGGAAGCGTCGATCCGCAGGCGGCGAGCCGCATCGCGCCGAGCGACGCGCAGCGCATCCAGCGCGCGCTCGAGGTGTGGAAGCTCACCGGCAGGCCGCTTTCGGCGCTGCAGGGCGCGGCGCCGCCCGACCTGCCGTTCGCGGTGAAGGCGCTTGCCGTGGTTCCGGACCGAGACCTCCTGAAAAGGAGAATCGAAATCCGTTTCGACGCGATGCTGCGTCTCGGGCTGATCGACGAGGTGAAGAGCCTCAAGAAGAAATACCGCCTGAACGCAAGCCTGCCGAGCATGCGCGCGGTGGGCTACCGCCAGGTCTGGGAGCACCTCGAAGGGCGCTATGGCAGGGAACAGCTCAGGGAAAGAGCCGTGGCGGCTACGCGTCAACTCGCAAAGAGGCAGCTCACCTGGCTGCGCAGCTTCGAGGGCGTCGAGCGCATCGAACCCACTAGAATCGCGAGTCTCATTCAGGAGCTTTCATGGAAATCGGCATCGTAGGCCTGGGCAGGATGGGCGCCGGCATGGCGCGGCGCCTCGCGCGCGGCGGGGCGCGCGTGGTCTGTTACGACCAGGCCGAGGCGGCGCAGAAAGCGCTCAACGGACAGAAGAACATCGACTGCGTGGAGAACCTCGCGGCGCTGTGCGCGCGCCTCGCCGGCGAGCGCGTCATCGTGCTGTCGCTGCCGGCGGGCGCGCCGGTCGAGGACACGATCCGCGACCTGCAACCGCTCTGCTCGGCGGGCGACACCGTGGTCGACTGCGGCAACAGCTACTACCGCGACTCCAAGCGTCGCGCGCTCGCCCTGTCGCAGCAGGGGCTGCGCTTCGTCGACGCGGGAGTCTCGGGCGGGATCCACGGCCTCGAGCACGGCTACTGCCTGATGCTCGGCGGCACGTCGAAGTCGATCGAGATCTTCGAGCCGTTCGCGCGGCTGCTCGCGCCCGCGCCCGAGCGCGGCTGGCTGCACTGCGGGCCGAGCGGCGCCGGCCACTACGCCAAGATGATCCACAACGGCATCGAGTACGGCATGATGCAGGCGCTCGCCGAGGGCTTCGCGCTGCTCGCGGCGCGCACCGAGCTCGACATCGACGTGGCGCGGCTCGCGGAGACCTGGCGCCACGGCAGCGTGGTGCGATCCTGGCTACTCGATTTGTGTGTTGAAATTTTAGGAAACGAAACCCTTGACGAGATCGCGCCGGTGGTGGCCGACACCGGCGAAGGCCGCTGGACCGCGCTCGAGGCGATCGAGCTCGGCGTGCCGGCGCCGGCGATCACCGTCGCGCTGATGAACCGCTTCTCCAGCCAGGGGCGCTCGGACTACGGGCGGCGCCTGCTCGCGATGATGCGCAATAGCTTCGGCGGCCACGCCACGCAGAAAACCCCGCCGGAATGATCGTGCTGGTGATGGGCGTCGCGGGCGTCGGCAAGACGACGATCGGCGAAGCCCTCGCGCGCGCGCTCGGCTGGCGCTTCATCGACGCCGACGACTACCACCCCCCGCAGAACGTCGCCAAGATGAAGGCCGGCATCGCGCTTCAGGACGAGGATCGCTGGCCATGGCTAAGTCGTTTAAATAAAGAGCTCAAACAGTCTGACGATGCTGTGCTTGCCTGCTCGGCCCTCAAAGAAAGCTACCGCCAGCGGCTGGCGCAGGGCATCAAGGACTTCGCCGTGGTCTATCTCCACGGCGCCGCGGAGCTGATCCGCGCGCGCATGGCGGGGCGCAAGCACTTCATGCCGGCCGCGCTGCTCGAGAGCCAGCTCGCGGCGCTCGAGCCGCCGGCGCGCGCCATCGCGGTCGACGTCGCCGCCGACCCTCTAGACTGCGTCGCCCAGGTCCTGGCGCAGCTCGAGAAGTAGATCGAGCTGCGCCGCGCGCATCACGGCGGCGGCCGCGGTATGCACCTCGAGCTTGCGGTAGCTGTTCTTGACGTGGCTGGTCACGGTGTGCACCGAGATGCCGAGCCGTTCGCCGATCGCCGCGTAGCTGCAGCCCTGCGCCAGCAGGGCGATGACGTCGATTTCCCGCGTGGTCAACATGGCTAGTTGCCGATGTGCACTTTGTATTTGGCGCCGTTCGAGAACATGCAGGTGCCGGCGCCCTGCAGCGCGGTGTGCATCTGGTACTCGCAGCTCATGAACGAGCCGCTCGCGCCGTAGGCGCTGGCGATGCCCTTGCGCTGGTCGCCCGAGACGCGCGTCGCCTCGCCGGTGAGCAGCTCGCCGCCGTACTGGAGCTGGAAGCGGCCCTTGCCGGTCATCATGTTGGTCACCGTGCCGGACACCATTCCGGTCTGGGCGGCGACGTCGTTGTCCGGGTAGAGGCGCGCGTGCAGCACCCGCGGCATCGCGGGCTGCGCCGGCTGCGCCTGCGGCGGAAGCGGCTGGCCGGGAATCGGCGCCGGGTAGGTAGGGATGTAGACCGAGTAGTTGCCGTCGGGCCCGACCGGGACGACGTAGCAGCCGGACAAGGCAAGCGCCTGGAAGCTTGCTGCGAGAAGCGGCTTGATTCGCATGTGCTCGTTCCTCCTGAAGTCCAGGGCCCCCGCCCTGGCGCCACGAGCATCGCGAACCGGCGCAGCCGGATCGATTACGGATTAGTTACCGATGGCTTAAAGGTTTCCTGCCGTGCCGCAAGTGGGTCAATCTCAAGGCATTTTTCGTACAGCGCGCGCGCCCGGTCGTCCTCGCCGCGCTCCTGCCAGTGGCGGCAGACGCGCGCCAGCACCCGCGAGAAGCGGCCGCGCAGGCGCTCGCGCGCCTGGATCATCCAGGAGGCATCGGCGTCGTCGGCCATGAAGCTGCCGCGGTAGAGCGTCAGCACGCGATCGACGAGCTTCTCGATCTGGGGGGATTCGACGGCGCCTTCGAGGTCGGTCGCCAGCTGCTCGAACGCCCAGGTGTCGAGCCAGAAGTAGCGCCGGTCGAGCGACAGGCGCCCTTCGTGCAGCGTCACCGCGCGGTCCTCGCCGAGGAGCTTGCGCAGCCGGTGCAGCGTGCTGGTGAACGAGCGGTGCGCGGAGTCGCCGTCGATGCGCGGCCAGAGAGCGTCGGTGACGCGGCTCTCGCTCACCTGGTCGCCGCCGTAGGCGATGAGGAGCTTGAGCAGCTCGAGCGGCCGCTTCTTGGCCTTCGCGTGGCCTGAATTCAGGGGTTCCTCGTGCCGAAACACGCGGAAGCCGCCGAAGGTCTGCACGCGGTAGGTCCAGGGCCAGCCCTCGACGCCGAGCGGCGGCTGCTCGGGCACCAGGCCGCGGCGCTTGATGAGGCTGCGCGCGTAGTCGGGCTCGATCCCGGCCTCGAGCGCGTGCGCGATGGTGCGCGCGACCGCCGCCGGCCGCCACCACAGGAAATGCGAGTAGCCGTACTCGCGCCCGAGCTCGAGCCCGCGGCGCAGCGCGGCGAGGCCGGTGCGCTGGCGGCCGTGCGCGAGCGCCATCTGCGCGAAGCCGACCAGGCAGGTGAACTCGAGGTGGCGGTTGTCGATGCCGCGCGCGATGTCGCGCAGCGTCTGCAGGTGGGCGATGCATTTGCGCTCGTCGCCGCAGTCGGCGAGGATCTCGGCGAGCGCGAGCCGGCACAGCACCTCGTACAGCGGGCAGCCGACCTCGATCGCCATCCTGAGCGCGGCCTTCCCTTTCTGCAGCGCGCCCATCAGGTCCTTGCGCAGCATCGCTTCCCAGGCCTGGAAGTAATGGTAGATGCACAGGTTGAAGCGCCCCGCGTGCGGCTGCAGCGGCTCGAGCTGCCTCGACAGCGTGGCGGCGAGCTCGAGGTTGCCGGCGCCGAGCGCGCCGCCGTAGCCCCAGACCAGGAGCTGGAAAGTCCAGGTGCGCACGCCCGTCGCCTGCACGATCTCGATGCCCTCGCGCATCGCCTTCTCGCAGGCCGCGCCGTCCGCGGTGAGCATGGCGTACATCGTCTCGATGTTCTTGAGGGTAGTGAGCGAGAACGGCGTGACGCCGGGCGCGGCCGCGGCCTGGCGCATCGCGCCGATGAGGTCGGCGGCGCGCGAGAACAGGCCCGTCCACATCACGGTGAGCGCGGCGAGCAGGCCGACGAACATCCTGAGATTCACGTCGGGCTGGCCCGCCGAGGCGGCGTGCGCGCGCTCGATCCACTGCTTGATGTCGCGCCGCTGCGGCTGGCGCAGCGTGAGCGAGATGAACATGCTGCAGGCGACGCGCGCCTCCGCCTCCGCGGAGGGCAGGCGCGTGCCGCTCTTCTCGGCCGCGTCCAGCACCGCGATCCAGCGATCGAGCAGCGAGCAGTCGTCGAGCTCGTAGAGGATCGCGAACATGGCGCCCGAGGCGGCGAGCACCATGCCGGCGCCGTCGGCGCGCGCGCGGAACAGCTCGAACGCCTTCTCGTAGAGGATGCGGCCTTCGCGCGGCGTGAGCTCGGCCTGGCTCGCCGCCGCCCAGTAGATGGTCCAGGGCTGCCTCGCCTGCACTTCGGCGGGCAGCTCCTCGACCCAGCGCGCGATGGTCTCGCCGCGTCCCTGCTTCACCAGGGCCGCGGCGTGCGTCTCGACCAGGCGCGCCATCTCGCCCCAGTCGTGGCACTCGCGGTACAGCGCGACCGCGTCCTCGATCCTGCCCGCCTGCTCCATCTGCGCTGCCGAGCGCTGCTGCAGCTCGCGCTTGCGCTCCTTGCCGAGGGTGTCGGCGGCGCGCGCCTGCAGGAAGTCGCGCAGCATCGGGTGGTACTGGTATACGGGTTCGGGCTGCGTGTCGCGCACGCTGACGAAGTAGTTATTGCGTGTCAGGCTGGCGAGCAGCTCGTCGGTGCCGGGATCGCCGCTCAGCTCGCGCGCGATGCGGGTGGTCATTTCGGGCAGGTAGGCGGTATGCAGCAGGAACTGCTGCACGCGCACGTCCGCCTTGTCGAAAATCTCGCCCGCGAAGTAGTCGAACACCAGCTGGGGCGTCGACAGCCCGGGCGGCTCGGCAATCGCGCCCGACACCTTGGCCTGCGCCAGCATCAGCACCAGGCCCGCCGCCCAGCCTTGAGTACGCGCGTATAGCGCATCGACCGCGTCGGCGCCGAGCGCCGGCTGCCGCCGGGCGACGATCGAGCCCGTTTCCTCGCGCGTCAGGCGCAGGTCTTCCCCGCCGATGAGCGACAGCGCCTGGTTGGCGCGCAGGCGCGTGAGGCTCGGCGGCGGATCGCCGCGGCTCACGATCAGCACGCGCCCGCCCGGCGGCAGCGCCTCCAGCGCGACGCGCATCACCTCGTGCAGCTGCGAGGACGCCGGCACCACGTCGTAGCCGTCGAACACCACCGCGAACGGCGCCTTGAGCTGGCCGAACAGGCGCTCGAAATAGCGCCGCGTGAATACCCGCAGCCCCGCCTGGTACTCCGGCGTGAGCAGCGGCAGCTCGTCGCGGCTCCCCTCGAGAGCGCCGGCGGCGAGCCCCAGGTAGTAGAAGAAGGTCGCGACGTCGGCGTCGCCCTCGTCGAGCTGGTACCAGAGGTACTGGACCGCGGCCTGGTCGAGCCAGCTCGCGGCGAGCGTGGTCTTGCCGCAGCCCGGCGGCCCGGTGACCCAGGCCACGGCTGCCTTGCCGCCGAGAAGCCCGAACAGGCGCTTGCGCGGCAGCACGCCCGAAACGTTGGGCCGCGTCGTCTTGCCCAGCGAGGCCTTGCGCACCTTCAATTCATTCTCCCCTCACCGCCCCATCGCGCCGCGGGTCGGCGCCTCCGCGCCAGCCGCCCGGCACGCGCTCGATGCCGTGCAGGCCGCTCTGCAACGGGATTCTATCGGTTTGATGACCGCGCTCCGCCAGCGAGGGAGCGAGCCCTTCGTAACGGCTCCCCTGCTCTATCAGAGTCGGGCCGTTGCGCGAGCCGAAATTGGGCAGCTCGATCGCCGCCTGGATGTCGAGGCCCCAGTCGAGCGTGCCGACGAGCGCCTTGGCGACGTAGTTGATGATCATCGAGCCGCCGGGCGAGCCCACCACGAGGACGGGCTCGCCTCCCCTGAAAACGATCGCCGGGGCCATGCTGCTCCGCGGCCGCTTCCCGGCGGCGACCTGGTTCGGCCCGCCGGGCGCGAAATCGAAATCGGTGAGCTGGTTGTTGAGCAGGAAGCCGCGCACCATGATGCGGCTGCCGAACGCGGCCTCGATCGTGGTCGTCATGGAAACGATGTCGCCGCGCGCGTCGACGATCGAGAAGTGGCTGGTCCCCGCCTCCGCGTCCCCGGGCGGCGCAATCGCCATCGCCTTGTCCGAAATGAGTTTCGCCCGTCGATCGAGATAAGACGTTCCCAACAAACCTCTTACGGGAACCGGCACGAAGTCCGGGTCGCCGAGGTAGCGGGCGCGGTCGGCGTAGGCGAGCTTGCCGGCCTCGGCGAAGTAGTGCAGCGCGTCGGCCGATTGCGGCGGCGCGCGCGCAAAGCGCGTCCGCTCCAGCAGCCCGAGGATCTGCAGCACCGCGACCCCGCCCGAGCTCGGCGGCCCCATGGAGCAGATGCGCCACCCTCGGTACGGGCCGCACACCGGCTCGCGCTCGAGCGCGCCGTAGGCGCGCAGGTCGTCTTCCGTCAGGTCCCCGGGCTTCGCGTGCGCGCGCACCGCGGCGACCATGTCTCTCGCGATCTCACCCTCGTAGAACACCCGCGCCCCGCCGCTCGCGATCGTGCGCAGGGTGTCGGCGTACTCGCGGTTCACCACGCGCGGCTGCGCGTAGTAGCGGCTTAGCTCCGGCGCCCGCTCGAGCGCCGCGCGGAACTTCGCCGAGGGCTCGAAGCCTGCCTCGGCGATGCGGATCGCGGCGTCGAACAGCCCGCTCCACGCGAGCCGTCCGTGGCGCTGGTGCGCCACCTCGAGCATGCGCACCACGCCGGGCACGCCGACCGAGCGGCCGCCCACGGCAGCCTCCAGAAACGCCATCGGCTTTCCATCTTTCAGAAATCGATCGGGCTTGGCCGCTGCGGGCGCGGTCTCGCGGCCGTCGTAGCTCCTAAGCCGTTTCTCTGATTCGGACCAGTGCAACAGGAACGCGCCGCCGCCGATGCCCGAGGACTCGGGCTCGACCAGCCCGAGCACCACCTGCACCGCGACCGCCGCATCCAGCGCCGAGCCGCCGCGCTTCAGCACCTCCGCGCCCGCCTCGGCCGCGAGCGGGTGCGCCGCCGCCACCATGAAGCGCTTGGCGACGAGCGCTTCGCTTGCCTGCGCCGCGCCAAGGGTGAGCCAGCACAGGAGCAGAACCCGCTTCATTGCACCCTGTAGAAGTACAGCTCCTCGCCGGTTTCGAGCTGTGGGTCCTTGTAGGCGCTCTTGACCCAGCGCTTGAGCTGGGGGACGTACCAGAAGGTGTTGCGCGCGGGGCCCGAATACTGCTGGTCAATGCGCCGGTAGCTGCCCTCGGCCTCTATCCTCAGCGCGCGGAACTTGCCCGCCGGAACCTCGACGTCTTCCCAGCCCACGATGCTGACCTTCCGCTCGTGCCGCACGTGGAACGCTCCGGCGCGGGGGCGCCGGATGTCCCACACGGCCGGATACTGCCGGCCGGGAGACAGCGGGAACTGGAACATGCCCTTCTCCACCTCGACCACGCCCTCGTCCGGCATGACGACCGCGTTCCACTCCGGGGTCCAGGTGGCGTCGGTTTCGCGCTGCCGGCCCTGCTGCTCGATTACGGCGTGGATCGCCCTCGCATCGACGAAGCTCACGCGGATCTCGTAGACGCGCGTGGGCGGCTTCATGCGCGGTCCGTGTGCCGGTAAACCCAGCGGTCGCCGACCTTGACGTCGGGCTTTGCGACCGGCGCCGGCTGCTGCTGCGCCAGCCCCCTCGCCGGGAGCAGCATGGCGAGACCGGCCGCGATGAACGTGCGCCTGCTCATCGGACCTTGAAGGCGACCAGCTCCTCTCCGCCGCGGTCGCGGAACGCGCCCTTGTTGGACAGGTGGGTCACGTCGTAAGTGTATTTCGCCCAGCGCTTGATCTCGGGCACGTACCAGAACGTTTCCTTCACCAGCCCCGAGTTCCGGTCGCGCTGGTAACGCCCATCCGACTCGACGCGCAGCGCGCGGAACCGGCCCGCCGGGACCGTGATTTCCTCCCAGGCCGCCACCTTGATGCTGCGCTGATGGCTACCGGTCTCGCCGAGCGCCGGGTGCCCGGTCTGCGGGGTATCGACCTGCCATTCCAGCCGGTATGCGGCGCCGACCTGCAGCGGAAACTGCAGCTCGCCCCTGGCGCGCGCGTTGATCCTCCCGGTCGGAGAAACCACGTCGTTCCATTCCGGCGTGAAAGTGGCGTCCGATTCGCGGCCGTCCTTGCCCGTGACCACGACGTGAATCGCGTTGCGCGCCGCGAAAGTCACGCGCATTTCGTAGGTTTCACCGGCGTTGTAGCTGCCCGGCAAGCGCCGGTAGGTCCAGCGATCCTCCGCTTTGACTTCGGGCTCAGGTACCGGCGCGTCGGTTTGCGCGGCACCGAGCACCGGCCATACGAGAAGCAATGCAATTGCAGCCGATCGCGTCATTGCAGGCTGAATGCGACCTGCTCCTCGAGGAAGTCTTCCACATTGCCCAGGTCGTTCGTGGCGTGACGCTCATACTTCACCCAACGTTTCACAGCCGGCACATACCAAAGTATGTCCTGCGCAACGCCCTTCCTCGGGTTGTCGAGCCTTTGATAGGCGCCGCGCCCTTCAACCCTCAACGCGCGGAATTTTCCTGCGGCAACAACCACGTCCTCCCAGCCGATGACCGTGGTCGTGACCTCATGCTTGATGCGCGCGGAAGGACCTTTGGCCGCCTGTGTTACTTCGTAGGCGCTGCGAAAGATAGTGCCAAGCCTCAGAGGGAAGGTGAGTGTGCCGCGGTGAGGAGAAAAGACATTGCCGCTGCCGTGCACCACGAGGTTCCATTCGGAAGTCCAGACGGAATCGTATTCCTTGCCCTTGGCCTGCACGCCCACGATACGGATGGCTTTCGCGTCGGCGAAGCTGACTTGCAGCACGTACCACAGGAAAAACAGAAGAACCAGAGGCTTCATCATGGATAACGATGCTCCACCAGCTCGGCGACGATGCGGTGCGCGGCTTCGTCGGGCGTCTTGCCCTCGCGCACCACCTTGACCACTTGCATGAAACGCGGCGCGTACCACAGCGTCTCGGCCGCCATGGCCTGCACCCTGCCGTCCTCGATGTAGGAGAGCACGGCTTCGATGCGCGCGACCCGGAAGATGTCCGACGGCGCCTTGGCGCTCGGGGGCGCAGGCAGATTCTCCCATTCCATGACCGCGCCTTCCCAGCGCTTGACGCGCCCGGCGCGCACCGGACCGCCGGGCTCGCGCCAGGGCCATTCCCAGGTGAAGGTCGTGCCGACGTCGAGCGGCCGATCGAGGTAGGCCGCGTGCATGAAGAAGCCCGGGAAGCGCGTGTTGGCGTGCGACGGGTGTCCGGCGGCGAACGTCCCGAGGTGGAAATCCATCTTCCCGCCTGCATGCCGGAAATGCGTGTCGACCTGCAGCGCGCTATCCCGGCCGATCAGGCGATAGGTCAACGTCGCATCGCGCCAGACTGCCGGCTCCACGCTGACGCGGTAGTGCCAGGTCCGCCCCGCGCCGTGCTCCGCGATCACCCTGGCCGGAATCGGCCTGTCGCCTGTCGGGGGCGGCGGCGCCACCTTCACCGCCGGTTTGGCCGGTGCCTTCGCGGGCGCCTTGGCGAGCGGCTGCGGCGACGGCTTCGCGGCCGGCGGCGTCGGCGGCTTGGGCTCGATCCGGCTGCGCAGCGACGCGACGAGGTCTTCCACCGTCTTGCGCACGTCCGTTGGCGGTGGGGCGCTTTCCTTGCGCACCGATACCAGCACGTAGGCGCTGGCGACGACGACGAACGCGACCGCTGCGCCGATGACTGCTAGCGCGAGCGGGTCGAGGCGCCGTCGCGGCGAGTCCACGGCTCTAGACCATCAGCGGCACGACCAGGAGCGCGACGATGTTGATGATCTTGATGAGCGGATTGACCGCGGGGCCGGCGGTGTCCTTGTAGGGGTCGCCGACGGTGTCGCCGGTGACCGCGGCCTTGTGCGCGTCCGAGCCCTTGCCGCCGTGGTGGCCGTCCTCGATGTACTTCTTGGCGTTGTCCCAGGCGCCGCCGCCGGTGCACATCGAGATCGCGACGAACAGGCCCGTGACGATGGTGCCCATCAGCACGCCGCCGAGCGCCTGCGCGCCGGCCGCGGAGCCGCCGAGGAAGCCGAAGCCGAGGCCGACGGCGATCGGCACCAGCACCGGCAGCAGCGACGGGATCATCATCTCGCGGATCGCGGCGCGCGTGAGCATGTCGACCGCGACGCCGTACTGCGGCTTGGCGGTGCCCTGCATGATGCCGGGGATCTCCTTGAACTGGCGGCGCACCTCGAGCACCACCGCGCCGGCGGCGCGCCCGACCGCCTCCATCGCCATCGCGCCGAACAGGAACGGCACCATGCCGCCGATGAACAGGCCGATGATCACGTAGTGGCTCGAGAGCTCGAAGCTCACGCTCTTGCCGGCGGATTCGAGCGCGTGGGTGAAGTCGGCGAACAGCACGAGCGCCGCGAGCCCCGCCGAGCCGATGGCGTAGCCCTTGGTGACCGCCTTGGTGGTGTTGCCCACCGCGTCGAGCGGGTCGGTGATGTCGCGCACCGAGTCGGGCAGGTCGGCCATCTCGGCGATGCCGCCGGCGTTGTCGGTGATCGGGCCGTAGGCGTCGAGCGCGACGATGATGCCGGCCATCGAGAGCATCGAGGTGGCGGCGACGGCGATGCCGTACAGGCCGGCGAGCGCGTAGGAGACGAGGATCGCGACGCACACCGCGAGCACCGGCCACGCGGTCGACTTCATCGACACGCCGAGGCCGGCGATGATGTTGGTCGCGTGCCCGGTGACGCTCGCGTCGGCGACGTGGCGCACCGGCTTGAACTGCGTGCCGGTGTAGTACTCGGTGATCCAGACCAGGAACCCGGTGAGCGCGAGGCCGACCGCCGCCGCGCCCCACAGGTGCCACACCGTGAGCAGCTTCTTCGAGCCGCCGACGTCGAACGGCACGTTGCGCAGCACCTCGCCCATGACGAAGAGCGTGATCGGCCAGAACGCGACCAGCGCGAGCAGCCCGGCCACCCACAGGCCGCGGTACAGGGCCGGCATCACGTTCGCGTCGCCGGGCTTCGCCTTTACCCAGGCGGTCCCGACGATCGAGGCGATGATGGCGAAGCCGCCGAGCGCAAGCGGATAGACCAGCGCCGCCTGCGAAGTGGTTTTGATCATCAGCGCGCCGAGCAGCATGGTGGCGATGATGGTGACCGCGTAGGTCTCGAACAGGTCCGCCGCCATGCCGGCGCAGTCGCCGACGTTGTCGCCGACGTTGTCGGCGATCACCGCGGGATTGCGCGGGTCGTCCTCGGGGATGCCGGCCTCGACCTTGCCGACCAGGTCGGCGCCGACGTCGGCGCCCTTGGTGAAGATCCCGCCGCCCAAGCGCGCGAAGATCGAGATCAGCGAGCCGCCGAACCCCAGGCCGACCAGCGGATGGATGATCTTCGCGAGGTCGGACTTGTCGACCGCGTTGGCGTAGAGCAGCGCGTAGTAGCCGGCGACGCCGAGCAGGCCCAGGCCGACCACCAGCAGGCCGGTGACCGCGCCGCCGCGGAACGCGACCTGCAGCGCCTCGTTCAGGCCGATGCGCGCCGCCTCCGCGGTGCGCACGTTCGCGCGCACCGAGATGTTCATGCCGATGATGCCGCAGGCGCCGGAGAGCACCGCGCCGATGAAGAAGCCCCATGCCGAAGCCCAGTCGATGAACAAGCCGATCAGCACGAAAAGCGCGAGGCCGACGATGGCGATGGTCTTGTACTGGCGCCAGAGGTACGCGACCGCGCCTTCGCGCACCGCGGCCGCGATCTCGCGCATGCGCTCGTTGCCGTCGGGCAGGCGCAGGATGCGGCCCGACTGCCAGACGCCGTAGACGATCGCGAGAATCGCGCAGGCGAGCGCGAAGGTGAGGCCTGCCGTCATGTTCTTCTCCCCTGAGAGAGAAGAAATTTTATCAGGTCAGCGCGGCCAGGGCCCGCTGCGTCACCTCGTCGACGCTGCCGGTGCCGGAGATCCTGTGGTATTTCGCCGTCGCCCGGCGCTGGTAGTACGCGATGAGCGGGCGGGTTTGTTTGCGATACACCTCGAGGCGCTCCTTCACCGTCTCCTCGCGGTCGTCGTCGCGCTGCACGAGCGGCTCGCCGGTCACATCGTCCTTTCCCTCGACCCTTGGCGCGTTGAATTTCACGTGATAGACCCGGCCGGAGGCGGGATGCACGCGCCGGCCGCTGATGCGGGCGATGATCTCCTCGTCCGGAACGTCGATCTCGAGCACGTGGTCGACGCGCACGCCGCCCGCCTTCATCGCCTCGGCTTGCGGGATGGTGCGCGGGAAGCCGTCGAACAGGTAGCCCGGCGTGCAGTCGGGCTGCTTCAGCCGCTGCTTCACCAGGCCGACGATGATCTCGTCGGACACGAGCTGCCCGGCATCCATCACCTTTTTCGCTTCTTTCCCCAGCGGGGTTCCTGCCTTCACCGCCGCGCGCAGCATGTCGCCGGTGGAGATCTGCGGGATGCCGAACTTCCCGCGGATGAAATTCGCCTGCGTGCCCTTTCCGGCGCCGGGCGGGCCGAGAAGAATCAATCTCATGAAAGGATTTTACGCACCGCCTCGAGGTCCCCGGGCGTGTCGACGCCGGGCGGGATCGCCTCTTTCGCGACCGTCACGGCGATGCGGTAGCCGTGCCACAGCACGCGCAGCTGCTCGAGCGCTTCGGTCTTTTCCAGCGGGGAGGCCTTTAATCTTGCGAACCTCCTGAGAAATCCGACTCGATAGGCGTAAATGCCGGCGTGCCGATACCAGGTTCCGTCGCCTTCGCGCGGATACGGAATCTGCGAGCGCGAGAAGAACAGCGCATGCCCTTCGCGGTCCAGCACTACCTTGACCACGTTCGGGCTGGACAGGGTCGCCGGATCGTGGATCGCGTGGCACGCCGTGGACACGCTGGCTTTTTTCGCTTCCAGGATCCGGGCCACCTGGGCGATCAGCCTCGGCGAGATCAGCGGCTCGTCGCCCTGCACATTGACAACAATGTGAGAGTCCCTGAGACGGAGCTTTTTCGCTGCCTCCGCAAGACGATCGGTCCCGGAGGCATGCCCGGCGCGGGTCATGACCGCGGCGAAGCCTGCTTGCCGGACCGCCTGCGCGATGCGCTCGTCGTCGGTAGCGACGTGGACCGCGGCGGCGCCGCTTTGCGCGGCGCGCTCGCAGACGCGCACCACCATCGGCTTGCCGCCCAGGTCGGCGAGCGGCTTTCCCGGGAAGCGCGTGGAAGCGTAGCGCGCCGGGATGATGACCCGGAACTTCAAGCGATTTCTTCTTGCGGCGGGAGCTTTCTCGCTTCCTCTTCCAGCATCACCGGGATGCCGTCCTTCACCGGGTAGCCGAGGCGGTCGGCCTTGCAGACGAGCTCGGCCGACCCCTTGCGGTACACGAGCCTGCCCTTGCACAGGGGGCAGACCAGGATCTCAAGCAGCTTCGGGTCGACGGAACTCATCGAGTCTTTTCAGGAGCCATGCGCCGAACCCGGGATCGAGCCTTGCGCTCACCGGCAGCACCCACCAGTCGGGCCGCGCCGCGCTGCGCAATTTTACCGCGTCCTTCTCGGTGAGGATGACCGGCAGGCCGTCGCCGAACTCGAGGTCGCGCGCGCTGAAACGATGGTGGTCGGGAAAAGGATGCGGAATCACCTTCACGCCCGCGGCTCCGAGGTGCAGGAAGAACCGGTTCGGATCGCCGATGCCCGCCGCCGCATGCACCCTCTGGCCGGCGAACGCCTTGAGGTTGCGGCGCTCGCGCGCGTCGGTCATCCGGTGCACCTCCTCGCCCGCGAGCGACATCGAGAAGTCTTTCACCGGCGAAGCGCCGTGCGCGATGACTGCGTCGACCGTCCTCAGGCGATAGCGCGGCTCGCGCAGCGGCCCGGCCGGCAGCAGGAAGCCGTTGCCGAGGCCGCGCGCATCCGCCACCGCGATCTCGAGGTCGCGGCGCAGGCGGTAGTGCTGCAGGCCATCGTCGAGCACCAGCACGTTCACTTCGGGATGCGCCGCGCGCAGCGCCGCGGCGACCGCGATGCGGTCGGGTCCGATCCATACCGGGCAGCCGCTGCGGCGCGCAAGCACGACCGGCTCGTCGCCGACCTCGGCCGCGTCGGAGGCGACCGTCGCAGCGCGAGGCGTCCTCGTTGGGGCGCTGGCGCCGTAGCCGCGCGAGATGATCGCCGGCGACCAGCCCTTGCCCTTGAGAAATTCGGCGATCCAGATCGCGAGCGGCGTCTTGCCGCTGCCGCCGACCGTGATGTTGCCCACCACGATCACCGGAATGCCCGGGTGCGCGCTTTTCAGAACACGGACCCAATAGAGAAAGCGGCGAATCGCCACGACCAGCCCGAATGCGAGGCTCGCCGGCCACAGCAGCCAGGCGATGGCGCCGCGGCGGACCCAGAACCTCACCTACTTCGCCGACTGCGTGGTGAAGGTGATGTGCGTCAGCCCGGCGAGGCGCGCCGCCTCCATGACGCGGATCACCGACTGGTGCGTGGTGTTCTTGTCGGCGCTGATCACGATCACCGGTTCCTTCAGCCCCACCGCGGCGCGCTTCAGGACATCGGCCAGCGCTTCGATCGAGGTGAACGCAATCGCGGTCCGGTTCACCACCAGCTGCCCCTGCGCGTTGACCAGGACCGCTATCTCGTTCGGCCGCTCGAGCTGGCGCTCGGCCTGCGCCGAGGGCAGGTTGATCTGCAGCTCGGTGTACTTCGAGTAGGTGGTGGTGATCATCAGGAAGATCAGGATCACCAGCATCACGTCGATCATCGGCACGAGGTTGATCTCGAGCGGCTCCTTCTCCTTGCCGCGCTGGAAGTTCACGCGGCGCGCTCGCCGTGCACGATGTCGACCAGCTTCGCCGCGAGCTGCTCCATCTCGACCACGAAGGTGTCGACCTTCTGCCGGAAGTGGCGGTAGAAGATCAGCGCCGGGATCGCGATCGCGATGCCGAAGGCGGTGTTGTAGAGCGCGATCGAGATGCCGTGCGCGAGCTGCTGCGGGTTGGTGCCGCCGGTGGGCGACTGCGAGCCGAAGATCTCGATCATGCCGATCACCGTGCCGAACAGGCCGAGCAGCGGCGCGGCGGTGGCGATGGTGCCGAGCGTGGTGAGGAAGCGCTCGAGCTCGTGCGCCACCCCGCGCCCGGCCTCCTCGATCGCCTCCTTCATCACGTAGCGCGAGCTCTTCAGGTTGCGCAGCCCCGCCGCGAGCACCGCGCCCAGCGGCGAGTCCTTCGAGAGGCGCTCGATCACCTCCTCCGACAGCCCGTGGCGCTGGTAGACGCCGACCACCTGGTCGAGCAGCCGCGGCGGGATGATCCTGGAGGCGCGCAGCGAGATCGAGCGCTCGATGATCAGGGCAACGGCAATGACGGAAGCGAGCAGGAGGAACCAGATCGGCCAGCCGGCGGCCTGGATGATCGCGAACAACGCGTTTCCTTGTCGTTTTTTTGACTGCTTCGCCGCGGACTGTAAGCCAGCCGGTGCCCCGGGGCAAGTTTCTGCGATGCAACAACAGCGCCCCAGCGTACCTACGCACGACGTGGCGCGAACGCAACGCGTAGTGGATATTGCGATATCCACAAAAAGCTGTGGACAAGTTTGTGGATAGTCGATGGATGCACCGTCACAAGCCACTTGCGGAGCACCCCGAGTCGGTTGCGATCAAAATTTGAGCAGGATTTTTCCCCGGCCGAACAGCCGGTTACGCAAAAGAATCGGCCTCCGCGAGCGCTTCTGTCGCCTGGCGGCGGCGCTCGGCCGCGAATGTGGATTAGTGTAGGCTCGCTCGCGCTCTTGACAGCCAATGCAGAACGACTTTCCAGGCGCCCCTGTCGCTTCCGGCGTACGCGTTTTGTCGGTGGCGGAATTGCTGCGCAGCGTGCGCGACACGCTCGAGCGGCGCTTCCCGCTCGCCTGGGTGAAGGGCGAGCTCTCCAACCTGTCGCGCGCCCCCTCCGGGCATTGCTACTTCACCCTGAAGGAGGAGGGCGCGCAGGTCGACTGCGTGATGTTCCGCAGCCGCGCGGCGGCGCTCGACTGGGAGCCTCGCGACGGCATGCAGGTCGAGGTCCGGGCCCTGCCGACCCTCTACGAGCCGCGCGGGCGCTTCCAGCTCACCGTCGAGGCCATGCGGCGGGCAGGCGTAGGACCGCTGTACGAGCGCTTCCTGCGCCTCAAGGAGCGGCTCGGCGCCGAAGGGCTGTTCGACGAGGCGTTGAAAAGAGAATTGCCCGCGCACCCCCGCGCGATCGGGGTGGTGACATCGCTCGCGGCGGCGGCGCTGCGCGACGTCCTGACCACGCTCGCGCGCCGCAACCCGGCGATCGCAGTCATCGTCTACCCGGTGCCGGTGCAGGGCGAAGGCGCGGCCACGCAGATCGCCGGGATGCTCGGCTGCGCCAATGCGCGTGCCGAGTGCGACGTGCTGCTGCTGGTGCGCGGCGGCGGCTCGATCGAGGACCTGTGGCAGTTCAACGAGGAGGCGCTGGCCCGCGCCATCCGCGCATCGGCGATCCCGCTGGTGGTCGGGGTCGGCCACGAGACCGACTTCACCATCGCCGACTTCGCCGCCGACCGGCGCGCGCCGACGCCCACCGCCGCCGCCGAGCTCGTCAGCCCCGCACAAGAGGAGCTTTTCAAGAAGATTTCGGAATGCGCACGCTGCCTCGGCCGGGAGATGCAACGAAAACTCCAGTATGCGGCGCAGGCGCTCGATGCCGGCGCGCGGCGCCTGGTGCATCCGGCGGCGCGCCTGCGCTCGTATCAGCAACTGATGACCCAGCTCCGCGCCCGCCTCGCTTTCGCCTTCTCGCACCGGGTGCACCTGTGCCAGGCGCACCTCGCCAGGCTGAGCGCGACCCTGTCGTCGGTCGACCCCGCGGCGGTGCTCGAGCGCGGCTACAGCATCACCTACGGCGCCTCGGGCAAGGTGCTGCGCAAGGCCTCGCAGGCGCGCCCGGGCGAGCGCCTGCGCACCCAGCTCGCCGAGGGCCACATCGAGAGCGAGGTGAAGAAGAGCTGATGGGACACCGCCTGTCGAAGATCACCACCCGCACCGGCGACGCCGGCGAGACCGGCCTCGGCGACGGCGCGCGCGTGCCGAAGGACCACCCGCGGATTACTGCGCTGGGCGAGATCGACGAGCTCAACTCGGCCCTGGGGCTCGTCCTGGCGGAGGAGGTGCCCGCGGAACTGCGCGCGGCGCTGAGCGAGGTGCAGCAGGACCTCTTCGACCTCGGCGGCGAGCTCAGCATTCCGGGGCACCGCCTGCTGAAGCCCGAGAGGGTGAAGCTCCTGGAAAGCCATCTCGCAGCCTGGAACAAGGATCTCGCCCCCCTGAAAGAATTCATCCTGCCCGGCGGCAGCCGCGCCGCGGCCGCGGCGCACATGGCGCGTACGATATGTCGGCGCGCCGAGCGAAGCATGGTTGCTTTAGGAAAAAAGCAAAGCGTAACCGCGGCCGCGCGCCAGTATCTCAACCGCCTGTCGGACCTGCTGTTCGTCGCCGCGCGTGCGCTCAACCGGGCGGCCGGCCTCGGGGATGTCCAGTGGCGCCACCAGCGCAAGCGCTAGAGGGCCTCGTCGAGCGCGCCGCGCTCGGCGACCGGGCGGCGTTCCGCAGCCTCTACCAGGCGACCTCGGCGAAACTGTACGGCGTCGCGCTGCGTATATTGAGGCGTGCGGACTGGGCCGAGGAAGTGCTGCAGGAGTGCTACGTCAGCGTGTGGCGCCACGCACCCGATTACCACGCCGAGCGCGCCGCGCCGATGACCTGGATGACCAGCATCGTGCGCAACCGCTGCCTCGACTGGCTGAGGCGCCCGAACCCCGAGCCCCTGGAGGACGGGGTCCTGGAAAGCCTCGAGAGCGGGAACCCCGGGCCGCTCGCCCTCCTGGAGCAGGGGCGCGACAGCGCGGCGCTGGCGCGCTGCCTGCGCGGCCTGGAGGCAAGGCAGCGCCAGGCGATCGCGCTCGCCTTCTTCGACGGGCTGTCGCACGCCGAGCTCGCGCGCCACCTGCGCGAGCCGCTGGGCACCGTGAAGACCTGGGTGCGCCGCGGGCTTGCGCGCCTGAGGAGCTGCCTTGAACTGCAGGGATAAGCCCGAGCTGCGCGAGCGGCTCGCCGCCGAGTACGCGCTCGGCACGCTGCGCGGCCGGGCGCGCGAGCGGCTCAAGCGCTGGATGCGCGATGACCCGGAGTTGATGAATGAGATCAGGGCCTGGGAAACGCGCCTGGGCCCGATGGCCGAAGCGGTCGAGCCCGTGGCGCCGCCGGCGCGAGTTTGGCGACAAGTGGAACAGAGGCTCGATTTCAGAACGAAATCTTCCTTCTGGAAGGCCCTCGGGCTCATTGCGGGCGGCGCGGCGGCGGCGCTGGCCGCGGTGGCGGTGCTGCTGCCGCCGCAGCGCGAAGGAATCCCGGCTTCATACGTCGCCGTGCTGAGCGACCCCAAGACCCAGAGGCCGGTGATCGTGGCCTCGGCGGGACGCAAGGACACCGCCCTCCAGGTGAAGCTGCTCGATCCCGCGATCCGGGTCACGGGCCGCAGCCTCGAGCTCTGGGCGCTGCCGCGCGACGGCAAGCCGCGCTCCCTGGGCCTGATCTCCGAACAAAAATTAACCCTTACGCTGGCGGCCGCGGCCGACCAGTCGCTCGGCGACGTGCCAGCGCTGGCGGTGAGCCTCGAGCCACAGGGCGGCTCGCCGACAGGGCAGCCGACCGGCCCGGTCCTCTACACCGGGCCTTGTGTAAAGTACTGGTAATGCCGCGCGAAGCAGTGACGACCCGGCACCGGGTGCTGATCGTCGACGACGAGGAGTCGATGCGCCTGCTGCTCGCGCGCATCCTCTCCAAGGGTCTCAAGGTCGACGTGCAGCTCGCCGGCACCTGCGAGCAGGCGGTGCGCCTCGCCGAAACCTACGTCTACGACGCGATCCTGCTCGACCTGCTGATGCCGGGGATGGGCGGCCAGGGCGTGCTCTACGAGATCCGCCACTCGGGGCCGAACGCCGCGACCCCGGTCATCGTGGTGTCGCAGGTGACCGAGAAGGAGGCGATCCACCGCTGCATGGCCGCTGGCGCGAACGCCTACCACGCGAAGCCGGTGAAGCGCGCCGAGCTGGTCGAGACGGTGAAGACGCAGATCGCCTTGCGCAGCGGGGCGGGAGCGGCCAGTGGCTGAGCTGCGGATCTACAACGTCGACGCCCTCGGCAAGCCGGTCGGGCCGTACTCCCATGTCGCGCGAGTCAAGGCCGGAGCCGATACGCTGTATATCGCCGGCATGCTCGCGCCGGGCGACACGTTCGAGGCGCAATGCTCGGCGGTCTACGCGCAGATCGAGAAGGCGCTGCAGTCGGCCGGCGCGGGCTGGGGTAACGTGGTGCAGTTCACCACGTTCCTGGTGCACTCGCAGGACATCGCGAAGTTCTACCGCTGGCGCGAGCGCGAATACCCGAAGATGTTCCCCGACGGGCGCTACCCGCCCAATACGCTGCTGATCGTCGATCGTCTCGTCCAGGAGCAGTTCCTGATCGAGATCCAGACCGTCGCCGCGGTCTGAGCTTTCCCTAGGTCTTCATGGGGACAGACCCCATTTTTCTGCCGTCGCGGCGCTTTAGACCTTCGGCAGCTCCTCCGCGACGAAGGCCTCGTCGCGCTTCTTGCGGATCGCGGGCAGCGCGACGATCACCAGCAGGATCACCGAGGCGATGATGAAGCCCGCGCTGATCGGCTTGGTGATGAAGGTGGTGGGATCCCCGCGCGACAGCAGCATCGCCCGGCGCAGGTTCTCCTCCATCAGCGGGCCGAGGATGAAGCCGAGGATCATCGGCGCCGGCTCGCACTCGAGCTTGACGCAGACGTAGCCGAGCAGGCCGAACAGCGCCATGATCAGCACGTCGAACGGGTTGTTCGACAGGCTGTACACGCCGATCGACATGAACACCAGGATCGCGGGATAGAGGTAGCGGTACGGCACGGTGAGCAGCTTGATCCACATGCCGATCAGCGGCAGGTTGAGGATCACGAGCATCAGGTTGCCCACCCACATCGAGGCGATCAGGCCCCAGAACAGCTGCGGCTTTTCGTTCATCACCTGCGGTCCCGGGGCGATGCCCTGGATCATGAGCGCGCCGATCATCAGCGCCATGACCGCGTTGCCCGGGATGCCGAGGGTGAGCATCGGAATGAAGGAAGTCTGCGCGCCGGCGTTGTTCGCCGATTCGGGGCCGGCGACGCCCTCGATCGCGCCCTTGCCGAACTGCTCGGGGTATTTGGAGACCTTCTTCTCCACCGTGTAGGCGCCGAACGAGGCGAGCAGCGCGCCGCCGCCGGGCAGGATGCCGAGGAACGAGCCGAGCGCGGTGCCGCGCAGCACCGCCGGCCAGGCGCGCTTGAAGTCCTCCTTGCTCGGCATCAGCTTTCCGACCTTGGAGGTAAACACCTCGCGATGCTCGCCCTGCTCGAGGTTGGCAATGATCTCGGCGGTGCCGAACATGCCCATCGCCACCACGACGAAGCCGATGCCGTCGGAGAGCTCCGGGACGTCGAAAGTGAAGCGCAGCACGCCGGAATTGACGTCGGTGCCGATGATCCCGAGCAGCAGCCCGAACACCACCATGGCGATCGCCTTGATGAGCGAGCCGTGCGCGAGCACCGTCGCCGCGACCAGGCCGAGCACCATCAGCGAGAAGTATTCGGCCGGGCCGAACTTGAGCGCCACCTCGGCGAGCGGCGGCGCCGCCACCGCGATCACCAGCGTGGCGACGCAGCCGGCGAAGAACGAGCCGATCGCGGAGGTGGCGAGCGCCGGCCCGGCGCGCCCCTGGCGCGCCATCTGGTAGCCGTCGAGACAGGTGACCACCGAGGCAGACTCGCCCGGCAGGTTGACGAGGATCGCGGTGGTCGAGCCGCCGTACTGCGCGCCGTAGTAGATCCCGGCGAGCATGATGAGCGCCGCCACCGGGGAGAGGTTGAAGGTGATCGGCAGCAGCATCGCGATCGTCGCCACCGGGCCGATGCCGGGCAGCACGCCGATCAGCGTGCCGAGCAGCACGCCGATCAGCGCGTACAGCAGGTGGATCGGGGTCACTGCGACGCCGAACCCGAGCCAGAGATTGCTGAGGATGTTGCCGAAGTCCATCGCGGCTCCTTAGCGGATCGGGCAGGTTTCCATGAAGTTCGGGCACACCGGGAACGGCAGCGTCAGCCCCTTCACGAACACCAGGATCGAGAACACGATCAGCACCACGAACAGGATCACGACCTCCTTCCACTTGAACTCGTGGCCGCCGAAGGCGCCGATGAACACCAGCGCGGCGGTCGCGAGCACCAGGCCGAGGGGCTTCATCAGGTAGCCGTACACCACGCAGGCGGCGCTGATCAGCACCAGCGCCTTGGCGTTCGGCCGGTACAGGATCGTCAGCGCCGATACGATCGCGGTCGCGCCGAGGATCGCGTAGTCCATGTTCAGCCCGGACAGCTTGGCGAGGTACATCATCACGCCGAAGATGGCGAGCGCGATCAGCATGTCGATGATGTTGAAGGGCAGCTTGAGCGCCCCCTCGGCGCGCAGCACGAACCCTTCCAGCAGGACGATCGCGCCCAGAAACGCGAGCAGGCCGCCGAGCATCGCCGGGAAATACGCCGGGCCCATGCGCACCGCGGTTCCCATCTGGTAATGGGTGAGCGCCCAGATCATGAAGAACAGGCCGAAGCCGATGAACATCAGCCCGGCCCAGAAGTCCTTCGGAGACTTTATTTGGAACTTCATCCCCTCTCCTCCGCCGCTGGCGCGGTCTGCGGCAAAGTGTAGCATGCGCCCCGAAATGCGAGCCTTGCGCTGGGCTGTCGTCGCAGTGCTGGTTTTCGGCTGCGCCGAGCGCCCCAAACTGGAGCGCCTGGCGCCCGACGCGGTGGTGCTCGCGTTCGGCGACAGCCTCACCTTCGGCACCGGCGCGAACGAGGGCGAGAGCTACCCGGCGCAGCTCGAGCGGCTGATCGGCCGGCGCGTGGTGCGCGCCGGCGTGCCGGGCGAGGTCAGCGCGCAGGCGCTGGCACGGCTGCCGGGCGCGCTCGACGAGCACGCGCCGCGCCTGCTCCTGCTGTGCATCGGCGGCAACGACTTCCTGCGGCGCCTGGGCAACGAGCAGGCCGAGCGCAACGTGCGGGAGATGGTGCAGCTCGCGAAAAGCCGCGGCGTCGCGGTGCTGCTGATCGGCACCCCGGAGCCCGGCTTCACGGTATCGCCGCCCGCCTTCTACGCCGGCATCGCCAAGGAGTTCCGCCTGCCCTACGAGGAAGGGATCATCGGCCAGGTGCTGAAGGACCGGACGCTCAAGGCCGACCCGATCCATCCGAACGCGCGCGGCTACCGCATCATCGCCGAGCGCATCGCCGAGCAGCTGAAGAGCCACGGAGCGATCTGAGCCGGTCCAGGTCTTCCGGGCGGTCGACGTCCCAGACCGTGCGCAGTGCGCGCCAGCGACAGCCTCGCAGCTTCTTCACCGTATCGGCATAGACCTGCGGACCGCCCCAGCCGATGTTCTCGAAAAGTTCTCGCCTCGGATGCTTCAAGGCGATGAGCGCGTAACCGCCGTCCTCCGCCGGGGCGAGCACCGCATCGCAGCCGCCTTTCAGCCAGCGCGCGGCGCGGCGCAGGTCGGCGCTCGTAAGCACCGGGCAATCGGTGCCGATCAGGACGGCAGGACCCCGCGCATCCACGAAAGCGTTGTACATCCGCTCCCCGAGATCGCGGCCGCGCTGCAGGCGGAAAGCGACCCCGAGGCTGCGAAAAAACGAGTGCCGGCGCGTGCCGTAAAGAGCGACTTCGCCTGCGGCGCGCGCCGTGCGCAGGGCATGAAGCGTGAGGCGGGCCTGCAGCCGCGCGGCGCGCCATTCGCCGAGCCGCGGCACGAGGCGCGTCTTCGCCTTCCCGGGCACCGGGGCTCTCGCGAACACGATGATCAACGGTAATAAATCCTGGAAAGATCCTCGGGATCCGTGCCGAGGAAGTACATCAGCCGCAGGCGCCACATGAGGAGCACGGTGCGCAGCACCCCGCGCGACTCCCAGCGCCGCCCCGAGGTCAGCACCTTCTCGCGCCGGCACGCGGGCGGGCCGAGCTTCTTCATCGCGCGGCAGAACGCCACGTCCTCCATCAGCGCGATCTCGGGAAAGCCGGGGAACGCCGCGCGGCGCACGAAGATCGCCTGGTCGCCGGTCGCGATCCCGGTGAGCCGCGAGCGCAGGTTCATGCCGCAGGCGATCGCCTTCAGCAACGGGTGGCGGCCTTCGATCTCGACGTCGAACCTCCCCCACAGAGGGGTATTCAGGATCATTTCATCCGCGCGCGGCGGCAAGCGGGTGTCGGCATGCAGGAAGACCAGGAAATCGCCCGTGGCCGCGCGCGCGCCGGCGTTCATCTGCAGCGCGCGCCCGCGCGGCGCCTGCAATACCCGGTCGCAAAGGCCGAGAGCGAGGTCCGCCGTGCCGTCGGCGCTGCCGCCGTCGGCGACGATCACCTCGTGGCCGCGCGCGCGCAGCGGCGCGAGCGCCTCGAGCGCGGCGCGGATGCCGCGCGCCTCGTTCAGCGCGGGGATGACGACCGAGAGTCGTTGAGCGACCAATCGGCTTTCAAGTCCTCATCCACGCATGGAACTTCTCCAGCCGCGCGAGCAGCCCCTGCGGCGCGTGCGCCTTCTTCCAGACGCCCGCCGCGTACTTGTTGGCTTCGGCGAGCGTGGGGTAGATGTGGATGGTGCCGAGGATGCGGTTCAGCCCGAAGCCGTGGCGCATGGCGGCGACGAACTCCGCGATCAGGTCTCCGGCGTGCTCGCCGGCGATGGTCGCGCCGAGGATGCGGTCGCTCCCCGGCGCGGTCAGCACCTTGACCGTGCCGTGCGCCACGCCGTCGGCGATCGCGCGGTCGAGGTCGTCGATGCCGTAGCGCGAGACCTCGCAGGCGATGCCGCGCTCCTTCGCCTCCAGCTCGTTCAGGCCGACGCGCGCCACCTCCGGGTCGGTGAAGGTCGCCCACGGGATCACCGAGTAGTCGGCGCGCAGCCGCTTGAACGACCCGAACAGCGCGTTGACCGACGCGTAGTAGGCCTGGTGCGCGGCGGTATGGGTGAACTGGTAGGGCCCCGCGACGTCGCCGCAGGCGTAGATGTTCGGGTAGAGGGTCTGCAGGAACTCGTTGGTCTCGACGGTGCGCGCCTTGGTGAGCGGGATGCCGAGCTCCTCCAGCCCGTAGCCCTTGGTGCGCGCGACGCGGCCGACCGCGCACAGCAGCGCGTCGAACTCGATGCGCACTTCGGCTCCCTGGTGCTCGCTGACCAGGAGATTCTTGTCCGGAAACCGGATTGCCTTGTGGCCGACGCGCACGTCCACGCCGTCTTCGCGCACGCGCGCCGCGACCATCTCCGAGAACTCGGGATCCTCGCGCGGCAGGAGGCGCGGCAGCATCTCGACCTGCGTGACCCTGGAGCCCAGGCGCGCGAACGCCTGCGCGAGCTCGGAGCCGATCGGCCCGCCGCCGAGCACCAGCAGGCGCCGCGGCAGCTCGCGCAGCCGCCACACGGTCTCCGAGGTGAGGCAGTCCGTGCGTTCGATTCCGGGGATCGGCGGGATGAACGGCTCCGCACCCGCCGCGATCACGATCGCGCGCGTGGTGAGCGCCTTGCCGTCGACCTCCACGGTCCAGGGCGACGTGATCCTCGCCTCGCCCTGCAGGCATTCCACGCCGAGGCTCGAGTAGCGCTCCACCGAATCGTGCGGCTCGATGGTCCGGATTACGCGCTGCACGCGCTCCATCACCTGGGCGAAGTCCAGTTCGACGTCGGCTGCCTTGAGCCCGAACTCTTCCGCTCGCCTGAACAAAGACATCACCCTTGACGACTTGATAAGGGCCTTCGACGGCACGCAGCCGGTGTTCAGGCAATCCCCGCCCATGCGGTGCTTCTCGACCAGGGTGACCTTCGCGCGCAGCGTCGAGGCGATGTAGGCCGCGACCAGGCCCGCCGAGCCGGCGCCGATGACCACCAGGTTGCGCTCGAAGCGCTTCGGCCGCAGCCAGCGGCTGTATACGCGTCGCGCCCGCGTGAGCTCGACCATGCGCTTGGCCGCGAGCGGGAACAGGCCGAGCGCCACGAAGGCGCCGATCAACTGCCACGAAAGGACGTCGCCCGGCGACTCGACGCGCGCGAGCTCGGTGCCGGCGTTCACGTACAGCACCGTCGCCGGGAACATCGCGAGCTGGCTCACCCAGTAGAAGGTCCAGGTGCGGATCGGCGTGAGCCCCATCGCCAGGTTGATGAGGAAGAACGGCACCGCCGGGATGAGGCGCAGGGTGAAGAGGTAAAACCCGCCTTCCTTCTCGAAGCCCCGGTTGACGCCCTGCAGCTGCGCCGCGAAGCGGCCCTGCACCCAGTCGCGCAGCACGAAGCGCGCGGCGAGCATCGCGATGGTGGCGCCGATCACCGAGGCGAACGACACCAGCAGCACGCCCCAGCCCAAGCCGAAGATCGCCCCGGCGAGGACGGTCATCAGCGCCGCCGCCGGCAGCGACAGCGCGGTGAACGCGACGTAGAGCGCGAAGTAGCCAGCCGCGGTCTGCCAGGGATAGGACGCGCGCCAGGCCTCGAGCGCCGCCTGCTGCGCCTTCAGGTTCTCGAAGCTGAAATAGCGCGGGCCGCCGGCGGCGAAGAACACCACCACCGCTGCAACCAGGATCGCGGCGACGAGGAGTCTCGAGCGGCTCACGCCGCGGCCGCCAGCGCCTTCTCGACGCCGTAGCCGGGGCCGCTCACGATGCGCCGGTAGTAGGACCGGTGCGCGTCCGAGCCGGCCGGCCATTGCGCCAGAAAATGCCGTAGCCACGCACTAGCGTCGTAGTCGACGGCGACCGCCTCGACGAAGAGCCCTGCGGCGCGCTGCGCATACACGCTCTTTCCGGGGCGGGTTGAGATGCGCGTCGCGACGCCAAAGGTGGTGCCGCTGAAATTCGGCATGCCGGCGGAGCCGTTGTTGACCACCACGCGCCCGCCGGGAAAGCGCACCATCACCGGCAGGCAGGTATGGCTCGAGGCGAAAATTCTCGCTTTGGAAGCGTCGAACGCCGCTTGCACCAAGCGCCGGCCCTCAGGCGTGGCAAGCGTTTCCTGCGAGAAGCCCCAGCCGGCGAGAGACTCGGCGTCGCCGTGCACGATGGCGACGCGCTCGCCGCCGACCTCGGCGGCGAGGTGCATCGGCAGCGCGGCAAGGCGCTCGAGCGCGGCCGGATGGCGCCGCGCGGCGGCGCGCAGCCGCTCGATGATCCGGTTGGAGCGCTCGACCGTGCCGTCGTCGACCCAGTCGGGATAGCTGCAGCCGCAGCCGGCGCCGGCGCTCGGCGCCGCGAGCTCGGTTTCAACGTTACCTCGCGTGGCGAGATGCGCGCGCACCCCGGCATCGATCTCGCCGAAGTCCTCCACGTCGAACCAGTGAAAATCGCCGTTGAATACCAGTGCCTTCGAGCCGGGCTCGCGCTCATAGAGCTCGAGCAGGCGCTCGAGCGCGAACGGGTTGCCGTACAGCCCGCCCGCGACCCATAGCGTATCGATTTTGACGTCGGGATCGCGCGCGAGCGTCTTGGGCGCATACCCGTAGGAAAGAGGACAACTGCGGCCCGGCTTCACGACAGCGCGCCGCCGCACGAGGAGCCCTGCCCGGCGGTGCAGCCGTAGCAGTGGTCGCGCACCGCGATCGCGTTGCCCTCGAGGTCGCGCCCGATCAGCTCGGCAAGCCGCATCCGCTTCCCCTTCACCTTCAGGGGCAGGCCGAGCATCTGGTTGAAGTCGCAGTCGTAGACATAGCCTTGCCAGTCCACCGATACGAGCGACCTGCACATGACCGTTTCCAGGTTCGCGTCGCGGTGCGCGTCGCGCAGCAGCTGCATGTAGCCGTTGAACTGGCCTTTCGAGATCAGGGTCGAGCCGAAGCGCTGGATCGGCATGTTGGCGAGCGTGTACAGCCGGTTGAAGACGACGCCGTGGGTTTCGCCCAGGATGCGCTTGTAGTCCGCCTCGAGTTGCGACTGCGGCGGCGGCAGCGTCGGCCCCTGGGGGTTGTAGACCAGGTTCAGCGCGAGGCTGCGGCCATAGCCGAGCGCGTTGAGGCGGCGCAGCGCGCGGATGCTCTTCTCGTAGACCCCCTTGCCGCGCTGGCGGTCGACCAGCTCCTCGGTATAGCACGGCAGCGACGCGATGATCTCGACGCGCTGCGCGGCAAGAAAATCCGCCAGGTCTTGGTCTCCCGGCTCCTCGAGGATCGTGAGGTTGCAGCGGTCGATGACGTGCGCGCCGAGGCTGCGGGCGCGCAGGACCAGCTCGCGGAAATGCGGATGCAGCTCCGGCGCGCCGCCGGTGATATCGAGCGCCTTTACGCAAGACACCCCCACGAACGTGATGACTTCTGCAAGGGTCTCGCGCGACATCATCTCGGTGCGCGTCGGCCCGGCGTTGACGTGGCAGTGCACGCAGCTCTGGTTGCACTTGTAGCCGAGGTTGACCTGCAGGGTGTCGAGGCGCGCGCGGCGCAGCGCGGGAAAGCCGTACTGCCGCATCAGGGGGAGGGTGGCGTGCATGGGGCGTTAGTCGCGCCGGCCTGCCCTGTCTTACAGGACGTTCGCCGTGCCCTGCGCCTGCTCGTCGAGCAGGCCGAGGAGCCGCTGGCTGGTGGCGCGCAGGCGCTGCGACAGCATCAGCACCAGCTCCATCAGGATCTTGGCGCCGAGCAGCGGCTGCTCGACGATGATGCGCGCCAAGCTCTCGCGGTCGAGCACCGCGATCAGCGTCGGCTCGGCGGCGATGCAGGTGGCGAAGCGCGGCTCGCCGTCGATCATCGACATCTCGCCGAGCGTGCGGCCGGCCTCGACCGAGGCAAGGATCTGCGGCGTGTTCCAGCGGTCGCGCTTGTGCACCTCGATCTTGCCCTCGAGCACCATCAGCATGAAGTCCCCGCCGTCGCCCTCGCGGATGATCTCGGCGGCGGGCTCGGCGCGGTACACCTCCATGAAGTGCGCGAGCAGCCGCACCTCGGCGGTCGAGAAGTTCTCGAGCAGCGCGCAC
>Ga0187892_10001352_pt1 | contig 56638 bp, 50 predicted proteins | sample MA1701073metaG_FD_139345 | JGI IMG/M metagenome (GOLD analysis project Ga0187892, IMG submission 139345) | Bio-ooze microbial communities from a basaltic lava cave in the Kipuka Kanohina Cave System on the Island of Hawaii, USA - MA170107-3 metaG ...
AAGTCCTTGGGGTGGGAGAAGAGAATCGCCCAGCCGTTGCCGATCCACTCGTGGAAGCGGATCGTCCCGGCGGTGCTCTCGGCCGTGAAATCGGGAACCTCGTCGCCGATGCGAAGTGCCATGCTGTTACCTCCTGGTCGTTGGGGTTAGTGCGGAGGACGAGGAACCGGACCTCGTCGCGCTTCATGGACCACCATCCCCGGGCGGGACGCCGCCGGGGGGACCATTCATTCTAGGCGTCCGAGGCGCCGATTGCACGGGCTTTCGGGTAGCCCAATCGGCCAATTGACGGACGCGCCCCGACCGCGCGGGCCGCTGCTAACATAACCCGCCCGGCCGGCTGGAGATCGCGTCATGGACATCAAGCAGCTGCACCACGTTGCCTATCGCTGCAAGGACGCGAAGCAGACCGTGGACTTCTACGCCGGCGTCCTCGGCCTCGAGTACAGCATGGCGCTCGCCGAGGACCGCGTGCCGAGCACCGGCGAGCATTCGCCCTACATGCACATCTTCTTCCGCATGGACGACGGCAGCTTCGTCGCGTTCTTCGAGATCCCGGAGTCGCCGCCGATGGGCCGCGACGCGAACACCCCGGAGTGGGTCCAGCACCTCGCGCTGCGCGTGGCCGACGAGCCGACCCTGATGGCGTACAAGGCGAAGCTCGAGGCCCACGGTCTCGAGGTGATCGGGCCGACCGACCACGGCGTCTGCAAGTCGATCTACTTCTTCGACCCGAACGGCCACCGGCTCGAGCTGACCGTGGACACGATGACCCCCGAGATGAGGCGGCGGCTGCTGGAAGTGCGCGACGCGATGCTCGCCGACTGGACCCGCACCAAGAAGGCCCCGCGGCAGGCCGACTGGGTGCACAAGAAAGCGCTCGGGGGCTGAGGCGCGAGCCTCGAGCCCCCTTCACGCGCGCGGAGCACGGCCCTCGCTCCCCACGTTCGCGGGGATGACCACCGTCGGCACTGGATCCCCGCGTTCGCGGGGATGACCACCTTCGGTGGTCACTTCCGCTGCATGCGGATGATCCAGGCCTTGAACCCGACGAGGAGGTCGGTGAGGAACTTCCGCGTCGTCTCGTCGGTGAGGCGCAGCTCGGCGTCGAACTTGCTCGCGGCGTTGCCGATGAACACCTCCGGCCGCGGCAGCACGTGGCCCCAGATCTGACCGAGGATCCGGCGCAGGTCGTACTGCACGCGCGCGCCGCCGACCGGGCCCGGCGAGGCCGAGAAGATCGCGATCGGCTTGTCCTGCCACACCTGGTCGGGCGCGCGCGACCCCCAGTCGATCGCGTTCTTGAGCGCCGGCGTGACCGAGAAGTTGTACTCGGGGCTGGCGATGAGCACGCCGTCGGCCTGCGCGACCTCGGTCCGGAACCGCTTCACCGGCTCGGGCATCCCGGCGTCGAACACGTCCTGGTTGTACATCGGGAGGTCGGCGATGCCGGTGATGTGGAGCAGCATGCCCGGCGGAAGGAGCTCGCCCGCCGCGCGCAGCGCGGCCATGTTGAAGGACTTCTTCCGGAGGCTGCCGCAGATGCCCAGCACCTTGAGGTCGGTATCGGCCATTCGATCTCCCGTGTCGGCTTGGAAAGGCGGGCTGTAGGATAGCAAGCCCTAAGCCGCTTCCGCCGTGCTCTAAACTAGCGCCGCAAAGGAGGGCCCCAGCATGCCGACCACGCTCGCCAGGCTCATCGCCGTCGCGGCTGCGCTCGCGGTTCCGGCGGTCGCCGCGCAGGAGTACCCGGTGCGGGAGATCCGGTCCCTCTGCAACTTCGCGGCCGGCTCGGGCGCCGACATCCTGGTCCGCTTCTACAGCGACCGGCTGAGCAAGCTCGCCGGGAAGCCGGTCATCGTCGAGAACAAGGTCGGCGCGCAAGGGGCGATCGCGACCGACGCCCTCGCCAAGGCGAAGCCGGACGGCCATACGCTCCTGATCACGCCGGCGAGCTCGACGATCGCCGCGGCGCCGTTTCTCTTCAAGCAGCTGCCGTTCGACACCACGAAGGACTTCGCCGCGGTCACGACGATCGCGTCGCTGTCGTTCGTGATCGCGGTGGACGCGGCGAAGCCGATCCACTCGATCCCGGAGCTGATTGCGCACCTGAAGAAGCGGCCGGGCGACGGCTTCTACGGGACGAGCAACAACACCGGCGTGATCTCGGCGGAGCTGTTCAAGGATCGCGCGGGCCTCAAGACCAGCTACGTGCCGTTCAAGGCGAACCCGCAGGCCCTGGTGAGCCTGCTCCAGGGCGAGGTCGACTTTCTCGCCTACGACGCCACCTGGGCGGTGGCGCAGGTCCGGGGCGGGAAGCTTCGCATCCTCGCGGCGACGGCGGCCAAGCGCTCGATCGCGCTCCCCGAGACGCCCACGCTCGCCGAGCTCGGCTACTCCGACTACGACGTGACGCCGTGGTGGGGCGTGGTCGTGCCCGCCGGCACGCCCAAGCCGATCGTCGAGAAGCTCGCCGCGTGGTTCAACCAGATCACGGCGATGGAGGAGACCAAGCAGTTCCTCGCGCGCGCGGCGTTCGACGCGCTCCCCGGGACGCCCGAGTCGATGACGGCGCTCCTCAAGACCGACGCCGAGCGGTGGGGGCGCTACGTCAAGCTCGCGAAGATCGAGCCGCAATAGCGGGCCCACCGGAGGCGAGAACCATGCCCATCAACGCCATCGCTGCGCGCGCGCTGCGGCTGCTCTGCGTCGCGGCGTTGCTCGCCGCGCCGCTCGCGGCGGCGCAGGACTATCCGTCGAAACCGGTCCGGCTGATCGTGCCGTTCCCGCCGGGCGGTCCGACCGACATCGTCGGCCGGCTGGTGGCGCAGAAGCTCTCCGAGAGCCTCGGCCAGCAGGTCGTGGTCGAGAACCGCCCCGGCGCCGGCGGTACGGTCGGCTCGGACAGCGCGGCGAAGTCCGCCGCCGACGGCTATACGCTGCTCTACGGCAGCACGAGCACGCTGGCGATCGCCCCGAGCATCTACCGGAACCTTCCGTATGACCCTCGCACCGCCTTCGTGCCGGTCACCCGCGTCTCGAGCGGCGCGATTCTCATCGCGGTGAACGCCCAGGTGCCGGCCAACACCCTGAAGGAGTTCATCGCATTGGCGAAGGCGAAACCGGGGCAGCTGAACTACGGCTCGGCGGGCAGCGGGACGCCGCCGCATCTCGCCGGCGAGCTCTTCAAGACCGTCGCCGGCGTGGACCTCGTGCACGTGCCCTACAAGGGCGGCGCACCGGCCATCAACGATCTGGCGGGCGGGCAGGTGCAGGCGATCTTCGAGGGGCTGCCGTCGCTGTTGCCGTTCATCCGCGGGGGCAAGGTGCGCGCGCTCGCCATCTCGGGCGCGCGGCGCGACCCGGCGCTTCCCGACGTTCCGACGACCGCCGAAGCCGGATTGCCGGAGTTGCAGGCGAGCTTCTGGAGCGGGCTCGTGGCGCCGGCGGGAACGCCCGAGGCGATCGTTTCCCGCCTCAACGTCGCCACGCTCGAGGCGCTCGCCACACCCGAGGTCCGGGAAACGCTCACGCGGCAGGGGCTCGAGGCCGCCGGCACCTCGCCGCAGGAGTTCCGGAAGTTCATCGACGCCGAGATCGAGAAATGGGGTCGGGTCGCGAAAGCGTCCGGCGCGAAGGTGGACTGAGGCTGCCCGACGCGTGCGCTTCGTGCGAAAGGGGTTCGGCGCGCACGCGAGCGGAGCCGAACGGAGCGGCTTGCGCAAGCATTCTTCAGCGGCCTGCTAACCGATCATCCCGCAGCGCCGGAGCGAGGTGATCATCGACGCGTCGAGCATGTACTCGTAGGCGCGCCGCGGGTCGGCCGCGAGGCTCGCCATCTCGCGCAGGTTGCGCTCGCGCACGACCGGGTCGCGCTCTTCCATGAGCTTCTTGTTGCGCTCGGTGATGGCGTGGATCGCGCCCACCGCCTCGGGCTTGCGCTGCGCCTCGTAGCCGTCGAGCTCCGACTCGGGCGCGCGGCCGTGCCACACCCGCGCGAGGCGCTGGGTCAGGCTGAGCGCGTCGTGGATGCCGCCGTTCAGCCCCATGCCCCCGAGCGGGTTGTTGAGATGGGCGGCGTCGCCGGCGAGGAACACGCGGCCCCGGCGGTAGGTCTCGGCGACCCGCTGGTGCACGCGGTAGACCGCCTTCACGAGGATCTCGTAGGGCTCCGCGCGCGGCGCGAGATTCTGCAGGCTGTCCTGGAGGCGTTGCTCTTTTACCGCCTCGCTCGGCTCGATCCCGGGCTCGGCGGGCGTGATGATCCGCCACATGTCGGGGATCTCGAGCAGCAGGTACCACTCGACCGGATCGGCGGTGTAGTTGACCGAGCAGATGTCGGGCATGTGCCGCTTGAAGTCGTAGCGCGTGCCCGCGACGAGGAAGTGCTCGGGATAGGTGAACCCCTCGAAGTCGATCTCAGCGGCCTTCCGCACCTGGCTCCGGCCGCCGTCGGCGCCGATGAGGACGTCGCAGGCGAGCGTCCGCCGCCCCTCGGGACCGTCGACCTCGGCCACGACCTCGTCGTCCGTCTGCCGCATCCCGGCGAAGCTGTGGTTGAAGAGCAGCTCCACGCCGGGGTGCTTCGCGAGCTCGCCGTAGAGCCAGTCGACCAGCTTGAACTGCTCGCACTGCAGCCGATACGGGTGGCGAGTGTCGTTCTTCAGCGCCGCGAAGTCGAACTCGGCGATCTTGCCTTTCCTCCGGTCGCGGAACTGGCTCACCGTGGCGACGAGCCCCATGCGCAGCAGCGCGGCCTCCGCCCCGCATTCCTCGAGCAGATCGAGCGTGGGCGGATGGAAGGTCGAGGCGCGATAGTCGAGCTGTACGCCAGCTTCGCGCTCGAGGAGGGTGACCGGGATGTGCCGCTGCGCGAGCAGGAGCGCAACGAGCGAGCCCACCGGTCCGCCGCCGACGACGATCACGCGTTCGTGCTTGCGCTGCATGGCTGGGCGCGGCTGGGGTGTGCCATTATAGGGCCGCGTTTTTGGGGGATCCCATGCCTGCGACGCGACCGACCTGCGAGGTGCAGCCCGAGTGGGTGCACGTGAAGTACCCGGAAGGAGGCGAGTTCCGCGAGGTCTACGGATTCGCGGCGAGCCAGGGGATGGTCAACCTGGAGGGGATCCGGTTCGTGCCGAAGGGCCGGGCGTCGAAGACGCTCCTCGTGTACATGCATCCGGCATCCACGCTGCAGCTCCTGCCGATGCCGCGCGCCATGGCCGAGCACGGCGTGCACGTCCTGTGCGCGGGGAGCCGGTACGCGCGCAACGACACGCCGCTCATCATGGAGAAGGTCATCCTCGACCTTGGCGCGTATGTACGCCACGCGAAGGAGGTGTGGGGATACGCCAAGGTCGTCATCGTCGGCTGGTCGGGGGGAGGGTCGCTCTCGCTGCTTTATCAGTCACAGGCCGAGCAGCCGACGATCGAGCGGACCCCGGCGGGCGATGCGGTGGACGTCAAAGGCGCCAAGCTGCCACCCGGCGACGCCGTGATCTTCCAGGCGGCGCACCTCTCGCGCGCGGTCATGCTCGCCGACTGGATCGATCCGTCGGTGCGCAACGAGGACGACCCCGACGACCGGGATCCCGAGCTCGATCTCTACGACCCGCGCAACCGGCCGCCGTACTCGAAGGAATTCCTGGCGCGCTTCCGCGCCGCGCAGCTCGCGCGGATCCGCCGCCGGACCGCCTGGGTGAAGGAAACGCTAGAGCGGCTCCGCGAACGCGGCGGGAAGGAGATGGAGCGCGGCTTCGTCACCCACCGCACGCTGGCCGAGCCGCGGTTCCTCGACGCGTCGATCGACCCCAACGATCGGCCGATCGGCAGCTGCTATCTCGGCCATCCCGAGACCGTGAACAGCGGCCCGGTCGGCCTCGCCAGGTTCGCGACGCTGCGGGCGTGGCTTTCGCAGTGGTCGATCGACGACACGAATGCCCACGGCGAGCGCTGCGCGGCGCAGGTCACGGTCCCGCTGCTCGCCATCGAGAACACCGCTGACGATGCCGTGCCGCAGCCCCACACCGAGCGGATCTACCGCGCCGCGCGCAGCGCGGACAAGACGCTGAAGGCGATCAAGGGGGCGACCCACTATTACGCCGGCCAGCCGCAGCTGCTCCAGGAGGCGGTGGACTTGTGCCTCGACTGGATGAGAGAGCGCCGGCTGGTCGACTGACCGAGCAGCGTCCCCGCCGCCGCGGCCGGTGGCCGCCGGACGAGCGCGCGGGGGATGCTTTATTCAGCGTTGGAAAAGTGCTGTAATCGCGCGGTCGCGTCTCTCGGGAGGAACCATGAAACCGGTCGTCGCTTGGCTCGCCGCCGCGGTGCTCGCCGCCGCTTCCGCCGCCGTCGCCCAGGACAAGCCGCTGATCGCGGGGGTCGACGGCACGTTCGCCCCGCACGCCATGCCGAAGCTCGGCGGCGGGGTCGAGGGCTTCAACGTGGATCTCATCAACGCGATCGGCGCGAAGATGGGGCGCAAGATCGAGATCTTCGCCGGCCAGTTCTCGGGCCTGATCCCGGCGATGAACGCCGGCCAGATCAGCTTCGTCGGCGCGCCGACGACGGTCACGCCGGAGCGGGCGCAGAACCTGCTCTTCAGCGAGGGCTATCTCAACACCTTCTACGCGTTCGTCGTGCCGATGAAGTCCGCGGACGTCAAGTCGCTCGAGCAGCTGAAGGGCAAGACCATCTCGCTCAACCGCGGCTCGGCCTACGACAAGTGGGCGCAGGAGCACGCCGAGAAGTACGGCTTCAAGGTCGAGTCGTTCGGCACCAACGCCGACGCGGTCCAGGCGCTGATCTCCGGGCGCGCCGACGTGCACATGTCGGGCAACACCGTTGCCGCCTTCTCGGTGGTCAAGGCGACCGGCCAGATCAAGCTCGCCAGCCTGAAGGTGGATCAGGGCCTGGTTTGGGCGGCGGCGTTCCGCAAGGACGACCACGCGCTGCGCAACGCCGTCGACGAGGCGATCGAGTGCCTGAAGATGGACGGCACCCTGGCGAAGCTCTACGAGAAGTGGTTCGGCCACAAACCGCCGCCGGGCTCGGCGACGGTGACGGTGTACGCGGGCTACGGCGTCCCCGGCATGCCGGGGCACGACCCGAAGGATCACAAGCCGGCTTGCAAGTAACGACCCCGGCCCGGCATCCTGGGCGCGGGGACCAGGACGGGCGGCTCGCGGCCGCCCGTTCGTTTTCCCGAATGAGCGAATCCCAGCCGATCCTCGACGTCACGGCGCTGCACAAGTCCTTCGGGCCGCTCGCGGTGCTGAAGGGCGTGGACCTGCGGGTGCGCCCGAAGGAACTGGTCTTCGTCATCGGCCCGTCGGGCTCGGGCAAGTCCACGCTGCTGCGCTGCTGCAACCGCCTCGAGGAGCCGACCTCCGGCTCGATCCGCGTCGAAGGGGTCGACATCCTCGCGCCGGGCGTCGACATCAACGCGGTGCGCCGGCGCATCGGGATGGTGTTCCAGTCGTTCAACCTCTACCCGCACTTGAGCGCGGTCGGCAACGTCGCGCTCGCCCTGCGCAAGGTCCTCGCCAAGCCCCGGGCCGAGGCCGAGGAGCTCGGACGGCAGGCGCTCGCGCGCGTCGGCCTCGCCGAGAAGGCAAAGGCGTTCCCGAACGAGCTCTCGGGCGGCCAGCAGCAGCGGGTCGCGATCGCCCGCGCGCTCGCGCTCGAGCCGGCGATCGTGCTGTTCGACGAGCCGACGAGCGCGCTCGATCCGGAGCTCGTCGGCAGCGTGCTCGCGGTGATGCGCGAGCTGCGCGAGTCGGGCATGACCATGGTCGTGGTGAGCCACGAGATGCGCTTCGCGCGCAGCGCGGCCGACCGCGTGATCTTCATGGACGACGGCCTGATCCTCGAGGAGGGACCGCCGGAGAAGATCTTCAACGGTCCCGACCACCCGCGGATCCAGGAGTTCATCGCCTCGATCGAGCACTGAATGACCAGCCTCGAGCGGCTCGCCGACACGTTCTTCAACGTGCCGGTCATGGTGCAGTACCTGCCGAAGATCGTCGAAGGGTTCTTCGTGACGATCGAGCTCGCGCTGGCGGTGGTCGTGGCCGGGATCGCGGCCGGGCTCCTGCTCGCCGTGGTGCGCGCGTTCCGCGTGCGGGCGGTGAACTTCTGCATCGTCCTCGTCGTCGACGTGCTGCGCGCGCTGCCGCCGCTCGTCATCATCATCGCGTTCTATTTCGCGCTGCCGACGATCGGCATCCGCCTGTCGGCGTGGGTCGCGACCTGGCTCGCGCTCGCGCTCGTGCTCGCGGCGTTCGCGGAGGAGATCTTCTGGGCCGGCATCCTCTCGGTGCCGAAGGGGCAGTGGGAGGCGGCGCGCTCGACCGGGCTCACGTTCCTGCAGACGCTCACCGAGGTGGTGCTGCCGCAGGCGGTGCGGCTCACCATCCCGCCGCTCACCAACCGCACGATCGCGATCACCAAGGGCACCGCGCTCGGCGCGGTGGTGGCGGTGGGCGAGATCCTGTACCAGGCGCAGACCGCGTACTCGTTCTCCTACAACCCGTCGCCGCTCCTGCTCGGCGCGCTCGCCTACCTGATCCTGTTCGTGCCGGTGGTGTACTTCGGCCGCTGGATCGAGACGCGCTTCGCCTGGAAGAGGTGAGCGGTGGAGCTGCTCCTCCACAGCTTCTTCAACCTCGGCATCCTGCAGCAGGCCTGGCCGTTCCTGCTCTCCGGCTTCTGGATGACCGTGAAGCTCACCCTCGTCGTGGTGCCGCTCGGTCTCGCCGGCGGCCTGGCGGTGGCGCTCGCCTCCACGGCGCGCAGCCGCCCGGTGCGCTGGCTGCTGATCGCCTACGTCGACTTCTTCCGCGCCTTCCCGCCGCTCGTGCTGCTGATGTTCATCGCCTTCGGGCTGCCGTTCCTCAAGCTCGATCTCGGCGCGTTCGGCGCGGTCGCGCTCTCCTTCCTGCTCAACACGTCGAGCTATTACGGCGAGATCTTCCGGGCGGGGATCGAATCGATCCCGCGCGGCCAGTACGAGGCGGCGCGCTCGACCGGCCTCTCGGCGGTGCAGACGCTCGGCTACGTCGTGGTGCCGCAGGCGGTGAGGAACGTGGTTCCCGATCTGATCTCGAACACCCTCGAGGTGATCAAGCTCACCTCGATCGCCAGCGTGGTGGCGCTGCCCGAGCTCTTGTTCGCGGCGCGCGAGGCGCAGTCGGTGACCTACAACGCGACGCCGATCATCGCCGCGGGTATCATCTATCTGGTCTGCCTCTGGCCGCTCGTGCGCCTCTTGTCGCGCTTCGAGCACCGGCAGATCGCGGTGCACTGACATGGACCGGATCCTCGTCGTCAACCCGAATTCGAGCGAGGCCGTGACGCGCGGCATCGACGAGGCCTGCGCGCCGCTGCGGATGGCGGGCGGCCCGGCGATCGATTGCGTGACCCTGGCGGAGGGCCCGCCGGGCATCGAGACGCAGCGGCACGTGGACGCGGTGGTCGGGCCCCTCGTGCGGCGGGTGACCGAGCGCGAGCGGGACTATGCGGCGTTCGTGATCGCCTGCTACAGCGACCCGGGGCTGCACTCGCTTCGCGAGGTCACGACGAAGCCCGTCCTCGGGATCTCCGAGTGCGGCATTCTCACCGCGCTGACGCTGGGCCAGAAGTTCGGCGTGATCGCGATCCTCCGCCAGTCGATCGCGCGGCACCTGCGCTACGTCGGCGCGCTGGGCGTCGCCGATCGCCTCGCCGGCGAGCTGCCGGTGGGGCTCGGCGTGACCGAGCTCGCCGACGAGCGGAAGACCTTCGGCCGGATGGTCGAGGTCGGCCGGACGCTGCGCGAGGCGCACGGCGCCGACGTGGTGGTGATGGGATGCGCGGGAATGGCGCGCTACCGCAAACCGCTGCAGGACGAGATCGGCATCCCGGTGGTCGAGCCGACGCAGGCCGCGGTGGCGATGGCGATCGGGCGCGTGCGGCTCGCCTGGCAGGTCTAGAGCGCCGGGCGCGATGCCCCGCCGCACGGTCGTTTTCGGCGGCGCCGGATTCGTCGGCTGCAATCTCGCGGCCGCGCTCGCGCAACGCGGCGACGACGTAGTGCTGTGCGACCGGACGCCCCCGCCTTCCGCAGCACCGCAGGTCGAGGTGGTCGTCGCCGATGTGCGCGACCGGTCCGCGGTCGCCGCCGCGATCCGGGACGGCACCGATTGCGTCGTCTGGGGCGCCGCCATCACCGCCGATGCGGCGCGCGACGCGTCGGACCCGGAAGCGGTGCTCGAGACGAACCTCGTCGCGCTCGCGCCCGTCCTGCGCCGCGCGCGCGCGGCCGGCGTGCGGCGGGTCCTGAACCTCGGCTCGGTGGCGGCCTGCGGGGCGGCGGCGTTCCGCGCGGCGCCGCTCGTCGAGGACGATCCCGCGCCCGACCCGCGCAGCCTGTACGCGCTGACGAAGTTCGCCGGCGAACGGCTCTGCGCCCGCCTCGCCGAGCTCTGGGGGCTCGACGTCGTGAGCGTGCGCCTCTCGGCGGTGTTCGGCCCCTGGGAACGGCGCACCGGCGTGCGCGACACGCCGAGCCCGTTCCTGCAGCTCATGGCGCTCGCCGAGCGCGGCGAGCCCGCGCGCCTCGCACGCCCCTCGGTCCGCGATTGGCTCTATGCGCCGGACGCCGCGCGGGCAGCGCTCGTGCTCCTCGACGCCCCGCGCCTCGCGCATCGGCTCTACAACGTCGGCCCGGGCGCGACGTACTCGGTCCTCGACTGGGGGCGAGCGCTCGCCGCGCGGCGGCCCGGCTTCGGCTGCCGGCTGGCGCAGCCCGGCGAGGCGCCGAACGTCGACCCGCAGGGCGCGGACGACCGCGCGCCGCTCGCCGTCGGACGGCTTGCCGCGGAGACGGGGTTCGCCGCCCGCTACGGGCTCGAGGCGTCGGTCGCCCATCTCGACGAATGGGCCCGCGCCCACCCCGGCTGGTTCAGGGAGGCGCTATGAGCTTCGCGGACGCGGTGGCGATCATCACCGGAGCGGGGTCGGGGATCGGTCGCGCCTGCGCCCTCGCGCTCGCGCGCGACGGCGCGCGGGTCGCGATCGTGGACCTCGACCGCGGCGGCGCGGAGGCGGCGGCGCGCGCGGTGCGCGACGCGGGCGGCGAAGCGCTGGTCCGGGTCTCGGACGTCGCCGCTGCGGGCGCCGCGGAAGCCGATGCTGCCGCCGTGCTGGAGGCGTGGCGGCGCGTCGACATCCTCGTCACCGCCGCCGGACGCTCCTGCGGCGGCACCGTGACCAGCACCGACCCGAGCGACTGGGCGGAAGTGTTCCGCGTGAACGTGGAAGGCACCTGGCTCTGGGCCCGCGCGGTGATTCCCGCGATGCAGCGGGCACGCCGCGGGGCGATCGTGACGGTCGCCTCGCAGCTGGCGGTCGCCGGCGGCCGAGAGAACAGCGCCTACGTCGCGTCCAAGGGCGCGATCATCGCGCTGACGCGCGCGATGGCGCTCGACTTCGTCGCCGACGGCATCCGCGTCAATGCGGTCGCGCCCGGCGCGACCGACACGCCGCTGCTCGCGCGCGCGTTCGCGCGCAGCCGCGATCCGCAGGCGGCGAGCGAGCGGTCGCGCAGCCGCCACCCGATGCAGCGCTTCGCGACGCCGGACGAGGTGGCGGCGGCGATCGCGTTCCTCGCGAGCGACGCCGCGAGCTTCGTCACCGGCGCGGTGCTGCCGGTGGACGGCGGATGGCTCGCCGCCTAGTGCGGCGCTATTTCAGCCCCGGCAGCCACAGCGCCACCGCGGGGAAGAAGAGAAGCAGCGCCAGGCGGACCGCGTCCATCGCGCAGAAGCCGAGGACGCCTTTGTAGGTCTCCCGCATCGGCACGTCCTTCGCCATGGCGTTGATGAGGAAGAGATTCAGCCCGAACGGCGGGCTGATCATGCCGACCTCGACGCTCACCAGCACCAGGATGCCGAACCACACCAGCGCCGCGCCCTGGCTCAAGCCCAGGTCGAGCGCGAGGACGAGCGGGATGAAGACCGGCAAGGTGAGCAGCACCATGGCGAGCGACTCCATGAAGCAGCCGAGGACGAAGTAGATGAGCAGGATCACGCCCACGACCGCGAGCGGCGGGGCGTCGAGCGCGGCCACCCGCTGCGCGAGCTCGGTCGGCATCTGCGACGACGCGAGCCCGGCCGAGAAGAGCTCCGCGGAGAGCATGATGAGATACATCATCGCGGTGGTCTCGCCCGCGGACAGCAGCGAGGCGCGGATGCCCGGCCAGCGCATCCCGCCGAGCCACATCGCGAGCGCCATCACGGCGCAGGCACCGATCCCGGCGGCCTCGGTGGGCGAGAACCAGCCGCGGTAGATGCCGATCACCACCAGCAGGAACACCGCCAGCACCGACCAGGCTTCCTTGGTCGCCGCGATGCGCTCCCGCCAGCCGACCCGCTCGGCCTTCGGCGCGGCACCGGGCACGAAGCGCGCGTAGAGGTGGACGACGATCATGTACATGACGGTCGCGAGCAAGCCGGGGACGACCGCGGCGACGAACAGCGCGCCGATGGACTGCTCGGTGAAGACCGCATAGATCACCAGGATCACCGACGGCGGGATGAGGATGCCGAGCGTGCCGCCCGCCGCGAGCGTGCCGGTGTACAGCGCGGGCGAGTAGCCGTGCCTGCGCATCTCCGGTCCCGCGACCTGCGACATCGTGGCCGCGGTCGCGAGCGACGAGCCGCAGACCGCGCCGAACGCCGCGCAGCCGCCGATGGTCGCCACCGCCAGGCCGCCGCGCCAGTGCCCGAACCAGGCGCGCGCCGCCCGGAACAACGCGCTGTTCATCCCGCCCTTGGTCGCGAACTCGCCCATCAGCAGGAAGAGCGGGATGACCGAGAGCGTGTAGCTCGCGAACTTCGAGAAGGTCATCGTCTTCAGCGTGTTGAGGAGCGGCGTGGCGCCGTTGATCGCCGCGTACCCGGCGCCGCCGACGAGCAGCATCGCCACCGCGACCGGCATGCGCAGCCCGATCAGCACGAGCGTGGCGACGAACATCCAGATGCCGATCTCGAAGCGCGTCATCGGCTGCGCGCCCGCCGCAGGCTCTGATACGCGGTCCAGGCGCAGACGGCGACCCACAGCGCCATCGCGATCACGCCGATCGCGTAGCCCCACCACTCCGGGAGCTGCAGGAACATGCTGCGCTTCGCGCGCGCGTACGCGGTGATCCCGCCTTCGAGGAGCCGCCAGGCGAGGACGGCGGCGACGAGCGTGAACACGATCCCCATCACGGCGTCCAGCCAGTCGCGCGCGCGGACCGGCAGCGGCCGGGTGAAGAAGTCCACGAGGACGTTCGAGCCGCGCAGCTGGCAGTAGGGCAGGAAGGTGAAGACCGCCACGCTGCAGAAGAACTCGACGAGCTCCGAGTCGCCGAGCAGCGGGCGGCCGAAAGCGCCGCCGGCGACGGTGGCGACCAGCACCGCCATCGCGCCGAGGAGCGCCGCGCCGCCGACCATCGCCACCCGCTCGCACAGGCGGGTGAGGAGGTCGCCCGCGCCTGCCGGTGGAGGAGTCAACGCCGGCCGAGCGCGCTCTACTGCTTGCGGCCGTACTTGGCGGTCGTGGCGAGCAGGTCGTCGAACATCTTCTGCCCGGGCAGCCCGCGCTTGTTCATCTCCTCGATCCAGATCCGGTAGACCGGCCGCACCGCCTCCACCCAGCGCGCGCGCTCCTGGTCGGAGATCGCGTACACGTTGTTGCCGGCGTCGCGCGCCTGCTTGCGCGCGCCCTCGGTGAGGCCGTCCCACACCTTGCCGATGTACTTCGTGTACTCGAGCCCGGAGTGGTCGTCGACGAGCTTCTTCAGGTCGGGCGCGAGCTTGTCGTAGGAGCGCTGGCTCATCAGCGTCATGAGCGGCGACTGGTAGATCGGGGTCTCCATCTGGTTCTTGGTCACCTCGTAGAACCGGTAGGCGGGCATGATCGCCCAGTTGATGAACATCCCGTCCACCTGGCCGCGCGCGAGCGCCTCGTACACGCCCGGCAGCGGGATGCCGACCGGCGTCGCGCCGAGCGCCTTCGCCGCCTCGCCGACGAAGCGGCCGGGCACGCGCAGCTTGACGCCCTTGAAGTCGTCGAGGGTGCGGATCGCCTTGTCGCGGGTGTGCAGGATCGAGGCGTCGGTGGTGTGGATGGCGAGGATCTTGATGCCCTTGAACTCGCTCTCCTTCAGCCAGCGGTTCGCCCACTCGAACACCGCCGGGCTCTGGCCGGCGGAGACGCCGACGTTGGTGAACGCGAGCTCGGTGCCCTCCATGCCGGGGAAGCGCCCGGGGGAGAAGCCCGGCAGGTGGAAGATGATGTCGACGACGCCGTCGTCGAGCTGCTGCGGCAGGTCGGCGGGCTTCCCGCCGAGCTGCATGTTGGTGTACACCTCGACCTTCAGCCGGCCGCCGGAGCCCTTGTTGAGCGTCTCGGCCCACGGGAAGAGATGCAGCGCCTGGTCTGGCGCCTGCGGGCCCGAGAACGAATGCGCCTTCAGCACGGTCTGCGCCTGGGCCGGGGCCGCAAGCATCGCGGCGGTGGCCGCCGCGGCGAGCGCGAGTTTCCTCATGGTCTTCTCCTTGAGTTGAGCGCGAAGCACCGACCGCGCTACCAGCGCGGATGGGCCGGGACGAACACCGGTTCGAAGAGCCAGCGGCGCGCGATCTCGCCGTAGCCCGAAAAGAGGTAGTTGCCGTTGTGCGCGAGCAGCTTCGCGCGGTTCGCGCGCCAATAGGACGGCAGCCGCCACCACGCCATTTTCGGATGGAGGTGGTGCGCGGCGTGCAGGTTGTTGTTGAGGAAGAGCAGACTCCAGAAGAGGCCCGACTCGGTGATCGCGGTGCGCTCGCCGGGACGCGCGCCATAGCGGTGCTCGATGAACGAGCGCACCCAGCCGAGGCCGAACGCCGGCCACGCGATGGCGAGCACGTATTGCCACCAGGGCATGCCGGCGACCCCGGAGATGAACCAGAAGAGCGCGGCGAGGAGCAGCGCGTGCACGATCCAGTGCGGCAGGTGCGAGAAGTCGCCGCGACGCAGACGCGCCGCCTCCTGCATGGCGAGCTTCACGAGCCGCAGCAGCGGCCCGACGAGCACCCGCCCGGCGAGCGTCTGGTTGGCGAGGAGGACCGCCTTTTTCACCGGGTGCAGCGTCGCCCAGTCGGTGCGGCGCACGTAGAACGACTCGGTGTCCACGCCCGGCTCTGTGAGATGGGTATTCTGGTGGTGCTTGCGATGGCTCTCGTAGTAGAGCGGGAACGGCAGCCACAGCCCGAGCGGCGGCATCACGACCGCCCAGCGCAGCCAGCGCGGGGCCGAGAGGAACGAGTGGATCGCCTCGTGCTGCAGCGAGAAGTGCCACGCGACGAGATAGGTGCCGATCGGCGCGATCACCCACCACGGCAGGCGCGCGTGGTGCCAGATGAGCGCCGCCCAGCCGCCGTAGAGCACGCCCGCGACCACCCAGGTCGGACCGTCGTAGCGGAAGAACAGGCGTGCGATCGCGCTCATGATCGACCGGAAATTCTACGCCGGATCCGCCGCAGCACGGCGTCGGGCGGCGCCGCCGCGCGCCAGTCGGCGCGGTCGCCGGGCTTGCGCGTCGCGTCGATGCCGAGCTTCGCGATCCGGACGTCCGTCGCGAGCGGATCCGACCGGTTGGTGGGGGCGCCGGCGGTGACGACCAGGTCGCGATCGGCCTTCATCCGGGTCGCGAGCGACCATTCGACGTGCGTCGGATCCCAGGGATCGACGTCCGCGTCCACGACCGTGACGAGCTTGACGAGGCGGACCACGTCCCAGACCGCCTCGATCAGGAGGCGCGCGTCTCCCGCGCGCGCCTCGGCGAGGCTCGCGACCGCGTGCATCCGGCCCGCGCCGCCGGGCGTGATCGCGATCGCGCCGAGGTGGGGGAAGTCCGGGCGCAACCGTTGGACGAGCGACGCCGCGATCGCCTCGCCGCCGATCCAGACGTGCTCGGGATAGTAGCCGGGCTGGATGACCTGCAGCATCGCATCCCGGCGACGGGTCATGCGCGTGAACTCGACCAGATAGCCCGCGCCATAGTCCTCGTACATGCCGTGGTATTCGGACACCGGGCCCTCCGCCACGGTCGAGTCGGCGTCGAGCTCGCCTTCGAGGACGATCTCGCAGTGCGCCGGCACGCTGAGCCCGCCGTTCGCGGTCCGGGCGGCCTCGATCGGCCGGCCGAGCAGCGCGCCCGCGACCCGGAGCTCGTCCTCGCCCTCGCCGAGATAGAGCGCGGCGGCGACGAGCACCGCGGGGTGATTGCCGAGCGTCACCGCGATCGGCAGCCGCCGCCCGGCGGCCTGCGCGCGCCGCGCGAAGATCGCGAGATGGTGGTTCGGCGCGATCCCGATGAACGCCCGGTTGCCGCCGAGGGCTTTCAGCCGCGCGAACGACAGGTTCCCGCGGCCCGATGCCGGATCGCGCGCGACGATCGCCCCGGCCGTGAGGTACGGGCCGGTCTCGTGCTCGAAGAACGTCGGAATCGGGAGCGTCGCCAGGTCGGGCGCGGCGGTCGCGACGGCCTGGCAAGGCGCGGCGTCCACGAGCCGCGGGGCGAGCGGCGCGCCGATGGCGGCGACGATCCGCTGCTGCAAGCGCGCCACCGTCGTGCCGATCCCGAGCGCGATCCGCTCCCGGCTGCAGAGCAGGTTGCCGAACACGCGCATGCGGTGGCCCGTGACCCGTTCGAACCGCAGCGCGGGACCGGCGCCGGCGAGCGCGAGATGCGCCGAGATCTCGAACCTCGGATCGACCGCCGTGGCGACCGAGCGCAGCATGCCCGCGCGCTCGAGCTGCGCGAGATAGGCGCGGACCGACTGGCGGCTCATGCTTCCGGCAGCTCGCCGGGCAGCTCGAAGCGCTGGCGCGTGGTGCAGTAGCGGTTGGCGAAGAGCCGCCCGATCGGGCGGTAGTGGCGCTCCGAGACGCGCTTGGTTTGCGGGTCGATGATCCCGTCGCGGGCGTGCACGAGGAGGATCTCGCCGATCACCAGCTCGCGCGCCGGCCCGAACTCGAGGCGCCGCTCGACCCGGCACTCGAGGCTCGCCGCGGCCTCGGCGATGCGCGGGTGCGCAACGAGGCTCGCCGGCGCAGGACTGAGCCCGATCTTGTCGAACTCGCTCTCGTCCTCGGCGAACTCGTAGCTCGAGACGTGCATCGCGCTGGCGGTCGCCTCGTCGACGAGGTTGACGACGAACTCGCCGGTGCGCCGGATGTTCTGCGGCGTGTGCTTCATCTTCCCGTCCGAGCGCAGGTTGAAGCTGAGGACGCAGAGCGGCGGCTCTTCGCTGAAGACGTTGAAGAACGAGAACGGCGCGCAATTCGCGACGCCGCGCTCGTTCACCGTCGACACCCACGCGATCGGCCGCGGGATCACCAGGCCGATCAGGAGCTTGTAGCGCTCGAGCGACGGCAGGTCGGAGAGCTTGAGGTCCATGGCGGGGGACGGCGCGGCGCCGCGGCCCGAGCGGCTCAGTCGTTCGCCGGCGTGACCTCGGCGCCGACGCGCTCGACGATGAGCTTGTAGTGCTCGGGCCGGCGGTGGGCGGCGAAGTTGAACATCGTCCGCTTCAGGTTCGCAGCGAGGTCGATGTCGCAGTTGAAGAGAATCACCTCGTCGTCCTCGCTGGCGCTGCGCACCGCGATCTCGCCGGTGGGCGCGACGATCAGCGAGTGGCCGAACATGCGGAACCCGTCCTCGAACCCGCATTTGGCGGTCTCGACGAGCCAGGTCGCGTTCTGGAACGCCATCGCCTGCGCCATGATGAGGTGGTGGTGCACCCGCAGCGCCGGCGGCTCGGGATAGTGCAGGTTCTCGGTCGGTGTGTTGTAGCCCAGCGCGACGATCTCGGCGCCCTGCAGCGCCAGCACGCGGAACGCCTCGGGCCAGCGCCGGTCGTTGCAGATCAGCATGCCGGTGATCGTGTCGAGATAGCGCCACACGCGGAACCCGAGGTTCCCGACCTCGAAGTACTTCTTCTCGAGGTGCTGGAACGCGGCCTTGGGCTTGTGGTCGGCGTGGCCCGGCAGGTGGATCTTGCGGTACTTGCCGACGATCGCTCCGTCGGGCGCGACCAGGATCGCGGTGTTGAAGCGGGCAAGGCGGCCGCCCTCCTCGATGAGCTCGGCGTAGCCGACGTAGAAGCCGATCCCGAGCTTCTTCGCCTCGTCGAACAGCGGCTGGGTCTCCGGCGACGGCATCGACCGCTCGAAGAACCGGCGGTCCACCTCGGCCTGGTCCTCCATCCACCAGCGCGGAAAGAACGTGGTGAACGCGAGCTCCGGGAACACGACGAACTTCGCGCCCATGCCGTGCGCCTCGCGCAGCAGCGCGACGAGGCGCTCCGTCGCGGCGGAGCGGGTGTCGGCGCGGTGGAGCGGTCCGAGCTGGGCGGCGGCGATCTTGAGATGTCTGGCCATGGCGGTTCTTCTAGAGTTGGAGCGGAGTCTTCCAGGCGACGAGCTGGGCGAGCTCGGGCACCGCGTGGCCGGCGGGTTGCACCGCGTCGCTCGGCTCGCGGGCGAGAAACTGGCCGCGGCCGCGCCGGGCGGAGAGGGTGCCGTCGTCGACGATCGGCTCGCCGCGCGAGAGGACCGTCGTCGGCCAGCCGGTCAGCTCGCGTCCCTCGTAGGGCGTGTAGCCGGTGTTGTCGTGCACGAGCTCCCGCGTGACCCGCACCTTCCGGTCCGGGTCCCACAGCGCGAGATCGGCGTCCGCGCCGACCGCGATCGTGCCCTTGCGCGGGTAGAGGCCGTAGGTCTGCGCGTGGCGCGTCGCCGTGAGCTCCACGAACGCCTCGAGCGTCAGTCGGCCCGCCTTGTAGCCGTAGGTGAAGAGCAGCGGCAGCCGCAGCTCGAGCCCGGGGACGCCGTTCGCCATCTCCTTGAAGGTCGTGCGCTCGCCCTTCGGCAGCTTGCCGCTCGCGTCCATGCGGTAGGGGGCGTGGTCGGAGGAGTACACGTGCAGCGTTCCGTCCGCCAATCCCCGCCAGCACGCGGCCTGCGCCGCCTCGTCGCGCGGCGGCGGGCTGCAGCAGAACATCGCGCCGGCGAGGCCGACGTCGATGTCCTTGGCGGTGAGGAAGAGATACTGCGGGCAGGTCTCGCCGTAGACCTTGAGGCCGCGCGCGCGCGCCTGGCGGATCTGCTCGATGCCTTCCGCGGTCGACACGTGCACGATGAGGATCGGGCAGTCGACGAGCTCGGCGAGCGCCACCACCCGCTGGATCGCCTCCGCCTCCGAGCCGCGGGTGTGGCAGATCGCGTGGTAGCGCGGCAGCGTGTTGCCCTGCTTGAGCATGCGGCCGGCGAGCCACGAGATCACTCCGTGGTTCTCGGCGTGCACCATCACCAGCGCGCCGTGCCGCCGCGCCGCCGCCATGACGTCGAGGATCTGCTCGTCGTGGAGGCGCATCCGGTCGTAGGTCATGAAGATCTTGAACGAGCGGATGCCGCTCGCGATCGCGGCGGGAAGATCGGTGGCGAGCGTCGGCTCGTCCGGATTGGCGACGATGAGATGGAACCCGTAGTCGATCACCGCCTTGGCGCGCGCGCGCTCGTGGTAGTCGGCGAGGACCTTCGCAAGCGAATCGCCGCGGTGTTGCGCGCAGAACGGGATGATGGTGGTCGTGCCGCCGAACGCCGCCGAGACGGTGGCGGAGTAGAAATCGTCGGCGCACATGACGCCCATGGAGGACAGCTGCTCGACGTGACAGTGGCTGTCCACGCCGCCCGGCAGCACGAGCTTACCGCGCGCGTCGATCTCGCGCCCGCCGGCGAGCCGCTCGCCCAGCGCGGCGATCTTGCCGTCGCGGATGCCGATGTCGGCGGCGAAGGTCCGCGCCGCGGTGGCGACCGTGCCGCCGCGGATGACGAGGTCGAACTCCATCCCGACATTATCGGCACCGCGTCCGGGGCGTCAACGGCCGCGCGCCCCGCGGGCGGCGGCGCTCACCAGCGCTGAAGGCGCTCATGCGCCGGTTGCGCCACGACCCGGCACCAGGCGCCGTTCGATGACGGCGCCGGTGAGGCTCGCCGAGGCATCCGAGATGAGGTGCAGCACGGTCGGCACCACGTCCTCCGGCGCGGAGATCCCGACCGAGTCCCGATACATCGCCACCTCCTCGGGGCTCGCCACGTCGAGGAACACCGGCGTCGCGACCAGGCCGGGGGAAAGCACGTTCGCCCGGACGCCGAACGGACTCAGTTCGTGGGCCACGCACTTCGTCAGACCGATCAGCGCGCCCTTCGACGCCGCGTACGCCGCGGCACCCGGCCAGCCCGCGTGCACCAGCCCCGAGGTGAAACAGAGGATCGCGCCGCGGCGCTGCCGCTTCATGATCGGCGCCAGGCTGCGCATGCAGTGGAACACGCCGTCGAGGTTCACGGCGAGGTGGCGGCGCCACTCGGCGTCGGAGAGCGCCTCGATCGGCGTGCGCGCCTGGACGGCCGCCCCGAGCACCGCCGCGTCGATGCGGCCGTACGCGCGATCGATCTCCGCCACGAGTGCACCGACCGCCGCGGCGTCGGCGACGTCGACGCGTTTCGCGACGATTCCCGGCGTCTCGGACAACGCCGGCAAGCGGCCCGCGTCGACGTCGGCCGCGATCACGGTGGCGCCCGCCCGCGCGCAGGCCCGGGCGGTCGCGGCGCCGATGCCCGAGGCGCCGCCGGTGACCAGGACGACGGCGTCGCGAAAGTCGTAGGAGACCGAGGACGCCATCTAGTTAGTACGGCGGTGGCCTGCCGGTCACGCCTTGGTAGAGCTGCGTGGCGATGCCGGGCGCGATCGGCGCGATGGCGGCGATGTGCTCGTCGGGGCGCGCGAGCACGACCGAGTTCGGCGCGACGCCGAGCCGGGCGAACAGCCGGTCGCCCGGATCGAGCAGCGCGCGGTCGCGCAGCCCCGACTCGAGCGGCGCGTCCCAGCGCGACACCGCGTAGTGCGCGAGCGCGGGCGAGTCGTTCGCCGGGATCGCCGGGCGCCGGCGCGCATCGGTGAAGTAGAGCGCCACGAAGCGGTCGCTGCACAGCTCGTGCACCCGGACCTCGCGGCCCGCCGGGGTGTGGACCAGCGCGTCGGGGATGCGGTCGCCGGGCCGGACGGGCGGCTCGGTCTCGGTCTTCACCATCGACCAGTCGCCGCTGCCCGCGACGTCCAGACGCACCCCGAGCATGCCCCGCGTGTAGGCGTTGCTCCAGTTGTTCTCCGTCATCGCCCTTACCGACTCGGTGCGCTTGTGCATGTAGGCGCGCGCCGCCTCCGCCATCTCGCCCGAGCCGTGCAGCGCGACCGGCTTCTGCTCGCGCTCGTAGCCGTCGAGGATCGCCGCGTCGGCCCAGCCGCGCAGATGCCAGGCGAGCCGCCAGGGGAGGTTCGAGGCGTCGAGGACGCCGGTGTTGAGTCCGAGCGCCCACATCGGCGTGATGAGGTGCGCGGCGTCGCCCATGAGGAACACGCGCCCGGACCGCCAGCGGTCCGAGACGCGATGATGGATCCGATAGATCACCTTCTGCAGGATCCTCACGTTTGCGACCTGCCCGATAAAGGCGAGCGCCTTGTCGCGGAGGCTCTCGGCGCTCGGCTCGGCGAGCTCCGGCGCCAGCGGGAAGAGGAACCGCCAACAGTGGGGCTGGCGCACGAGGATCATCCACTCGCGCGCGTCCGAGAAGTAAGCGAGATACGGGTAGTCGCGCGGGTTGGCGACGTCCAGGTCGGCGGCGAGATCGACGAGCGCGTAGCGCTCGGGCAGCGACTTTCCCTCGACCGCGAACCCGAGCTGCTCGCGCACGGTGCTGCGGCCGCCGTCGCAGGCGAGCAGGAAGCTCGCGTCGAACGTCTGCGCGCCGGCGGACGTCTCGAGCCGCAGGCGCACGCCGTCCGCGCGCTGCTCGAACTCCCCGAGCCGGTGCCCCAGGCGCAGCTCGCCGCGCCCCGATCGCTCCACGGCGCGCGCGAGCACCGGCTCCATGTCCTGCTGCGGCAGGTTGACCACGAACGGGTAGCGGGTCTCGTTGCCGAGGACGTGCAGCCGCACGGGGGCGGGCGACCGGCCGGTCGCCCGGTCGAACTCGCCGATCTCGTCGACCCGCAACGCGACCGAGAGGATCGCGTCGGCGACGCCATAGCGGCGCCAGACCTCGAGCGTGCGCGACAGCGTCGTCCCCGCTTTGGTGTCGAGCGAAAGCCGTTCGTCGTCCTCGAACAGGACGAACGGGATGCCGTGGTGGGCGAGCCCGAGCGCGGTGGTCAGCCCGACCGGGCCCGCCCCGACGATCGCGACCGGGCGGTCGGTCGCGACGACCGGGGGGTGGGTCAACATCCGGCGGCGCCCCTCCCGGTCGCGGCGCGCGCGCCCGAGCGCGGCGTCACGGCCGGATCGGCTCCTTCGGCAGGAAGCCCTCGACCATGATGTCGTCCACGGTGCGCTTGGCGCCCTGCACCTCGACGTTCTGGTTGATGAAGTCCACCGAGCGCTGCATCTTCGCGCGGTTCATCGCGCCGAAGCCGTGCTTCTCGGTGTCGGGCACGACCGCGAGACGGCGCAGGATCTTCACCTCCTCGACGATGATCTGCTCGTCGAGCGCCTTCAGGTACTGTCGCTGGAGCCGCGCCGCCTCCTCCGGGTTGGCGAGCGCGTCCTTCCAGCCGCGCAGCGCCGCGCGCACGAACCCGCGGACCACGTCCGGGTGCTGCTTGAGGTACTCCTCGCGCACGCCGATCGAGTTCGAGTAGATGTCGAGCCCGTGATCGCCGAGCAGCATGCAGTGCGGCTCGGCGTCCTTGACCGCGCGCCGGATGCCGGGCTCGCTCATGACGAACAGATCGATCGCCTGCACCTTGCGGGCGGCGAGCATCGGCACGCGCGCCGAGCCGTCGATGTTCACCACCCGCAGCGTCGTCGGGTCGAGGCCGTGCATCTTCATGAACGCCATGTGGATGCGCGGGACGAACGAGGCCATGCTCGAGCCGAACTCGAGGCCGACCATGTCCTTCGGCGCCCGGACGTTCGCGCCCGGGTTGAGCGAGAACACGCAGTACGGCGGCTTCTGGTAGTTGACCGCGACGATGCGGATCGACCCGCCGGCGGCGCCGCCGGCCACCAGGCTCGGGACGTCGATGAACGCGAGCTCGGTGGCGCCGGCCTCGAGCGCCTTGATCGCGTCCGCCGTGCCCTTCGACGGGATGATCGTGACGTTGAGCTTCTCCTGCTTGTAGTAGCCCTTGGCGAGCGCGACGTACCACGGGGCGTGGCGTCCGAGCGCGATGAAGTCGAGCGTGTACCTGACCTCGCGCTCCTGCGCGGCGGCACCGAGCGGCGCGACCGCGGCGGCGGCGAGCGTTGCGATGACCGATGATCTCCAGAGCCGCATGATGGTCTCCTCCTTTGGTTGAACTCACCGCCGTCTGCGCCGCTCGCCGCGTGAACCGCGACCGGTCAGACCGCCGGAACCAGCTCCCCGTTCTGCTCCGCGCCCTCGAGGATGCGCGCACCCAGCGCCTCGAGGTGCGAGCGCATCGCCGCGCGGGCGCCGTCGGCATCGCGCCGCCCGATCGCATCGAGCACCGCCTCGTGCTCGCGCTGCGTGAGCCGCAAGCCGTCGGGCCCCCAGACCCGGATCGCCCAGATCCGCGCCGAGCGCTCGTGCAGCGGCCGCTGCGCATCGACCAGGATGCTGTTGCCGGCCGCCTCCGCGACCGCCTGGTGGAACGCCCGGTCGAAAGCCATGAACTGCCGCCGGTAGCGCTGGTCGACGAGCCGGCGCGAGTCGGCGAGGAGCTTGCGCATCGCCTTGACTTGGTCGGCAGCGGCGCGTTCGGCGGCGAGCGCGGCGATGTTCGGCTCCACCGCGCAGCGGGCCTCGAGCAGCGCGAGCACCTCGTTCAGCGAGTCGGCGCGGATGACGAGCCCCTTGCGCGGCAGGACGTCGAGGAGCTTCTCCGCCATGAGGCGGTGCACCGCCTGGTGCACCGGCATCCGGCCGAGGCCGAGCAGCGCGCACAGCGCCTGCTCGTTCACGAACTGGCCGGGACGCAGCTCGAGCGACAGGATGCGCTCCTTGATCGCGGCGTACGCGAGCTCGTTGAGCGGGAGCTGGGCGCCTGCGCCGCGCGCCGGCGCGCGCAGCGGCACGACTTCGCCGCCCGCCGGCGCGGGCCGCCGCGCCGCGGCGGCGCTCTTGGGCATCGCGTTTCGCCTGTGGTATATCACGTGAGATCACTGTAACATGCGTCGCGGCCGCAGCACCAGCCGGTCCCGCCCGCGCCGCCGCGGGCGCGCGGCGGACGCGGCCGGCAACCGACGGAGCCCCCGCAGACCGCGCCATGAGCTTCGGCGTCCTCGAGAACGTGCGCAAGGTGTTCGCCAACCAGGAGCTCGGGCGCGGCGCCCGCGAGCCGCTGGTCGCGATCGAGGAGGCGTCGTTCGCGTTCGAGGAGGGCGAGCTCGTCTCGCTCCTCGGCCCGAGCGGGTGCGGGAAGACGACGCTGCTCCGGATCATCGCCGGGCTGATCCCGAAGACCGCGGGCTCGGTGCGGATCCGCGGCGCGGAGGTGAGCGAGCCGCACCCCGACTTCGGGTTCGTGTTCCAGACGCCGAACCTCATGCCGTGGCGCAACGTCCTCGCCAACGTGCTGTTCCCGATGGAGATCTTGCGGCGCCGCGACGCGGCCGCGGTGCGGCGGGCGCACGACCTGCTCGGCATGGTCGGGCTCGACGGCTTCGCCCGCGCGCGGCCGCATCAGCTCTCCGGCGGCATGCAGCAGCGGGTTGCGCTGTGCCGCGCGCTCGTGCACGAGCCGGCGCTGCTGCTCATGGACGAGCCGTTCGGGGCGCTCGACGAGCTCACGCGGATGGAGATGAACGATCTGCTGCTCGACATCCGCGCCCGGACCGGTGCGACGGTGGTGTTCGTCACGCACTCGATCTCGGAGGCGGTCTACCTCGCCGACCACGTGCTCGTGCTCAGCCGGCGCCCGGCCCGGATCGCCGAGCGGATCCGGGTGGACCTGCCCTACCCGCGCTCGGCGCAGACGCGTTACGTGCCGAAGTTCACCGCGCTCGAGCACCGCGCGAGCCGCGCGCTCGGCGTCATCCGGGAGGCCGCCGATGCGGCTGCGTGAGCTCTTCGGCCGCGAGCCGCTCAAGCGCACCCTCTACCCGCCGCTCGGCGCGGCGCTCGTGATCGGCGGCTGGCATCTCGCGTGCGTCGAGTTCGACATCGCGACCGCGGTGCTGCCGAAGCCCGCGCTCGTGCTCGAGGCGGCGATCAAGGACTGGGAGCTGCTGCTCGACGAGAGCTGGGTTACGCTCAAAGCCACTGCGTACGGGTTCCTGCTCGCGCTCGTCGTCGGCATCCCGATCGCGGTGGCGATCACCGCCTCGCGGACGCTCAGCCTGATGTTCTATCCGCTCCTGATCGCGCTGCAGTCGGTGCCGAAGGTCGCGCTCGCGCCGATCCTGCTCGTGTGGCTCGGCGTCGGGATCGAGTCCAAGCTCGCGATCGCGTGGCTGGTCGCGTTCTTCCCGATCGTCGTCGACACCGCCGCCGGGCTGCAGTCGACCCCGCGCGAGCTGCTCGAGCTGGCGCGCAGCCTCCGCGCCTCGCGCTGGCAGGTCTTCGCCAAGGTGCAGTTTCCGGCCGCGCTCCCGTTCGTGGTCACCGGCTCGAAGGTCGCCGTGACCCTGGCGGTCATCGGCGCGGTGATCGGCGAGTTCGTCGGCTCGACCGCGGGGCTCGGCTATCTCCTGCTCGCCGCGACCTCGCAGATCAACTCGCCGCTCGCGTTCGCGGCGCTGTTCGCGCTGGCGGCGCTCGGCATCCTCGTCTACCTCGCGGTCGTGGGCGTGGAGTGGCTGCTCGCGCCGCTCCTGCCGCACGCGGCGCCGGAGTAGACCGCATCCACAACCGCCCACCACGGAGGAACCGATGGCCGATGCTGTGAAGGGCACGCCGCCGCTGCCGGCGGGCGCGCCCAAGCTCGACGAGATTCTGATCCAGAGCTGCGACCAGCCGTGGCGCGCGAAGTCGCTGAAGGGCGTCCACGAGAAGATGCTGTGGCGCGACGAGCAGAGCGGGGCGAGCATCGCGCTCATCAAGTTCGACAAGGGCAGCGGCATCCCGAAGCCGCACTCGCACGCGTCGAACCAGTTCATGTTCTGCCTCGAAGGGAAGTACGAGTACACGGCGACCAAGGTGACGCTCACCCCGGGCTGCTTCTACTGCAACCCCATCGGCAACGTGCACGGCCCGACGCTCGCGCACGAGGACACCGTCGTCCTCGAGATCTACGACGGCCCGCACTATCCGCAGGTGCCCGACTGGTACACCGATCCGGAGGACGCGCGCTAGCGCGCCGCGCCATGCACGACGGAGCCGACGCGCCGAAGCGCGTCCCGGTCGCGGCGCTGGCGGGCTTCGTCGCCGCGGTGTTCGCGAAGCTGGGCGTCTCGGCGGAGGGTGCGCGGGCGACGGCCGACGCGCTGGTCGCCGCGGACCTGGAAGGCGTGCCGTCGCACGGCGTGATGCTCGTGCCGATGTACGTCGAGCGCATGCGCGCGGGCTCGGTGTCGCGGGCGGAGGCGGCGGCGATCGTCCACGACCGCGGCGCGGCCGTGACGCTCGACGCCGGCAACGCCCTCGGCCAGTTGACCTCGCACCAAGCCGTGCGCCTGGTCGTCGAGCGCGCGCGCGTCCACGGGCTCGCCGCGGTCGCGGTGCGGAACGGCTTCCACTTCGGTGCGGCGGGCTACTGGGCGCGGCGCGTCGCCGCCGGCGGCCTGATCGGGATCGCGATGTGCAACACCCGGCCGTTGATGCCGGCGCCCGGCGGCGCCGAGCGCCTCGTCGGCAACAACCCGCTCGCGATCGCGCTGCCGGCGGCGGGCGGGCCGCCGCTCGTCGTCGACATGGCGCTCAGCGCGAGCGCCATGGGCCGGATCCGGCTCGCCGAGTCCGCCGGCGAGCCGATCCCGGAGGGCTGGGCGGTCGACGCAGCGGGGCGACCGACCACCGACCCGGCTGCGGCGATCAGCGGCATGCTGCTGCCGGCGGCCGGGCCGAAGGGGTTCGGGCTCGCGGTGGCGATCGATCTGCTCTGCGGCGGGCTCGCGGCCGGCGCGATCGGCGGCGAGGTGCAGCCGCTCTACGGCGATCCGGCGAAACCGTACGCCTGCGCCCATCTCTTCGTCGCGATCGACCCCGCGCGCTTCGGCGTGGACGCCGCGCTCGCCCGGCGCGTCGGCGCGTTCGCCGATCGGATCCGCGCGTCGAAGCGCGCTCCCGGAACGGCGCGCGTGTACGCGCCGGGCGACGTCGAGTTGGAGCGACGCGCGGCGAACGGCGACGCCTGCCCGGTCGCGGCCGACGTCGCGGCGAAGCTCATCGCCTGCGGTGCCGGGCTCGGCGTGACAAGCGCCGAGCTGGCGCTCATCGCGGGCCCGTCTTGATCAGGAGGAAGCCATGCCGAGAGAGCAGGTGAGGACCGACAAGGTGCGCGAGCCGATGGGCCATTTCTCGCAGGCGATCGCGATCGAGGCGCGCGGCAAGCTCGTCTTCCTCTCGGGGATGACGGCGCGGCGCCCCGACGGCACGATCGCCGGCGTCGGCGACGTCGAGGCGCAGACCCGCCAGGTGTGCGAGAACCTGAAGGCCGCCGTCGAGGCCGCCGGCGGCACGCTCGACGACATCTGCCGCGTCGACGTCTACGTCCGCAACATCGAGCACTTCGACAAGATCCACAAGGTGCGGCGCGAGTACTTCAAGGCGCCGCCGCCCGCCTCGACGATGGTCGAGGTGACCAAGATGGTCTCGCCGGACTACCTGATCGAGATCAACGCGATCGCGGTCCTGCCGGACGCGTAGCGACGGGGGAGCACGCATGAGCACGCCCAAGGTCATCGGCTTGAACGGCTTTGGCCTCGAGGTGCCGGATCTCGACGTGGCGCAGAAGTTCTACGCCGCGTTCGGGCTCGCGGGGGAACGGCGCGACGGGACGCTCGCGCTGCGCAGCCCGGGCCGGCCGCACGACGAAGTCCTCATCATGCACGGCGCGCGCAAGCGCATGCATCACCTCTCGTTCATCATCCGGCGCGGCGACGAGGACGCTTTCGCCGCGAAGCTGAGAACGGCGGGCCACGCCCCGGCCGCCGCCCCCGACGGCGTTCGGCGCGAGGGCCTCTGGTTCCAGGACCCGTGGGGTACCTGGATCAACCTCTGTCCCGGCGAGCCGCCGGCGAGCGCGCCGCGGAAGCCCGCGGCCGAGCGGGTCGACGTGCATCTGTGGCGCGAGCTCGATGCCGACCCGAAGCCGGCGCGGATCGGCCACATGCTCGTCTTCACCGACGACTGGGAGAAATCCGAGGCCTTTTTCACCGCGACGCTCGGCCTGCGCACGAGCGACCGCGCCGCCGGCAAGGTCGCGTTCATGGCGGCCGGCGACGGCATCGTCGACCATCACTGCTTCGGGCTCGTGAACAGCACGCACCGCGGCTACCAGCACGCGAGCTTTCAGGTCGCGAGCCTCGACGACATCGGGTTCGGCGCGTGGCGCATGCGGGCGGCGGGCTACAAGGAGAGCTTCGGTCCGGGCCGGCACGCGCTCGCGTCCAACCTCTTCCATTACGTGCGCGACCCGTGGGGCAGCTGGGTCGAGTACTACGCGGACATGGACAAGATCAGCGGGGCGTGGGCCTGCCGCGACTGGAGCGCGCTGCCCTACGTCTGGGGACCGGAATGGTCGCCCGAGTTCTGGGGCAAGGAGATGAACGGCAACTTCGAGCCTCGCTAGCGTCCTGGGGCGCCTCGCTCAGAGCGGGAGCCCCTTCTTGAGCAGCTGCTCGATCAGCTCGCGCCGCTGCAGCTCCTGGCTGTCACCCCCCTGGAACTGCAGCGCCCCGGACGAGTACGACGAACCGTAGCTCGCGGCGAGGTTCACCACCTGGCCGAGCCCGGCGAGGAACTCGGCGTCGGCGAGCGAGCCGAGCGGATGGATGAACGCGGTCCACAGGATGCCCCGCGCGATCGCGTAGCGGGCATCGAGCGCCGAGTCGAAGTTCGCCTGGAGCAGCCGCGCGAGGCGCGCCGGCTCGAGCGCCTCCGCGGGCGCGACCGGCGTGATGATCCGCATGCGGTCGGCGCGCTCGTCGGTGATCACCATCAGCGTGCGCTCTTCCACGGTGAGCCGCCAGAAGCCGGGCCCACCCTCCGCTTTGGGGTCGATGCGGCGGATCAGCTCGTCGAGGCGCGCATTGGACATCGGCGCCGTGGGCGCCGGCTTGGCCTGGGTCGGCGTTTGGCCGGCGTGCGGGGTGTCGCGGGCGAACGGCGACGCGGCGAACGCGGCGGCGCAGACGCCGAGCGCGATGGCCGTGAAGATCCTCGACGATTTCATGGACGCCTCCTCATCGATGCTTGGCCACGACTAGACCCGCCGCCGGCCGGACTTCACTAGAGTGTGACCGGCGACCGCGCCGGGGACAAGGGCTACGTCGCACTGGCTGGACCGATGACGCCGCGAGCGTTGCCGCGGCGCCCGCAAGACCACCGGGCCTCTTGACAAGCGCCCGTCGCACTGCGTGCAATTCGCAGGCGGAGTCCAGCCGAGCCCTCATGTCACCGGTCGTCAACGCGCGCATGTACTCGGTCACGCCGGCCGTGAAGGCGGCGTGGAAGGAGATGCTCGGCTGGGCGCTGCGGCGCGCGCGACTCGACTGGGCGCTGCTCGACTACGACGCCCCGGCGCCGCTCGCGGCGCTCTGGGCGCGCGACGATCTCGGCTGCGCGATGATGTGCGGGCTGCCCTTCTCGCAGCGCCGGCCCGGACCCGCGCTCGTCGCCGCGCCCGTGCCCTCGCCGGTCCGCTATCGGCGCCGGCCGATCTATTTCACCGACATCGCGGTGCGCGCCGATTCCGCCTACCGCACGCTGGAAGACACGTTCGGCGGCGTCGTCGGCTACACGCTCGAGGATTCGATGTCGGGCTGCGTCGCGCTGCGCACCCACCTGCTCGCGTACCGCACCCCCGAGCGCCCGCGCCTGTATCGGGGGGCGGTCGGCGGATTGCTGAACGCCAACCACGTCATCGCGGCGCTCGGCGAGGGCCGCATCGACGTCGGACCGCTCGACAGTTATGCGCACGACCTCCTGCGCCGCCACGATCCCGCGTCCGTCGGCCGGATCAGAGTGATCGCTTCCACCCGCGCCGCGCCGATCCCGCCGCTGGTCGCCACCGCGCCGCTTGCCGAAAGCGACCTCGAGCGTCTGCGCGCGGGACTGGTCGCGGCGGGGGCCGCAGCGGAGCTCGCGGCCGCGCGCGACGCGTTGCTGCTCGACGGTTTCGTCGTGCCGCGGCGGTCGGATTACGCCGCGTTCGACGAGATCCTCGCGGCGTCGCGGCAGTTCGCCGGGACGTGGTGAGGATCGGCGGCGCGAGGCGCGGGCGCCGTCCCGCCCGGCGCGCCGCGGGCTCCGGAACGTGGCATATTGCGCATTCGACGACCGGATCGGACCGGCGCCGCCACGCCGCGTCGCATAGGCTTGCGCCCGAGTCTCGATCCACTAGGAGGCACCATGAAGCGCGTGCTCTTGCCGTTGGTGTTGCTGATGGGGCTGCCGGCGTACGCCGACGCGGTGTGCTACACGGTCTACGACGCGCAGAACCGGATCGTCTTCCGCGCCCCGTACACGCCGGTCGATCTGTCGGGACCGATCGCGGCGGCGGTGAAGGCGGTGTTTCCCGGCGGCCACATGGTCATCTCGGACGAGGACGCGAGGTGCACGCTGATCGACCCGAGCGCCCCGTTCGATCCGCGCACCGGCGCGGTGACCGAGGCGGTGGCCGGTTACGCGCAGAAGAAGTAGGCGCCGCGGCGGCGCCGCCGCTCACCTGACCGAGCAGACGAGGATCAGGCCGCCGCCGCGGCCCGCTTCGGCGGACACCGACGCGGCGTAGACGGCGGGCCCGGCGCCGCACCGCCACTCCGCGGCGTAGTCCTTGTCGCAGCTCGGCGCCGGATCCTCGAGCGCCGACGCGTCGATCCGATAGTCGCAGATCGCGCGGCCGTCGCACGCCCGCGCGAGGTGCGCGGTGGCGTTTCCCGGCTTGGCCCCGCAACTTCGTCCGTAGGTGCCTGCGAGCACCTTGATCGTGTACTTGTCCTCGCCTGGCTTGGCGCCCGCGACTTCCGGGGCCCTGGTCGACACCTTCTCGGTCGCCCCGGCCTGGCGCACGACGGGGCCGCGGGCGTCGGACGCACGGGTCTCCCGCGCGCGCTCGGCGGCTGGCTGGGCCGCCCCCCCGTACAGCCACGAGTGGAGCACCCCGCCCTCGAGGGTGTAGAGCGCCATCCCGACGAGGAGCAGCAGCGTCCCCACGACGCTCGCGGCGATCCGGCCGAGCTTGCCGGGCTCGATCTTGCCCTCGATGCGGCCGAGGACCGCGACCAGCAGGAAGATGATCCCGGCGAACACGAACATCCGCGTCAGCGGGACATCCACCAGCCTCGTCACCATGTCGTGCATGTCGCACCTCCGTCCGCGTCGGTCGCCGCCGCTCATCAGTCGCCTCCGCCGACGGGCTTCCGATTGGGGTTGTTGTTTGCGGGCCGCGCGGTTGCTGGCCGAGCTCGCGGGCCCCGGGGACGTGCCGGCAGGAGCGGCGTCGCGGATGCGGCGCCGTGCGTCATTGTCGAGCACCGGCCGCGCGCTGTTCGAGGAAGTAGTGCCTCCGCCCCCGGCCGCCCCGCGGCCGATGCGGAGGAAGGATTGCACGAAGGTGGCGAGGCGCCGTCAGGTGGCGCGCCCGGGCCGCCCTGACCCCGGCAGCACGCGCTCCTGCGGCTGCGCCCCGTCCCGAAGGTGGAAGCGGACGGTGAGCGAGGGCGGTGCGGCGGTCGCGTCCGCGTGAACGGTCGCGACAGCGTCCCCTTCGATCACCTCCCCCTCGATCCGGTAGCGCATCGTCCAGCCGTCGCCGAGGTCGAGCGCGCCCGTCGGTGCGAGCTCCTCGGGCTGACCGTTCGCGAACGGGTACGGCGCATAGAGCGGAGACGAGACGACGCAAGCGGTGCCGAGGTCCACGCGCCGGTCCGCGCGCTCGAACCAGATCCGGCTGGTCATGGACAGGTGCGCGTCGCCGCAGAGAAACACGACGTTGCGGACCTCCTCGGCGAGGATCCACGACGCGAGCTCGCGCAGCGACGACGGGAAGCCGTCCCAGCCGTCCGATCGCCGGCGATACGCGTTCGCGTCCGCGCGCTGCGTCTCGCGCTGGAACGGCACGACGAGGCTCGGCGACGCGATGAACTTGTGGCGCTCGTGTCCGCGCTGGGCGCCGAGCCACGCCTTCAGGGCGTCGCGCTGCTCCCGCTCCATGATGTGCGCCGCGGGATCGCGGGTGGCGCGGGTGTCGCACACGAAGAACGGGAAGCCGGCGGCCTCGAACGAGTAGAAGTACCGCTCGCGGCCGTCGACGAGCCGCGGCGCGTTCCGCGGCGAATGCAGCCACTGATACCCGCGGAACGCCTTCATCCCCCAGATCCGGGTCTGCAGATCCGTCTGCGCCTCGGACCAGTTGTCCTCCACCTCGTGGTCGTCCAGCATCATGTAGGCGGGGAGCTCGCGCAGCACGGCGCGGGCGTTCGCCGCGCTCCACGCTTCGTGGTAGGACTCGTAGAAGCGCTCGCGGCTCGACCGCGGATCGAACACGCCGGCGGTCGCGTCGGCATAGATCTGGTCGCCGACGAGGAGCAGCAGCGCGGGACGGTCCGGCGCGCCGTTCTCCAGCAGCGCACGCAGCTTGCCGAACATCGCGTCCGCCGCCTCCCGGTCGACGACCGTCGCGGCGAAGCGGCAGCTCGCGACCGCGAACGACAGGGCGGTCCGCTCGGGCGCGAGCGCCGACAGCACCGCCGCGCGCACCGTCACCGAGTCGAGCCGCGCGTCGTACCCGGGGTCGACCGCGCGCTTCGCCGCCTGCGCGGCCCGCACGCGGGCGAGCCATCGCGTGCGCTGGCGGTCGGTTTCGGCTGCGACCGCGGCTCGGGCGGACGGCTCCGTCCGGGCGCGGGCGAGCGCGTCGGACTCGGCGTAGGTGCTCGCGACCAGGATCTCGACGTCCCGTCCGTCGCGCTCGATCGGGACGTCGACCGCGACCAGCGTCTCGATGCCCAACCGGTCGGTCGCGACGGTCGCGTCCTTCAGATCGTGCGCGAGGAGCGTCTGCGGCAGCGGCTTGCCGTCGACGTACAGCATCGTCAGCACGTGCGAGGGATCGATGTGGACGTCGTCGGCGCGGCACCAGACGCGCGCGGTCCAGCGGCCCTGCTCACGCCGGGTCCAGCCCAGCACCGGGCCCACCAGCGGCCGGCGCACGCGCGGCGGCCGCGCCGCAGGTCCCCGGGCGGGCGTCGCCGGCCGGGCGGCAAGCCCCGGCGCGAGGAACTCCGAGATCCTGGGGAACACCTCCTGGTCGACGTTCCGCCCGATCAACGGATCGAGATGGCCATAGCCGGCGAGGAACCGCCGCTCGACCACGCTGTCCGGATTGACCTCGCGCAGCAGGTCGCAGGACCGGCGCGCCGTCCGGTGCGAGAACACGGCGTTCCGCGAGCCGTGCAGGAACCGGACCGGAAAATGGAAGTGCCGGCGGATGTTGTCGCGCGTCACGTACGCGTTGGTCGCGTTGTAATCGGTCAGGCGCCGCTGGAACGCGTACTGCAGGGTCTGCTCGAAGGTTTTGAGGTTGGTGTGGCCGATGAGGTCGCCGAGCGCATCGAGCATCGCCGGGTCGACATTGGCGTGGTCGAACAGCCGGCCGAACACCCCCGCCGACCGGTTGCAGTTGGCGATGTGCGTGTGTCGGGCCCACGGCGGGGACAGGCGGTGATGCGCCGCTTCCCGCGGCGGGTAGGGATAGGTGCTCAGCAGGCGGTCGACCAGGGCGTCCACCCAGTCCGCACGCTCGCGCTCGATCGAGCTGTCGACGTGATCGACCTCGGCGTAGCGGCGCAGGAACGTCACGAGCCGCGCATTGAACCGGTTCGCCTCGGAGAGCGAGACGAGCGGCCCCACCTGCAGCAGCACGGCGGCTCGGATCTTGCTCGGCGCGTGGCCGTCGGCGCCGGCCGCGCCGCGCGCGAGCCCGCCGGCGAGCGCGGCGGTGCAGAACATCGCCGAGCCGATGCAATGCGCCACGACGTCGACCTGGGCGGCCTGGGTCCGCTCCAGGACGTAGTCGACGATGCGTGGAATGTCGTTGTTCGCCACCTCGTCGAGCGTCCATTCGCTCCGCGAGGAGGGCACGCCGATGCTCGTCCGGAGCTCCGGCACCCAGACGTCGAAGCCCTGTTCGGCAAGATGGCCGACGAGGTTCTGCCGCGGCAGACCCCGGCAGGGGAACGCGAACTGCACCCCGCTCGAGCCGAACCCGTGGAACAGCACGACCGGGCCCCGTTCCGGGGCGCGGCCGCGCTTGCGGTAGTTGGTGATCGGAAGCGCGAGGGCGCTCGCCTGCAGCTCGACCGGAACCAGCACGGCGCCGACGCGCCGCTCGAGCCCCGGCAGCTCGCCCGGCAGGCGTCGCTCGGCGCGCCGCGGATCGCGCCGCTCGTACTCGGGCAGCCGGAAGTTCCAGAAGTGGATCTTGAAGATGAGCCGGCTCATGTACAGCGCGATCGAGGCGAGGTCGACGAGCACCGCCGGCAGGTCGGTCTGCGCGACCGACTGCAGCTGCATCGCGTAGCGGCGCAGCATGTGGAGCGGGTCGACCGCGAGCGTGCCGACCTCCCGCGTCGGCTCGCCCGGCGGCGCGATGGTGACCGTCATCTCGGAGAGTTGGCGCCACGGATTGCCGTCGCGCACGTACCAGAACGTCTTCAGCCCGGTGATGCGCGTTCCCTTGCGGAGCAGCGTGCGGTCGTCCTCCCGGAGATCGGCGTCCACGCTGAGCTCGTAGCGCAGATGGCGGACCTCGCCGACGTGCGTCGCGAGCTTCACGATCGAGCCGCCGCGGAGGAACGCTTTCAGCAGCGCGAGCCAGCCTTCCTCGCGGACCCGCTGGAACACGTCCGCCAGCGCGCGGGTGCGGAGCCAGGTGGAGAGGGCGCGCCTGGCGCGGGCGCAGGCCGTGGTCCGGCCGAGCTCGAGCCAGCGCACCTCGCCGCTCACCGGAACCGCGGCGCCGCGTGCGGAGAGCGTGGCGCTGCGGATCCGCACGGCGTGGTCGCGGCTGCGCAGCAGCTCCGTGGGCTCGAAGGGCTCGAACTCGGTCTCGAGCGCGCAGCTCACTCTCGGGCTGGCGGCGCCCGGGAGCTTGAGCTGACCCTTCATCCGCTCGGCGAACCGGATCTCGGTCCGCGCGGCGCTCGGCTGGCGCGCCGCGATCCGCGCGGTGCCCGTGGGCAGCGATTCGCGGTCCGCATATGGGCGGTCCAGATCGAGGTTCCAACCCTGGATGGCGGCGTAGCGCTCCACGGCGCGCTCCGCGAGCGCGGTGATGGTGAGCAGCGGATTCACGCCGAGCGCGGCCGGAATGATCGAGCCGTCGAGCACGAGCAGGCCCTCGTACGTGGTGGTCCCGCCCGCCAGGTCGAAAACGCGCCCGATGTCGTCGACGACGCCGCTGTCGCGATCGTTCCCCATCGGACAGCCGCCGAGCGGATGCACCGTGAGGAGCTTCGCCTCCGCTTTCGGCCCGGAGAGCGCGTCGGACAGCGCTTCGGGCAGCGGCTGCCATAGCGGGCTGCGTAGATAGAGGCCGTCGTCGGCCGCGCCGAACGCGAGCAGGCGGTCCTGGAGCCGGTAGACCGCCGCGTTGGCCGCGCCCGGCCACGCGACCGTGATGGCGCCGTCCCAGTCCCAACCCTCCCAGCCGTTGACCATCGCGAGCGTGCCGCGCGCGCCGTCGTCGCCGAACGCCGCGAAGAGCTGGGTGCGCGCGATCGCCTCCGGATCGACCGCCGCGGGGTCGGGCTCGCGCGGCGCGTGCTTCGACCGATCGGCGCGGCCGAGCTTCGCCGCAGCCGCGGCGGTCGTGACCACCTCCTCGAAGATCCGCCGGAGCGGGCCCGGGATCGCGAGCTCTTCGAGCGCGAGCAGCGGCTCGCCGCTCGGGCCGCGCACGTGCGCGATCCCGGTGATGGTCGGGCCGACGTTGCGCTCGCCGAGCGGGTCGTGCTCCCGCGCCGACGCGTTGACCGGCGCGCGCTGGTGGTAGAGCGCGCTGATCATGTCGCCGTTCGACGAGAACTGCGCGCCGAGCTTCGGCGAAAGCCGCAGTCCGCGCGCGCGCGAGCGCATGAGGATCTCGGGCGAGCCGAGCGTCCCGGCGGCGAGCACCACGTGCCGCGCCCGGACCCGATGCGGGCTCGCGGCCCGCGCCGGGCCCTTCTCGCCGGTGAGGCGGAACGCGACGCTCCAGCGGGCGCCGTCGCACGCGCTCGCCGGCTCCAGGTGGAGGACGGTCGCGCCGGTATAGAGCTCGGCCCCTTTGCGGCGGGCGTGCGGCAGGTAGTTCATCGCCAGCGTGTTCTTGGCCCCGACGTTGCACCCGGTGACGCAATCGCCGCAGCGGATGCACGGGTCCTGCGCGACGCCCTGCGCGTTCGCGCCGGAGAGGCCGAACCGGATCGCGACGTTCGTCGGCCGGGCCGGGCCGACCGGGATGCCGAACGCGCTCAGCCCGCTCGTGAAGCGCTCGAACGCGGCGTACTTCTCGAGCCCCTGGGTCTGCGTCGGGGCGACGTCGAGCATCGCCTCCGCGCGCGCGTAGTGCTCGGCGAGGGGCTCGCGCGCGGCGCGGATGGCGTCGGGCCAGGCGGGCTCGCGCAGCGCCGCGGTGGCGCGCTCGGCGACGGCCGCGTTGATCAGCGAGCCGCCGCCCAGGCCGCTCGCCAGCAGGACATTGACGTCGGCGCCGATCCGCAGATCGAACAACCCGTCGCGCCGGCCCTTCGCCTCGCACTTGTCGTAGCGGCTGTAGCGGACGTAGCCGGGCAGCTCCGCCAGCCGGTTCGGGAACGCGCCGACGACGTACTCGTTGCCGCGTTCGAGCACGCAGACCTTCAGCGGTTTTCCGTTCGGACCGGCAGCGCCGGCGAAGCGCGCCGCGGCGACGGCGCCGCCGTAGCCGCTCCCGACCACGACCACGTCGTAGACGGGCGGCGGATCCGCGGCGAGGCGCGCGACCAGCACCTCCGCGCCCTCGGACAGCCATTCCGGTCGGTACCGCATCGCGGGTCGCCGACGGGACGCGCGTCAGCGACTGAGCGCGGTCAGCATCGCGGTCCGCAGCGCGTCGGCGAAGACCGGTTTGTGCAGCAGCGGCAGGCCGCTCGCGGCCGCTTCCCGCAGCCGCTCCGGCGCGGTGTCGCCGGTGACGAGCAAGGCGGGGACCTCGCCCACTCGCGCGCGCAGGCTCCGCACGGTCTCGATCCCGCTCTCGTTCTGGCGCAGCCGGAGGTCCGCCACGATGACGTCGATCACCGGCGCGCGATCGTCGAGGATGCGCTCGGCCTCGGCGAGCCCGCCGCACACCGTGGCGCGGCAGCCCCAGGCCCCGAGCAGGGCCCGCATGCTCGTCCGGACGGCGGGCTCGTCGTCGAGCACGAGCACGTGCAGCCCGCGCAGCGCGCCCGCATCCTGCGCCGCGCGTGCGGCGACCTCGCCCGGCCCCGGCCGCTCGCCCGCCGGCGCCGCGGCGCGCGCGAGCGGCATGCGCACCGCGAACGTCGACCCCGCGCCGGGCGCGGTCTCGAGCTCGATCTCGCAGCCGAGGAGCCGCGCGAGGCGCCGCACGATCGCGAGCCCCAGCCCGAGCCCGCGCGCGCGGTCCCGTTCCGGGTTGCCGATCTGGTAGAACTCCTCGAAGATGCGCTCGCGCTCCGCGCCGGGGATGCCCTGGCCGGTGTCGCGCACGGCGATCCGTGCCTCGCCGCCGCGCGACTCGACGGCGAGCACGATGCGGCCGCGCGCCGTGTACTTGATCGCGTTGTCCACGAGGTTCCGCACGATGCGCTCGAGCAGCATCGGATCGGTCTGCACCAGCGCTTCCGCGGTGGCGGCGCGCAGCTCCAGCCCTTTCGCCTGCGCGACCGGCGCGAGATCCTGGGCGATGCGCTCGACGAGCGTTCCGACGTCGACCAGCTGGATCTCGGGATGGATCGCCCCCGCGTCGAGCTTGGAGATGTCGAGCAGCGAGTCAACGAGCTTCGACAGCGACTCCACCGCCTCGCGGATGTTCCCGGCCATCTGGCCCGGTCCGCCCCCGGAGGCGCGCAGGGTGAGCGCGGCGGCGTAGAGCGACAGCGCGTGCAGCGGCTGGCGCAGGTCGTGGCTCGCCGCGGCGAGAAAGCGGGTCTTGGCGCGGTCGGCCTCCTCCGCCCGGTCGCGCGCGAGCGCCACCGCCTCGCGCTCGCGCTCGAGCTCCTCGATGAGGCGCTCGTTCTCGTAGCGGATGGCGAACGATTCCCGGAGCACCCGCTCGTTGTCGCGGACGAAGAACGCGAGCACGACCGCGAACAGCACGATCAGCCCGCCGAGGAACATGCCGTGGGCGTCCCCGCTCAGCGCCCAGAGCGCGGCGAGCGGGCCGAGCGCCGCGGGGGCGAACGCGAAGAACGCCCCGGCGTAGGCGGCGGCGGTGGCGACCCCGCCCGCGGACCAGCAGACGAGCACCATCGTCAGCAGCGCGCGGTCGCCGTACGGGAGCACGCCGAAGAACAGCGGCGCCGCGACGCCGGTCGCGACGCCGTTCGCGAGCGCGAACAGGACCATGATCCGGAGCGCGGCCGACGCGTCGGGTGGAGGCGAGCGCAGGATGCGCAGCGCGTAGGCCCGGCGTGCGAGCAGGACCGCGCCGAGCGCAGCGCCCCAAGCGAAGACGAGCGACTGCGGCGCGTGCTCCCAGACCGCATAGGCGACGAATGCGACCGCGATGAGGATCACGAACGGCGAGCGCGTCGCCTGGCGGCACAACAGCGCGAGCTGCTGCAGGCGGAGGTGGCTGCGGCGGCGCGCCGCGTCGTTCACCTCCGGGAGCCGAGCCTGCGGCGGCGTCGAGGAGCGGGTGGGCCCGACGAGCGCGAGATCAGACAAGCGGTCGGCCTCCGACGCGAGACGAAGGATGCCCGTCGACGAGCAGGATCTTCACGCCTGGTGCCCTTCTTGCCGGAGGTTCCTAGCATACGACAGCCGGGTCGCAGCTGGATACTGATCGAAGCGGCTATACGAAAGGTCTTAGGGCGCGAGCCCCCCACGCGGCAGCGCCGCGCCGACCGCGCGCGCCAGCGGGTCGGCAAGGTCCGGGAGGCAGGTCGGATCCTGTGCGAGCGCGACCGCGTCCCCGGGGCCGGCCGCGGGCAAGGTGCTCAAGAGCTCGATCCGGTGCGTGACAAACTCCGGAATCGCCTCGACCGGCGGACACTCCACCCGCAGCCGATCGGCGGCGGCCGGAAGCGACGCCGCCGCCAGCGCGACGCACGCGAAGCGGAACAGCACGCGTCGCCCCAACAGGTTGGTCCGCTGCATGCGGGTCTCCTCCATCGGTTCGAAGCGCCTCGTACGGAGAGGGCCCGGCGCGATGCCGCCGTGCCCGACACGCAATCTAGGCGCGCGGGCACCGCGTCTCAATCCGCCGGATCGCCATCGGCTCGGCCGGGCTTCCTCATCCGTACGGACTAGCCCACGCGGCCGCGGCGTCGAGCAAGCCGGCCCCAGGGGCCGGCGCTACAGCAGGTGCTGCTCGATCAGGCCGACGAGCGCGTCCGGCCGCTCGACCTGCAGGTTGTGGCCCAGGCCGGCGAGCTCGATGGCGTCGGGCGCGAGACGCCGCAGCTCGTCGATCCGCACCAGCGGATCCTGCGATCCGCAGGCGAGGACGACGCGCGTGCGCCCGGCGGCGAGGATGCCCTCGATCGGCGGGCCCGCGGCCGCGACCGTCGCCGCGTCCGCCGCCAGCCGCCAGCGGCCGGCTTCGGCCACGAGCCCGGCGTCGACGACCGGCGCATCGGGCGCGACGAGCTTGTCGAGGCCCGAAACGCGGAGGAACCGTTCGGCGGCCTCGGCGCGCGTGTCGAACCAGCGCGCCGGCGCGCGCGCGAGCGCGCCGAGCCTGGCGAGCTCCTCGGGCTGCCAAGTCACCTTCATCCCGAAGCCCAGCACGCCTCGAACCTCGACCCCGTACCAGCCGCTCGCGAGCGCAAGGCCGATCGCCCCGCCCATCGAGTGCCCGACGACGTGGACCGCCTCGCCGGGCGCGAGGAGCGCGGCGACATCGGCGGCGTGCTGGCCGTATCCATAGTGCGCGGCGTGCGGGGAGCGGCCGTGGCCGCGCAGGTCGGGCACCACGATCCGCCCGGCGAACCGCGGCCGCAGCCGCTCGAGGAGCGGGCCCCAGACCGCGCCGTTCGCGCTCAACCCGTGCAGCAGGACGAGGGTCGGCGGTCCCGAACCGTACTCTTCGACGTGGAGGCGCATTCCCATCGGCGTCGCTGAAGAATGGACTTTCCGGGAGCGCTCGGGTGTTCCGGCCGTCTGGCGGCGTAGGATATACGCGTTCCCCGCCGGAGACCCCTACGATGAGGAAACTCGCATGCATCGTCTTGCTCTGCGCGCTCGCCGGTTGCGCGGCGCGGGTCGGCACGTCGGTCAAGCCGGGGATGGCCCAGGCCGAGGTCGCCCGGCTGGGCGGCAAGCCGATCGCCGAAGGCCGCCTGCCGAGCGGCGAGGCCTACTGGGATTACACGCTCCAGCCCTCCGGGTACTACACCTACCGGGTCGTCTTCGGGCCCGACGGCGCGGTGCGCGAGGTGAGCAACCTCCTCACGCAGCAGAACTTCCTGAAGCTCAAGCTCGGCATGAGCGAGTCCGACGTCGAGGCGCTGCTCGGGCCCGCGCGGCTGCGCGAGCGCTATTGGCTCGGCACGTACTCGATCAGCTACCGCTTCATGGAAGCCGCGACGTTCATGATGATGACCGCCGAGTTCTCGCGCGACGGGCGGCTGACGACCTACCACTGGCAGCCGGACGCCGCGATCTACTCCACGGTGTCCGACGGCCGGCCCTAGCCTCCGGCGCGGCGCGGGTCGGCAGCGGCGCTAGCCGTACGGCGTGCGCTCGCCGTGCCGGCGGAAGGGGTAGAGGAGCTGCCCGAGATAGTCCTCCGGCGGCTGGAACTTGACGGTCCCGTAGTTCCTCGGCCAGTGGCCGGGCTGGTGCGCGGTGCCGAAGACGACGTCCCACAGCGGCAGGCAGCCGGCGAAATTCTTGTCGATACCTTCCTCGTCCGAGGTGTGGTGCCAGTGGTGGTACTCCGGCGTGGCGATCACCCAGCGCAGGAGCGGCCAGCGCCAGCGGACGTTGGCGTGGATGTACACCGCGTGGAACGACACGAAGACGAGGTAGGCATACAGCGCCGCCGGCGCGAAGCCGAGCACGAACACCGGCAGGAACGCCGCGGCGCGGGTGACGAGCACGTCCACGATGTGCATGCGCGACCCGGCGAGCCAGTCGAGCGCAAGGCTGGAGTGGTGGATTGCGTGAAAGCTCCACAGCCACGGCACCCGGTGGAACGCGCGATGCACCCAGTAGGTCGCGAAATCCACCGCGAGCAGGATCTCGACGAACTGCAGCCACAGCGGCTGCGCCGCCACCGCCGCCTGGAACTCGAGTCTGACCGCCCAGGAGAAGAGCGCCTGGGCGGGGATCATGCTCGCGAAGGCGAGTAGCTGGACGCCGGCGTGGCTGACGAAGAAGTGCTTGAGATCGGTCTGCCAGCCGGTGCGGAAGATGCGCTGCTTGCGCAGCGCGAAGAGCCGCTCGAGCGGGATGAACACGAGGCCGAGCACCAAGAGCTCGAGCACGAGGTAGTCGATTCCCGCGGCAAAGTCGCGGTGGCCCGGGATGTCGAGCGGCTCGGCCTCGGCGCCGCCGAGGGCGAGCGCGACCGCGCCGAGCGCGATGCCGAGCAGGCCGTGCGTCTTCGAGCGCAGGAGCGCGAGGCCCACCGCGGCGAGCGCGAAGGTGGCGAGGATCGCCGCCTGCAGGATGCCGCGGAAGAGGGCGAGGTTCGCCTTGTAGAAAGGCAGCGCGTCGCGCGTGACGAGGAGGTCGGGCAGCAGGAAGCAGAGCTCGCCGAGCACGCACAGCACGCCGAGCACGCCCGACGCGACGGCCGCGCGCTTGCCGAGCTGGACCCGGAAGGCGCGGCTCAGCGCCATGCGCGGAGCACGACGTTGAGGACCGGGTTCAGCCAGCCGCTCACGGTGCAGTAGTGGGTGTCGAACGGAGGCCGGTGGTGCAGCCGGTGCTCCTCCGGGCGGAGGACGAGCCGCCCGCGCTGCGCGAGCCGGACGAGCCGCGGCACGCGTTCCGCCTCCATGTGCGCCCACTTGTGGCACTGGTTGGCGGCTAGGACCCCGAGCACCGTGAAGAGCGCGAACGCCTGCAGGAAGGCCCACGCCGGCGACGAAAGCGGCATCACCGCGGCCGCGAGCACCGCCGGCAAGGATGCAACGCAGCTCGCGCCGTTCGTCTCGACCAGGTCGTGGCGCGCGATCCGGTACTCGTCCGCGTGGTGCTCCCGGAACGGCCGGACGAAGCGGCGGCCGATGACCGGCGTCCGGACGCTCCAGAAAGTGTCGAGCGCCCAGTGTACGAGACCGCTGAACAGGTCGGCCGCCGTCCAGCCGGCGAGCGCGGCGAGCGTGACGACCCAGGAGGGCAGGCCGGCGTGGGCGGCGAGCCGGTAGAAGCCCGGCCCGCCAAAAGGGCGAGCGCGCCGACCGCCGCGGTGTCGAACAGCCGCTGGCCGGTGCTGTAACCCGACGCCCCCATCACCGAGCGCTCCCTGTCGCGGGTCGACCCGCGAGCCCGCGGGCTCCGCGGAGCAGAGTATGCGCTACGCGGGCGCCGGAGTGACGGGGCTGGTCGAACGCGACCGAAGGGGCGCAGCGCGCCTGCAGACGACGAGATCCATCGGTCGGCCGAGGGACCTCTCGGGTCCATGGCGGCCGGCGGTGGCGCGCCGCCTGCCTCTAGAATAGCGAAGCGCCTGGCAGCGGTCGCGCCGCGAGGCGCGTCCCGGCCGTTTTCCGTTTGGATCCCGCCGCATGGCCGCACGTCGCACTGTCCTGCGCTGGACGCTCGCGCTCGCCGCGGCGCTCCTCCTCGTGCCGGCGCTCGCCGTCGCGGTCATCGCGTGGGTCGGCGTCCGCATCGACGCGGCGCCCTGGCGGACGACGCTCGCCGCGGTGGCGACCGAGGCGCTCGGGCGCCGCGTGGCGCTGGAAGGGCCGGTCGAGCTGTCGCTCGGGCTGCGCTCGGCCCTGCAGATCGGCGGGATCCGGATCGCCAATCCCGCCGGCTTCTCGGGTCCCGAGTTCGCGACGCTCGGCGACGTGCGCGCGGAGGTGGATCTCACTCCCGCCCTGCAGGGGCGGTTGCGCATTCACAGTCTCGAGGCGGAGAACGTGCGCGTGCGCCTGGAGCGCTCGCCCGACGGACGCGCCAACTGGGTGTTCGATGCGCTCCGGGACGTCGCCGATGCGAACGCCGCCCTGCCGCCGCCCGCGGCGGACGCCGCCGCGCCCCCGACGGTCGCGGTCCGGATCCGGCGGCTCGCGCTCCGCAACCTCAGCGTGGAGTACCTGGATGGCGCCGCCCAGCGCAGCCGCTACTTCGACCTCGACGAACTCGCCGGCGAGGCGCCGTGGAACGGGCCGCTCAAGCTCGCGGTGCGCGGGCGCATCGAGAAGTCGTTTCCGTATCGTCTGAGCCTCGAGGGCGGTCCGGCGAGGGCGCTCTACCGCGCGACCGAGCCCTGGCCGTTCACGATCGACTTCGAATTCGTGGACACGCGTCTGCACGCGACCGGCAGCACCGACCCGCGGGACGGCGAGACCAGGCTCCAGCTCGGCCTCGGCACCGCGAACCTCGCCGAGCTCGAGCGGCTGCTCGAGATCAAGCTGCCGAAGCTCGGCATGACGGCGTTCGCGGCCGTCGTCGCGCATCGCGGCGAGGCGGTCGACGTCGAGATCGTGCGCGGCGTGGTGGGCGACTCCGAGCTGACGGGACGGCTGCGGTTCGAGACCGCCGGCCGGCCGCGGGTCGCGGGCGAGCTCGCGATCGCCACGTTCGACCTGCGGCCGTTCCTCGAGATCGATCCGGCGGCGGCGCAACGGCCGCTCACCTTCGCGGCCCTCGAGCGCCAGCCGCTGAGCGCGCGCGCGCTCGGTGCGCTCGACGCCGACGTCACGCTCGCCGTCGGCCGCTGGCTGGGGCTGCCGGCGGAGGTCCGCGATGCCCGGCTCGCGCTGCGCATCGCCGACGGCAAGCTGCAGGCGCCGCTCCGCGCGCGGGTCGCCGGGGTTCCGCTCGCCGGTCGGCTCGAGCTCGGCGAGTCCGCCGGCGCACCGGCGCTATCGCTCCAGCTCAGCGCGCGCGACTCGCCGCTCGGCGATCTCGCCGAGGTCCTCACCGGCCTGAGCGGCGTGGAAGGCACGCTCGGGCGCTTCGACTTGCGGCTCGCCGGCCGCGGCGACACGCTCGGCGCGCTCGTCCGCGACCTGGACGCGCGGATGACCGCCGCGGCGGCGAAGCTCACCTACGGCAACGTGCCGGGCGGCCGGCCGGTCGAGCTCGCGCTCGATGCGTTCGACGTGGCCATTCCACGCGGCGGCGCGCTCGCGGGGAGCGCACGCGGCGCGTTGCTCGGCGAGCCGATCGCGGCCCGGATCCGGGGCGGGGATCTCGTGACGACGCTGCGCGAGGCGCGCACGCCGATCGAGATCCTCCTGCAGGGCGCCGGCGGGAACGCGCGGCTCGCCGGGGCGATCGCGCGCCCCGGCGCGCCCGGCGGGACCGAGCTCGACTTCCGTCTCGAGGGCCGCCGCGCGGGCGACCTCGCAGCGTGGCTCGGGACCTCGCCGCGCGCGTCCGCGCGGGTGGCGCTCCAGGGCCGCTACCGCGCGGGCGGCGACGAGTGGCACCTCGAGGACTTCAAGCTCGCGCTCGGGGCGAGCGAGCTCGCGATCGACGCCCACGCGTCGGGCAGCGGCGCGAGCTCGCTCGTGATCGCGGCGGTGCGCAGCGCGCTGATCGACGTGCCGGAGCTCGCGAGCCTTTTTCCGGAGCGCGCTGCCGATCCGAAGGGGGCCCGCACGGAGATCGACGTTCCGATCCTGCCGCGCGGCATCGACCTCGCCGACGCCGACCTCGGGCTCGGCATCGCCCGCATCGCGCTCGGGCGCGGCGACGTCGTCAACCTCGGGCTCGCCGCGCGCGTGCGCGGCGGCCGCATGGCGGCCTCCCCGTTCGGCGCGACGTTCGCGGGGACGCCGTTCGGCGGCACCGTCGCCCTCGACCTGCGCGGCGAGACTCCGGAGGCCGCGCTCACGATGGCGGCCGGGAACGTCGACGTGGGCCGCCTGCTCCGGGCGCTCGGGATCGCGGAGGACCTCGAGGCGAGCGTGGGGCAGCTCGAAGTCGAGCTGACCGGGCGCGGCAGCCGCCTCGCCGAGATGCTCGAGCGCTCATCGTTTGCAGCGCGTCTCCAGGGCGGGCGGCTCAGGCTGCGCGGCCCCCAGCGCCGCGAGATCGCGGACATCCGGCTCGCCGAAGCCGCGGCGGCCGCCGAGCCGGGCCGGCCGGTGGCGGTGCGCCTCGACGGCTCGCTCGACGACGTCCCGATCGCGATCCGCATCGCGAGCGGCGCGCTCGCCGACTTCGCGCGCGATGCGAAGCACCTCCCGTTCTCGCTGACCGCCGAGAGCGCGGGCGCGCGCCTCGCCCTCGACGGCAGGGTGACGCTGCCGGTGCGCGAGGCGACGGCCGACCTCAAGCTGCTCGTCTCGGGCGACCGGCTCGATTCGCTCGCGCGCCTCACCGGGGCGCGGCTGCCGCCGTGGGGGCCCTGGTCCATCGCGGGCCCGCTCCGCATCACGGCGACCGCGTACGAGGTGCCCGACCTCGCCGCCACCGTGGGCGCGAGCCGGCTCACCGGCGAGGGCCGGCTCGAGCTCGGCGGCGCGAAGCCGCGGCTCGATCTGCGGGTGAAAGCGCCGCGCCTCCAGCTCGACGACTTCGAGCTCGCGGGCTGGTCGGCGTTCGACGCGCCGCCGACAGCGGGCGCGAGCGCCGCCGACCTCGAAGCGCTCCGGGCGAAGGTCAAGGACGCCGCGGCGCAGACCGAGGCGCTCGCGAGCGCGCGGGTGCTCCGCCGCTTGGACGGCTATCTCGACGTGGAGGTGTCGGAGGTGCGCTCGGGCGCCGACCGGCTCGGGAGCGGGTGGCTGCGGCTGCAGCTCGAGAACGGGCGGCTCTTTCTCGGTCCGGCCGAGGTGAACACGCCGGGGGGCACGGCGCGGTTCTCGGGCGCGTACGAGCCGACGGAGCGCGACGTCCACGTCGCCCTCGGCGCGTACGTCGAGCGCTTCGACTACGGCATCCTCGCGCGGCGCGTGCGCCCGGACGCCGGCGCCGAGGGGCTGTTCAGCCTCGAGCTCGAGCTCGCCGGCCGGGCGCCCAGCCTGAGCGCGCTCATGGCGCACGCGAGCGGGCGCATCGACTTCGCCGTCTGGCCGCGCAACCTCAAGTCGGGCGTGTTCGACCTGTGGGCGGTGAACGTCTTCCTCGCGCTCCTGCCCGAGGTCGATCCGTCGGCGGAGTCGCGGGTCAACTGCGCCTTCGCGCGCCTCGATCTCCGCGACGGCAAGCTCAAGGAGGACGCGCTGCTGATCGACACGAGCCGCATCCGCGTGAGCGGCCGGGGCGGCGTCGACTTCGCCGGGGACACGCTCGCGTTCCGGTTCGAGCCGCGCGCCAAGACCCCCCAGCCCTTCAGCCTGGCCACCCCGGTCGAGGTGACCGGCACCCTGACCGACTTCCACGTCGGCCCGAGCCCGGGCGACCTGCTCGCCACGGTGCCGCGCTTCCTCGGCTCGCTCATCCTCGCGCCGATCGAGGCGCTCGGCGTGGAGCTCGTGCCGCGCGACGGGCGCGACGTCTGCGCCGACCCGCTGCGCGCCCCGCGCGGGGCGCGGCGCTAGCGCCGGCCGCGCCCGCTACTCGAACTCGATGATCGGCTGATCGACCGCGAGGCTGTCGCCGGCCTTCGCCAGCAGCTGCTTCACGATGCCGTCGTTCTCGGCGCGCAGCACGTTCTCCATCTTCATCGCCTCGATCACCGCGAGCCGCTCGCCCGCCTTCACTTCCTGCCCGGGGGCGACGGCGATCTCGGTGAGCAGTCCCGGCATCGGCGAGAGCAGGAACCGCGACAGGTCCGGCGGGGCCTTCAGCGGCATGAGCGCCTGCGCCTTGGCGGCGTGCTCGGTCAACACCTGGACGACCGCCTCGACGCCGCCGTGGCGCATGCGGTACTTCATCCCGATGCGCTCGAGCTGGACGTGCACCCGCCGTCCGTTCACCGCCCCGGTGAACAGCGGATCGCCGAGCTTCCAGTCGGAAAGCACCGTGAACGCGCTCTCCGCGAGGAACACCTCCTGCCCGCCCGGGATCGAGCGGATCCGCACCGGATGCGGCTCCCCGCGGAGCCAGACGATGCGCGTATCGCCGAGGTCGCGCTCGTGCCCCGGCACCTGGCCGGCGATGCGCGCGGAGCGCTCGGCGTAGCGCCAGTGCACCGCGGCCGCGACCGCGACGAAGAGGTTCGGGTCCTCGATCGGCACCTCGGCGGGGTTGTAGCCGTTCGGGAACTCCTGGGCGATGAAGCCGGTGTCGAACCGGCCGGCCGCGAACCGCGGGTGCCGCGCGACCGCCGCGAGGAACGCGACGTTGATCGCCGGCCCCCGGACGACGAACGTGTCGAGGGCCTCGGCGAGCCGCAACCGCGCCTCGTCGCGGGTCGCGGCGTGGCAGATGAGCTTGGCGACGAGCGAGTCGTAGTACATCGACACCTCGCCGCCTTCGTAGACGCCGGTGTCGACGCGGACCTGACCCAGGCGCTCCGGCGGCGGCCGGAACTGGAGGATCCGTCCGGTCGAGGGCAGGAAGCCCCGCGACGGATCCTCGGCGTTGATCCGCGCCTCGATCGCCCAGCCGCTCGCCCGGATCTGGTCCTGCTTGAACGGCAGCCGCTCGCCGGCCGCGACCCGGATCATGAGCTCCACCAGGTCGAGCCCGGTGATCATCTCGGTGACCGGATGCTCGACCTGGAGCCGGGTGTTCATCTCCAGGAAGTAGAAGTTGCGGTCGGCGCCGACCACGAACTCGACGGTGCCGGCGGAGCGGTACTTCACCGCCTTGGCGAGCGCGACCGCCTGCTTCCCCATGGCCGCGCGGGTCTTGTCGTCGAGGAACGGCGAGGGCGCTTCCTCGAGCACCTTCTGGTGACGGCGCTGGATCGAGCACTCGCGCTCCCACAGGTGCACGACGTTGCCGTGCGCGTCGCCGAGCACCTGGACCTCGATGTGGCGGGGCTGCTCGATGAACTTCTCGATGAAGACGCGATCGTCGCCGAAGGCGCTGCGCGCCTCGTTCTGGCAGCTCGCGAACCCGTCGCGCGCCTCGGCGTCCGAGCGCGCGATCCGCAACCCCTTGCCGCCGCCGCCGGCGCTCGCCTTGATCATCACCGGGTAGCCGACCTTGCGGGCGATCGCGACCGCGTGCTCGGCGTCGCGGATCACTTCCGTGGACCCGGGGATCGTGTTGACGCCGGCCTCCTCGGCGAGCTTCTTCGACGCGATCTTGTCGCCCATGCCGGCGATCGCCTCGACGTTCGGGCCGATGAACGCGATGCCGGCCGCCGCCAGCGCGGCGGCGAAGCGCTCGTTCTCCGCGAGGAACCCGTAGCCGGGATGCACGGCCTCGGCGCCGGCGCGCCGGCACGCCTCGACGATGCGGTCGATCGCGAGATAGCTCTCCGCCGCCGGCGCGGCGCCGATCGCGACCGCCTCGTCGGCGCGCGCGACGTGCAGCGCGTCGCGGTCGGCCTCCGAGTACACGGCGACGGTCCGGATGCCCATGTGCCGCGCGGTGCGGATCACTCGGGCAGCGATCTCGCCCCGATTCGCGATCAGGATCTTCTTGAACATGCTAGAAAAGCTTCAACGCAAAGACGCAAAGGGGGCGCGAAGATCGCAACGGAAGATCTTCGGAATCTTTGCGTTGCGTTGCGTCCTTTGCGCCTTTGCGTTTGCTCTTCTACAGCGGAATGTTCGCGTGCTTGCGCCAGGGGTTCTCCAGCCGCTTGTCGCGCAGCATCGCGAGCGAGCGGCAGATGCGCTTGCGCGTCTCGCGCGGCATGATCACGTCGTCGATGAAGCCGCGGTGGCCGGCGATGAACGGGTTGGCGAACTTCTGCCGGTACTCCTCGGTGCGCTCGGCGATCTTCTGCGGGTCGCCCAGGTCCTTGCGGAAGATGATCTCGACCGCGCCCTTCGGCCCCATCACCGCGATCTCGGCCGACGGCCACGCGAGGTTGACGTCGCCGCGCAGGTGCTTCGAGCTCATCACGTCGTACGCGCCGCCGTAGGCCTTGCGCGTGATGACCGTGACCTTCGGGACCGTGGCCTCGGCGTAGGCGAAGAGCAGCTTCGCCCCGTGCTTGATGATGCCGCCGTGCTCCTGCGCCGTGCCGGGGAGGAACCCCGGCACGTCGACGAAGGTGAGGATCGGAATGTTGAAGCAGTCGCAGAAGCGGACGAACCGCGCCCCCTTGATCGAGCTCTTGATGTCGAGGCAGCCGGCGAGCACGAGCGGCTGGTTGGCGACGATCCCCACCGGCTGGCCGGCCATCCGGGCGAAGCCGACGACGATGTTCTTGGCGTGGTCGGGCTGGATCTCGAAGAACTCGCTCTCGTCGGCGACTTTCAGAATCAGCTCCTTGATGTCGTACGGCTTGTTCGGGCTGTCGGGCACCAGCGTGTCGAGCGACCGGACCTCGCGGTCCGCCGGGTCGTCGGTCGGCCACGTCGGCGGCTTGTCGCGGTTCGAGCCGGGCAGGTAGTTCACCAGGCGCCGGGTCATCATCAACGTCTCGACGTCGTTCTCGAACGCGCAGTCGGCGACTCCCGACTTCGTCGAGTGCGTGACCGCCCCGCCCAGCTCCTCGTGCGTCACCTCCTCGTGGGTCACCGTTTTCACGACGTCCGGCCCGGTGACGAACATGTAGGAGGAGTCCCGCACCATGAAGATGAAGTCGGTCATCGCCGGCGAGTACACCGCGCCGCCCGCGCACGGGCCCATGATCACCGAGATCTGGGGGATCACGCCCGAGGCGAGCACGTTGCGCTCGAAGACCTCGGCGTAGCCGCCGAGCGAGGCGACGCCTTCCTGGATGCGCGCGCCCCCGGAGTCGTTGAGGCCGATCACCGGCGCGCCGACCTGCATCGCCTTGTCCATGATCTTGCAGATCTTCTCGGCGTGCGGCTCGGACAGCGCGCCGCCGAACACGGTGAAGTCCTGGCTGAACACGAAGACGAGCCGGCCGTTGATCGTCCCGTAGCCGGTCACGACGCCGTCGCCCGGGATCTTCTGTTCCGCCATCCCGAAGTCGGTGCAGCGGTGCTCGACGAACATGTCCCACTCCTCGAACGAGCCGGGATCGAGCAGCAGATCGATGCGCTCGCGCGCGGTGAGCTTGCCCTTGGCGTGCTGCGCGGCGATGCGGCTCTCGCCGCCGCCGAGGCGGGCCTGGGCGCGCTTCTCTTCGAGCTGGCGGATGATCTCCTGCATTGTGCCCTCCCGGAACCTATGCAACCGCAGATGAACGCAGATGGCCGCGGATCGAGCGCAGCGGCAGGCGGAAACCAGTCGCTGTGCGGGGTAGGCGGCGCCCGCGGGCGCGCGACGAAGATCGGAGTGACCGGCGTTTATCTGCGTTCATCTGCGTTCATCTGCGGTTTCGTCGCTCTTCGCGAGCAGCAACAGCTTAGCCGCTGCCGCCGCCGGCGTCAGCGATCCTTCGGCGACCGCGGCGCGCACCGCGGCGAGCGCCTGCCTCACCGCCGGGTGCCGGTAGAAGCGGGTGCGGAGCTCGTGCTCGACGATCGCGCTCAGCCAGTCGAGCGCCTGGCGCCTGCGCTTCGCGGCGAGCGCGCCGCTCGCCTCCAGCGTCGCGCGAAAGCGCTCGGCCTCATGCCACAGCGCCTCGATCCCCTCGCTCTTGAGCGCGCTCAAGGCGACCACCGGCGGCGTCCAGGCGCCGGCCCGCTGCGGCAGCATCGCGAGCGCGTTCGCGAGCTGCGCCCGCGCGAGCTCCGCCGCCGCCGGATCGATGTCCGCCTTGTTGACCGCCACGACGTCGACGAGCTCGAGGACCCCGCGCTTCATCGCCTGCAGGTCGTCGCCGGCGTTGGGCAGCGCGACGAACACGAAGCAGTCGGTCATCCCCGCGACCGCGGTCTCGGACTGCCCGACCCCGACCGTCTCGACGATCACGACGTCGTGGCCCGCGGCCTCGCAGACGAGCATCGCCTCGCGCGTCTTGTGCGCGACGCCGCCGGGCGTGCCGCCGGAGGGCGACGGCCGGATGAAGGCATTGGGGTCGCGCGCGAGGCGATCCATCCGGGTCTTGTCGCCGAGGATCGAGCCGCCGGAGAGCGCGCTCGTCGGGTCGACCGCGAGCACCGCCACGCGATGCCCGCGCGCGGTGAGAAACAGTCCGAAGGACTCGATGAACGTGGACTTCCCGGCGCCGGGCGCCCCGGTCACGCCGATGCGGAAGCTCCGGCCCGCGTGGGGCGCGAGCCGCGCGAGGAGGGCTTCCGCGCGGCCCTGGTGGTCGGGCCGGGACGACTCGACGAGGGTGATCGCCTTCGCGAGCGCCCGCGGGTCCCGGGCGCGCACGCCGTCGGCGAGCTTGCGGTCGGCGGGATCGACGCGCCCGGGCGCCGGACGCGCCCGATCGGCGGTCCCCATCTAGAGCGCGCCGGCCGCGACCCGCGCCTCGCGGATCGCGCGGAGCACCGTGCGGGCCGCCTCGGAGATGACCGTCCCCGGGCCGAACACCGCGGCGACGCCGGCCGCCTTGAGGAAGGCGTAGTCCTGCTGCGGGATCACGCCGCCGACCACGACCACGATCTCCGGCGCGCCCTGCTGGCGCAGCGCCTCGAGGAGCTGCGGCACGAGCGTCTTGTGGCCGGCGGCGAGCGTCGAGACCCCGATCGCGTGCACGTCGTTCTCGATCGCCTGCCGCGCGCCCTCCGCGGGGGTCTGGAAGAGCGGGCCGATGTCGACGTCGAAGCCGAGGTCGGCGAACGCGGTCGCGATGACCTTCGAGCCGCGGTCGTGGCCGTCCTGGCCGAGCTTCGCGACCAGGATGCGCGGGCGCCGGCCCTCCTCCGCCGCGAACCGGTCGATCTCGGTTCGCAACGACTGCCAGCCCGCGTCGTGGTCGAAGGCCGCGCCGTAGACGCCGGACACCGTCTGCGAGTCCGCCTGGTAGCGGCCCCAGACCTTCTCGAGCGCCTCGCTCACCTCGCCCACGGTGGCGCGGACCCGCACCGCCCGGATCGCGAGCTCGAGCAGGTTGCCCTTGCCGGTGCGTGCGGCGTCCGAGAGCGCCGCGAGCGCCGCGTCGACCGCCTGCCGGTCGCGCTTCGCCCTCACCTCCGCGAGCTGCCGCACCTGCGCCTCGCGCACCGCGGTGTTGTCGATCTCGCGGACCTCGATCGGCGGCTCGTCCTCGAGCTGGTACTTGTTCACGCCGACGATCACGTCCTCGCCGCGGTCGATGCGCGCCTGCTTCTCGGCGGCGCACGCCTCGATCTTCAGCTTCGCCCAGCCCGACTGCACCGCCTTGGTCATGCCGCCGATCGCCTCGATCTCCTCGATGATGCCCCAGGCCCTGTCGGCCATGTCCTGGGTGAGCCGCTCCATCGCGTACGACCCGGCCCAGGGATCGACGATCGCCGGGATGTGCGTCTCCTCCTGGAGGATGAGCTGGGTGTTGCGCGCGATCCGCGCCGCGAAGTCCGACGGCAGCGCGATCGCCTCGTCGAACGAGTTGGTGTGCAGCGACTGCGTGCCGCCGAACACCGCCGCCAGCGCCTCGATCGCGGTGCGCACGATGTTGTTGTACGGATCGTGCTCGGTGAGCGACCACCCCGAGGTCTGCACGTGGGTCCGCAGCATCATCGAGCGCGGGCTCTTCGGCTTGAACGCCTTCATCATTCGCCACCACAGGAGCCGCGCCGCGCGCAGCTTCGCGACCTCGAGGTAGAAGTTCATCCCGACGCAGAAGAAGAACGACAGCCGGCCGGCGAAGTCGTCGACGTCGAGCCCGCGCGCGAGCGCCGCGCGCACGTACTCGCGGCCGTCGGCGAGGGTGAACGCGAGCTCGAGCGCCTGGGTCGCGCCGGCCTCCTGGATGTGGTAGCCGGAGATCGAGATCGAGTTGAACTTCGGCATGTGCCGCGCGGTGTGCTCGATGATGTCGGCGACGATCCGCATCGAGGGCTCGGGCGGGTAGATGTAGGTGTTGCGGACCATGAACTCCTTGAGGATGTCGTTCTGGATCGTCCCCGCGAGCTCGGCCTGCTTTACCCCTTGCTCTTCGGCGGCGACGACGTAGCCGGCGAGCACCGGCAGCACCGCGCCGTTCATCGTCATCGACACGCTCACGCTCCCGAGCGGGATGCCGTCGAAGAGGATCTTCATGTCCTCGACCGTGTCGATCGCCACGCCCGCCTTGCCGACGTCGCCGACGACGCGCGGATGGTCGGAGTCGTAGCCACGGTGCGTCGCGAGGTCGAATGCGACCGATACCCCCTGCTGGCCGGCGGCGAGGTTGCGGCGGAAGAACGCGTTCGAATCCTCGGCGGTCGAGAAGCCGGCGTACTGCCGGATCGTCCACGGCCGCACCGCGTACATCGTGGCCTGCGGGCCGCGGACGAACGGCTCAAAGCCCGGCAGCGTGTCCGCGTGCGGCAGGCCCTTGAGGTCCGCAGCGGTGTAGAGCGCCTTCACCTCGATGCCCTCGGGCGTGCGCCAGACGAGCCGGTCGGATGACGCAGCGGACGTGGCCGCGGCCTTCTGCCATTCCTCGAGGGTGGCCATCTTGGGTATCCGGTCGCTCATGCTCTTGACTCCGACAGGCGCGGACCGCTGTTTCCTTCCGCTCCGGCGAACGTTGCCGCCATTTTAAGCTCCGCGGGGGGATCGGGTCGCGCGACGCCGCCGCGCCCGCGCGATCAGCGCCACCGCGACGCCGGCGACCGCCACGGCGGCGAAGATCGCCTCTTCGATCCGCCGGAGATCCCCGAGGACGAACTCGAGGGCGTCGCCGAGGGCGTAGCCGAGCGAAGCGACGAGCGCCGCCCAGACCGCGGCGCCGAGCGCGTTCAGCGCCGCAAACCGCAGCCAGCCCATGCCGCTCACGCCGATCGCGATCGGCCCGATCATGCGCAGGCCGTACATGAACCGGACCAGCACGACGAGCGGCGCGCCGTAGCGCGCGAGCAGCCGGTTCACCCGCGCCGCGCCCGGCGCGAGCGTCGGGAAGCGCGCGAGCACGCGCGCGCCGTTCCGTCGACCGACGAGGAAGTAGAGCTGGTCGCCGAGAAATCCGCCGCAGGCGGCCACCGCGATCACCCAGGGCAGCGCGAGATGGCCGCGATGCGCGGCCAGTCCCGCGAGCGCGAGGATGGTCTCGCCTTCGAGCAGCGTGCCGACGAACACGACGGGGTAACCGTAGGTCTGGACGAGCGCGGGGAGATCCATGCGGGGCCGCCGGCGGCGTCCGCCAATATACTTCGCCCGGCTCGGCCGCGAACTCGCTCCGGAGGACGACGTGAAGAAACGCTGGGAAGACCTGCTCGAACGCTACCGCGTCACGAAGGGCAAGAAATTCCGGCTCAAGGACCACGATCCCAGCGACACGCACGGCCTGAGGAGCGAGTTCAAGCAGGAGGCGAAGGAGCTGCTCCGGCAGGGCGTCGAGCTGCTCGCCGAGTACCAGGACCGCCTGTACGCCCAGGACCGCTGGGCGGTGCTGCTCGTCTTCCAGGCGATGGACGCGGCCGGCAAGGACGGCACGATCAAGCACGTGATGTCGGGGGTGAACCCGCAGGGCTGCGAGGTGTACTCGTTCAAGCAGCCCGCGAGCGAGGAGCTCGATCACGACTTCCTGTGGCGCTGCATGCCGTGCCTGCCGAACCGCGGTCACATCGGGATCTTCAACCGGTCCTACTACGAAGAGGTGCTCGTCGTGCGCGTCCACCCGGAGTTCCTCGGGGCGCAGAAGCTGCCGCCCGAGCTCGTGACCAAGCGGATCTGGGAGCAGCGCTACGCGGACATCGCTGGCTTCGAGCGCTACCTCGCCAACAACGGCACGGTGATCCGCAAGTTCTTTCTGCACGTCTCGAAGAAGGAGCAGAAGCGCCGCTTCCTGGCGCGTCTCGACGAGCCCGAGAAGCACTGGAAGTTCTCGGCGGCCGACGTCAAGGAGCGCCGGCACTGGGACGAGTACATGGAAGCCTACGAGGACATGATCCGGGCGACCGCGACGCCGCGCGCGCCGTGGTACGTCGTGCCGGCCGATAACAAGTGGTTCACGCGCCTCGTGGTGGCGGCGGCGGTGGTCAAGACCCTCGACGATCTCGACCTCCACTACCCGAAGGTCGGAAAGAAGCAGCGCGCCGAGCTCGCCGCCGCGCGCGCCGCGCTCTTGCGCGACGACGCCTGAGTCCGGCGCCGCTCCCGGCGGCCAGCGGCTTGCCGCAGGCGTTTGGTGCGACGCAATATCCACGGTCGGATCCGCACCCAGGCACTGCGTGTTCGCATGCGCCAGCACGCCCGGCTTAATACAATCTAAGTTCTTGATATTAAACTATTTTCTTGCCAGATATGCTGCGACGCACCAAATCCCTTGACTCCTCGTCCAGGATCGGTAGAATGGAGATTGTGCAGTGCAGCATACGCGCACTTCGGATTTCGACTCAACGAGGAAGGAGCAACGCATGTATATGACGCCTGAGCAAATCGTCGCCCTGAACCAGGGCCACGTCGAAGCCGCCATCGGCATCGCGCACGCCAACTTCGCCGCGCTGGAGAAGCTCGCGGCCCTCAACTTCAGCACCGCCAAGGCCGCGCTGGAGGACGGGACGAGCTACACGAAGGCCGTTTTCGGCGTGACCGACGTCCAGGAGCTCGTGAACCTCAACGCCCGCGCCGGCCAGCCCGCGCTCGAGAAGGCGATCGCCTATTCGCGCGCCGTGTACGAGATCGCCAGCCAGACGAACGGCGAGATCGGCCGTCTCGTCGAGCAGCGGACGGGCGAGCTCCACCGGGCGGTGGGGTCCGTGATCGACAAGCTGGCGAAGGACGCCCCGGCGGGGTCCGACGTCGCGGTCGCGGCGGTGAAGTCGACGCTCGCCGCGGCGAGCTCGGCCTACGACAGCTTCACCAAGGCCGCCAAGCAGGCGACCGAGATGGTCGAGGCGAACCTCGCCGCCGTGGCGACGCCCGATCTTTTCAAGAAAGCCGCCTAAGCACCTCCTCCTGGGTGGCCGCGGCCCCGGCTCGTCCGGGGCCGTTTTTTTTGGTGCGCCCGGCAGGGCGCACTCACTTGGAGGTGCAAGTCCTCTACCAGCCTGACAGGAGGAATGGTTAGCCGAACGGCAAGGGTGTCCCGGGCGACCGGGAATCTGAAGGA
>Ga0187892_10001353_pt1 | contig 56626 bp, 56 predicted proteins | sample MA1701073metaG_FD_139345 | JGI IMG/M metagenome (GOLD analysis project Ga0187892, IMG submission 139345) | Bio-ooze microbial communities from a basaltic lava cave in the Kipuka Kanohina Cave System on the Island of Hawaii, USA - MA170107-3 metaG ...
ATAGGCGAAGCAGTCGCCGAAATTGAGCTTCGCCTTGTGCCGTCCCCTGCCGAAGCGCAGCGCCGCTTCACGCGCGATCTGAAGTTGGCGGTCGTCGAAGGGGCGCGCGGCGATCCCATAATCAAGCAGCAAGGCTTCGACATCGGGCCACGAGCTGAGCGACCGCTTGCCAGCCATCACGAACTGCAACTCCAAGAGGCTGGCGGTCGAGATCACCGCACGCGGCATAGTGAAGAGGGCAGCACGAAGACGGCTTTCATCCGCTTCCTTTTGAATGATCGCCACAATCGCGGAGGTGTCGACGGCAATCACCGCGGCAGGCCGTCGTCGTCATACATCTCGTCCATAGTCTCCTCGTAGCTCGGCGCATTGGGAGGAATCGAAGCGCGAAGGCGCTTCAGCGTCTCTTCGATCCGGCGCTCCCGTTCTTCATCGGCGGCTGCAGTTCGGCGCGTCGCCGAGTCGATGCTTTCGTCGAGCGCTTCGGAGACTGCGGCGGTGATCGACTTGCCCTTCAGCCGTGCGAGTTTCCTCGCCTTTTCAGCGACCGCGGGATCCTTGATGTTGAGGGCGCCCATAATTTTCTCCTAGGAAGAAAGGAAGATAGTTGTCTTCCTTTCTTCCTGCAACGGCCGTTTGCAAATATTGTTCTTGATTTGTTCGCCTCCCCGGTTAGCTTTCGGAGATGGCTCGCGCCGCGCCGCTTCCCCGCCGCCCTCGCCGCCCCGAGGGTAAGCCGCCAGGCGGGGATGGGCGCGGCGCGAAGTCCAACGCCTCCGGCCGCTACGAACGGTTGGCGCGGGAAGCGGTCGATGACGGGTGGAGCGAGGAGGATCTCCCGCCGCTGAAGACGGAGCTGACGCTCGAGACGCCTCGCAAGATCATCAATTATGTCAACAGCCCGTTCGTCGGTTTCGACCGCTCCATAAACCCAATCCGCGGCTGCGAGCATGGCTGCGTCTACTGCTTCGCACGCCCGACGCACGCTTATTACGGGCTTTCCCCGGGGCGCGATTTCGAGACCAAGCTGTTCGCCAAGCCGGCGGCGGCGGAGCTTTTGAGGCGCGAACTTTCGACGAAGAATTACGACCTGAAGCACATCGCTATCGGCACCAACACCGATCCCTATCAGCCTGCCGAAAAGCGCTTGAGGCTGATGCGCGGAATTCTCAAGACGCTTCTCGATTTCCGCCATCCCGTCTCGGTGCTGACGAAATCCGCGTTGATCGCGCGCGACATCGACATCTTAAAGCCGATGGCCGAAATCGGCATCGTGAAGACCATGCTGTCGGTGACGACCCTCGATTCTGCGCTCGCGCGCGCGATGGAGCCGCGCGCCTCGACGCCGAAGCGGCGCCTCGACGCCATCCGCCGGTTGCGCGAGGCCGGCGTGGCTGTGGGCGTCATGACCGCGCCGATGATTCCAGGGCTTAACGATGCTGAACTCGAAACCCTACTCGAGGCCGCAAAGGACGCCGGCGCCCAATTCGCAGGATTCACGATTCTGCGGCTTCCCCTCGAAGTCTCGATGCTCTTCAAGGAGTGGCTTGAGGCGCATTACCCGGACCGCGCCGGCAAGGTGATGCGCGCCATCCGCGACATGAATGGCGGACGCGATTACGATCCGCAATGGTCGCGGTCGCGCGAACCGCGGACCGTCTATTCACGACTCATCGGTGACCGATTCGCCAAGGCGATCAGGCGGCTCAAGCTCGACGAGGAGCCGCCGAAACTCCGCCACGATCTCTTCCGCCGTCCTGTTGAAAAAACCCCGCAGCTTTCGCTGTTCGCAGATGCGACTCACGAATAAAAGGGCGATGCAGCGGCGAGCGGCGGGGTATGGACGCGCCGACATTCGAAATCGAGGCGGGCTTCGAGGGCCTCGTCGCCGGCATCGATGAGGCCGGCCGCGGTCCCTTGGCGGGGCCTGTGGTCGCCGCCGCCGTGATCCTCAATCCCGACTGCACGCCCGCGGGTCTTCGCGATTCGAAGACGCTTCCCGAAAAGCGCCGCAAGGAATTGGCGAGCGCCTTGTGGAAATGCGCACGCATCGGCGTCGGCGTCGCCAGCGTCGATGAAATCGACCAGCTGAACATCCTCAGGGCGAGCCTTCTCGCAATGGCGCGCGCCGCGGCGAACCTCCCATTCGCTCCGGCGGTGGCGATCGTCGACGGCAAGATCAAGCCGCAGCTCCCCTGCCCCGTTTACGCGGTCGTCGGGGGAGATGGAAGATCACTGTCGATCGCCGCCGCATCGATCATCGCCAAGACGACGCGAGATCGCATGATGAAGGAGCTCGCGCGCGAATTCCCGCAATACGCCTGGGAGCGGAACAAGGGCTATGCGGTCGACGAGCATGTCGAAGCGATCGCGCGCTTCGGCGTCACCCCGCATCACCGCCGTTCGTTCGCGCCGATCCACGATCGGTTGCAGGCGGACGAATTGCCGCTCTGTTAACCTTCGTAAACGGAAGATTGATTTGCCCCTCGCGCCGTGCGGATGACGCTTGACGGCGGATTCCCGCCGACTCACCATGCCACGCTATTTGCGAGGGGCGGCCATGGCGAAGGCGAAATCAGGGGCGGGGGCGGCAGGCCCGTTTCTCGACCGGATCCTCAAAGGCGACTCGATCGAGATCATGCGCGGGCTTCCCGACGCTTCGGTCGATCTCATCTTCGCGGACCCGCCATATAACCTGCAGCTCGGCGGAGACTTGACTCGCCCCGACAACAGCCGGGTCGATGGGGTCGACGACGATTGGGACAAGTTCCAGAGCTTCGCCGATTATGACCATTTCACGCGCGCCTGGCTCTGCGAAGCGCGGCGGCTTCTGAAGCACGACGGCGCGATCTGGGTCATCGGCTCCTATCACAATATCTTCCGCGTCGGCGCGGCGATTCAGGACCTCGGATTCTGGATCCTGAACGACATCGTCTGGGTGAAGACCAATCCGATGCCGAATTTCCGCGGCACGCGGCTGACCAATGCGCATGAAACGCTGATCTGGGCGGCGCATTCGAAGGATGCGCGCTACGCTTTCAATTACGCTGCGCTGAAAACGGCCAATGACGACCTGCAGATGCGCTCCGACTGGAGTCTGCCGATCTGCGCAGGCGGCGAACGGCTGAAATCGGCGTCGGGGGCGAAGGCCCACCCAACGCAAAAACCGGAAGCGCTCCTCCACCGCATCATCGTCGGAACCAGCGATCCCGGCGACGTCGTGCTCGATCCGTTCTTCGGCTCGGGAACGACCGGAGCGGTCGCCAAACTTCTCGGCCGCCGCTTCATCGGCATCGAGCGCGATCCGGACTACATCAGGGCGGCGGCGAAACGCGTCGCAGCGGTCAACCCGGCGGCGGCCGAAGACATCGCGACAGCGCCGTCCAAAAGAACCGAGCCGCGCATTCCTTTCGGCGCAATCGTCGAACAGGGGCTATTGAAGCCTGGAGCGAGAATCTACGCGCCGTCGAAGCGACATGTCGCGCGCGTCAAGGCCGACGGATCGATCGCCGCCGTCGACCGCGACGGGATCTCCGTGCGGGGCTCCATCCACAAGATCGGCGCGCATGTTGAGCGCGCCGAAGCCTGCAACGGCTGGACATACTGGCATTTCGAGGCGGAAACCGGCCTCAAGCCGCTGGACTTTCTGCGCGACAAGGCGCGGCGGGCGATGAAGGCCTAGCGCCGGAACGAAATGCCGGCTCTTCCTGTTTTTGCGACAGGAGGACCAAATGGGAAAGATCGCTGTCGTCCTGACCGAAGGCTACGCCGACTGGGAATGCGCCTATCTCAACGGCGCGGGACGCACTTTCTACGGGCTCGACACAGTTGCGGTGACGCCCGAAGGGCGCGCCGTCGTCTCGATGGGCGGATTGATGACGCTGCCGGCCGATCCCTTGGGCCTCGTCTCGCCGCAAATGCACGATATGCTGGTCTTGTGCGGCGGGACGGGTTGGGACGACAACGAGTTCTCCGAGGTCATCGCTGCAGCGCGCCAGTTTCTGGAGATCGGCAAGCCGGTCGCGGCGATCTGCGGCGCGACGCTCGGCCTCGCTCGTGGTGGCCTGCTCAACGACCGCGCGCACACCAGCAACTCGCTCGACTATCTCAAGAGCAATGCCCCCTCCTATGCGGGCGACAGGCATTACCGCGACGGTCCGGGCGCGGTCGTCGACGGCAATCTGATCACGGCGCCGGGCAGTTCGCCCGCGCACTTCACCGCCGAGATCTTCCGAGCGGCCGGCGTGCCGGCGCCGAAAATCATCGAGTTTCTCGGCATGCTTGGCGCGGAGCACAAGCTCCAGTCCGCCGCCTGATCACTCGGCTTGCGCTTTCGCTGCGCGCGGCGCCTTTACGATTCGCCCGCCGGCGGCGAATGTCCGGGCGATGTCCTGGGAAAAAGAGATCGAGGAGCTGCGCCGGCGCGAGGCGCTCGCCGAAAAAATGGGCGGCGAGGAGAAGCTCGCCCGGCAGCGCGCGAAGGGCAAACTCGATGCGCGCGAGCGGCTGAGACGCCTGCTCGATCCGCATTCTTTTCGCGAAGTCGGCAAGATTGCGGGCCGGGCGAAATACGGCGCAGACGGATCTCTTCAGGAGTTTGCGCCGTCGAATTTCATCTTCGGGCGCGGGCGGATCGAGGGCCGCGCGGTGGTCGCCACAGCCGACGATTTCACCGTTCGCGGAGGCTCGTCGGATGCCGCCATCTACCGGAAATTCGTGCTGGCCGAGCAGATGGCGTGCGACCTCGGGCTGCCGCTCATTCGCATGATCGACGGCACCGGCGGCGGCGGATCGGTGAAGACGCTCGAACAGACCGGCTACACCTATGTGCCGATGGTCCCGGGATGGGAGCACGTAGTCAAAACCCTCGACACGGTTCCCATCATCGCCCTGGCGTTGGGCCCGGTCGCCGGGCTCGGCGCGGCGCGCATGGTGGCCAGTCACTATTCCGTGATGGTCCGCGGCGTAGCGCAGGTGTTCACCGCCGGACCGAAGGTCGCGGCGTTCCTCGGTGACGAGCTCGACAACGAAGCGCTCGGCGGCGCCGACATCCACACCCGGAACGGCGTCATCGACGACGAGGCCGCTTCGGAAGACGAAGCTTTCGCGCTCGCTCGCCGATTTCTGTCTTATTTGCCGTCGAGGTCCGGCGCCGCTCTCGAACGCGGTCCGGCCGACGATCCGCCGGACCGGCGCGACGAAGCGCTTATCTCCGTGGTGCCGCGCGACGCAAAGGCCTATTCGATGCGTAGAATCGTCGAAGCGGTCTGTGACGTTGGTTCTGTCTTCGAACTCGGCCGGCGTTGGGGCCGCGCCGCGATCACAGCGTTCGCCCGGCTCGACGGCTGGCCGGTCGCGCTCCTCGCCAGCGATCCGACTTTTCTCGGCGGTTCATGGACCGCCGACACGGCGGAAAAGGCCTTGCGGTTCGTCCGGCTCGCCGAGCTTTTCCGTCTGCCGGTCGTCCACCTCGTCGACAATCCCGGTTTCATGATCGGCCTCGAAGCGGAAAAAGCGGCGACAATCCGGCGCGGCGTCGAGGCGATGAACGCCATCTACAAGGCGACGGTTCCCTGGGCGACCGTCATTATACGGAAGGCCTATGGCGTCGCCGGCGCGGCGATGTCCAACGCGGCGCGATTCCAGTACCGCTTCGCATGGCCGTCGGGCGACTGGGGATCCTTGCCCATGGAAGGCGGCGTCGAGGTCGCCTACAAGGCGGAAATCGAAAAGGCGAGAGACCCCGTCGCCGAAATCGCCGCCATCAAGGCGCGGGTGAGATCCGTCGCTTCGCCCTTCCGCACCGCCGAGCATTTCCTCATTGAAGACATCATCGACCCGCGCGACACAAGGCCGCTTCTTTGCGAATTCGCGAGCCTGGCGAATGGAATCACGCGGGCGACGTAACGATCCGTATTAATGTTTGTCTCGCCCGGCGCGGAGACGCTGGATAAACGGTTGCTGCGGCGTTCGACGGGAGACTTCATTGAGTATCGCCTTCATCGACCTCAAGGCGCAGCGCCTGCGCATCAAGGACCGGATGGACGCTGCAATTGCGGCTGTCGTCGACAGCGGCGCCTATATCATGGGCCCGCAGGTGGCCGAGTTCGAGAAGCGGCTCTCGGCTTTTTCAGGCGCCGCGCACACCCTGTCCTGCGCCAACGGGACCGACGCGCTCGTCCTGCCGCTGCTTGCCTGGGATGTCGGCGCCGGCGACGCGGTGTTCTGCCCGAGCTTCACTTTCGCAGCGTCGGCCGAAATCGTCCCCTGGACCGGTGCGACTCCGGTCTTTGTGGATGTTCTCCCTGACACCTACAATCTTGACACCGAATCTCTCGAAGCCGCGATCCTGAAGATCAAGCGCGACGGCAAGCTCAGCCCCCGCGCGGTGATCGCCGTCGATCTCTTCGGTCAGCCGGCCGATTATCCAAAGATCGCTGCAATCGCGAAAAAGCACGATCTGAAACTCATCGCCGATTGCGCGCAGAGTTTCGGCGCGACGCTCCATGGCAAGCACCCAGTCGTCTGGGCTGATGCGGCGACGATCAGCTTCTATCCGGCGAAACCGCTGGGCTGCTACGGCGACGGGGGCGCCGTCCAGACCAACCACGCAGGGCTTTGGGACGTCATGGATTCGCTGCGCCTCCACGGCAAGGCGAGCGCGGAGGATCTCAGGCGACAGAAATTCGAGTACGAAGCGAAATATCTCAATCTGAGAATCGGCATGAACAGCCGGCTCGACACCATCCAGGCGGCGATTCTGATTGAGAAACTGGCGATCTTCGCCGAAGAAATCGAGCTTCGACAGGAGGCGGCTCGCCGATACAGCGAGGGCCTCGCCGACATCGTTGCGGCGGTTCCGACCGTGATCGACGGCGGCCGATCTGTGTGGGCGCAATACACGATCGAAGTCGCGGACCGCGCAGGTCTCGCCGCGCATCTGAAATCAAAAGGCGTCCCGACCGCGGTCTATTATCCAATCCCGCTGCACAGGCAGGAAGCCTATGCGCCGTTTCCGACGGCGCCTGGGGGCCTTCCCATATCGGAAGCGAAGGCCGTGGCGGTGATCAGCCTGCCGATGCATCCCTATCTCGACGCGGCGACGCAGTCGCAGATCATCGAGGCCGTGCGCGGATTCAACGGCAGACTTCGGTAAGCTGCGGGACTTGCCGTCGCGCATGGTCCCGGCGAACTCCTCTGAGGCAGAGGCTGCGAGCCGAGAAGGGGCGAAAGGGTCGCCAATCCCGGCTCCAGCTACTAGATGAGGGCGCGGCTCACGCGAATTGGCGGAGACAAAGAGGCGGTGCAAGGCAAAATTCTCGTCACCGGAGCGGCCGGCTTCATCGGCTTCCATCTGACGAAGGCGCTCCTCGCCGAGGGCGCCGATGTCGTCGGCGCCGACAATCTCAACCCCTATTATCTTCCCGGTTTGAAAGAGCAGCGACTTGCGGCCCTCTCCCATCCGCGGTTTGAATTCCGCAAGATCGACCTGGCGGACCGCAGCGCTCTCGACGCCATGCCCGACGCCGAAGACTTCGGACTAGTCGTCCATCTCGCGGCGCAGGCGGGCGTCCGTTATTCGCTCGAAAACCCCTTCGCCTACGCCGACTCAAATCTCGTCGGGCATCTTGCAACGCTCGAATTCGTGCGGCGGCGCAGGCGGCCCCCCACGCTCCTCTACGCGTCATCGAGCTCTGTCTACGGCGGCAACGCCAAGACGCCGTTTTCGGAGGCGGACCGGGTCGACCAGCCGGTCTCGCTCTACGCCGCGACCAAGCGGGCGGGCGAGCTGCTGAGCGAATCCTATGCGCGCCTCTACGGGTTTCCGCAGATCGGGCTCAGGTTTTTCACGGTCTACGGACCATGGGGACGCCCCGACATGGCGTATTGGACGTTTACGGAGAATATTCTCGCCGGCAAACCGATCCGCGTCTTCAATCACGGAAACATGAAGCGCGATTTCACCTATATCGATGATGTCGTCGCCGGTCTCACGGCGATCGCGCAGAATCCGGCGAAGGCGGCCGCGCATCGCATCTACAATATCGGCAACAACCGGCCGGCAACGCTCGGCCGGTTCATCGAAATCATCGAGAAGGCGACGGGCCGGACCGCCGAGAAAATCTACGAACCCATGCAGCCTGGCGACGTCGTTTCGACCTACGCCGACATCGATGCGATTTCGGCGGATTATGGGTTCAAACCGACGACTCCCCTAGATGTCGGAATTCCCAAATTCGTCGAGTGGTACAAATCCTGGCGTGGCGGAACGTGAAGCGCAAATCGAACATGCAGGAACGCATCCTTGGAATCATCGGCGGGTCGGGGCTTTACGCACTCGACGCGCTTGATCACGTCGAAGCCCGGGACATCCCGACGCCGTGGGGCTCGCCTTCCGGTCCGCTCGTCAGCGGAAGGCTGAAGGGCGTTCGAGTCATCTTTCTCGCCCGGCACGGAGAAGGCCACCGCCTGCCGCCGGGAGCGATCAATTATCGCGCCAATATCGACGCCTTGAAGCGGAGCGGCGCGACCGATGTTGTGTCGATTTCAGCATGCGGATCGCTGCGCGAGGGTTTCCAGCCCGGCGATTTCGTCATGGTCGATCAGTTCATCGACCGCACGACGGGCCGCGAGAGTTCGTTTTTCGGTCCCGGATTCGCCGCGCATGTGTCGATGGCCGAGCCGGTCTGCTCGGCGCTCCGGCGATCCCTCGTTGAGGCGGCGAAAGCTGTCGGCGTTCGCGCGCATGACGGCGGCGTCTATCTCTGCATGAACGGCCCGCAATTTTCTTCGCGCGCAGAATCAGACTTGCATCGAAAATGGGGCTGCGACGTCGTCGGCATGACCAATATGCCGGAAGCCAAGCTCGCGCGGGAGGCCGAGCTTCCCTATGCGTCGGTTGCGATGGTCACCGACTATGATTGTTGGCGGCGCGACGAGAAGGCCGTTGAGGTGACCGACCTCCTAGCGGTGATGCGGTCGAACACCGGACAGGCCCGCCGGATGCTGAGCGCGCTCGCGGAGCGACTGGGACCGACCCGCGACCCATCGCCCGACGGCATTGAAACGTCCCTCGATCAAGCGGTCATTACTGCGCCCGAGGCGCAAGATCCGCAGCTGATAGCGAAGCTCGACGCCGTGGCCGGACGATATCTCAGGACGCGGCACGGGAGGGTGGGCGGGTCTTGACCCGTCCTATGACGGCTTCACATCGGCTTCGCGGCGCGCGAGTTTGAGCGGCGACCAGGTGAGCGCGCGGGCGACCTTGCCGATCGACGCCTGTCGCGAGCGCTGAACCCGCCGGCGCTCGCTCCAAATGCGCGGCGTGCCGGCGGCGGCGGCCATCAGGGCTTTCCAATAGGCGCGGCCCGAGCCGATCAGCGTGAAACGGCCGATCAGATAAAGATTGACCAGGAGATGAAACGGCAGCGCCGCCCAGAAGATCAGCGCCGGCATGTTCTTTATGAAAGTCCAGATGCGATTGCGGTGGCCGTGGAAAATAGTGAAGTCGCTGCGCCTGCCGGTGATCCCCGATCCTTCGTGCAGGACCTTGGCGCCAGGAATCTGCATGGCGCGGCCGCCGGCGAGCCGCAATCGGAAACCCAAATCGACATCCTCGCCATAACAGAAAAAGGATTCGTCGAACCCGCCGAGCGCGAGAAATCTCGAGCGCCGCCACAGCGCCGCCGCCGCGCAGGGCGCGAAACATTCGCCCTCTTCGGGAAGCCTTGCGGCCGGCCACCCGAAATGGCCGCGATAAGGAACGCCGAAGACGTGATAGGCGTCGCCGGCGCCGTCTAGCCGCGCGGGATCATTGGCGTCGATCTGCGTCGATCCGAAAGCGTCCGCGTCATGCCTCGCCGTCGCCGCCATCAGTTCCGCAAGCCAGTCGGGATCCGGATAGGCGTCGGGATTGAGAAACGCCAGCCATTCGCCGGCGGCGCGCGCCGCTACGCGGTTGTTGCCGGCGGCGAAACCGATGTTCTCTCCGTTCAATATCGTCTCTATGCGGAGTTTATCGGAGCGCGCATGCGCCGCCGATCCGTCGCGCGATCCGTTGTCGAAGACAAAGACGTCGAAATCACGAAACGTCTGCAATTCAAGGCAGGCGATCGCGCGCTTCAATCGTTCGCCCGACTCGTAATTGACGATGATGACTGCGACGGCGGGCATTCAGAGCAGATCGTCGCGTCCGCGCGCTTTCAGCTCTTCGACCAGCGTCTTCACGTCCTGGGCGCGCGATTTGGGAACGACGAGAACGGCGTCTTTCGTCGCCACGACAACGAGTCCCTCGACGCCGACGACGCCGACCAGCGGGCCGTCCGAAACAATGAGCGTTTCGTTGCACTCTATGGCGAGCCCGCGGTCATCCGCCGGAGCGGCGACCGCCGACCAGGACCCGATGTCGCTCCAGCCGATGTCCAGCGGACCGGCGACGAAAGCCTTGTCGGTCTTTTCCATCACTGCGAAGTCGACTGAGTCCGACCGGCAGCCCGCGAACAGATCCGCGTCAAGATGAATCTCGGGACCGCCGCTCCGGGCTTTGCTCAAGGCCGCGGCGGCGGAAGCACGGATATCGCGGGCGTGACGATCCATTTCTTCGAGCATGGTCTGCGGATCATAAAGAAATATGCCGGCGTTCCAGACATGCCGGCCCCCTTCTATGAGGGCCATGGCGATTTCCGGCGGCGGCTTCTCGTGAAATCCGGCGACTTTGAAGAGGCCGGGCCCGGCCGGCGCGCCCGTTTCCACATAGCCGAACCCCGATGTCGGCTCTGTCGGCCTGATGCCGAATGTGACGATTCCCCGATCTGCCGCTGACGCCGCCCCGGCGACGGCCTGCCGGAAGCGGGCGGCGTCGGCGATATGATGATCCGCTGGCAGAAGAAGCACCAAGGCCTTTGATAAACTCCTGAGCGTCCATTCGGCGGCGACGGCCGCGACCGCTGCCGTATTGCGCGCGAAAGGCTCGAGAACGATCGCGGCGAGCCGGGCGCCGATCTCCTTCGCCTGGCCGGCGATCAGCCCGGCATGCGCGGCGCCGCCGATCACGACCGGCGCAACGAATTCCTCACCGGGCGCCGGCTTCACGCGAAGCAGCGCCTCCTGAAACAGGGTCCTGTCGCTCGCAAGCTTCAAGAACTGCTTCGGTTTTCTCGCGCGCGACAACGGCCACAGCCGCGTGCCCGCTCCGCCCGACATGATCACCGGCTGAATCGGCCTCATGCGCGCACCTCAAGATAACGTTCGGCTTCCAGCGCCGCCCCGAGCAGATGGTAGAGAATGCTCGCCGGCACTGCCCTGGCGATACAGCGGTCGGCCTCGTACTCATCGCACCAGAGCCCTTTGACGGGCTGATCGAGATAGCTGTCGAAGAGCGCGCGAACGAGTTTTCTGGCACGGTCTTCGGCTTGGGCGTCGCCGCGCCGGGCCAGGACGAGAGACGCCTTCAGATATTCCGTCTGCGGCCAAAGCCGGCGGGAGCCTGACGCCTGCTGGGCCCCCAGCCTCCGCCGGTCGACAAGGAAGCCGTCGTCTTCGCCGAGTTCGATCGCGCGCTCAAACAACAAGGTTTGCGTCTCGGCTGCATCGCGCCCCGACCGCTCGGCGTATCCTTCGAGCAGCCAGACCCACTCCATCATATGTCCGGGCTCGATGATGTCTCCTTTCGCCGGATCGGCCGCGGTCAGGTCCTCGACGAAGTATTCACGCAGGACGCGCGCGCGCCTGTCGAGAAACCGGGTCCGAAAAAGCTTCTCCAGCGCGGCGGCGCGTTCGAGATACGCCGGTTCGCCGCTCGCGCGATGAAGGGCGAGCATGGCCTCGAAGAGATGCATATGCGGATTTTGGCGACGCGGAAGCGCCCGCGCGTCATCTTCCCAATACCCTTCCGGCGCCTTCAATTCGCGATCAAGGAAGGCCGTCGCGCGCTCAGCGATGGCGAGCGCCTCATGGTCTCTGAACGCCTCCCAGATCGATGCGCAGGCGAGGAGGAGGAACGCCTGATCATAAAGGTCGCGGCGCGCATCGAGGCAGATTCCGTCGTAGCTTAGAACATGGCCGCAGCCGCGCGCGCCGCCTTCCGGACACGCTGTCTTGAGGAGGCGCCGAAATCCGAGCTGCGCTAGCTCGGCGGCGCGCGCATCCCCCTTAAGGCGCGCAATCATCGCAAAAGTGTGGATCTGTCGGGACTGAACGCGAACGCGGCGGGGTTCGTCTGCGACCGGATCTGCATTGAAATCGAGGCTCTCGTAGAAGCCGCCGCGCAAGCGGTCCCAGGCGCGCTCAGCCCATAACGGAACCGCGTCGTCCCAGAACCATGCGGTCAGGCGTCGAAGCTCTGCAATCGCCATCCGGCCTCCACAAATGGTCGCGGGCCCGCCGGCGGAATGCGAAGGCGGTGAAACCGCCCGCCTTGACGCCCGCCGATCGGACGGCTAGCAACCGCCCTCCATCTCGAACCGGACGACCGAATCCGGGGTGAAGAAGGACAACGGCGCAAGCCGAAGGAGTCGGACGATGTACGCAGTCGTAAAGACCGGCGGCAAGCAATATCGCGTCGCCAAGGACGACATCATCAAGATCGAGCGGCTGCCGGGCGACGCCGGCGACCTCGTCACTTTGGGCGAGGTGCTGATGATCGGCAACGGCGGCGACGTGACGGTCGGCGCGCCGTTCGTCTCGGGCGCTTCGGTCGCGGGCGAAATCGTCGAACAGGCGCGCGCGCCCAAAATCATCGTCTTTAAGAAGCGCCGCCGCCAGAACTACCGGCGCAAGAAGGGCCATCGGCAGCTGCTCACAGTCCTTAGAGTGACGGACATCCTCACCGACGGCGCCAAGGCGGCGAAACCCGCGAAAAAGGCGAAAGCGGAGCAGCCTGAGGTCAAGGACGACGTCGCGATGATCAGCGGAATCGGGCCGAAGCTCAAAGAGAAGCTCGCGGGCTACGGCGTCACCTCGCTGAAGCAAATCGCCAAGCTGACCGCCGCTGATCTTGCCAGAATGGACGAGGCTCTCGACCTCAAGGGCCGGGCCGAACGCGACGAGTGGATCGAGCAGGCGAAGGAATTGCTCGCCGGGAAAGCCCCGCGCGCCAAGGCGGATCGCGCAAAAGCGGACGAAGCGGAATAGGGAGCGCATCATGGCTCACAAAAAAGCAGGCGGTTCGTCTCGCAACGGCCGCGATTCGGCCGGCCGGCGGCTCGGCGTCAAACGGCATGGCGACGAAATCGTCCTCGCCGGAAACATTCTTGTCCGCCAACGCGGAACCAAATTTCATCCCGGCGACAATGTCGGCATGGGCCGCGACCACACGCTCTACGCGCGAGCGCCTGGGCGGGTGAAATTCGCGGTTACGACTAATGGCCGGCAAGTCGTTTCCATCGCCGAGGAATCATAACGGCCCTCATCGAACCGCCACGCCGGCTCAGTCGCCTTCGCTGGCGAGCCTGGCGAGATATTCGCCATATCCCGTTCTGGCGAGCGGCCTTGCGAGATCGCGAAGCGCATCGCGCGTGATGTAGCCGAGGCGGAAGGCGATTTCCTCAAGACAAGCGACCTTCAGGCCCTGTCGCGATTCAATCGTCTGCACAAAATGCGCGGCTTCGAGGAGCGACTGGTGGGTGCCGGTGTCGAGCCAGGCGAAACCGCGTCCCAGAAGGTGGGCGCGCAAGAGCCCGTCCTCTAAATACATCTCGTTGAGCGTGGTGATTTCAAGTTCATTGCGCGCCGACGGCTTCACCCGCTTCGCCCGCTCGCATACGGTTTTGTCGTAAAAATAGAGCCCGGTCGCCGCGTAGCGGGACTTCGGAGCCTTGGGCTTTTCTTCGATCGAAAGGACTTTGCCGTCTTTCCCGAACTCGATGACGCCGTATCGCTCGGGATCGGCGACCTGATAGCCGAAGATCTCGGCCCCGGTCTTGAGCCTTGCGGCCTGGGCGAGGATCTCGGCGAGGCCGTGGCCGAAGAAAATATTGTCGCCGAGAACGAGCGCGCATTCCTCGCCGGCGATAAAGTCCTCACCGATAATGAAGGCCTGTGCGAGGCCCTCTGGCCTCGGCTGGGCAGCATAGGAGAAGCGCACGCCAAGCTCGCTTCCCGCCCCGAGCAGGCGCCGAAAAGCTGACTGATCCTCGGGCGTCGTGATGATGAGAATGTCGCGGATCCCGGCGAGCATCAGCACGCTCAACGGATAATAGATCATCGGCTTGTCGAAGATCGGCAGCATCTGTTTCGACACACCGCGGGTGATCGGATGAAGTCGCGATCCGGTTCCGCCGGCGAGAACGATGCCCTTCATGGCGCGATCTCCGAGGGTTCGTGCTTGATCTCCGCGAGCGCCTCGACGAGTCCGGTGCGCCAATCCGGCGGTCGGACGCCGAACTCCGTCTCGAACTTTGCGCAATCGAGAGCGGAATAGAGCGGCGGCCTCGCCGGTCTCGGATACCTCGCGGTCGAGATTCGTTCGATTTCGACCGCCATTCCCGCCGTCCGGAAGATCTCCGCAGCGAAATCCGCCCGGCTCGTTTCGGGCTCTCCGGCGAAATGATAGACTCCGCTTATGCGCTTTGCAGACAATTGCCTCGCAACAAACAGCGCCGCATCGCCGGCAGCGGATGCAGGCGTCGGTTTCCCGCGCTGATCGGCGACGACGCGTACGCGGCCTTCGCGCCCGAGCTTCAGCATCGTCTTCACGAAATTCGAACGGTGCGCAGAGAAGACCCAGGAGACGCGAAGGATCGCGTGGGTCGGCCCGGCGGCGGCGATCGCCTTCTCGCCGGCGAGTTTGGTCGCGCCGTAGACGCTGAGCGGCCGGGTCTCATCGCTCTCTCGATAGGGTTGCGGCGATTCCCCGTCGAAGACGTAATCGGTTGAGAAATGCACGATCGGAACGCTAGCGCGCGCGCAGGCGGCCGCGAGCCTGCCGACCGATAATGCATTGACCTGATGAGCGGTCTCGCTATCGGATTCGGCGACGTCGACCGCTGTGTAAGCGGCCGCGTTGATGACTGCGTCGCTGTCCGCAATTGCAGAATCGAAATCGGCGGCGGGATCCATGAAATCGCAGCGCGCGCGATCGATCGCCGCGATCTGCAGACTGCGCGCGTCGGCGCGGCGAAGGATTTCCCTGCCGATCTGGCCGCCCCCGCCGAACAGAACGACGCGCATCGTCAAGCCTTCGCGGCGCTCTTGGCGCCCAATCCGAGACGCTTGTCATCGAAGCCGCGCGCCCGGATGCGCTCGACCCAGCCGCTGTTCGCGAGATACCAGTCGACGGTCGCCCCGAGGCCCGCTTCGAGAGACGTCTTTGGCCGCCAGCCGAGCGCGCGCTCGATCTTCGCGCAATCGACAGCGTAGCGCAGATCATGCCCCGGCCGGTCGGCGACAAACTCGATCAGGCTCTCGCATTTCTGGGTCTGCGGCCGACGCTCGTCGACGAGCCGGCAAACCAGGCGCACGAGATCGAGATTGGCGCGCTCGGCGCGACCGCCGACATTATAAGTCTCGCCGGGGCGGCCGCGCTCGGCGATCAGCAGCAGAGCATCGGCGTGATCATCGACATAGAGCCAGTCGCGGACATTGTCGCCCTTGCCATAGACCGGAATCGGCCGCCCCGAAGCCGCGGCGAGCACGACGACGGGGATCAGCTTCTCGGGAAACTGATAGGGGCCGTAATTGTTCGAGCAGTTCGAGATGACGACCGGAAGCTTGTAGGTCTCGCTCCAGGCCCGCGCCAGCATGTCGGATGCGGCCTTCGACGCGGAATAGGGCGAGTTCGGACGATAGGGCGACTCTTCGATGAACGCGCCCTTGGGCCCGAGCGAGCCGAAAACCTCGTCAGTTGAAATGTGTTGGAAGCGAAAATTCTCAGGCGCGTCCTGGCTCGCCGCATAATCGCGCGCCGCCTCAAGAAGCATGAAGGTTCCGACGATATTGGTCTGAATGAAATCGGCCGGGCTGTCGATGGAGCGGTCGACATGGCTTTCCGCAGCGAGATTCATGATCGTCTCTGGGCGGAACGCCGCCATGAGCGCGCGCATGAGCGGTCCGTCGCCGATGTCAGCCTTCTCAAAGCGATACTTCGCCGACGATGCGACCGGGGCGAGATTTTCGAGATTGGCCGCATAGGTGAGCTTGTCGACGACGAGAACGTCGTGCCCGCGCGCCACGCCGAGGCGGACGACCGCGGAGCCGATGAATCCCGCCCCGCCCGTCACCAGCAATCTCATGAAAGAACCGCCTCCGCCGTCGGGACTCGCGATACACTAAAGCCGCCGCGTCCGACAATGGCGGGCCGGGGCGCCTAAAAAGGGCTGTTGAAGTCGTCCCAGATCGGGGCGCCGGCGTCCTTTTCCGACAGGATCGCCGCTTCGGCTGCAATTCCCCAGTCGATCGCCAGCCGTGGATCGTTCCACCTGACCGCGCCGTCGGAGGCTTTGTCATAATAGGCGTCGACCTTGTAGGCGACGACCGTGTCGGGTTCGCGCGTCACGAAGCCGTGCAGAAATCCGCGCGGCACGAGCAGTATTTTTCCGTTATCGGCCGACAGTACGGCGCCCGCCCACTTGCCGAAAGTGGGCGAGGATTTTCGCGCGTCGACCGCGACATCGAGAATCGAGCCCGAAAGCACGCGCACGAGCTTTGCCTGTGCGAATGGGGGCGCCTGATAATGGAGGCCGCGAATGGTTCCGGCCTTGGTCGATGAGGACTGATTGTCCTGGACGAAATCGCAGGCGACGCCGAACTTCTCGAATTCCCGGCGGTTCCACGTTTCCATGAAATAGCCGCGCGCGTCCGCAGGCCGCTTCGGCGTGAACAGGCGCACCTCGGGAAGCGAAAGCGATTCGGCCAGCATCAGAGCGTTTCCTGAAATCGCAATGGTTCGCCGGAGGGGGGCCCGAGGATTTCATCCTCCCACATCACGCGCCGACCACGGATGATCGCGCCTTTGGGCCAGCTGCGGACAGTCATGTCGGCGAAGGGAGTCCAGCCGCATTTCGTCGCTTGCTCTTCGTTGAGGATAGTCCGGCGCGCCTTCAGGTCGACAACCGTGAAGTCGGCGTCGTAGCCGACCGCGATGCGGCCCTTGCCGGCGATGCCGAAGATCCGCTGCGGCCCATGACACAGAAGATCGACGAGACGCGCCAAGGTGAGGCGGCCGGCGGCGACATGGTCGAGCATGACCGGGACAATGGTCTGAACACCGGGCATCCCTGACGGCGAGCCGGGATAAGGTGTCGCCTTTTCCTGCAGCATGTGCGGCGCGTGGTCCGAACCAATCACATCGACGACTCCTCGCGCAACGCCTGCCCACAATGCGTCGCGGTGGCGGGTCTCCCGGATGGGCGGGTTCATCTGAGCGAGGCCCTTGAGGCGCTCATAGCATTCCGGCGCCTCAAGGGTCAGATGTTGCGGCGTCACTTCGACGGTGGCGAAGTCCTTCGCTTCGGCAAGGATCGGCATCTCCTCGGCCGTGGAGACGTGGAGCACATGCACGCGGCGGCGCGTTTCCCGAGCGAGCTCAAGGAGACGTCGTGTCGCGGCGAGCGCAGCCACGACCGACCGAACCTCGGGATGCGATGTCCAGTCGCCAGCACGCGCCAGCGATTTGCCTCCTCTGAGCAGCGCATCATCCTCGGAATGAACGGCGACGCGCCGGCGGCCATGCGCCAGCACGGCGCGGAGACCATCGTCGTCCGGTACGAGGAGGTCACCGGTCGAGGCGCCCATGAAGATTTTCACCCCGCAAACCCCGGGGAGCATCTCGATCTCCGGGAGATCGGTCGCATTGTCGCGCGTCGCGCCGACATAAAAGGCGTGGTCGCACGCCATGCGGCCCCTCGCGCGCCCGAGTTTGTCCGCGATCGCCGCGGCGGTCGTCGTCGGCGGGCTGGTGTTGGGCATTTCGAAAACCGACGTGACGCCGCCCAGAACCGCAGCCCGCCCGCCGCTTTCGAGATCTTCTTTATGGGTCAGACCCGGTTCGCGAAAATGCACCTGCGTGTCGATGACGCCGGGAAGGACATGGAGTCCGGCGCAGTCGATGATTTCTCCGGCGTTTGCCCCGAGCGATCCGATGTCGGCGATGCGACCGCCCCTGACGCCGACGTCCCGCAGACCCTCGCCGTCCTGGTTGACGACGGTTCCGCCCTTGAGGATCAAGTCGAAAGTCCGCACGGCGCGCTTTTAGGCGCGCTCCGGCTTCGGGGTCAAAGCGGGAGCGGGTCTTGATCGCCGCGGGTCGAGGCGATTACTGAGACCCATGCCTGTCGCAGCTTTGCCTTCCCGCGCCGTGTTGAAGATCGAGGGCGCCGACGCGCGGGGCTTCCTGCAGGGAATCGTCACGCAGGAGATCGAGTCGTCGGGCGGAGCGATGTTCGCCGGGCTCCTGACGCCGCAAGGCAAGCTTTCCTTCGACTTTTTCCTCATCCCGTCGGCAGACGGATTCGTCGCCGACTGCGCGGCGGCGCATGCGGATGCGCTGATCAAGCGCCTCTCCATGTACAGATTGCGCGCCGACGTTCGGATTTTGCGGCTCGAGAGCTGGAGCGTTGAATGCGCCTGGCAGGGCGTTTCGATCAGGGCCTGCGAGTGCTCGCTCAAATTCTCCGATCCGCGACTGCCGGATCTGGGCGCCCGCGCGGTTCGACCTTTGCCGGGCGAGGCCGACGCGGGCGAAGCCGATTACGACCGCCACCGCATCGCGCTCGGCGTTCCGGAATTCGGCAAAGATTTCGGGCCGGACGAAATGTTTCTTCTCGACGTCAATTACGACGCGCTGCGGGGCGTCAGCTACAAGAAAGGCTGCTTCGTCGGTCAGGAAGTCACCAGCCGGATGAAGCGCAAGGGCGAAATTCGGCGGCGGACCTTGCTGGCGCATTTTGACGGCCCTCCGCCGCCACAGGGGGCCGAGGTCGTTGCCGGCTCCTCGACGCTTGGCGAAGTCCTGTCGGGCGTTGAGGGCATGGCGCTCGCGAACATTCGCCTTGACCGTTTCGAGTTAGCGGCAAACCCAGGCGCCGTGATCGCAGCCGCCGGGACGCCGCTGCACCTAAGCATTCCCGACTATCTCAAAGGCGTCTAACCAATCGGCCGCAACTTCGGAGGCTTATTTGTCGCCCACCGCCACCGCCCTGTTGGGCTTCGCCGCCTGGACGATCGCGCTTGTTGTCCTCCTCGGCCTTTACCGCAGCGGGCTCGTCATGGGCGGCAAGAAGGCTGCGAACCAGTTCAATCCGTCGGGCGAGGATCTCGAAGGCTTCGGCCGCCGACTCACCCGCGCCCACGCCAATTGCTATGAGAATCTGCCGGTCGCCGCCGCCGTCCTGCTTTATGCGATCGCTACGCGTCAAGAGTCGGCGACCGACCCCTTGGCCTACGTCTTCCTCGGCGCGCGCATCGCGCAATCCGTCGTGCATCTGATTTCGACCAGCCGTCCGTTCGTTCTCATCCGCTTCACGCTTTTCCTCGTGCAGGTGGCGATTCTCGTTTTCTGGCTTCTGAAATTCTTCGGCGTCCTGTGACGGACATCCCCTGTGCCTGGGCGCCCGCGAACGACGCACTCTATCGCCGCTACCATGACGAAGAATGGGGCGTCCCTGAGCGCGACGATCGCGCCCTTTTCGAGAAGCTGGTTCTCGACGGCTTCCAGGCGGGACTCTCATGGCGGACAATTCTTTACAAACGCGAGAATTTCCGCCGCGCCTTCGACGGCTTCGACCCGCAAAAGATCGTGCGGTACACACCGAAAAAGATCGAGCGCTTAATGGTCGATGAAGGAATCATCCGCTCAAGGACGAAAATCGACGCCGCCATCGGCAACGCGCGGGCCTGGCTCGACGTGATGGACAGGCAAAGCGACGGTTTCTCCGGCCTTCTGTGGAGTTTTGTCGGAAACAAGCCGATCCAGAACCGCCTCGTCGATCACCGGAAGGCCCAGCCGAAGACCGAGGCGAGCGAGGCGATGGCGAAGGAGCTGAAACGTCTCGGCTTCAAATTTTGCGGGCCGACCATCGTCTACGCCTTCATGCAGGCGACCGGCATGGTCAACGATCACGAAACTCGCTGCCCGCGCTGGAAGGCCGTGCAGAAGCTGTAGATTGCGCGATGGCGCGATCGAAGGCATGCTCTCCCTTGGGGCAAGACGAGGATTGAATGGCAGAGAGTTCGCCCGACGTGCGCATCGTCGCGACCGGGCTTTACACCCCCCCGCATGCGATTTCGAATGAGGAGCTTGTCGCGTCGTTCAATGATTATGTGCGACGATGGAACGAGCGATACGCGACAGAAATCGCCGCTGGAAAGCGTGAGGCGCTGCTGCCGTCTTCCGCCGACTTCGTCGAAAAGGCGTCTGGCATCAAGTCGCGCTTCGTCATCGACAAGAAGGGCGTCCTCGATCCCGAGCGCATGGCGCCAGCGATACCGGCGCGCGCGAACGAAAAATTATCGGTGCTCGCCGAAATCGCCGTCGCCGCGGCGCGCGATGCGCTGAAAGCCGCCGACCTTAAAGGCGGCGACATCGACGGCGTCATCTGCGCGTGCTCCAATCTCCAGCGCGCCTATCCTGCAATCGCCGTCGAAATCCAGGATGCGCTCGGGGCCCCGGGCTTCGGCTTCGACATGAACGTCGCCTGCGCGTCGGCCGCTTTCGGAATCGAGACCGCGGTCGGCCTCATTCGCGCCGGTTCGCGCTGCATTCTCATGGTCAATCCGGAGATTTGTTCTGCGCATCTGAACTTTCGCGACCGCGACAGCCATTTCATCTTCGGCGATGTGGCGACGGCCGTCGTCGTCGCGCGGGCCGACGGACCGCCGTCCCGGGACTCATGGGACATCCTCGGCACGCGGCTCAGGACCCAATTCTCGAACAACATCCGCAACAATTTCGGCTTCCTCAATCATTGCGAGCGCGAAAACGGCGCTTCCGCAGACGCCCAGAACGATCCGGCAACCGATAAGCTCTTCATCCAGGAGGGCCGGAAGGTCTTCAAGGAAGTGGTGCCGATGGTCGGCGACCTCATCCTCGAACACCTGGCGGACCTCGACATCGCGCCGTCGCGCGTGAAGCGGTTCTGGTTGCATCAGGCGAACCTCGCCATGAACGAATTCATCGCGAGGAAGGTTTTGGGCCGCGACGCGACCCGCGAAGAAGCGCCGGTCGTTCTCGACCGTTACGCCAACACCTCCTCGGCGGGTTCGATCATCGCCTTCCACAAGCATCGCAGCGATTTCCTCCCGGGCGAGATCGGCCTGATCTCGGGGTTTGGCGCCGGTTATTCGGCCGGCTCGGTTGTCATTCGCAAGGCGGCCTGACGCGGTGCTGATCGACATTTCGCCGGCTTTGTCCGCAAGGTCGCCGATCTGGCCGGGCGACACGAAGTTCAGCGCGGTCCGCACCTGGTCGATCGCCGGAGGCGGCGCCGTGAATGTCTCGGCGATCACGCTCTCGACGCATGCCGGCGCGCATGCCGATGCGCCGCGCCATTATGACGAACGGGGCGCGTCGATAGACGAGGTCGCCCTCGATCCGTATATCGGTCCGTGCGTGGTGGCGCATGTCGTGGCGCCCGGCGCATTCGTCGGAGTGGAGACGGCCCTCGCCGCTCTCGACCGGGTTCTTGCAGGCCGGGCGATGCCGGAGCGCGTTCTTTTTCGCACATACCGGCGATCGCCTGCCGGGTGGGACAGCGCATTTTCCGCCATAGCCGCCGAAACCATCGCCATGCTGGCGGATCGCGGCGTGCGGCTGATCGGCGTCGATACGCCATCGCTCGATCCCGAACAGTCGAAGACAATGGACGCGCACAGAGCGATCCTCAAGGCTGACATGCGCGTGCTTGAAGGCCTTGTCCTCGATTCCGTTGCGGAGGGAATCTACGAACTGATCGCGCTGCCGCTGAAACTCGCAGGCCTCGACGCGGCGCCCGTTCGCGCCGCCCTCCGCACGCTCCCATGACCTTTTCCGATTCCGATGTCGCCCGGCTCGACGCCGAAGATCCGCTCAAGGACAAGCGCGCATTGTTCGCGCTTCCGGAAGGGATCGTTTATCTCGACGGGAATTCCCTGGGGCCGCCGACCAAAGCCGCCCTTGCAAGGCTGAGGCTCGTCGCGGAAACGGAATGGCGCGATGGTTTGATCCGTTCCTGGAACGACGCCGGGTGGATCGACCTGCCCCGCACCTGCGCGACCAAGATCGCCCGCATCATCGGCGCCCGACCCGACGAAGCCCTCGTCACGGACTCGGTCTCGATCAATCTCTTCAAGCTCGCGGCGGCGCTCAAACGCCTTCATCCGGCCGCGGTTCTGGCGATCGCAGCCGACGAATTCCCGACCGACATCTACGTTCTCGACGGACTGGCCGACCTGATCGGCGCGCCGGTCCGGCGCGTCGCTCCGGGCGATACGCCGGATGGTCCGACAATCCTCGTCAAGAGCCTCGCCGATTTCCGTACCGGAGCGGTCGCCGACATGGCGGCGGTCGAGGCGGGAATTGCGCGACGCGGCGGCGCGGTCATCTGGGACCTTTGCCATGCCGCCGGCGTCCTCGACATTCGCGTGAAAGAGAACGGCGCAAACTACGCCGTCGGCTGCGGCTATAAATTTCTCAATGGCGGCCCGGGCGCCCCGGCATTCGTGTACATCGCGAATGACCGGTCCGCCGGCCTGCGGCAGCCTATCTCCGGCTGGATGGGCCACCGCCGGCCCTTCGACTTTGTCGCCGGTTACGAACCCGCCGACGGCGTCGCGCGCTTCGCAGCCGGAACACCCCCTATCCTCTCAATGGCGGCGCTCGACGCCGCGCTCGACGCATTCGACGGAGTTGATCTCCGCATCGTGGAAACCAAGGCGCGCGCGCTCGCCGACCTCTTCCTCGAACGAACGGCGGATCTCGGCCTCGTAAAGGCATCGGCCGCCGGACGGCGCGGCGGACAGGCCGGACTCCGACATCAAAACGGTTACGCCGTCATGCAAGCGTTGATCGGGCGCGGAATCATCGGCGACTTTCGTCCGCCGGACCTGATGCGATTCGGCTTCTCGCCGCTCTTCCTAAGCTACGCCGAGGTTGCGACGGCGGCCGCCGCGCTGCACGATGTTCTCGCTACGGAAGAATGGCGCGAGCCTCGCTTTTCGCAACGAAGGGCGGTTCTGTAGGCCGGATTTCAATCCGCCAACCGGCAACTTCTTGCGAAGACAGCGAATTGAAATCTGGCCTACGGCCCGGTTCACCTCTTCGGCTTGTGCACGACCTCGAGGTTGATGAGGTCGGGCAGCGCCTGCAGGTCCTCACCGCCCAGAGCGGCCAGGGTTTCGAACGGCACCGGGCTCCTCGGGCGCGCCGAAATCTCGAGAGTTCCGCCTTCCCCGACGAAGTTCGCAATCGCATCGATGTAGGCCGCGAATTTCGGGTGTGCGGCGCCGACAGCGGCGCCGCCGAGCCGGATCGTCGCCGGAGTCGAAGCGCGCAGCTCCGCGCCCGTTCCGCCCATTTCGATCGCAGCGATGTCGAACATCGCGTCAAGAAGCTTCTTGTCGACGATGGTCAGCCCGAACCCGTTGAGGCTTCCGACTTTGTACTGCGCATTCTTCACGCCGGCATCGGCCGCCGCCTCGATCCTCGACAACTGGAGCCCCGAAAACGCCGCGTCCATTTGGATATCGGCGAGCTTGTCGGTGGTGAAGCCGGTTTTCAACTGGGCGCCCCCTTTCGTCGAGTCCCAATCCCAGGCCAACGTCCCTGAGCCCCTGACGCTGCTCAGGCCGTGCGATTTGAGCGCGGCGATCGCTTTTTGCTCCGTTGGCGGAAGATAGGCGGTCAGATCGTATTGCGCGCCCTTGGTCTCGGAGCGGATTTTCGAGGGGATAAGCCATTGGAACTCCATCGCCGATATCGCAGCCTGTGCGACTGTCGCGGCCTTTCGACCGTCGAGATAGGTGTCGACGCCCTGAATATCGACGGTTCCGAGATTGAGAAGGTTGCGCGCCGACATTGGCGGCTTTTCCTTTTTGAGGCCGTACGACATGAGGCCGGAAGCGTCGATCGCCCGCCATTCGAGCGACTTGACGACAACGCGCTGCCGGTCGGGCGCGACGAAATTCCTTAAAGGACCGGCGAGCGCGGCCCCGACCGGGCCAAGGGCCTTTTCGATCGCGGCGCGCGCATTGTCGGGCTGGTCGATCTGATACTCGGCGTTGCGCATGATAAGCGCGCCGAGCTTGCCGCCGCCGATGCCCACCAGCCTCAAATCCGGCGCGCGGAACGAGACGTTCCCATCGCGCGACCCGTCCTTGCTTTCGGGCCTTACGACGATGTCTTTGAAGTAGATCCCGGCCGCATCGAAGGCGTTGAAGAAAACCGCGGGATTATCGTCGGCGTCGCTTTTGAACGCGCCGCGTCTGAGACGCATGCGGTCGATCTGGATTGCGCCGATCGTCGTCCCCTTGTCGGCCCCCTTGAGCGGCTCGACGCCGAAGAGGCGCACTTTCTCAAAGACGCTTTCTAACGGCGCATCGTCGGCCGCGGAGTTCGCTCCCTTGATGCGCGAAACCGCATCAAGATCGACGCCGTAGAGTTCAGCGCGGACGACAGACAGGCTGTCGGAGGCGGCCCCCTCGCCGTCTTTGTCCTTGAATTTCAATCCGGTGACGACGGTTGCGCCAAGCTTCGGATCGTAATCGGCCTTCACGTAGGTCGGCCGCACGTCGTCCGGAAAAAGCGAAAGGAGCGCGTCGACATCGACTGCCTTGCCGCCTTTAAGCGCAAAGGGCTTGTCGAGCGGCGACGGCGAAGAGATGCTCGCCGACGCCGCTTTCGCCGGAGGCGCCGTCTCCTTCTTGCCGCAGGCGGCGAGCGTCAGCGCAAACGCGCAGAAAAGCAGGATCGGTCGAGCGGTCATTCAAAAGCCCCGGATTGACGCGGGCCTCGCTCCCGCATTGCGCTCGACTCTTCGCGTGTTTTCGTCGGACGCGCAAGAATGGCGGATTCTTCGCCGTTTCAGCCGGTCATCGCCGCCCGAACGAGCGCGATCGCCTCCGGACTCGTCCAGTCGGCTTCACCGACGATGCGGCCGATTTCACGACCCTCTCGGTCTATCAGGATGCTGACCGGCAGGACGTTCGCGCCGCCGATTTCGCTCATGAGTCGCAAGCGGGGGTCCGCATAGAGCTTCAGATTGCGGACTTCGAGGCGCTCAAGGAATCGCGCGGCGGCTTCGGGCCCGCGCACGTCGGCCGCGATGGCGACCACTTCGAAATCCTCTCCGCCGAGTTGCGCTTGAAGGGCGCCGAGCGACGGCAACTCTCTGACGCACGGTGCGCACCAGGTCGCCCAGAAATTGACCAGAAGCGCCTTGCCGCGGAAATCGGAAAAAGTCATTTCCCGGCCTTCGAATTCGAACGGCGCCATCGGCGCGGGCCGCGGTGGCCGCGCAATGGCGAAGTCCGCCATTTCACCGACAAGAAGCCGGGCGTTGATCGCTCGCGGATGATCAGGCTTTACGCTCGCTGCGATGATGACATAGAGGATGACGGCGGCGCCCAATCCGCCCCAGACCAAGAGCAGCCATCGCAACGCGCGGGCGGTCAACCGGGAATCCTCGGAACCATCGATGACAAATAAGGGTGCGGGCGGAAAGAACGCAATGTGGGGCGGACGTTTCGCCGGGGGGCCGAGCGCCGTTATGGCTGCGATCAATGTGTCGATCGACGTCGACAAGAGGCTTTGGCGCGAGGATATCGCCGGCTCGAAGGCGCATGGGGAGATGCTGGCGCGACAGAAGATCATCAGCGCCGCCGACGCCGCCGCGATCGCGCGCGGGCTCGACCAGATCGCCGCCGAAATCGAGAGCGGGACGTTGAAATTCTCCGCCGCGCATGAAGACATTCACATGAATGTCGAGGCGCGGCTCAAAAAGATCATCGGCGAGCCGGCGTCGAGGCTTCATACGGCGCGGTCGCGCAACGACCAGGTTGCGACGGATTTCCGCATGTGGGTGCGGCGGGCCTGCGACGATGCGGGCGCGGCCCTCAAGGAGCTGCAGCTGGCGCTTGTCGAAAAGGCCGCAGCGCATGCGGCGACGGTCATGCCGGGCTACACGCATTTGCAGCCGGCGCAGCCGGTGACATTCGGCCATCACTGTCTCGCTTATGCTGAGATGTTCTCGCGCGATCGCTCACGCTTCGCCGATGCGCGCGCGCGCATGAACGAGTGCCCCTTGGGAGCTGCGGCGCTAGCCGGAACGTCGTTCCCAATCGACCGTCATGCGACGGCCAATGCGCTCGGCTTCGAACGTCCGTCCGCAAATTCGCTCGACGCGGTTTCTTCGCGCGATTTCGCCCTTGAGGCCCTCGCCGCCGCTTCGATCGCTGCGACGCACCTCTCGCGCCTCGCTGAAGAGATCGTGCTGTGGACATCGCCGCATTTCGGGTTTGCGCGGCTTTCCGACGCCTTCTCGACCGGTTCTTCGATTATGCCGCAGAAGCGCAACCCCGATGCTGCAGAACTGGCGCGCTCCAAGATCGGCCGCATAGCGGGATCGTTCGTCGGCCTCCTGACCGTGATGAAGGGCCTTCCTCTCGCCTATTCAAAGGACATGCAGGAAGACAAAGCGCCTACCTTCCAGGCCTTCGACGATCTGGCGCTCGGGCTCGCTGCCATGTCCGGCATGGTCCGGGATTTGACCATCGACGCGGAGAAGATGCGCGCAGCCGCGTCCGCCGGATTCTCGACGGCGACGGATCTCGCGGACTGGCTCGTGCGAACGCTTGGGCTTCCCTTTCGGGACGCTCATCATGCGACCGGGCGCATCGTCGCGGCCGCCGAGAAGAAGGGCGTTGCGTTCGATAAGCTGCTCCTGGCGGACATGCAGTCGGTCGAGCCGCGCATCACCGACGCCGTAATCGGCGTCTTGACGGTTGACGCGTCGGTGGCGTCGCGCACATCCTATGGCGGAACCGCGCCGGAGAACGTCGCGCGCGAAGCCGAAATCTGGCGCAAGCGCCTGGAGGCCCCATGAGGCTCGCACTCATTCTGATCGCCGGCGTTTTCCTCCTCGCCGCCTGCGGCAAGAAGGCGCCGCTGCGCCCGCCCGAAGAGCCGCCGCCGGAAAAGACGCTGCTCGGCTAGCGCGTGCATCACTTCGCCTATCGCGACGATGTTCTCCATGCGGAAGACGTAAGTCTCGAGCGCATCGCCGAGGCTGTCGGCACGCCGTTCTATTGCTACTCCGACGCGACGCTCCGCCGGCACATGCGGGTGTTCGCCGGCGCGTTCGCCGGGCTTCCCGCGCTCATCGCCTATTCGGTCAAGGCCTGCTCCAACATTGCGATCCTCAAAATCCTCGCCGCCGAAGGCGCCGGCGCCGATGTCGTCTCCGGAGGCGAACTGCTGCGCGCCCGCAAGGCTGGAATTCCTGCAGCGAAGATCGTTTTTTCCGGCGTCGGCAAGACGCACGGGGAAATGCGCCACGGGCTCTCCGAAGGCATTCATCAGTTCAATGTCGAATCGGAAGGCGAGCTTCAAGCGCTCGACGAAACCGCGCGCGCAATGGGCTTGAAGGCGCCCGTCGCCATTCGCATCAATCCCGACGTCAAAGCCGGCGCGCACAAGAAGATTTCGACCGGAAAGGCCGAAGACAAATTCGGCGTGCCATGGTCGCGCGCACACGCCGTGTTCGCATCGGCGCAGGCGATGAAGGGAATCGCGATCAAGGGCATCGACATCCATATCGGTTCGCAGATCGCCGATCTCGGCCCATTCGAGGCCGCTTTCGCCAAGGTTGCAGAACTTGTCCGCGCTCTGCAGGCCGACGGTTGTCCGATCGAACGTCTCGACCTCGGCGGGGGACTCGGCATTCCCTATGGCGACGCCGCCGATCCGCCGCATCCGGACGATTACGGCGCCCTGATCCGCAGGATCGCCGCGCCGCTGAACGTCGATCTCATTTTCGAACCCGGGCGCCTTGTCGTCGGCAATGCCGGCGTGCTGGTGTCGCGCGTCCTCTACGACAAAGCGGGCGAAGAACGCCGCTTCCTCGTGGTCGACGCCGGCATGAACGACCTGATCCGGCCGGCGCTCTATGACGCGTATCACGCCATCGAACCGGTGCGGGCGCCGACGGGCGCGGCGCAAGTCGTTTACGACGTAGTCGGACCGGTCTGCGAATCCTCCGACCGCTTTGCACGCTCCCGAGAGCTTCCAGAACTGAGGCCCGGAGACCTCATCGCCTTCATGTCGGCGGGGGCCTACGGCGCCGTGCAGGCCTCGGAATACAATACGCGGCCGCTCGTTCCTGAAGTCCTGGTCCGCGGCGACCGCTTCGCCGTCATCCGCAGACGCCCGAGCTTTGCTGAGATGATCGCAGGCGAGAGCCTCCCCGACTGGAGTTGAGACGGCGCCAGATCACGCCTCCCGGACGGGGCTTGTTTTTGAACGGGTCGAAGCGAGAGAGCGGCGCGTCGAAACGTTTCCTGTTCCCCCGCCCACGGATTGTTGGGACGCCGGAGCGGTGTCATGGCCATGCTGAAACGAACGAGGCAAGGGTCATGAATAGGGTCGCTGGTCTGTTCATTCTCATTCTGTCGGCGGGAGGCGGAGCATCCGCGGCGACCCAGGAAGCCGCGCCGGTGACCGCGCATTCGGATCGCAATCCTTCCGTCTCGCCGGACGGGAAGACGGTGCTGTTCCAGTCCGACCGATCGGGCCGGGGCGCGTTCTATCTGCAATCCGTAGACGGAGGTCCGGTCTCTGTCTTCATCGACAGCGGCGACGAGCCCCGTTACGCCGATTGGTCTCCCGATGGGCGACGCGTCGCCTTCTCGGCTAAGTTCGGCGAAGAGGATGACATCTTCATCGTCGACGCGGATGGCGGCGACCGCCGCCGCCTGGCCGATCATCCGGCGCGAGAAGGGCATCCGCGCTGGAGTCCGGACGGAAAGCGCATCTACTTCAATTCCGAACGGGTGGCGGGCGAGCCGGGCGCTCCGACCGGCGAGGATGTCGTGGATATCTTCAGCGTGCGCGCCGACGGAACCGACCTTCGGCGCCACACGCGGTGCCGGAGCGAGTGCTCCTATCCGTCAGTCTCTCCCGACGGCAAAAAGCTTCTCTACCGGCGCGTCTTCTGGTCCGCCGGCGCAGACGGCGAGCGGGTTCGCAACTCGGAGATCGTCGTCGCCGATCTCGACGGACCGAACGAGAGAAACCTCACTCAGGACGCCGCTTACGACGTCTATCCGATCTGGTCGCATGACGGCGCGTGGGTTTATTTCAGCTCAGTTCGCCCTCCGTCTGAAGGTCGCATGCATTTGTGGCGCGTTCCGGCCGATGGCGGACCGGCGCAGCAATTGACCTCGGGCGAGTGGTCGCACCGCCAGGCTGTTCCCGACCGGCAGGGTCGGAGGATCTACATGTTCACATTCAAAAGGATCGGAACTATCGATGTCGGCCATATCGGCGCAATCGAAGTTCCTCCCGAATGACCAGTCTCGACCCCAAGACCAGAACCCTTCTTGATCTTATCGCCGCGCTTGGAGAGCCTGCCCTCGCCAGCCAGACGCCGGCCGAGTTTCGCGCGCGGCGCGAGCGCGGACGAGACCTTGTCAACGCGCCCTACCCAAACCCGGCGATCATTCGCGACGTCGCCGTCGCCGGCGCGGACGGTCCGCTCAAGGCGCGCATCTACGACGTCGATGAAGGTACCGCGCGACCGACTCTGATTTATTTTCACGGCGGTGGATTTGTTTACGGCGACCTCGATAGCCATCATGCCTTGTGCTGCCGCCTTGCGCACGGCGGCCGATTGCGGGTCATCGCGATCGATTATCGTCTGGCGCCTGAAGCCCCGTGGCCGGCTGCCCCACGCGACGCATTGGCGGCGACAACTGCGATTTTGACTGAGCATGAACGCTATGGCGTCGATCCTCAGCGTGTCGCTCTCGGCGGCGATTCCGCGGGCGCATGTCTTGCGACCGTGACGGCGCGGCGGCTTGCGCGCGCGGACAATGCGAAGATCGCGTTTCAACTCCTGATCTACCCGGTCACTCAGGAGGGCGAGGGCACGCAATCGCGCGCCAAATTCGCCGACGGCTATTTTCTCACCAAGGAGGTCATGGATTGGTTCAGGGGCCATTATCTGCCGGCTGGCGCCGATCTCGATGACGAATCGATTTCGCCATTGCGAGCGCCGCCGCCCAGAGGACTTGCTCCGGCCTATGTGATCACCGCCGGATTCGACCCGCTCCTCGATGAAGGACGCGCTTACGCAGAGGCGCTAAAGGCGGCGGGCGTCCCCGTTCAGTATCGGGAATATCCCGACCAGATCCATGGCTTCGTCTCGTTTACCGCATTTTCGCAGGCGGCAGTCGAAGCGATCGAAGACGCCGCACGCGCTGTCCGCAAGGCGCTGGACGGGCAGCGATAAGCGCAAGCGGCTAGAACAGCCCAGCGATGCGCAAATTGCCGTAGACGACGCTGGCGTTGAAAGCGACCGCCGCCAGAAAAATCCCGATCACAACGCGGTGGGGAAACCATAAAACCATGCAGCTGATCAGAAGCTGGAGCGCCAGCTTCGCCGCGATCCAGCCGGGGCCCAAATGCAGCATCGCCGCTTTGATCAACGGATTGGCCTCCTCACCGACGCCGAGCGAGAGGCCGGCGGTCGTGGAATAGATGTCGAGCAGCCCGATCACATTGTAGAGAATGACAGCCGCCCACGCGACTTTGAGAGCCGTGCGATTGGCGCGGGACCTTAACGCCTGCTCGGCGACCTGGCGTTGACGGTCCCTGAACAGTCGCCGCAGCAACCCGCGTCCCCCCGTTAACCTTACCGATCGATGCCTCTCGGCTTTCGCGCGACGACCGGTCTTGCGCCGCAATCGACGGCGACGCCTTTGCGGTCTAGAGTGCAAGAAGCATGACGACTGAGTTGAGACGGCCGCAAGGCGACGCAGACTCCGGCGTCGCCGGCTGGAAAGTCAGCGGCGCATACGCGGCTATTTTCTTTGAGCGCCTCTTCCCGGCGCTTCTGCCGATCCTAGCGCCGGCCTTCGTCCTTATCGTCGCCGGCCTGTTCGGAATCTGGCGTTCCTCGCCTGCGATCCTGCATCCCGCCGCGCTTCTCGTCGCGGCGATCGCCGTCGCTTACGGGGTCTGGCGCTACGGGCGCGAGGTCCGCTGGCCGTCGCGCCGCGAAGCTCTGGCGCGCCTTGAAGAAGACGGACGTCTCGGCCATGCGCCCCTGCAGGCCCTCGAAGACGAACCCTTTGCCGGCGACGGGGGCGAGCAGCTTTGGCGTGCGCATCTTGAAGCCATGCGTCTCCGAGGCGCAGGCGCGCGGGTGCTTGGTCCCAAGGCGACCATGGACGCACGGGACCCTTGGGCGCTCCGCTATGGCGCGCTCGGACTCCTGGCGGTGGCGTTCGTCGCCGCCGGTCCAGAGCGATGGACGCGGATCGCCGAGACTTTCAACCCGACAATCGGATTGGGGTCCGCAGACGCCCTTGCCGAATTGTGGATCGAGCCGCCGGCCTATACCGGCAAGGCGCCGATTTATCTCGTGAAGTCCGGCGAAAGGCTCGCGGGCCTCCGGCAGCAGTTGGACGTTCCCGAGGGGTCCATTGCCGTCGCCCAGGCGGTCGGCGCCAAGCGAGTTTCCCTGCGTTTCGCGACCGAGGAGGGCGCTGCGGCCGCCGAACGCGCCGAAGATTCCGGACGGATGACGCTGGTTCTCCGCGACTCCGGCCTGTTGCGGTTTCGCGTGGCCGGCGCCGAAGGCCGATTTCCGGTCGGCGTCGCCCCCGACGAGTCGCCAACCGCATATTTCATCGAACCGCCTGGGATGACCGACGACGCGCGCCTCGCCCTCGCCTTCTTCGCTGAAGACGATTACGCCGTCACTGCGGTGCGCCTGAATATGCGGCTCGACCCCGAGCAGGAGCGGCCGCTCGATGCGCCGGAATTCGACCGCGCCGCGCTCGGCCAAAAACGCAGCATCGAACTTGAAGGCCTTTCCGGCCGCTCCGGCGAGCGGCGGGCCGATATCGACCTTCAATCCGATCCGTGGGCCGGGCTTTTCGTCATCGCCTCGCTTTCGGTGGTTGACGGCGCCGGGCAGGAGGGGGCGACTGGGGAAGAACGGTTCCGCCTGCCGGCCAAACCGTTTTTCAATCCGCTCGCGCGCGCAGTCGTCGAACAGCGCCAGACACTGGCCGTCGCGGCCGAGGATTGGCGGCGCGCCGGCCGCTCGTTTGACGCGCTCACGCTCGCGCCCGATCGCTTCTATGAGTCGCCGACGGATTTCCTCCTGATGCGGACGGCTTTCTGGCGCGTGATGCGCCAGAATGGCGGAGGCTTCGCCACGACCGTCGCGGATTTCTGGCCGCTGGCATTGCAGCTTGAAGACGAAGCGCTTGAACTTGCGCGACGCCGGCTTGAGGCCGCCCGCGACAAACTGAGAGAGGCGCTTGAGGCGAAAGCCGGCGAGGCCGAGATCGCGCGACTGGTCGAAGAGCTGCGCGACGCGATGCGGCAGTATCTTCAGGCGCTGGCGGAGTCTGGCGCCCGCATGGCGGAGGGCGAAAGCGTTCCGACCGAGACAATCGACGAAGGCGACCTTAACGACATGCTCGACTCGATTCGCGATCTGTCGCGTTCTGGCGCGAACAACGCGGCGCGCCAGGCCCTCTCAGATCTCGAAGCGCTGCTCGACAATATGCGGCTCTCCTCATCCGGGGCCGGGAGCGGCGGCCGGAGAGGGCAATCAGGCGGGCTCGCCGGCCAGGCAGGCGATCTGATCGGCCGCCAGCGCGACCTCGCCAATCGCTCCTTCGAGCGCAGCCAGGCTCCGGGAGCTGTGGGCGACGATCTCGCCGGCGAAGAGGGATCACTCGCTGGCGATCTCGAGAAACTCCTCGAGAGCCTTTCCGGCGCCGGCGAGAAGGCCGATCCCGGTGCGAAAGGCGAAGCGGCGCTCAAAGGCGCGCTTGGCGCGATGCGCAATGCGGAGGACGGGCTGGAGGCCGACGACTTCGATGCGGCTGGAACCGCAATGGAAGAGGCGATCGCTCGCCTGCGCGACGGCGCTGAAGCTCTCGCCGCGGCGCAAGGGGCGGCCGAACGCGAACGGCTCGGCGAGGGCGAGGGGCGCGGCCCGGCGCTCGATCCTCTCGGCCGTCCGATCGGCGAAGCCGATGGCCGCGGCGTCGAGGTGCCTGAGGAATGGGATGCGCAGCGCGCCCGCGACGTCTTGAAGGAGTTGCGCCGCCGTCTCGGCCAAGGCGCGCGCAGCGAAGACGAAATCCGTTATCTCGAACGCCTCCTTGAGCGATTCTGATCGCACAGACGCTCGGGAGACGAGATGAGACGGACCGGCAAAGGCCATCCGTCTCTGTTCGTGTACAGAAAAAAGAGCGAGCGTCGGGATTCGGCTGACGCCCGCTCGTGATTATTCTCCGCTCGCGGCCGCCTCGCCCGAATCGCCGACCGGGAAGCCGCGCTTGCGCATCAAGGCGGCAGTGTCGACGTCGCGGCCGCGGAAGCAGCGGAATTCCTCCGCCTGATCCTTCGTGTCGCCGGCCGAGAGCACGCACTTCAGATATCGGTCGGCGGTCTTCTGGTCGAAGAAGCCGCCCGCCTCGACAAAGGCCTCGGCCGCATCGGCGGTCAGAGAATCCGACCACAGATAGCTGTAGTATCCGGCCGAATAGCCGTCGCCGGAGAAGACGTGTCCGAATTGCGGCGTCCTGTGCCGCATGACGATTTCTTCGGGCATGCCGAGCGCGGCGAGGGTTTCTTTCTCGAACGCATCGGGGTCGATGTCGGCGTCGCCGGCAAGATGCAGCTTCATGTCGACCAGCGCCGCCGAAAGATACTCAACGGTGGCGAAGCCCTGGTTGAAAGTCTGCGTGGCCTTGATCTTGTCGACGAGCGCGGCGGGAATCGGCGCGCCCGTTTCGTAATGCAAGGCGAACTTGTTCAGGACCTCCGGCGTCGCCAGCCAGTGCTCGTTAAGCTGGGAGGGAAACTCGACGAAATCGGTCGCCGTGTTGACGCCGGCCTGGCTCGGATAATCGACATTCGACAAGAGGCCGTGAAGGGCGTGTCCGAATTCATGGAATAGCGTTTCCGCGTCGTCCCATGAAATAAGGATCGGCTTGCCATCCGTCGTCTTCACGAAATTCGAGTTGTTGGAGACGATCGGGATGATCTCGCCGTCGAATTTCTGCTGGGTGCGGTACTCGTTCATCCAGGCGCCCGACTGCTTTCCCTCGCGCGCGTAGGGATCGAAATACCATACGCCCTTGGCGACGCCGTTCTTGTCGACCACCTCCCACACGCGGACGTCCGGATGAAAAACCGGAACATTCGTGATCGGACGAAAGGTGATTCCGTAAAGCTGCTCCGCCGACCACATCATCCCTTCACGGAGCTTTTCGAGCTGCAGGTAGGGTTTCACCTCGTTCATGTCGAGGGCGAATTTGTCCTTCCTGACCTTCTCCATGTAATAGCGGTAGTCCCAGGGCGCGATCCTGATCCCGGCCCCTTCCTTGTCGGCGATCGTCTGCTGCTCCGCGACTTCCTCCTTCACGCGCGCGACCGCTTTCGGCCACACCGCTTCCATAAGGCCCATCGCGGCTTCCGGAGTCTTCGCCATTTGCGGTTCGAGGCGCCAATGCGCATGCGTCTTGTAGCCGAGGAGGGTCGCCCGCTCGACGCGAAGCCTCAGGACCTCGGAGATGATGGCGTTGTTGTCGGTTTCGCCGCCATTGTCACCGCGATTGACGAAAGTCGACCACACGGTCTCGCGCAGTTTTCGGTCGTCCGCATAGGTGAGCACCGGCTCGACCGCCGAACGGGTGTTCGAGACGGCCCATTTGCCGGGCTTGCCCTTGTTCTTCGCGGCTTCCGCCATGCCAGCGACGACGGAGGCCGGCAGGCCCTTCAATTGCGCCTTCTTGTCGATCCAGGTGACGTAGCTCTCTTCGTCGGCGAGAAGGTGCTGGCTGAAGTCCGTATAGAGAGCAGCGAGCCTCTGGTTGATCTCAGTGAGCCGCTTCTTGCCGGCTTCGTCGAGGCCGACGCCGTTCCTGACGAAAGCCTTGTAACTGTCTTCGACGAGCCGCTTCTGCGAGGGCGTGAGCTTCTTCATCGCCTTGCCCTTGTAGATCGTCTCGACGCGGCGGAAGAGCGCCGTGTTCTGAGCGACCCTGTCGGAATAGGCCGCGAGTTTCGGATTCACGACCTTGCTCGCTTCCTGCACGGCATCATCGCTCATATTCGAATCGTAAACGAAGAAGACGGTCGCGAGCCGCGTCAGCGGGCGCCCCTGGCGCTCGAGCGCGGCGATGGTGTTTTCGAATGTCGGCGTTGCGGGATCGCTCGCGATGGCGTTGATTTCGGTTTCAGCAGCGGCGATTGCAGCGTCAAAGGCCGGCAGGAAATCCGCGACCTTCACCTGGTCCCATGGCGGAACGCCGCCATAGGGACCTTCCCAGGCCGCCAGCAGCGGATGTTCGAGTCCGACCGACGGCGTCGCCCCTTGCCCGGTCGCCTCCTGCGTCGCTGACTTTGTCTCTGCAGCCCCTGCGCTCATCCCCAAACCCGCCGCGATCGCTGCGGCCGACGCTGCGGCCGCCAAGCCTACGAACTTCCTCACGTCAAACCTCCCGAGATGTCTCTCGCGCCCCACGCCCCCAGGTGCGCGTCTCAAAGCGGTGGCTCATAGGGTGGGACGCCCGGCTTGTCGATGGTCGCGGCCGGAACCGGTTCCGAGACCGGCGCGGCGGCGCGCGCTGCGCCGCCCTTGCGGAACCCGAGTTCGTAGACCGCCCAAAGCACCGCAATGAGGGCGATGAGGCTCGCCGCGCGGCCGAGCGCGTTGGCCTTAAAGGCTTTGACGGATTGGCCGAGAATCTCGGCTTCGACCAGGGTTCCGCTCAAGCCCAGCATAGCGAGGACGATCACCACGAAGGAGGGGGTGAAGAACATCCAGAAGAACCGTTCCGACCGATTGCGGTCGTGGAGCCGTTTGAGCGACAGGGCGTAAACCGGCCGAAAGAGGATGACGGTGATCAGGAGCTGCATGACGCCGAGACCGAGAGCAGAGCGCTGCAGCCCGAAGATCAGCCCGAACGCGCCGACCACGAATCCGACCACGATCCAGATGACGACGAGGCCGGCCGATCCGAGCCACCATGCCTTGCGGCCGATGCGCCCTTGCGTATCGAGATAGAGAAAGCGGAAATCCATGACGTCTCGTACCGCAGATGCGGCTTGCCCCGCAAAGCACAAATCCGCAAGGCTCGTGGAACATCAGCAAAGGGCGGATCATCATGGGCGCATGGACTCTGCTGGCGATTGCGATTTGTCTCGAAGTGATCGCCACGACCTTGTTGAAGCTCTCCGCCGGCTTCGAGAAAGCGGGGCTCGGAATCCTTTCGCTCATTTGTTATTCGGCCTGCTTTTACGCTTTCGCGCCGGCCATCAAAGCCATTCCTGTCGGCGTCGCCTACGCGGTGTGGGCGGGGACCGGCATCGCGGCGATCACGTTCATCGGCGTCGCTTTCTTCGGCCAAAAACTCGAGGCCATCCACTATCTGTTCATCGCCCTGATCGCGATCGGCGGAGTGGGCCTGCGCCTCACGTCGCCCTCGTGAGGCGGGCGCGTCGAAATGCAGCAGACTGACGATCGTTTGGGCTTTGACCCATTTCGGCGCCCGGCGCCAGAATGCGATGCGCTTTTGGGCCTGCGCGCGGCTTGCGCCAGCGCGGCCAGCCATCCGGAGGGACACTATGGGCGTCGTGATCCTGCTTTACAGCGTCGTGGCGTATGTCCTCTTCTTTTTGGCGTTTCTCTATCTCATCGTCTTCATCGGCGGCTCTGCGCTGCCCTTCCTGTCGGCTCCGAAGACTGTCGACGCCGGCCTTTCGCCGGCGACCGGGGTCCCGCCCATTCTCCTCAATCTCGGATTGCTGCTCCTGTTCGGCCTGCAGCACTCGATCATGGCGCGGCCGGGATTCAAGCGCGCTCTCTCAAAGATCCTGCCGGCGCCGATGGAACGCTCGACCTTTGTGCTGGCGACAGTCGCCGTTCTGGTTCTCCTCTACCTTTTCTGGACTCCGATGCCGGCGGTCGTCTGGTCCGTCGACTCGCCGTTGTGGTCCGGATTGCTGACGACGCTGTATTTCGCCGGGTTCGCGATCGTGCTCGTGACGACATTCCTGATCAATCATTTTGAACTGTTCGGACTACTCCAGGGATGGCAGGCGCAGCAGAAGAAACCGATGCCGACGGGAGAGTTCCGAACGCCGTCGCTCTATAAGCTCGTCCGGCATCCATTGTATTTCGGCTTCATTCTCGCATTCTGGTCGACGCCGCACATGACGGTCGGGCATCTGCTCTTCGCTGCGGTCTGGACCGCCTATATTCTCATCGCCATCGGCTACGAGGAGCGGGACCTTCTCGAACATTTCGGAGAAAAATATCGCGCCTATATGCAGAAGACGCCGATGATCTTGCCCTTCGGTCATCGGCGCTGATCCTGACTCGGTCGGCGAGCCGGCACACTCGCGAAGATGCTGACGTTTGGACCGGCCGCCCGCTACTGCGACGGGCCGCGGTTCAGCGCCGGAATGATGATCTCGCCGACGATGGCGTCGCGCTCGAGATTCCACAGCCCCGTGCGATAATTGCCGGCCGTGAACATGACGACGAGATCGAATTGCGGCACGATCAGCAGCAATTGCCCGCCATTGCCATTGGTGTGATGGGCGGGATAGCGCTGGTCGCCCGAACGCACAGAGATGTTGTGCCAGCCAAGCCCTTCGCCGGTTTCGTAGAAGAAGTCGCGGAAGGCGTCTTCGTCGAGGCCCGTCGTCTTCGGCGAGATCTGCACGTGCGGTGAAAGCGCATCGCGCACCCATTCCTCAGAGGCGATGCGCCGGCCGTTCCAGACGCCGCCGTCGAGATAGGCTTGGCCGACCTTAAGGAAGTCGCGCGTGCGCACGAACGCGCCGCCGCCGACATAGCCCTCGCCGTTCGCCATCAGGTTCCAATAATAGCGCTGGAACTGCAGCGGCTGCGCGACCGTGCGGTCGAACAGAGCCGGCAGCCATTCGCCGGTCGCCATGGTGAGCGCGCCGCCGGCGAGATTAATGCCGCCCGAGCAATAGGCGTAACGTTCGCCCGGCTCGTGCGCCATCGGCAGATTCAGCATGAAGCGCCACCAGTTCGGCTCTTCGCGCTGCGACTGCATCACGCCCTCGTTGCCGGGCGATAGCGGCTCGTCGAAGGCGTCGTCGCAGGTCAACCCGGTCGTGTGCGTAAGCGCGTGCCGGACCTTGATGCGATCCTTGCGCGGATCGGGATTTGTGAACGGCCCAAACGGCGCCAGCAGTTCCGCGATGGGCGAGTCCGGAGAGATCGCGGCGTCTTCCATACTTACTGCGCCGAGCGTGACCGACGACAGCGCCTTGCTCGCCGAGCGCATGTCGTGCGGGATCTCGGGATCATGGCCGTAGAAATATTCATCGAGGATAAGTTGCCCGCGATAGGCGACGGCGATCGAATGCACCATCCACGCGCGGCGGGCGGATGGATCGACGTCTGTAATCCAATGCACGGCGCGCTCGATGCCGGCTTCGTCGACGCTGAGATCGCGCGCCCGCGCAGTGCGCCAGCCATCTCCGAGATCCTGCGGCGCGCGGTACGTGTAACGCGGCTCGCCGCGGGGCCGCGCTGTGAATCGCGCCGCTTGTTCGGGTGTTGCGCGCCTCATGCCGACGAACCGGTTGATCCCCTGCCAGTACATGGTGAGGCGTTCCGGATCAGCCATCATCGTGGCGGAGAGGTCGCTTTCGCCCGGCTCCGCCGCCGCGCCCAATCGCAATGTCGGACCCTCGCGCCTGACGAACAATTGCATCGCCGGCCCGTGGCGATTGTGCTCCGGATTGCGGATCGCGGCTTTCAGCACGCCGGCTTCGTCGCGGAAAATGTTGAGATAGAGCGTGAACGGATCGGCCAGCGGCTCGACCGGCGCGCGCCATCGATTGGCGCCCGCCCCGCGCAGCGCGAGCGGCATCGCGTAGGCCTGCGCGGCACCTTCCGAATATCGCGGATCGTGAGCCATCTCGCGCCGCGCCCAATAGGCGCGCTCAAGCCGCCCCCGCGCGTCGAGCATGCCGCGAAAGACCGCGCCGTCGCCCGCAAAATCAATGCGGACATGACCCTGCTTCGCAACGCCTTCCGCACTCTGACCGGCGATTTCGGCTCGCCAGCGATCGCCGCGACGCGTGACAGTCAGTTCGCCTTGGACGCCGACCGGAAAATGGGTCTCAAAGAACCATAGCCCGATGACATCCGCGTCTGCGGCCGGCTGCGCCCGCGCCGGCGCCGCCAGGAAAGCGAACAGCAGCAGGGACGCCAACATGCGCGCCGTATTCATTGGCCCCTCCCTTCGCTACAGCGGTATTCACGAGCGACCCGACGCTGCTCCCGCGCCGCCGGCAAGGCAACCGCAGTCCGGCGCATGGGCGCCTCGCCTCGTCGACAATTTCGGCGAGAGGCGCGGGGCTTACATGCGCAACGGGCGGCTAATTCCTGACGGCCATCGTCGCTGATTTTGACTTGGATGGCGGTCCGGCGTAACTCGCGCCGCATGCGAGAACCGTCATGATTCCGCGTTATGCGCGCGAAGAGATGGCCGCCATCTGGTCGCCGGAGGCGAAGTTCCGCATCTGGTTCGAGATCGAGGCGCATGCCGCCGACCGCATGGCGGCGATCGGAGTCATTCCGAAGGACACCGCGCGGCGCATATGGGAGCGCGGGAGCGGCGCGACGTTCGATGTCGGGCGCATCGACGCGATCGAGCGCGAGGTGAAGCACGATGTCATCGCGTTCCTGACGCACCTCGCCGAAATCGTCGGGCCCGAAGCGCGCTACGTCCACCAGGGCATGACTTCGTCGGACGTGCTGGACACCTGCCTTGCCGTACAGCTCGCGCGCGCGTCAGATCTCCTGATCGCCGGCGTCGACCGCGTTCTCGCCGCGCTCAAGAAGCGCGCCTTTGAGCACAAAATGACGCTTTGCGTGGGGCGCAGCCACGGGGTCCATGCCGAGCCGACGACCTTCGGCCTGAAGCTCGCCGGTCATTACGCGGAGTTTTCGCGTAGTCGCGAGCGGCTGGTCGCGGCGCGGCGCGAAATCGCGACGTGCGCCATTTCCGGCGCGGTTGGGACCTATGCCGGCATCGACCCGAGCGTCGAGGCTTATGTCGCCGAAAAGCTCGGCCTCGCCGTCGAGCCGATCTCGACGCAAGTGATCCCGCGCGACCGGCATGCCGCGTTCTTCGCCGCACTCGCCGTCGTCGCCGCGTCGGTCGAGCGGCTGGCGACCGAAATCCGCCACCTGCAGCGCACGGAAGTTCTCGAAGCCGAGGAATATTTCTCGCCGGGCCAGAAGGGCTCCTCGTCGATGCCGCACAAGCGCAATCCGGTGCTCTCGGAAAACCTCGTCGGCCTCGCACGGCTGGTGCGTTCGGCCGTCGTCCCCGCGCTCGAAAACGTCGCGCTCTGGCATGAGCGCGACATCTCGCATTCCTCGGTCGAGCGCGGCATCGCGCCCGACGCAACGACGCATCTCGACTTCGCGCTCCATCGTCTGGCCGAGATCGTCGAGCGGCTCATCGTCTATCCGGAACGCATGCGCGCCAATCTCGACAGACTCGGCGGCCTCGTCCATTCCGGCGCCGTGCTCAATGCGCTGACGCAGGCCGGCGTTTCGCGCGAGGACGCCTATGCGCTGGTGCAGAAGCACGCAATGGCGGCCTGGCGCGGCGAGAGCCGGTTCCTCGACAATCTCAAGGCGGACAAGGCCGTGACGGACGCGATTCCGGCAGCCGGGCTGGCGCGCCTCTTCGACGACGCCCCGCACCTGAAGCATGTCGATCTGATCTTTCGGCGCGTTTTCGGCGCGGCTTGACGCAACCGTGATGGGTGCGATCGTCGACCTGCGCTATGCTGGAACGGCAGCGGCTGGGGCCACTTCGGGTATGAGGATCGTGCTTGCCGCCTTTGCGGCGATCGCCTTCGGCGCCGCGGCCGCCAGGGCCGAACTGACAGCGCCTCCAGCGTGGTTCCTCGAAGAAATCAAGGCGCTCACGGCCGACGGGGGACGCTGGATTACGGACAATTCGGCCTACCGGAGCGAGCAGGAACACTTCGACCAGTACGGAATAGAGTGGCGGCGGTCCTTCGATGGCGCATCGATGACCGGACGCCTCTTCGGTCTCAACGACGGCAAGGAAGCGGGCGATTTTTGGGAGTTCCGCCAATACTGGCATCCCGGCCAAAACGAGGCCGTTCTTGAGCAGTTCGGCTGGGGCGGTGCGCTCGGCGTCGGACGCCTGTGGCGCGAGGGCGAAAAGACGAAGGCGGATCAGACGTTCTATTCGCCTGACGGAACCCCCAGTCGGATCGGACACGTCGCCTGGTTCCCCGATCCCGACACGCACGACAGCGAGAGCTTCGTCATCGAAGATGGAAAGTGGACGCGCGACCGGCGTTACATCTGGAAAAGGGCGCGGTCGACGACCTCGAATTAGCCTGGGTCTCGCGTCAGAACGCGCGCCAGCGCAAAACTCTGGACGAGACTCCCGATCGCTTTTCCAGAGCGCCGGGCGAAAAAGTGGATTCCGGTTTTTCGCGCAAACCGCGCGACCACTAACGAATCTAGACCCGTGGGCGATTCGACGAAACCAGCCACGGGTCGAGAAAAAATGCGCCGCAGACGGGAGGGGGCCGTCCGCGGCGCGTCCGGAGGCTTCGGGAAATCCTAGGCCGCCAGCCTCCTCGGGAAGCGGAAGATGCGATCATAGGCGCGCACGCGGTTGCCGTTCCGCCGCGCTTCCTTGAGCCGCATGGCCGTTCCGGCGAAACCGAGGATCATCAGCGCCCAGACGGAAGGCTCGGGCGCGGTCGTCACGCCGCTGACGGCGTCGAACTGGATGCCGGTCGAACCCAAGAGCGAGCCGGCGTTGCGGATTTTCAGAAGCGAGCATCCAGTCGGCGACACGCCGGCGCAGAGCGCGGTCAAGTCGGCGTTCAGCGCTCCGCCGGCGCCCGAATCGACGATGACGAACTCGCCCGAGAACGTCGCGACAGAGCCGATCACCTCGCCGATCGACACGGCGAGCACGTTAAAGCCGGCGACTGGAAGGACCGTCGCGGCGAGGCCGCCGCCGCTCAAGGGTAGACCATATTGCAGGACGATATCGCCGCCCGGCCCGATAAGCGCCGCAGCGCCGTCGGGGGTTCCGAGCGCGTTTAGAGGATTGGTCGTCAGGTTGGAGCTGAATACGGCGATCGGAAAGATGCTGGTCGCCGCCTTCGCGGGCGTCGCGAGCGCCGCCGCGAAAAGAATGATCAGGATACGCACCGCCATAAGGCCTCCGTTTGCCTATCCCGCCCTATTGCGTTTGCGACGCTAGCCCCCGCCTGTTAAGGCGCGATTTAACGCTTGCGTAAAACTTGCTGACGAATTGCTAAAAATTGCGGCGCGCGCCTTGGCGCGCGACCGCTGACAAGAATAGCAGAAGATGAACCCCGGGTAGCGTCGCAGGTGACACTCTCCCGGTTGCGGGAGAGAGCAAGGCATTTCGCCATATCCGAGCCTGACGGAAAGTGACGCGGCGCTGCTTTGCCCGCCGGCTCTCCGCCGCTATGCTTGCGAGAGGAGAAAGCGCCGAAATGGATCTCAGAATTCTCGCCGCCTTGATTGCGACGCTCTTGCCGACCGTTTTCGCTTTCGCGTCGGAGCAGTCCGGGCCGCCGCCGGAAGGCCTTAAGAGCGCCGTCTTCGCCGGCGGCTGCTTCTGGTGCGTCGAATCCGATTTCGACAAGCTTCCGGGAGTGAAGGCGACAGTCTCAGGTTATACCGGCGGCGAAACAGAGCGGCCGACCTATCGCGACCATGAAGGTCATGTCGAAGCCGTCGAAGTGACCTACGATCCGAAGGTCGTGAACTACCGTCAGCTTACGGATTATCTCCTGCGCCATATCGACCCCACGGACGCCGGCGGTCAGTTCTGCGACAGGGGGCATTCCTATACGTCCGCAATTTTTGTCGCCGACGGCGAGGAACGCGCTGCGGCGGAGGCGGCGATCGCCGCGGCCGAGGCGGCGCTCGGCAAGCCGGTCGTGACGCCGGTCTTCGACCGCCGGCCGTTCTGGATCGCGGAGGACTACCACCAGAACTATTACAAGAAGAATCCCATCCGCTACCGCTATTACCGCAGCGCCTGTGGCCGCGACGCGCGGGTGAAGAAGCTGTGGGGGAAGTAAGGCGCTGCCCGGCCCAGTGCGCCGGTAAACGCTACGACCGCCGCACGCCGGCGAGCGCCCGTTTTGCGAGTGCCGACAGGGAGAAGGATCCCTTCGCCGCGCGAGGTTGCTGGGCCGCGTGCGCCGCGACGACGCGCGCCACGCATTCGGTGACTCGCTTCGCGGTCGGGATATGGAGGAATTCGTTGGGGCCGTGGGCGTTCGAATGAGGACCGAGGACGCCGGTGATGACGAATTGCGCCTCAGGAAAGACCTTTCCGAGCATCGACATGAAGGGGATTGTGCCGCCCTCGCCCATCATCGCCATCGCCTTGCCCCATGAGGCGCGCGAGGCGCCATCGAGCGCCTCGGTGAGCCAAGGCGCGGTCTCCGGGGCATTCCAGCCCGCTCCCGGCTCTTCGATGTCGAACTTGATCTTGGCCCCGTAAGGCGCATCGGCCTCAAGCGTGCGCTTGATCGTCTGCGCCGCCGACTTCGGCTCGACGGTCGGCGGAAGGCGCATGCTCAGCTTGGCGATGGTGAACGGGCGCAGGACGTTGCCGGCGTTTTGCGGGACCGGCGCGCCGTCGAGCCCGACGACGGAAAGCGCTGGCCGCCAGGTCCGGTTCAGCACAAGCTCCGTCAGATCGTCCGTGGTCGGATGCATTCCCGGAACGAAGGGAAATTTGTCATAGACGGCTTTGCCCAGCGCCGCAGCGGCCGTTTTCGCTTCCGCCCGCCGGTGCGCGGGAATTTCGGCGTGAAGCTCCTTGACGAGCACTTCGCCGGTGTCGGCGTTATCGAGGCGAGCGAGGAGTTTGCGCAGAATTCGGAAGCTCGAGGGCACGACGCCGGACGCGTCGCCGGAATGGACGCCTTCGGTGAGCACGTCGATCCGCAGCACGCCGCCGGCGAGCCCGCGCAAGGAGGTCGTCACCCACAGCCGGTCGTAGTCTCCGCAGCCGGAATCGAGGCAGACGACGAGCCCGACGCGGCCGAGCTTCGGAGCGAGCTTCTCCATATAGGCGGGAAGATCCGGCGAGCCGGACTCTTCTGACGCCTCGATCACGATGACTGCGCGGGCGTGCGCGACGCCCTGGTCCTTGAGGGCGAGGAGAGCCGTCAGGGCGCTGAAAATCGAATAGCCGTCATCGGCGCCGCCGCGGCCGTAGAGCTTGTCGCCCTCGATCACCGGAATCCATGGGCCCTTCCCGGCCGCCCATCCGGTCATCTCCGGCTGCTTGTCGAGATGGCCGTAAAGCAAAACGGTTTCGGCGCCCTTTCCCGGAACGTCGATGACGATCAGCGGCGTGCGGCCCTTGATGCGCATGACGTCGAGCGTCGCGCCCGGCAGCGCGGCAAGCTTCGGCTTCGCCCAGCCGACGAGGTGCGCGACCGCCTTTTCCATATGCCCCGCCTTTTCCCAATCGGGATCAAAGGCGGGCGATTTGTTTGGAATCCGGATGTAGTCGACGATCGCCTTCGTAATCTCGTCCTTCCACAGGCTCTCGACGAACGACTTCAGGCGCGGCTCGTCCACGGAACTGCTCCTTTGCATTTGCGGCGGACCCTAAACGAGGCGTTCGCCGAGCGCCACCGTCATGCCGGCTGCTGCTGCGAGATGCAGTGGAAGCTGCCGCCGCCGGTCAGAAGATGCGAGGAGTCGATGCCGATCACATGGCGGCGCACCGCCGCCGCCTGCAAAATCGACAACGCCTCTTCCCCCGCAAGCTCATCCCTCGTGATGGCGGCATAAGTCGGCATGACGATCGCATGATTGGCGATCAGGAAATTCATATGGCTCGCCGGAGCGGGCCCATCGTCCGATGACTCGCGCGGGTGACCCGGCGTGTCGGAGAACCGGGCGATGCCCGGCGACGGAATCTCCACGACTTCGAGCCTGCGGCCGGCGGCATCGGTTGCGCGCTCAAGCGCGCCGCGAACGGCGTTAAGAATCTCCGTATTCGGATCGTCTCCATAAGGCCGCTGGCAGACAAGCCTGCCCGGCGCGATGAAGCGCGCAAGATTGTCGACATGACCGTCGGTGTGGTCGCCGATGAGCCCGTCGTCGAGCCAGATGACTTTCTCTGCGCCGACGGCCGCGTTGAGGACGCCTTCGACATCGCGTTCCGACAGTCCGGGGTTGCGATTGCGGTTCAACAGGCATTGCCGCGTCGTGATGACGGTTCCCTCGCCGTCGGTTTCGATCGCTCCGCCTTCGCCGACGAAATCGGGAAAGCGCGTGAGCCGCGCCTCTGCAAAACCGGCGAGGATGTCGGCGATGCGGTCGTCCTCAGGGAGCTCGTATTTGCCGCCCCAGCCGTTGAAGCGGAAAGCGGAAGCCGCCAGCGCCCCGCCGGCCTTGACGAAAATCGGGCCGGTGTCGCGCAGCCAGATGTCGCCGATCGGCGCTTCGCGCAGGCGCACGAGGCCGCCGTGCGGCAGCGTCTTGCGCATCAGCTCGGCTGCCGCGCGCGCCTCGGCTCCGCGCACCAGAAGCTCAATTCGCTCACCGCGCGTCCTTGCGCCCCCCTGATCGTCGGGATCGGGATAAAGGATCGCACGGATGAGCGCGCCGACTTCGCGGCGCGCGCCGGCGAGATCCTCCTCCCACAGATCGGCGGCGCTCGGCCATCCGATCCACATCGCCTGGTGCGCCGCCCACTCGGCGGGCTCTATGCGTTTAGCGACCATGCGCCTCAATTCGGCCGATTGATGTCGAGAGCCGTTGAACGCCCTCCGCCGCCGCGCTATATAGGTTTTGCGGTTTAACCGCGATGGATCTTCGGGGCGGGGTGAAAGTCCCCACCGGCGGTGATGCGGAAGGGTTCTTCCGACAAGCCCGCGAGCGAAGGCGAAAGCCCGAGCAGGATTCCGGTGCGATCCCGGAGCCGACGGTAAAAGTCCGGATGGTAGAAGGTCCGGCGAGGCTTGGCCTCGGCTTGCGCCGTCGTGTGCGACGGCGGGGCCGGATCAAGCGCGAGCCTGTCGCCCCGTCGTTCCATGGAACACGGGGTCTTTTTGTGGCCAGAACTCGGGAGAAGACCTTCGGTTTCGGCGGAGCAAAACTTGCTCGGCAGGCCGCCTATTGCTCGGACGCCCGGCGCGCCGACGACGACGAGCGCTATATGCGCCGCGCTATCGAGCTCGCGCGGCGGGGCGCTGGCTTTACCTCTCCCAATCCGCAGGTCGGCTGCGTCATCGTGCGCGACGGCGCGATTGTCGGCGAGGGCTGGCACAAGGGCGCGGGCCTTCCCCACGCCGAGCCGGAAGCGCTCGCGCAGGCCGGGGCGAAAGCCCGGGGCGCGATCGCCTATGTGAGCCTTGAACCTTGCGCGCATCACGGCCGTACCCCTCCGTGTACGGAGGCTCTCGCGCAGGCCGGCGTCGCGGAAGTGGTCTACGCAGTTCCCGATCCCGATCCCAGAGCCGCCGGCGGTGCAAAAAGGCTCGAACTCGTCGGCGTCAAGGTCAAGGGCGGCGTCTGCGCGGAAGATGCGCGCGAGCTTATTCGCGCCTGGCTCCATGCGCAGGGCGCAAGGCGGCCCTATGTGGTCGCGAAGGCGGCGATGTCGCTCGACGGCCGCATCGCGACAGGCGCCGGCGAAAGCCGGTGGATCACCGGCGAAGAATCCCGGCTCAAGGGTCACGAACTCAGAAAGGCCGCGGACGCCATCATCGTCGGGGCCGGTACTGTCATCGCCGATGATCCGGCCCTCACCGCGCGTCATGGCGACACGCGTTACCCGCTGCGCGTCGTTCTCGATTCGACGGCGCGCACGTCGCCGGGGGCCGCCGCTTTTGATCGATCCGGCAAAGGTGCGATGCTGGCGACGACGGCCGCCGCGCCGCAAGCGCGCCGCGCCAAATTCGCCGAGCACGGCGTCGAAACGCTCATTCTGCCTGCGGATCGATCCGGCCGACCCCGTCTCGAAGATCTCCTCGCGGCGCTGCATGAAAAGGGCGTCGTGACCGCGCTTGTCGAAGGCGGCGGCGAAGTTCTCAGCTCCTTCTACGACGCCGACCTGATCGACGAGCTGTGGCTGTTCCTCGCTCCGCTGGTGATTGGCGGCGGCAAGAGCGGATTCGCCGGCGCCGGCGCGGAAAGCCTCGCCGACGCCCGCCGGTTCGCTTTCGATCCCCCCGAAATTATCGGCCCCGACATCTTTCTGCGCGGCCGTCGGAAGGAGCGCTGATGTTCACCGGCCTCATCGAGGAAATCGGCGACGTCCGGCATGCCGGCCGGGATGGCGACGGCTATACGATCTCCATAGCCGCCGACGCCGCGCTAGACGGCCTCAAGGTCGGCGACTCAATGGCCGTGGACGGCGCCTGCCTGACGGTGACCGGGAGCGACGCTGCGTCGTTTACGGTCGGGCTGGCGCCGGAGACTCTGAGCCGCACAAATCTCGGCGAATTGCGGAGTGGCGACGCCGTCCAGCTCGAACGGGCTTTGCTGCCGACGACTCGGCTCGGCGGGCACTACGTGCAGGGCCATGTCGACGGAACCGGAACCATCCGCAACATTCGTCCGGACAAGGACGCTTTGTGGCTCACGATCGCCGCGCCAAAATCGCTCATGCAATATATCGTCGCCAAGGGTTACATCGCGATTGACGGCGCATCGCTGACGGTCGTCAATGTCGGCCCCGACTGGTTCGACGTGACGATCGTCGCGTACAGCCGGACGAAACTCGCGCTGCCGAAGAAGTCGGTCGGCAAGCATGTCAATCTCGAAACCGACATCCTCGCCAAATATGTCGAGAAGCTGCTCGCCCCCGCGATGCGCTCCGAGCCCGCAGCGATCTGCGCGCCGTTTTTGATCACGAGAGGAGCGCATTGATGCTCGCATCCATTCATGACGCGCTCGCCGACATCGCCGCCGGCCGCTTCGTGATCGTCGTCGATGATGCGGATCGCGAAAACGAGGGCGATCTCGTCATCGCCGCTGAATTCGTGACGCCGGAAGCGGTCAATTTCTGCGCCAAAGAAGGCCGCGGGCTCATCTGTTGCGCTATGGCGGGCGAATTGATCGACAAGTTCGGCCTGCCCTTGATGGTCGGCGAACGCGAAAACCGCTCCGGTTTCGGGACGGCGTTCACCGTGTCGGTCGAAGCGGCGCGCGGCGTGACGACCGGGATTTCGGCCTCTGATCGCGCGCGCACAATTCGCACTTTGATCGATCCTCGGTCGACGCGCGCGGACATCGTGACGCCGGGCCATGTTTTTCCACTCCGGGCGCGCGTCGGGGGGGTGCTCGAACGCGGCGGGCAGACGGAAGCCGGAGTCGATCTCGCAATGCTGGCCGGCCGCGCGCCGGGCGCGATGATCTGCGAGGTGATGAACGATGATGGAACGATGGCGCGGCTGCCCGATCTCGAGATTTTCGCCCGGCGGCACGGCCTGAAGATCGTGTCCGTCGCGGCGATCGCCCAGTTCCGCCGCCATGTCGAGGCGCCGCGCCCGAAACGCCGGGCGGCGGGCTAGTTGGAGTTGCGAATGGGTCGGATATTCGAAGGATCGCTGTCGGGCGCCGGGTTGCGGGTGGCGATCGTCGCCGCGCGCTGGAACGATTTCATCGTCGAGCGGCTGGTCGCCGGGGCGAAAGACGCGGCGCGCCAGCATGGGATCGAGGAATCCCGGATCGATCTCGCTTATGCTCCCGGCGCATTCGAGATTGCGTTCGCGGCGAAGAAGCTCGCTGAGACCGGACGTTATGACGCAATCGTCGCGCTCGGATGCGTCATCAGGGGCGCGACCCCGCATTTCGATTATGTCGCCGGCGAAGCGGCCGAGGTCGGCAGGGTGGCGCGCCACACGGGCGTGCCCATCGGTTTCGGCGTGCTGACCGTCGACACGATAGAGCAGGCGATCGAACGCGCCGGAAGCAAGGCCGGCAACAAGGGCGCTGAAGCCATGTGCGCCGCCATCGAAACGGCCAATCTCGCCCACGCCATCGAGGAGTCGAAATGACCGCCGAAGCGATCGCATTGAAGCCGGCCAAGCGGCGCGAGAGACCGGGTCGGGCGGAGGCGGAGGAAGCCGTCCGCACGTTGCTTTCTTATTTTGGAGAGAACCCGGCGCGCGAGGGACTGGTCGACACGCCGCGCCGATTCATCGACGCCTATGAGGAGTTCCTGGCCGGCTACGCCGCGGATCCGGTCGCTCTGCTTTCGACGACGTTCGAGGAAGTCGAAGGCTATTCCGACATTGTCCTGATGAAGGGTATCCGCTTCGAATCGCATTGCGAGCATCACATCCAGCCGATCGTCGGTGTCGCGCATGTCGCCTATCTCCCATCGCGGAAGGTCGTCGGCATCTCGAAGCTTGCGCGCGTCGTCGACGCCTACGCCAAACGCCTGATCAGCCAGGAGACGATAACGGCCGAGATCGTCGCAGCGATCGAAAAGGCGCTGGAGCCAAGAGGCGTCGCCGTGCTCATCGAGGCCGAGCACCAGTGCATTTCCACGCGCGGGGTCAAGAAGACCGACGTCGCGTGCGTCACGCAGATGCTGACTGGCGCCTTCCGCGAAGATCCCGTCATTGAGGCGAGATTCTTTCGATTGATCGGCCGCTGACGAGGAGAAACAATGATGGCGACGGCATCCGCCGGAGCCGGTTCCAGACCCGACGCAGCATATTGGGTGATCGCCGTCATTCTGCTGCTTTGGGCGCTCGGCGGCGCCTCAATCTATGTCGCCTATTTCGTGGAGTCGCCGCAGCAATTCTCCATGACGGCGGAGGACGCCGAACATCGCGAAGCCTATGCGGAGTACATCGCCAATATCCCGGCATGGGCGATAGCCGTCGGAATCATTGCAGCGGCTGCTCGCCTTCTCGGCGCAATCGGACTCCTCTTGAGGCGAGCCTGGGCCGTTCCGCTTTACGTCATTTCCGCGATCTTTTTCCTCGCCGCGCTCTACCGGGCATTCGTCCTCGCCGGCGTCGCCAAGGTCATGAGCGCCCCGCACATCGCGGTTGAAGTCGTCTTTCTCTTTTTGAGTCTCTTCGCGATCTGGTTCTCGCTGCGCTCCAAGGCGAAGGGCGTGTTGAGATAACCGGCGGCGTTAGCTCCCCTTCGCTGCTTCAGGCGAACCCTGTTTCCTAAGGCGGATCGCATATTTCCCGCGTACAAGGCGCAGGACGACGAGCCAGCCGCCAGTCAATGCGAAGAGAAGACCGGTGACCGAGGCAGCCTGAACCAACGGATTGTTGAAATTTTCGCGCTCGCTGTAGTCCATGATGTGGAGCATCCAGAAGAAATCATAGATGCGCCAGATGCGGTTTCGCCGCGCTTCGATTGCGCCGGTTTGCGGCGAGACATAAATGCGGGTCAAAAGGTCGTCGTCAAACTCAACGCGCCAGACGGGCGCCTCGCATCCGCATTCGCGCGGAGCTTCGCCGAGAAGGCGCACGCTCGCGATTTCGCCGCGGCCGATGAAATCCTGACGCGCCACAGCGCGCGCATCGGCTTCCTTTAACGGCGAAATCTGCCTTGCAGTGTTGGCGTAAAACAGGGCCGAGCCGCGGCGGCCCGTTGCGACATACACCGGCTGACCCATGAAGTATTTGAGAGTTATCTCGGTCGCCCACGGCGCTTGCGCGACGATGCCCCCGGGGCTCGCATAGGCCTGCGCGGGAAGCTCCGGCGGATAGCGCTCAAGCGCATGCGTCTCGCCGCGGACGAGCTCAATGGCGAAGAGGGTCATCACCGCGCCCGACGCCATCCACAAAAGAACCTGGGCGCCGAGCAGGAGCCCGAGCCAGTTATGGATGGAATGGATGGCGCGAGTCAGGCTTATGCGCTCGCCGTGACCGGAAGCGGCGCCGTTCACGTCTTGACCTCGCGCTGGTCGCGGGCCCTCGAACCGGTCAGGCCGCTTTGCCGGTAAAGGTTGATGAGCCGAATGCGCCGAGCTTCACCGAGCCATTTAGATCGGCGCCCTCACGCTTGCCGGAAAACTCCAGAGTGATCGGCATCGGCGACGTGACCTTCGCCGACCATTTGAAGGTCTCGCCTTCAATCTTGCCGTTTTCGATCGGCACCGCGCCCATGGCGCCCGACATTTTGCCCGAAAGCGAAGCGCCGTCTTGCACAAGCTCCAGCTGAGCCTTCTGCTCGCCCATCGGCGTCTTGATCGTCAGATTCCATTTGCCGGTTTCGGCCATCGTCTCACTCCTTGAGGATTGGCGGCGCTTCCGTTGCGACTCGCGGGAGTCGGAAGCGACCCCCATTTGAACCGCGCGCGACCATAGCGGCCCGGCCCCGCGACGCAAGGGCCGGCGGCAGAGGCGGATTGGCCAAATTCAAAGGCCCTTCGCATCACTGCGAAGGGCCTTGAATAGAAGTGGGCGATTTGACCTTGGGACGCCCAGCCCGCGCGAGGGGTCAATTTGCTTGCGAAAAGCGGACCGCCTCTCGATTTGCTACAATGAGCACAGTAGCGTTTCCAGCAATTGCAATCAAGGGGAGAGTGCAATGGAGCGCATTTTCGGATTCGACATCGGCACGACTTCGATCGGTTGGGCGGTCATCGACTATGACGCCGAACGCGGCGAAGGCCGCATCGTCGCGAAGGCCGGCGTCCCCGGCATGGGCGTGCGAATTTTTCCAGAGGCGCGGGACCCCGATGGAACGCCCCTGAACCAGCAGCGGCGCCAGAAGCGGATGGTGCGTCGGCAATTGCGGCGGCGAAGGCAGCGTCGCCGGCTTCTCAACGAATTGCTCTGCAGCGCCGGGCTGCTTCCGCCGTTCAGCAAGGACAAGGACAGCGAGTGGACGAAGGTGATGCGGCTCGACCCCTATCCTTTGCGGGACAAGGGCGTCGCAGAGCCGCTCTCGATCCACGAATTCGGGCGCGCGATCTATCACCTGTCAAAGCGGCGCCACTTCAAGGGGCGCGATCTTGAAGGCGACGATCCGCTTGAAGCCAAGGTCGATGGCGCCCAAGGCGCCGCATTGGATGCGGAGGAACCGAAAAGACTCAAGAAGGAGAAGCCTCAGAACGCCACCGGCAACGGCGATGACGAGAAAAAGCTAAAGGAAGAGATTCTCTCGACTCATCGCATGCTAGAGAAGAGCGGCAAGACGCTTGGCCAATGGCTCGCAGCCAAATATGCGGACGCGAAAAAAGGTGCGCCGCCGCAGGAACGGCGACGAATGGCGCATGCGCATCGCGTCGATGTCGAAGATGAATTCGAACGCCTGTGGGCGGCGCAGGCGATCCATCACAAATCGCTCGATGATGCCGGGCTAAAAGAGCGCGTCATGGGCGCGATCTTCGCCCAAAAGCCGGTGTTCTGGCGCAAGGCGACGCTCGGCAAGTGCCGGTTCGTGCCGGATCAGGAGCTTTGCCCGCGCGGCAGCTGGCTGTCGCAGCAGCGGCGCATGCTCGAAAAGCTGAACGACCTCGCGATCGCCGGCGGCAATGCGCGGCCTCTCGACGCCGAGGAGCGGACGGCGATTCTGGAGAAGCTCCAGACCCAAGCCTTGATGACCTGGGGCGGCGTGCGCAGGATTCTGAAGCCGATACTCCGGAAGAAGGATCAGGCTGAAGATCCGAAATTCAATCTTGAGCTTGACGAAGGCGGAGCCCTGCTCGGCAATCCGCTCGAAGCAAAACTTGCGGGCATTTTCGGAGAAGGCTGGCGCGAACACCTGCGCAAACAGGACATCCGCGACGCGGTGCAGGAGCGGCTATGGGATGCGGATTACGACACGGTCGGAGATCGCGACGGCGGCCCGGCGCAGCGCGTCGTTGTCCGCGCATCCTCCGGTCCGAAGGGCCGCAAGACCCTGCGCGCCGCCGCGGCACAATCCTTCATCGCCGATTTCGGCGCTACAGAAGAACAGGCAGCGACGCTGCGCGATCTGAACCTTCCGACGGGGTGGGAGCCGTTTTCGACCTCGGCGCTGAAAGCGATCCTCGTCGAACTTGAAAAGGGCGAGCCATTCGGGGCGCTAGTCAACGCCGCCAATGACGACCGCATCATGCGCACGCGGGAGAACACAACGAAAGAGACATACGGCGCCTGGCGTGAGGCGAATTTTCCCGATCGCGAGCGGCCGACCGGCGTTGAGCTCGACGTCCTGCCGAGTCCAGCCGTCAAGGAGGAACGGGAGCGCATCAAGACATTGCGCAATCCGACGGTGGTGCGAACGCAGAATGAACTGCGGAAAGTCGTTAACAATCTGATCCGCGTCTACGGCAAGCCGGCTCTGATCCGCATCGAACTCGCGCGCGATGTCGGCAAATCAAAACGCGAGCGCGAGGAGATACTGGCCGATATCCGCAAGAACGAAAAGAAACGGACGGCGGGCATCAAGGATCTGGAGTCGAAAGGCGTCCTGGGGCCTTCGCGCGACGTGGTCGAGAAATGGATGCTTTGGAAGGAAGCGGCGGAAATCTGTCCCTATACCGGCGACAAGATTTCATTCGACGCCCTGTTTCGCGAGGGGCGCTTCGAAGTCGAGCACATCTGGCCGCGCTGGCGGTCCTTCGACGACGCCGCCCGCAACAAGACGCTGTGCCGCAAGGATATCAACAACCTCAAACGCAACAAGACCCCGTTCGAGGCGTTCGCCCACGACGAGGAGAAATGGACGGAGATCAGGAACCGCCTTGACGGGATGACCGCGAAGAAGGGCGGGCCCGGAATGTCGCCGGGGAAGGTGAAGCGCTTTCTCGCCACCGCAATGCCGAAGGAATTCGCCAGCCGGCAGCTGAACGACACCGGCTATGCCGCACGCCAGGCGATCGCGTTCCTGAAGCGCTTATGGCCGGATGAAGGGCCGATGGCGCCGGTCTATGTGCAGCCCGTATCCGGGAAGGTGACGGCGCAACTGCGCAGGCGTTGGGGCCTCGACTACATTCTTGCCGATGATGGGGAGAAGACCCGCGCCGATCATCGCCATCACGCGATCGACGCCCTCGCCGTCGCCTGCGCGCATCCGGGCGTCACCAACAAACTCTCACGCTATTACCAATTGAAAGATGAGCTTAGTGCGAAAGCGCCGCCGCTCGACCCGCCATGGCCGAACATCCGCAAGGATGCCGAGGCGGCGGTCGCAAAGATAGTCGTATCGCATCGCGTGCGGAAGAAGGTTTCGGGTCCGCTGCACAAAGAAACGACCTATGGGGATACTGGCGATGACGTGAAGACGAAGACGGGCGTTTATCGCCAGTTCGTGACGCGCAAGAAGGTGGACGCGCTGTCGAAAAACGAGCTCCATGAGATTCGCGATTCTAAAGTGCGGAGGTTGGTGACAGCGCACGTCGCGGCTAACGGCGGCGAGCCCAAGAAAGCGTTCGAAGCGTATCCCACTGTCAGCGAGAGCGGGCCGCCGATCCGCAAGGTGCGCTTACTGATGAAACAGCAGATGAATCTGATGGCGCCCGTCGCCACCGGCTTTGCGGATGCAGGCTTGAACCATCACCTTGCGATCTACCAACTACCGGACGGAAGGAGCGACTATGAAGTCGTCAGTCTGTTTGAGGCGACACGTCGCCACGGTCGTCGCGAACCGATCGTCCGAAAGGAGCGACCAGACGCCCGGTTCACGATGTCTCTGTCCCCCGGCGACGCAGTTGAATTCCCAGATGGCGAAAGAAAGGGATTCCGGATCGTGCGGAGCGTTTGGCAGGCGGGACCGGTCGTGACGCTCGATCATCGCGACGCGGATGGCGCCAGCGTGTGGCGGCCGTCGCCCGGTTCTTTATTCGCGAGTAACGCCAGAAAGGTTTCAATCGACCCGATCGGGAGGGTGCGGCCCGCGCGCGACTGAGGGCGGGCCATGCTGAAGAAGACCGTCGAATTCTCGACGCCCGGCACGCGGCTCTCGGTCGCGCTGAAGCAGCTCGTGGTCGAACGCGAGGGTCTGCCGAAGGCGACCTTGCCGATCGAGGACTTGGGCGTCGTCGTCATCGACGACTCCCGTGCCTCCTATACGCAGGCGGTTTTCATCGAGCTACTGGGCGCCGGCGCGACCGTGATGGTCACGGACAGGAAGCACCTGCCGGCCGGCATGATGCTGCCGCTCGACGCCCACCACGTGCAGACCGAGCGCCACCGCGCGCAGGTCGAAGCCGGAGAGCCCTTGAAAAAGCGGATCTGGCAGGGGCTCATCGCCGCCAAGATCGCGCTGCAGGGCGAAGTTCTCGCCCATTTCACCGGCGCCGACGACGGGCTCGGGCCGATGTCGAAGCGGGTCAGAAGCGGCGACAAGGACAATCTCGAAGCGCAGGCCGCGCAGCGCTACTGGCCGAAGCTCTTCGGCAGGGAGTTCCGCCGCGACCGCGAGGCCGATGGAACCAACGCGCTCCTAAATTACGGCTATGCGATCGCGCGCGCCGCCTGCGCCCGCGCGGTCGTCGGCTCCGGGCTCATCCCCACATTGGGAGTCTTTCACAGGAACCGGTCAAACCCGTTCTGCCTGGCCGACGACCTCTTCGAACCGTTTCGTCCTTACGTCGACTGGCGCACCAAGCTGATCGCGACGGAGAGCGACGGCAAGCCGCTCGATCTCGAAGACCGTTCGTTGCGAGCGGCGCTCCTTTCCGTCATGAACGAGACAATCGTCGTCGGCGGCCGGCGCATGCCGCTTTTGATCGGCATACAGACGAGCGCGGCCTCGCTCGCGCGCGCCCTGACCGGCGGCGACGAGGCGCTCGCTTTGCCGAGGGGCCTGCCGCTCGGGCCCGATCCTCTCGATCAGGAAGGGGATGCGTGATGGCGCATGCGACGCCGATTCCGCAGTTCCCCTGGGGATGGCGCTCCATGTGGGTCATCGCGATGTTCGATCTGCCGACGGCGACGCCGCAATTGCGCAAGGCCTATGCGCGCTTCCGCAAGAATCTCCTGGAAGACGGCTTCACCATGATGCAATACTCGGTCTACTCGCGGCACTGCGCCTCGATCGACAACGCCGAGGTCCATGTGAAGCGCATGGGCGCGGTCGTCCCGGCGGAAGGCGAAGTGCGCTTCCTCACGATCACCGACCGGCAGTTCGGCCGCATCCAGGTTTATGTCGGAAAAAAACGCCAGAAAACCGCCACCGCCCCCTCCCAGCTCGAGCTTTTTTGAGCCGGGGAGGAGGCGGTCTGCAAAGAAATTCAAGCGGTTATCTCAAAGGCAGCGTAGCAAATCGAGAGACGGCCGCAATCCGCAGCGTGCGACTCGGTGAGGACGTCGGCCTCATCAGCGTAGCAAATCGAGAGACGGCCGCAATCCGCAGCGTCTCCCAATCGTAAGAGACTTCGCGAAACAGCGTAGCAAATCGAGAGACGGCCGCAATCCGCAGCAGGGTGGCGGCGAAGC